>Ga0302324_100008110_pt1 | contig 22203 bp, 14 predicted proteins | sample Palsa_T0_1_FD_201949 | JGI IMG/M metagenome (GOLD analysis project Ga0302324, IMG submission 201949) | Peat permafrost microbial communities from Stordalen Mire near Abisko, Sweden - Palsa_T0_1 | ecosystem: Environmental > Terrestrial > Soil > Palsa > Peat permafrost | place: Sweden: Abisko...
TTCTGCTCCTGAGCCTCGTGGCCCTGTTGCTGTGCGTGGGAATCCAAGCGCAGAATCAGGCGAGCGGCCCGCACTCAATGGAGGCCCCGATAATCGATCGGCCCGGCGATCCGCCGCTTTCGTCGTCGCTGCCCCCGGACGTCTATCCCGACTCCCGGAACCGCCTCCCCTTGGCCAACGTCCCCTACCGATACACCGCGCGCTTGCCTACCGGCATCGAGCAGCCCAATGTCAGCGACTGGGATCCCGCCTTCGTAAAAGCCAGCCGCGGAGCCAGCCTCAAGTATTCCATCGGATTGCCCGACCCCTTGCTCGAGGTCGCGGTGCTGGCGGCGGCCCGCGAAATGGATGTTCAGTATGAATGGACGCAATGGGAATACTTCGGACGAAACCCGGCCGACCCGCGCCATATCGATCAGTCCACCATAGACCTAATCAAGTACGAAAAGCCGCTGGTGGGCCTGAGCGAGAAGGAAACCGCCATCATCAACTTCGCCCGCGAGATCTTCGGCCAGCGAAGGCTTTCCCCCGCGACCTTCGCGCAGGTTATGCGTTTATTCGGTCGCCAGGGCACCGTCGAGTTGCTCTGGGTGATGGCCAGTTATTCCGAAGCCGCAGCGGAGCTCACGGCTTTCGACAATCATTTGCGAGCCGACCAAAAACCGCTGCTTCCTCCCCGCCCGAACTCGTTCGACGCGGACCGCAGAGCCAGCGTAGCCGCATCGATCGCCGCAGCCTCGTCGCCGCTCCCCAAGGACATCGATCCCGACTCCGGGAATCGCCTCCCCTTGCCGAAGCGTGAAGACATGGACGAGGCAGGCCAGAAGGCTTTCGACCAGGTGAACCGCCCTCAGCGGTTTGCGATGAGCGGTCCCGTGACGACGCGATCGGTCCGCCTTTACGCCGATCCCCGGTTCGCCGCCGGCACGGACGAAAAACAGCGCTATCTCACCTATGGCACTGGCTTGTCCGACCGGTTGGTCGAGATCTGCGTTCTGGTAGCCGCCCGCGCGATGGACTCCCAATATGAATGGACCGAATGGGAAACCTACGGGCGCGACCCCAAGGACCCGCGCCACATCGAACCAGCCATCATCGACATGATCAAATACGAAAAGCCCGTCACAGGCCTCGGCGAAAAGGAAACCGCCATCATCAACCTCGGACGCCAGATGTTCGGGCCAAGGAAACAGTCCTTCGAAAATGTTTCCGCCGCGAACTTCGCCGAAGTGCTGCGTCTATTCAATCGCAAAGGCACGGTAGACGTGGTCCACCTGATGGCCCAGTACGCCGCAGACGCCGCCGAGCTGACCGCCTTCGATCAGCATTTGGAGAAAGGGCAAAAGCCGTTGCTACCCGCTCGCTAGGTGTTTACACGTCAGCGTCGTCGTTTATCGAGGAATCGAGGCACTCCTGCCTGTGTACTGTTTGCATTTTTGACCGCCGGGCTTGCGTTCTCGGTTCCCAAAGGGTGCGCTTTTTTCCGTTGCAGTCATCTTGAATGGCTGTGACTTTTTTGATTTTTTGCGGGTGCCCCACCCTTGCGTTTTCCAAGGTGGGTCTTTCTCTTGACCTGCGCTTTTCGCAGTCATTCTCGAAAAGCGATACAGAAGGTCGCGGGTAATTCACCGCGAGCGGAGGGCGGTGAGCGCATCGAAGGATCCCTCTCCGTTTTCTAGGGGGTCGGCGCTTCCAGCCCCGACAAAAAGACCGGCCCGCGTGGGATCAGGGTGAACTCTTGCGTCTGGATCGCCAGCGCCGATTCAGGATGCGCCCGCCGTCTTGCCGAGATAAGCCGGGGCGAATACCTCGGAAGCGAATGTTTCCAGAGTGGTCGCAGTCGTATTCTGCGGCGACCTCGGCTCCTGCGGATCGCACAAGCCTGCATTTTCGCCTCGAAACATTTCGATCATCAGCGCCGCCGATTTCTTGGGAAGTCCTGTTTGGACCAGCGCCCCTTCGAGCATCATCAGAGGCACCTGCATGTAGCCGAGGCCGGGTTTGCCGATCGCTTTGCCAAGAATCGTCGCGGCTTCCCGCATCGCATAATCGCCTGGTCCGAGAAGCTCCTGTACCGAAGACCCCGAGAAGTCACGCGCGGCCAGTCGCGTGCCCGCATAGGCGCCGATATCCTTGGCCGCAATCATCGGCTTAGGCACGTCGGGAGAAGCGGGACCGGGAAGCGTGCCCATCGTACGCAGTGGCTGAATCATCTGCAGAAAATTCTCCATAAAGCCCGCGGGCCGCAGGTGCAGGACGTTGAGTCCCTGAATAGCGTTGAGCTTCTGCTCAAGATTGTGAACGCCGACGATCGGCCCAGTTCCCTGTGGGTGCTGCGCCCCAAGGCTGCTCAACGCGACGGCGCGAGGTACCTTCGCCGACCTGACCGCCGTGGCGTACGCGTCCGTCACTTTCTCCTGGTAAGCGCGATAGTCCTCCGCTTGCATCGCAGGGGGAATCATTAGGTAGACCATATCGGCGCCCTGAAACGCAGCCGTCATCGCCTCCGAGTCATCCGCATTCCCCGCGAAGATGTCCGCGCCCCGCGCCGCGAATGGCTGAAGCTTACCCAGGTCGCGACCTATCGCTCGAACCTTTTCGCCCTTGCCGAGCAGGAAATCCACCGCCGCTCGTCCCGTGTGTCCTGTAGCTCCTGTAATGACGATCATGATCCCTCCTGTTTATCCGCCAATTTATCTGGCTCTTCATCTGAAAGCGAAAGGGAACTGCCCGCCGTGCTGGCGGGCATCGGAATTGTGATCCCTGCCCCGCGCGCAAATTCCGCAGCCTCAGGGTAACCCGCATCCGCGTAGCGCGCGACGCCGATCCCCGAATCGTTGGGGAGCACGCGTTCGATGCGTTCGGCCATCTCCGGCGTCCCGTCGGCGACGACTACGTAGCTGGTCCCCAGCGAATACCCGATACCCTCGACTCCGCAGTTCTCGATGCTGGCCCAGGTCGCCCCGCTCGCCGCATTCAGCAGCGCGTTCAGCAGTGGCCAGTCCGCGATGGCGACCGAACCATCGCCCACGTCTTTGGTCTCTTCGTAAGGCGACGCGACAAAGCTGCCATCCAGGTGGCCGCGTCCCATCGCGATGGGTGCTTTGAGTTCTCCGCGAGCCGCCAGTTCGTTGAGCGCGAGGCCAAATTTAGCCCGCTCGCCATAGCCTAGCAAGCAGGCCCGCGCAGGCAAACCCTGAAAGCGCACCCGCTTTTGCGCAAGACGAATCCACCGCGATAGACTCTCGTCTCCCGGAAACATTTCGAGAAGGAGTTTGTCGATCCGATGGATATCCGCCGGTTCTCCTGAAAGTGCAACCACGCGCAAATGTTTCCCATCGGGCCTGTCCGTAAAAGTGCCGATATCATTGCTTTCGTAGTTGAACACCACGGACCCAAGCCTCCGTAGTTCCCGAACGCCGTCAGCGTGTCTCGCAATCGATTCGAGCGCGCGCGAACGATACGCCTCCGGATCTTTTTCGCGAAGCTCAGAAGCCTGCTTGACATTCAGCTCCCGAGGGATATACCTGCCAGGGTCTTTAGCGCTGGTCTGGTCGGTGAGCAGGTCCGGCACAATTCCGCGGCGCGCGAGGGCGGGAATTACGTCCGCACAATTACCGACTAGCCCCACCGAAGTCGCCTCGCGCTTCCGCACCGCATTCTTTAGGATGCGAAGGGCTTCATCGAGATCGTTCACCATTACGTCGCAATATCCGCTCTTCACCCGGCGTTTGATTTGCTCCGGGTCGGCGTCAATTCCGAGGAAAGCTGCTCCGTTTAGCGTCGCGGCCAACGGCTGGACACCGCCCTTGGCGCCCATTCCGCCGCTTACTATCAGCTTGCCCGCGAAATCGCCCTGAAAATGCTTCCGTCCGGCTGCGGCGAAGACTTCAAAGGTCTCCTGCAGGATTCCCTGCGCGCCGATATAGAACCAGCTTCCTGCGTTCGCGGCTAATACCCGGGGTACGTACGTATTTGTGCGGAAGACAGCTACGGATTTCCCAGACTGCACGAGCAGGGTCTCGTCATTTCCAAGCGAGCGGAGGGACGCAACGATGGCGTGAAAGCACTCCCAATTTCGGGCGGCTTTGCTTCGGCCGAAAACGATCAGCTCCGCCGGGTTGTCGGCGACTTCCGGGTCGAGGCTATTCATCAGCATCCGCAAGGCGGCTTCCTGCTGCCAGCTTTTGCAGGAGATGGTTGTCCCGCGCGGGGCCCGCACGGGTTGATAGCCCACTGTTTCGCTCGTGGTGATTCGATCCATGGTCGATGCAAGCATCTTAGTACGGAAAGAGGGGAGTGCAAGCAAGGGCTGCAGGAGGGAAGCGTCCGATCGAGGCCGATGGACGGCCGCTGCATGGGAGATGCGCGGGCGTCGCCTGCCGCCGCGCTATGCTATTCTCGCAATTCGTCACCGGAGTCGCATGATGACCGAACGGCTCTACTACAACGATTCCTTCGTTCGCGAGTTTGACGCGCAGGTGCTCTCCTGCGAGCAGGAAGGCGAGCGCTGGAGGGTGATCCTGGACCGCACGGCGTTTTACCCCACTTCGGGCGGACAGCCCCACGACCTCGGAGTGCTAGGCGACGCGCGAGTCCTTGAGGTGGCCGATGCGGAGGAGAAGGTCGTCCATTACACATCAGCTCCCGTAAAACTGGGCCCGGCTCACGGAGAGATCGATTGGGCGCGGCGTCTCGACCACATGCAGCAGCACACCGGGCAGCATCTGCTGTCCGCCGCCTTCATCGAGCTGTTCAATTTCCAAACCGTGTCGTTCCACCTGGGCAGGGAAGTCTCGACCATCGACCTGGCGGCGCCTTCGATCGTCCCACGCCACGTGGAGGAAGCCGAGCGCCGCACCAACGCGATTATTTTCGACGACCGCGTCGTAGCGGTGCGCTATGGCACCGCCCAGGAGCTAACCGAAGCGGGCATTCGCAAGCAAGTGGACCGCGAAGGGATTCTGCGCGCCGTCGAGGTGGAAGGTTTCGACCGCCAGCCTTGTGGCGGCACGCACCTTGCACGCACCGGCCAGGCCGGAATGCTTCTCACGCGCAAGCTCGAACGCCGGCGGGATTCGTGGCGCCTCGAGTTCGTCTGCGGCTTCAGGACCCTCGCCACCGCGCGCACCGATTACGCCACACTGACCCAGACCTCGTCCCTTCTGAGCTGCGGCCTGCTCGAGGTTCCGCCGGTTCTAGCAAAAATGATCGAGGAACGCCGCGCCCAGCACAGTGCAGTGAAGCGCATGGAGGAGCGTCTCGCCAAGCATGAAGCTCGCTCGCTGCTCGCGGCGCATGCTCCTGCTTCTCCGAACGCACCGCGCGTGATCGTCACCGTTTTGGACGACGCCTCGCCCGAATATCTACGCCTGCTAGCCGCGACGCTCGTCGCCGAAGGCAAGCTGATCGCGCTGCTGGCCAGCCGGTCGAGCGGCCATGTGGCCCTAGCACAAACGAAAGGTCTCGCCGCCGGCGACATGGGCAGCGTCCTGCGCGAAGCGCTCAATCAGTTCAAGGGCAAAGGCGGCGGCGCAGCTGATTTCGCCCAAGGGAGCCTCGCGGACGCCGGGCAAGCGGACCAGTTTCTCGCGCGAACCCGGAATTTGCTGGCCATCTGAAGAATCCTATCCAATATGATCCTCAATGTGATCCGCGCGACCGGCGTGGCACCTTCGAAACGGCGCCAATCGAAGTTTGGTGAGGCCGTTTCATCCGACGACTGAAAAATAGCAGGGGCCGAGTCAGGCTCCCGCGAGCTTGACCGGCCCCCAACCGAGAGCAGCATGGGCGTAGGCGTTTTGGCCTCTACTTCTTGGCTTGCAGAACGGGAACTGTTTCCGTCTTGGTTGCTTCCTCGCTTCCGCGTTCGCTGGCGCGGGCGCGGCCATAGACGAAGACCTTCCCCAGTTCGGTAACACGGAGGGACTCAACCACCCAATGGTTGCCCCGGCTGGCGGTGAGCAGCGCGTCCTCACCGTTGGCACTGCCATCCGCGACTGGGGACGGCACCATCCCGACAGACTTGCCCGACGCCGCGTTTCGGATCAAAACGGTGGCCGGACCAACGCCAATCCCGTGATCCAACGTGATCACATAGTCTCCAGCCGGAAGGACCACACCGGCCCAGGTGGTTTCGTGTTGCAGCGTGAACTCGCCTCGAAACGACGCTTGAGCGTTGGCCGGGCTGGCGGATAAACCGGTTGCCAGCAGCACAGCCGCAAACATCACTGCCTTCACTGTATTTACTTGAAACTTGAGATTCATGGTCGTTCTCCTCTTTGTGATTGGCCGGCGCGGCTGCCAAACTTCCGGAGTCCGCGTCGTGCCTTCACCCAATAAAGCGAGAACCAAAGAAGAGTCGGCTCACGAGAATCGAAGATTTTCCAACCCCTGCTATTAAAGGGGCTTAAGATCGGGGCCTCTTCTTAGCCGTCCTATGGATAGGCAAATTGACATTGTTGGCCTCGGCTTGTACCTTCTGAGTAATTCCAAGTTACTCGGCGGCAGGAGCGAAAATTTGTCCCCAGGTTCATCCGCGCAGATAAGCCTTCTCCTGGCTGATTGGGGCCACGGCGATGAAGGCGCACGCGACGCGCTGATTCCTCTGATCTATAAGGAGTTGCGCCGCATCGCCCGCCGCCGTCTCTGGCGAGAGCGTCCCGATCACACCCTGCAGAGTGCGGCCCTGGTGAACGAGGCGTATTTGCGTCTGGTTCGCCAGGAACCTAAGGAATGGCAGAACCGCGCCCACTTTTTCGGTGTCGCAGCGCAGATGATGCGGCACATCCTAGTGGATCATGCACGGAACCGTCTCGCTGCGAAACGCGGGGCGGGTGCTCCGCGGTTAAGTCTCGATCCCGATATCGGCGTGGCTAAAAACCCGGAGGTTGACCTTGTCGCGTTGGATGATGCTCTGAACAGGCTCACGAGTTTGGATCCGCAACAAGGCCGCGTAATTGAACTGCGATTCTTCGGCGGGCTCTCGATTGAGGAAACCGCCGTGGTTATGGGCATCTCGCCAGCCACGGTAAAACGGGAATGGGCAACCGCCCGGGCCTGGCTTCAGCGCGAGTTGAAGAAGGAAGCAAGCAAGTGACCCCGGAACGCTGGCGGGAGATGAAGAACGTGCTTGCGGGCGCACTGGAGCGGACGCCGGCGGAGAGGCACTCCTATCTGGACCAGGCTTGCGCGGACGCTTCACTGCGGCGCGAGGTCGAGTCGCTCATCGCCGCTAACGAACAAGGGGACACCAGTTTCCTGGAGCAGACCGCTATCGATCGAGGCGCGTTGAAAACCGGCTCGAAGCTCGGGCCGTATGAAATTCTCGCGAGTATTGGCGCTGGAGGGATGGGCGAGGTCTACCGCGCTAAAGACACCCGCCTGAACCGCATCGTTGCTATTAAGGTCCTTTCAGATCATCAAGCCAGCAAACCCGAACTGCGAGAACGATTTGAACGAGAAGCGCGGGCGATTTCGTCGTTGAACCATCCCCACATCTGCACCCTCTACGACGTCGGCCACCAGGAGGGCGTTGACTATCTGGTGATGGAATATATCGAGGGTGAGACTCTGGCGGCACGGTTGGTGAAAGGCCCGCTGCCGCTGGATCAGCTTCTCAAGTACGCAATAGAAATTGCCGACGCACTCGGCAAGGCGCACCGCCAAGGCGTCACGCACCGCGATCTGAAGCCGGGCAACATCATGCTGACCAAGTCCGGTGCGAAGCTGCTCGACTTTGGATTGGCGAAGCTCAGGCTGCAAGCGTCTCCTTCCGTTCCACTCTCACAGGTTTCCACCGCAGCCGGAGCTGTCACGGCGCCGGGAATGATCCTGGGCACGCTTCAATACATGGCTCCCGAACAGGTGGAGGGCAAAGCGGCGGATGCACGGGCCGATATTTTTTCGTTTGGCGCCGTGATCTACGAAATGGCGACTGGAAAGAAATCCTTCGAAGGCAAGAGCCAGGCCAGCTTGATCGCGGCGATTCTGGAGCGCGAGCCTGCGCCGATATCGTCGCTCCAACCCATGACGCCGCCGGCGCTCGATCGTGTAGTCAAGACCTGCCTGGCCAAGGATCCCGAAGATCGCTGGCAGAACGCTCAAGACTTGAAGCGGGAACTGGGATGGATTGCGGATGGTGTTTCAGGAGCCGGCGGGCCCTCCCCAAGCTTGGACCGCCGGAGTATTGCACGGCCCGTGGGATGGATTGTGGCAACTATCGCGGTCGTTGTAGCTGTGGTGCTTGGTGCAGTGTCGCTGCTAAAAAAGCCGAACCCCGCTCCAAGGTTGCAGGTCTCGTTGCTTCCTCCCAACGATACCTCTTATTCCATTAACTCCCGCTTTGCGATTTCGTCGGACGCAAACAAGATTGCGTTCGTGGCTGACAATTCCGCTACGTCTCAGTCGTTGTGGATCCGTTCGCTCGATTCCACCGCCGCGCAGTCTCTGGCAGGAACGGAAGGCGCAACAAATCCGTTCTGGTCGCCGGACGGCAAGTTTGTCGGATTTTTCGCCGATGAAGAGCTAAAGACGATTGGTTCCGACGGAGGGCCGGTAACCACACTTGCAAAAGCTTTAGGGATAGGCGGGGGAACTTGGGGGCCCGACGGGACGATCGTTTTCCAGTGGGGAGTTGACGGTGGCGGACTATTTTCGGTGTCTGCCAATGGCGGGCCGGTCTCCGAGGTGACGCGTGTTGATGCAAGTCGCAAAGAGAGTGCCCAGCGTTGGCCGTTTTTCCTCCCCGATGGACGCCACCTCCTGTTCCAGGTCAAGCTCACCTCCCCCTCGCAGGATGGAAGCGTTAACGAAATCCGCGTGCTCGATCTTCTCACAAGAAAGCAGACCGTTTTGTTGAGGTCGGATTCGAACGCCGAGTATGCCAACGGATACTTGTTAAGAGTCCAGCAGGGCAGCTTGATGGCGCAGCCGTTCGATATTTCGACGCTTACGGCGTCAGGAGTACCAATTCCTTTGGCTGAACAGGTGAGCCTAACCGGTGTCGGCGTTGCCAGGTTCAGCGCTAGCCAGAGTGGATCGCTGACCTTCGAAAAGTACGACAACACAACAAAACTGGTTATGTACTCGCGGGAAGGAAAGGAGATTGGACAGGTCGCGAGCCCGAAGCAGTTCGGCGAGGTGTCGCTCTCGCCCGATGGGACCAGAGTTGCCACGATGTTCTCGGATCCTTATGGGAGAAGCCGAGCGATCTGGGTTTTCGAATTGGCCCGTGGCACATCCTCGCGGGTGACGGCTGAAGGAGCAGGCGCCGACTATCCGATATGGAATGCAAGTGGATCAGAGCTGACCTACTTTGCCCCCGCGGGCGGAGGCGGCTTTTACGTCCAGTCCCCAGATGAGCTGGGCAGCTCCGTTCTGGTGGACTCGGTCCCGATGTCGCAGCCCAACAGCATTTCGCCAGACGGCAAGCTGCTCGCGTACGCGAAGTTTATTGCCGGAAAGGGCCCGCAAATATGGATTCATGTCTTCGCGCCGGAGAAATCTGGCACGAAGGACTACCCGCTGCTGGGAACTGACTCCAATGAATTGCAGGCTCAATTCTCGGCCGATGGGCGCTGGCTGGCGTACAACTCGAATGAGACTGGCAGGGAGGAAGTTTACGTGGTTCCTTTTCCTGGCTCGTCGCACAGCGTTCAGATTTCTACATCGGGAGGGAGCCAGCCTCGCTGGCGTCGGGACGGCAGGGAAATTTATTATATTGCGCCAGACGGTAAGATGATGGCCGCAGCGATCCAGGTCGACGGGCGATCGCTTCGAGTTGCCATTCAGAAGGCGCTCTTCCAAACGAGAATCGCGTCCATCACGCGTACCCCTCATGAGTACGATGTGACAGCCGATGGGCAAAAGTTCCTCATCAATAGCAGGCCAGAGCAGGCGACCCAGCCCATCACGCTGTACGTCAACTGGACCTCAGCTTTGAAGAAGTGACGTTAGCGTCTGGCACCTAAATCGGATACTCGGCGCATGCGGTAACCGGAAACTGACCCATGACCTGAGTTAGCACTCGATTGCATGGATGGAAAGTCATGGCGCATCCCGACCACCCCCGAAAGCCAGCCATGGCAACCTTTTCGCTTCGGATGCGTCTCACGAATAGCGCGTAGAGGTGTGCATTGCGCAACCCTGCGGGCCTGAGAATTGTAAGTCTCCGCGGCGGATAGTAAGGTAATGAAGTGGGGTAGGCTTGGTTCCGGGCGTTTGTACGAATAGCCGGGCCGACTGAAAACAATGGAATTATTTCTGAATTTTCTCTGGGTGCTGATTGCCGTCTTCGGACTCAGCGTCTGGCGTGTGTGTTGGGCGCCGGGGCGTTCCGGGCGGCGCGAACCACTGCACGAGTGGACCGCCGCGGTGGCCGCGCTCGTCTTTCTGTTTTTTGCGGTTTCTCTTTCAGACGATCTGCACTCCGATCTCGTCCTGTTTGAAGAAAACGCGAGTGGCAGGCGCCAAGCCGTTGTTCTGGCCAGCGCGCATTCCGCACATCCCGGCGTAAAAAAAGAGGTTTCGACTTCTTCGCTTGGCGTGCTTCCGCACTTCGCCTGGGAGCATCGGTTTTACAGCATTGGTTATCTCGCTCCTTTTCAGCAATCATCCCTTTCTCTTTCCCGGAGCGATCTGCGCTTCGGGCGCGCGCCCCCGTTTACCTCGCTTTAAAACCCTATTTCGTTGAAACTTGCGGCCGCCTTCCGGCCTCCGTTTAGGTGACTGGCGCCGCTTTAACGTCGCAGGCTTCGGCCTTGGCGACCCTTGATTTTCAGCCCGGCGATTCCCGAATCGATTGCTGAAGGCAAATGAGGAAGTGCGAACCATGAACCGCGTCATCTTAATTCTCGGGCTGATTATGTCCGTAGCCGCTGCGGGCTGCGGCGATGCGAACAGTTCCGAACAAACACAGCCCGCGGTGCCTGCGAATGACGGCGCCAGCGCTGAATATGTCGCTCCTGATGCCAAGGGCGTCAAGACCATGACGGTGAGCAAGACTGCCATTCCCGAATATCTGGACCTTCCCGCGCACGTCGAAGCCGACCCAACCCGCGTGGTCCACGTGTTTGCTCCGGCAGGCGGGCGGATCACGGAAATGCGCGTGCGCCCGTGGGACCAAGTCGAGAGAGGGCAGACGCTAGCCATGCTGGAAAGCAGCGACCTGGCGCGCGCCGTTGCGGATTACCACAAAGCGTTGGCCGACAACCAGGTGAAGCAGAAGGCACTTTCCCGCTCGCAGGATCTCTTCGAGCACCACGCTGTCGCCGAGAAGGATTTCCAGCAGGCCCAGGGTGACGCGCAAATGTCCCAGGCCGAGGTGCAGGCCGCGCGAGAGCAGGTGCAGGTGTTTGGAATGGATCCTGACCGCGCGTCGACTCAGTTGCTGGTGAAAGCCCCGAGGTCAGGCGTGGTGCTGGATGTGGGCGCCTCCTCCGGGGAATTTTCGCAGGCCCTTGCGGCGGCCGCCCCGCTTTGCACCATTGCCGATATCAACACGGTTTGGGCTGTCGGGGATATTTACGAGAAAGACTTGGCCATAGCGAAATCGGGGCAAGCCGCGCAGGTGACGCTCAACGCCTACCCCGACGAACATTGGTCGGGCCGCGTGGGCGTTGTTTCCTCGGCGGTCGATCCCACCACGCGCACGCTGCACGTCCGCGTCGTGCTTCCCAACACCGACCTGCGAATCAAGCCGGCGATGTTCGGCGCAATCCGGCTGCTGCGATCGTCCACGCAGGGGATTCTGGTTCCATCCACCTCCGTGGTGCGCGAGGGCAACGACGCATACGTGTATGTGTCGCGAGGGAATGGCCGCTTCGTCCGGCGAGATGTGAAACTCGGCCGGGCGGTCGACGGCACGCTGGAAATTCTATCCGGATTGAATGAAGGGGATGTGATCGTGTCCGAAGGGGCGCTTTTCCTGCGTGCCGCGGCGCAGAGCTAACCCACGATGCGCTCGCTGATCGCCTCGCTTCTCCGTTATCGCGTCCTGATGGTGGTGGCGCTGTTTGCCTGGATCGCGGGCGGATTTTATATGTTCCTGCGCCTCGATATTGAGGCGTACCCGGACCCCTCCCCGCCGCTCGTCGAGGTGATCACGCAGAATCCTTCGTGGTCCGCCGAAGAAATGGAACGGCAGGTCACCGTACCCATCGAAACGGTGCTCTTCGGCATTCCGCGCTTGCAGTACGTGCGCTCGACCACGATTTTCGGCTTGAGCGACGTAAAGCTGTATTTCGGATATGACAGCGATTACTACTGGGACCGGCAGGAAGTGCTGAACCGTCTGCAGCTGGTCTCGCTGCCTTCCAATCTGAGCCCGCAGCTTTCGCCTGAATCGCCGATTGGGGAAATTTACCGCTACCAGCTCTACGGTCCGGGCTACAGCCTGAACGAACTCAAGGCCACGCAGGACTGGTTTGTTACGCGCGAGATCAAGCAGGTCACCGGCATCATCGATGTGGCGGGATTTGGCGGGAGCACGCGCGCCTACATCGCTGAAATCGATCCGCGCAAGCTGTTGCAATACAAGCTTTCGCTTCCGCAGGTCGTGTCTGCCGTTTCTTCGAGCAACGCAAATGCCGGCGGCAGCTATTTGACGATGGGCAGCCAGAGCGTGAATGTGCGCGGCGTCGGCTTGCTGCAGTCGATTCAGGACATGCAAAGCGTGCTGATCGCCGAACACAATGGCGTTCCGGTCTACCTGCGCGACCTGGCGGACGTCCATGAAGGATCCCAGCCGCGGCTCGGCCAGGTGGGAGTGAACCACAATGATGACGCGATCGAAGGAATCGTGCTTCTGCAGCGCGGCGAACAATCGATTCCGGCTCTGAAACAGCTTGAACAAAAAGTGAAAGACCTGAACAACGGCTTGCTCCCGCGCGGGATGAAGTTGATCACGCTCTACAACCGCACGGACCTGATCAATCTGACCACCGCCACCGTGCGCCATATCGTATTCGTGGGCTTGGCGCTCGTGACTGCGATTCTCATCGTGTTTCTCGGGGACCTGCCGATCTCCTTCATCGCGGCGCTTACGATTCCGTGTTCGCTGCTGTTCGCGTTCTCGATGATGGTTTTCAGCGGCAGTTCCGCTAATCTCATTTCGATTGGCGCGATCGACTTCGGAATTCTCGTGGACGCCGCCGTGATTGTGCTCGAGAACATTCATCGTCGTCTTCAGGCGGCTTCGGCGGAATCCTCCACCTTCGACTTGATCGCCGACGCCACGGCGGAGGCCGTGCGCCCGGTGGCTTTTTCGGTGCTTGTAATCATCGTGGCGCTGATTCCGCTGTTCACGATGCAGGGGGTACCGGGGAAGGTTTTCGCGCCCATGTCGGAAACCTACGGCTTTGCGCTGACGGGCGCCTTTCTCTTCGCCATTTTGTTTGCCCCGGTGCTCGCGTCCTGGATTCGCCCGGAAAAGGTACGGAGACGCAACACGCGGCTGGTCGCCTGGCTTCACAATCGCTACGAGCACGCTCTGCGGTGGACGCTGGTGCACAAGAAAACCGTCCTTGTGATTGCAGGAGCCTCCTTGGCGGTGACACTGGTTCTCGGAGGACTTTACCTTGGCGGCGAATTCATGCCGAAGCTCGAGGAAGGGAACTTGTGGGTGCGCGCGACGCTTCCGCAGGACGCGTCCTTTGAGACCGGCGCTCGAATGGCGCACGAAATCCGCGAAATATTCCTGGGCTTCACGAATGTGACCCAGGTGGTGTCTCAGATGGGCCGCCCGGACGACGGCACCGACGTCACCACCTTCAACAACATCGAGTTTCTGGTCACGCTGAAAGACCCTTCCGAATGGGCGCACGGCCTGACCAAGGAAAAGATCGTGCAGGAGCTCGACGCGCAGCTCGAAAAATATCCGGGGATCAATTTTAACTTCTCGCAGAACATTCAGGACAACGTCGAGGAAGCCATGTCCGGCGTGAAGGGCGAGAACTCGATCAAGCTTTTTGGCGACGACATCGACGTTCTGGTGGCCCGCGCGGGGGATATCAGCGACGTGATGTCCAAGGTTCCGGGAATTGCGGATTTGGGCGTGTTTCAGGAAACGGGACAGCCCGAGTTGCTGGTTTCCATCAACCGAGGCGCGAGCGCACGCTACGGCCTCATGGCTGCCGACGTCGATGCGGCCCTGCAGGCGGCCATCGGCGGCATGGCCCCCACGCAGATCCTAGAGGGCGACCGGCGTTTTGACTTCCTGATCCGCTACCGCCCCGAGTTCCGCACTACGCCGGAGGCGATCCGGAACATCCTGCTTCCTACTCCCGATGGGAACAACGTTCCGCTCGGCCAGGTGGCGGACGTTTCTCTTCACGAAGGCGCCTTCATGATCTACCGCGAAAACGGGCGCCGCTATATCCCCATCAAGTTCAGCGTGCGCGGACGGGACCTGGCGGGAACGATCAAAGATGCGCAGTCGCGGCTGGCGCAGAAGATTCATTTACCCGAGGGCTATCACATCGAGTGGGCGGGCGAATACGACAGCTTGCAGAAAGAGCAGCGGCGCCTGGCGATCATTATTCCGATCAGTCTTGCCATCATCCTGGCGCTGCTTTTCACGGCATTCAATTCGCTGCGGCGCGCCTTGCTGGTGCTGGCGATTCTGCCCTTTGGGCTGATCGGCGGCGTGCTATCGCTCTTGATTACGCACACGCCGTTCAGTATTTCAGCGGCGGTGGGATTCGCGTCGGTAATCGGTGTGTGCACGCTGGGCGGCGTCGTGTTCGTTTCCGGCATTCACCGCAAGGAAGCGGACGCGCCATCCATCCTCACGGCGATCGAGCGGGGCGGATTAGCGGAGATGCGGCCCGTCCTGATGGCCTGTGCGGCGGCGGGTCTGGGACTTCTCCCGGCAGCAGTTTCCTCCGGGGTGGGTGTCCAGGCCCAGCAACCTCTCGCGCGAGTGGTGGTGGGTGGGATGGTTACCTCACCCTTCGCGATCCTGTTCCTGATCCCGGTTCTCGCAGTCTACTGGCTGCCCTCAAAGCCTGCTGACACGCCGTAGTCGCTCGTAGGAACGGCCAGAAACTAGCTTTATAGCAACCGATGTTTTGCTGAGACGTTCGCCGTCTTCTACTGTTTTTCCCGGGAGCGAATGCATTCAGTACCTGATTGCGGGCGGGGATGCCCGCTCCTATGCTCGCTTTTAACCTGACGCATGGGAGCTGACTTGGGGATAGAAGAGTTGACATAGGGAGACCTGCCAGAGTCCCTCTCCTACGACTACTTCCCCCGAATCAACGGAGTTTCTTTCCCAACGAGGCTCCCAGCCCACTACCGGCGGTTCTAAAACACCTACCAGTGTGTGAGCGAGCCATCCGGCCTGTAGTACAGCCGCGTCGAGGAAGCCGGCGTCGTCACTTCGCTGATCATTTTCAATTTGGACATGTCGGCAGTGACGCCCAGTCCCGGACGCTCGTTCGTGTAGAGCTTGCCGTTCTTGAAGTCCATGCATTCAGGCAGGTGAGGAATTGCCCCGTCGCCGTAGTTGTATTCAAAGAGCACGGGTTTTGAATAGGTGGACAGCACGTTCACCAGCGAGGCGGTGGAGAGCGGTCCGGTGAAGTGCGGGATGATGCCGATGGCGTGCGTCTCGCAGAGCGCCAGGATCTTCACCATTTCGGTGATGCCGCCCACGTTGGGCAGAGTTACGCGGACGTAGTCGAGGTCGTGATTCTCGACGAGGGTGTTGAAGTCCCAGCGCTGGCCCCATTCCTCGCCGGCGGTGATCGGGACGCTGGTCATCTGGCGGAGCCGCGGAATGTCCTGATGGAACTGCTCGTCGCGGACGGGATCTTCGACGAAGTAGGGCTCGTACTCTTCGATCAAGCGGCAGCAGCGCACGGCGTCGGGATAGTCGAACTTCTGGTGCAGGTCGAGGCCGAAGTCGCCGTTGGGTCCGACGCCTTCGCGGATTTCCTTGCACGCGGCCACCACTTCATGCACGCGCTGGTGCGTGTTGTAGACATCGTTGACGATAGGGGCGCCACCCGTGGGGGTGATGGATGCATCGACGCGATAGCAGCGGTAGCCGTCCGCCATCGCTTTTGCCGCGCGGTCCTTCAGGGTGATGGTCTGGTCGGTGGGCCGCGGGCCGCTGGTCTGGTAACACTCGCAGTAATTTCTTACCGTGCCGCCGAGGAGTTCGTGCACAGGCAGGCCGAGCGCCTTGCCCTTGATGTCCCACAGCGCGAGGTCGAGCGCGCCCTGCGCGTGGATTTTTTCGCGGCCGGGCGGGTAGAAGCGGTCGCTGTACATCTTCTGCCACAACTTCTCGATCTGGAACGGGTTCTCGCCGATGATGCTCGAGGCGCACTGCTCGAGCGTATCCTTCACGCCGCCCTCGCCGATGCCGGTGAGCCCGGCGTCGGTCTCGATGGTGACGATCATGTCGCTCTGGTTGAAGGTCTGATTCAGGCGCGGCGGCAGGTAAATTCGCACGCGGGTAATCTTCGCCTTCGGCAGCGACGCCTGGGTCAGCCGCGGCCACGCGAAACCAGCCGCAGAGGCAACAGCCAGCGACTTCAAAAACGCTCTTCGTTCCATGTGTCCCGTCCTCGCAAAAATGCCGTGATTGACCGCCAGGTGCGCGAATCGCGGAGACAGTACACCAAATCGCCCACGCGTGACAACCGATTGGCGCGGCTGAATTTGTTGGTCAGCCCGGGGTTTGTTAGAATACACAGCGCGGTGGGCGGCTAGCTCAGTTGGGAGAGCATCGCGTTCGCAACGCGGGGGTCGGGGGTTCGAATCCCCTGCCGTCCACCAATTCACGTTTCTTCTGCGGAAACAAAATCCAAGGCAATACGATCAGGCGGGTTCGAGGTCGGGTTCGGCTTTGACTGCTACATCGGGGCTCTTTTCGGGAGTGCTCTCGAGCTCGAAAGAGGGAATTCCCGATTGCGGCTCGAGCAGGTCCGCGAGCAGCAGCTTCAGGTTTCCGGGGTTGGTCGAGGCGGCCAGACCCGTTTCCATATCGATCGTGCCGCTGCGAATGTACTTCTCGATTTCGCCGTCGAAGTACTGCATCCCTTCGTTCGAGCCGTCGCGCATGGCGTCCAGCAGGGACTTGCCCTCGCCTTCGCCCTTCAGAATGTACTCGCGGGTGCGCAGCGTGGACTTGAGAATTTCGAAGGCGGCCACGCGGCCGGCCCCGCCAGGGCGGCGTATGAGGCGCTGCGAAATCACGAACCGGAAGCTTTTGGAGAAGCGCATGCGGATGGCCTGCTGGTCGCTGAGCGGAAACACTCCCACGATTCGCTCGATCGTCTTCGACGCGTCGATGGTGTGCAGCGTCGAGTAGACCAGGTGGCCCGTTTCCGCCGCCTCCAGCGCCACTTCGATCGTCTCGCGGTCGCGCATTTCTCCCACCAGGATTAATTTGGGCGCCTGCCGCAGCGCCGCCCGCAGCGCGAGCGCAAACGACGGCGTGTCCGTGTGCAGTTCCCGCTGGTGAATCGTGGCCCGCTTGTGACTGTGAAGAAACTCGATCGGATCTTCGATGGTGATGATGTGGCAGGCCTTCTCTTCGTTGATCTTGTTCACGAAGGCTGCCAGCGTCGACGATTTGCCGCTGCCCGTGGGGCCGGTGACGAGCACCATGCCGGGCCCGAGCTCGGCCGCTTCCGCGAGCTGCGGCGGCAGGTTGAGTGTGTTGAAGTCGGGAATGCTGTTGGCGATCACGCGCATCACGATGGCGCAGCTTCCGCGCTGCGTAAAAATGTTCACCCGGAAGCGAGCGAGCTGCGGAAGGCTGTAGGAAATATCGCAGGAGCCTTCCTGCTTCAATTTGTCGACGGCGTGCGTGTTCCGCCCGATGAGATCGGCCGCAATCCGCGCTGTGTGTTCGGCGGTCATCGCCCCCACTCCGGGAATCTTCAGCTGGACGAGCTGCCCGCTGCTTTCCGCCTGTGGCGGGCGGCCGGGCGAAAAAATGATGTCACTCGTATTCTTAACCGCGCGCAGGATGGAAGCGATGATGTCTGGAGTAGACATGAAAGCGCCGGCTTCCGGTTGCTTCGGGGGCTGTTGCTGGCTGGCTTCCATATCCACGTCTCCTATGCCGGGCCGTGAAACCTCGACTTCACAACAAAGTCGGTACTTCCATGGATCGTGAGTTGGCCGGCAAAGCGTCGACTGGCGGGTGGGCCGGGAGCAGGGGAGCTCAACTCGATCTCTAATAGTACTGGGTCGCCATCGGCGAGCGGGCAGGAATTGGCCGGCGGTTGCCTGAGTAGCAACAGCAGCACCAGTGGCATTGTGAAACATCCGCCCTTACGCTGTCGGCAAGAGAGGCCCACGATTTTACTCGACAGAACCTGAAACAGCGCTACTATGGTCTCTAGTACGGGTTTTCAGCCGCCATTCCCACCTTCCGGTGGCGTCGAAATTCTCGTATCGGCTCTGGTTTCGGGGGAGATGTGCGATGGTCCTGAACTGGAAGCAAGTCACGTTCCTCGCAGTCGCGTTTTCTTTCGCGGTCGGTCCTGTTCTCGCCCAGAGAAGCGATGGAGGAATGCGGTCAGGCGGTGGCGGCGCCCCATCGGGTGGCAACGCACCAACTCTTTCCGGGGCGCCTGAATTGGGCACCCAGCCCATGTCACAACCGGGAATGATGCAGCCCCTCATTGGCGATAGTTCCATGCCCAGGGCTCAAATCGTCGAGGATGAGAATTGTCTGCCATGGGCTCTCTCGTCGATTCGCGGCGCGACCGTAAGCGTCATGCGCCTGCAGGTCCCCGACAAAGCCCGCAGCGAATACGACAAAGCGTGCAGCGATTTCCGAAAGAAAAAATTTGCCGAAGCCGAAGAACACATCCGCGGAGCCATTGAGAAATATTCCAATTACGTGGCGGCCTGGGTGATGATGGGGCAGGTTCTGGAAGCCGAGCAGCAGGTGGACAAAGCGCACGATGCCTGTTCGCATGCCTCGGCGGCCGATCCCACCTATTTGCCTCCCTACATTTGTCTGGCAGAACTGGATACTAGAAGCGGCCACTGGGACGAGCTGTTGAACGTTACGAATTCCGCTCTTGGCCTGAATCCTGTCGGCGATATGTATGCCTACTTCTACCGCGCGACGGCTTTCTTCAACACGAATAAACTGCCCGAGGCCGAGCGGAGCGCGTTAATGGCCGAGGGCATGGATCGCGATCACCGTCAGCCGACCATACACTATCTGTTGGCGCATATTTACGAGGCGAAAGGCGATATCGCGTCGGCCACGGCGGAAGCGAAGCAGTATCTGAAGTTCAATCAGGACAAGCTGAAGGCGGACCAGGCTAAGCAATACCTCGCGAAATTGCAGGCTCCCCCACCTCCGACATCTAAATAGCTACCCCAGGGAAGAGCAGAACGAAACGTTTCACTTTGCAGGTGCGATTATTAGATCCGAGCCGCCCGATCCCATTTGCCCGATCAAGTTATCTGATCGGGATTGCCTTACGTGATCGACGTTACTCGATCTAAGGCCGCGTCCCATCGGATTGCCGTTGCGCCACCACTTTGCGCACGTTGGCGTAGAGCGCTTTCGCCTGGGGGATCATCTCGATGCCCTTGTCCAGTTGGGCGTCGTTCTCGAGAGCCACTTTGTAGCCTTCGTTGAGCCCGAAGATCGTGGTGAACACTTCGCGCTTGATTTCCCACTTCAGCCACGAATCGTTCGCCTGCAGGTCCTGATCCGTATACTTCACGTGCTGCTGATTGAGGAATTTGCGGAGTTGCGCGATCACGGAATCGTCGGGTGAAAACTCTTTGGTGATCGTTGGCCGGGTACCGAGATAATAGCGCGCGAAATCGCCCACGCCGGAAGGGAACGGATAGAACACGCCGTGCCTGAGCAGCATTTCCTCGAACTCATTGGGCTTGGGCATGGCGATCGTTTGATCGGGCGTGATTCCGCCGCCGCCAAACACCTGCCGTCCGCCGTCGGTAAGCTTCACTTCGGGCTTTTGAGGCGGCTTCGGATTGTAGTGGTAGTCGTAGAGCGTCACGTTCTTGTAGTCGCGCTGGATCAGGCGGCCGCTCGGCGTGTAGTAGCGCGCGGTAGTCAGAAGAAGCGCGGTGTCTTCGCTCAACGGGAATTGTGTCTGCACCAAGCCTTTTCCGAAACTCACTTCGCCCACGATCAGCCCGCGGTCGTGGTCCTGGATCGCGCCGGAAACGATTTCCGATGCCGACGCGCTCTGACCGTTCACGAGAACGATCAGCGGCACTTCGATTCCCTGATTCCCGCGCACCGCATAATATCGGCGTTCCGGGGAAGACCGGCCCCGGTGGGAAACCACAATCTCGTTCTTGTCGAGGAACATATCGGCCATGCCCACGGCCTGATTCAAAAGGCCGCCGCCGTTGTTCCGCAAATCGATAATCAAGCCGTCGAGCTTCGAGAAATTCAGTTGCTTGAGGGCTTCCGCCAGATCGCTGTCGGTGGTCTCGTTGAATGTCGATACGCGGACGTATCCGATGCCTGGCTTGACCATCTCCGAAAATTCGACGCCGGGGCGGGGAATCTCGTCGCGCACCACGGTTACTTCGATGGGCTTCTCCCAACCCTCGCGGCCCAGCGAGATGTGGACCGTGGTTCCCTTGGCGCCCTTCAGCATATCGGCCACTTGCGTGGTGGTGAGACCGGTGCAGTTCTTGCCATCCACCTGCAGGATCGTATCGCCAGGGCGGATTCCAGCTTTGGCGGCGGGGGAAGCCATGAACGGCGCCAACACCACCGTCTGATTCTCGCGCGGCGCCACCGTCATACCGACGCCGTAGTATTTTCCTTCCTGCTCTTCGCGGAACAGCGCGTACTGCTGCGGATCGAAAAAGTTCGAGTGCGGATCGAGCACGTGGAGCATGCCGGGAATCGCGCCATCGTAGATGGACTTGTCCACATCCACGGGATCGGCGTAATTGCGCTCCACAACGGAAAGCACGCGGGTGAAGCTCTTGACGGAGTCTTGCAGGTCATCCGAGCCGGCAGCCGTCGCTCGCACCGACGGCCCGTAGAGGCCGCCCAGCAGCGCCGAGGCTCCCAGCACCAGAACTAAGAGGAACAGTCCACGCCCCGAAGATTTCGATGCTTGCGATGATTCCATGCGACCTCGCTTTTCCTGAGCTGCGCCGGACTTTTCGGAGTATAGCATAGTGCCCGTTTGACACGCTTCCAGCCCTCTTCTATGATGCAAAAACGGCACGGGAAAGCGTCGCCGTGGCTTCGACATGCTGAGTATCCCCCACCTAATCATCGTCTTTATCGTGGCATTGGTTGTCTTCGGGCCGGAAAAGTTGCCCGAACTGGCGCGGAACCTCGGCAAAATCATGGGCGAGTTCAAACGCGCCACCGGCGACCTCCGCTCTACCTTCGAAGGACATCTTCGAGACCTCGAACGCGAGGCCGATCAGCGGCGGCTGCGCAGCGAAGTAGCGAGCGCCGCGACTCCGGTGCCCCCGGCGGCCGCACTGCCGCCGGAATTTGAGACGCCTGTTCCGTCGCTGCCGGGCAGCGTTCCTACCACGCCGCCGCATATCTCCGGTGTTGCTGCCAATGTCGCTGACAATGTTACTGAAAATGTTGCTGGAGCTTCCACGGAAGCTGCAGTGCCTTCTCCTGTGACTGATTCCCCCGAGCATACTGCGGCGACGGACAACCCTTTCGGGGAGAATCGGATCGGCGGGGTGCCAACAGCGCCGCCGCAGCCGGCCCCTACACTCGAAACGGAACACAATCCCGAGACACTGACCGATGCCGGAATCCATCCAGCCTGAGCGCACCGAGCGCCAGGTCGCCGAGGAGGAAGCCGGCGGTCGCATGTCGTTTTTCGACCACCTGGTCGAACTCCGAAAGAGAATCGTTGCCGCACTGATCGGCGTCGGCGCTGGCATCATCGTCGGCCTGCTTGTGTCGAAGCGCTTCATCGGCTTGATCGTTGAACCGATGCAGTCCGCGCTTCGCGCCAATCATCTGGACGACAAGCTTTACTACACGAGCCCGGCCGGCTACATCAGCCTGGTGATCAACCTGGGCGTTTATCTCGGGATCGTTATTGCGATGCCGTGGGTGCTCTACCAGGTATGGTTGTTCGTCGCGCCCGGATTGTACAAGCACGAGCGGCGGGCGGCGGCCGGGTTCATCGTGTCGTCGATGTTCCTCTTCCTGTGCGGCATCGCGTTCGCCTACTTCATCCTGCTGCC
>Ga0302324_100008112_pt1 | contig 22199 bp, 17 predicted proteins | sample Palsa_T0_1_FD_201949 | JGI IMG/M metagenome (GOLD analysis project Ga0302324, IMG submission 201949) | Peat permafrost microbial communities from Stordalen Mire near Abisko, Sweden - Palsa_T0_1 | ecosystem: Environmental > Terrestrial > Soil > Palsa > Peat permafrost | place: Sweden: Abisko...
TGGTATTGCTTTCACGTTATTTGCCATAGCATCCATTGTGGCGGAGTAGGCCGCCGCGTGTATTGTAAAAAATTGCTTTGAAGTCACTCAACAAGCGGAACGTGGTTGAGATGTTCCGTACATTGCGTCAGGTAGGTGGTCGGATTGAGGCCGGAAAAAGCGCGGAAGTCGTGGATGAAATGGGCCTGGTCGAAGTAGCCGCAGTCGGCGGCCACCGTAGTCCATACGACCGGTTGCCCTTTGCGCAACTGGCGCAAGGCGCGTTGAAAGCGCCGCACGCGGCAAAAGAGCTTCGGCGTGAGTCCCACCTCGCCGCTGAAAACTTGTATGAACCGCTTGGCGCTCAGCCCGATCTGCCCGGTCACGTCCGCGATGGTGCGGGCGTGCGGCAGGCCGCGAAACTCGCGCAGCGCGAAGTCTACGGCGGGGTGCCGATCCAGGCGTTGTGCCGCCCGTGCGAGCAAGGCTTGCTCCAGGACGCGAAACATGGCCGGAGGATTGGCGGCTTCCAAGAGGCGCGTGCGCAGTTCGTCCGCCTGGCCGCGCCATAGGTCTTCCAAAGATACCAGCGTGTTGTGCAGTTCACTGGCCGGCGGATCGAAGAACGGGAAAGCCCCGCCCGGCCTGAAGTGCACCCCTATGACGCTGTGCTGCTCGGCCGTATCGATGACGAAATACTCGGAATGCGCGCCAACCAGCAGAGATCCGCGCAGCGTCTGGAATTTTTCCGTGTCGTTCGGATCGTAGACGCGCGACCTGTCTTCGTTGAGATTGATGACCAGTTCCATGGAGCCATCCGGCAACAGGCGCTCCTTCTGGTGGGGCTGGTGATAGCCTTCGTACAGCCATAGCAGCGCCACGAAATCCGATAGCGGCGGCTGGGGGATGTGGTGGAAGGCCCGCACAGATCCATGAAACCACAACCAGGCGGTCAGTGGGAGCAGGCGATCAGTGGGAGCAGGCGATCGCCGCGCGCACGTAACCGCGTGGGAGCAGAGTGGCCGGGGTGTGGGTCAGCGTCAGATTCCAGTCGCCGGATTCGAGCGTGGTGAAGGCCAAAGTGCGGCCACTGTTGGCGTCGATATGCATCAGATGCACTTCGCTCTGTCGCGCCGGGCTGGCGGAGTGGATCGCATATATGTCATGACCGTCCGGAGTGACCACCATGCGGTTGACGCGAACCGAGGCGGCGATACGGTTCACGTGCCCGGTAGACGGCTCGATCACATAGATGCCGCCGGCCGTCACGTCCGGACAGGCCTTGCGGCGGTCGATCTTGTATCCGAACGCTTCGGCCAGGAAGAGCTTGTCCGCCGCGCCCGCCAGCATCAGCAGGACCGGCTGATTGCAGGCGGCATGCAGATCCGGCAATTCAATCTCCTTTGGTTGGGAGAGCTTGGTGTCCTCCGGCTTCACGCTCCACAGGCTGCCTTTTCCCGGCGCGCTGTAACTGAATAGGTAGAAGCGGTCTCCAGCCCACGCGCCGGTGGCCGGACCCGTGGGAATTTCGATGCGGCGATCCACCCCCGAATGACTCAAATCGAAGACATCCAGGGAAGGGCCCTCGGAATTCGTGATGCCCAGCAGCCATTTCCCGTCGGGTGAAGGTTGCAGGTTGTATGTGCCGGGTGCTTTCCGGAGCATGCGAAGCCTTAGCGAGTCCGCATCGTATTCGTCCACGCCGCGGCTGCCTTGCGTAAAAATGGAGTGGCCGTCCGCCGAAGGGACCGCAAACATGGTGGAGCCGGCAAACGAGCACATCCGCAGCGTTTGCATATCGAGCGCGTACAGGGAGCAACATTCGCCGCGATATTCCTGCGCGATGTAAAGCTTGTGGCCATCCGGGCTGGCGCTGACGCTTTCCACGAGTTGGTTGATGCCAATGGTTCCCAGCCGGTTCAGTGCCTCGTCAAAAGCCTCGATGCGCCCCGCGCGCGTGGTGGCCAGCACCACCATAGGATCTTCGGCGAACCCAACCGTGGCGGCCAGCAACAGGATCGATACTGTGAGAAATGCTCGCATAGGTCCTACTTCACCGGCTTATCGGGGTCAGGTATGGTCGGCTTGGGGGGCTTGGGCTGCTTCGGCGGCGCCGGCGTGTTGGCGCCACCCGACGTGGTGGAAACCGTTTTGGACGGATTCTTGGAGGCCGCCGCATTGTAGCCCGGCGGGTTCACCACAATGATGCCGGTGTACACCGGCACCGCATAATCCACTTCCACTGGAACCTCCGCCGGCGGCGAGTTGACGATCATAACCGGGGATTGGGCGGCCTGTCCGCTCGCGTATGCCGCGTCGCTGGGGGGCGGCGGAGCGGGTTCCGGTGGACCCTCCAGCGGGACGCTGCCCGGCACTGGCACCGGACGCGTGCTGCCCGCGCGCAACTGCGGACGAAACGCATCCAGGCGCGCCGCTGGAAACGCGGGCGAAGGCAGAGCTTGCACGAAAACGGCCGCGGCCAGCGGGTCCTGCGGCCGCGCGGAAAAGCCCACCGGATCGATCTCCAACGCTTCCGCTTTATAAGTGGCGTAAGTGGTGTTGGCGTTTTGGTACAAAAGCGGCGTCTCCGGCGGCTTCCAATTCTCGCCGGGCGCCAGCGCGCCCCAACCCACCAGCTTGGCGCTCTTCAGCCAATACACCTCGCCCGGCTTGAACACGGTGCTTTCGCCGGGCACCCAAAACCAGCCGATGCTGGGCTGCTGCATCCAGCGGCCATAGTGATACGGCAGCCATCCCCATGCATCGTCGGCGATCCAAGTGTATCCGAGGCCCTCGTACCACTGCCACTTTCCGCTGCGGAAGGGAGTCCAACCGGTGGAAACTTTGGGTTTCCAGACCGTGCCCAAGCCGGCGGATTGCATCCAGACGCCGTACCCGTCGAGGTCGGCGAGGCCGTAATACAGCCCCGGCACGTGCGCGCCCGAGGTGGTCGAAAGCAGCACCTTGTCGCGCTCGTCCACCCAACGGTCGGTCTCGAGCGGCGGAATCTCGCGATACAGGAAAAAGCGCGCCGGATGCGCCGGGTCCAACCTCACCATCTGGCCTTCGCTCAGATCGAACTCGGCGGTCGGCGAGGAGTAGCGCGCCGTGCCATTGCCCGCGGCGACCAGGCTCCAAGGGTCGCGGCCTTCCAGGCGCAGGCGGACGCTCTGGTGGACGGTGATCTGCGCTCCGGGCACCGCTATAATCGTGGAGTCGCTCCCTTCGGCCGCGCCCGTGAAGTAAGCCACGCCGTGGTCGACCGAGATCAGCGTGATGCGCTGCCCGGTGGACAGGCGAGTGTAATCGGATAGCTCGGCCAGGGAGTCGGGTCCCAGCCGCAGCACGCTGCCATCGTCGAGTTCCAATTCCAGGCGGGAGGAACCTTCGGTGCGCAGCCACGACAGCTCGCGGACCGGCATATTGCGCCGTACGGGTTGCCAATCGTCGGCGGCCTGCAGTTGCACTTCGACCGTACCGTCGAAGTCGCCCACCCGGGCATAGCGCGCCTGCCCCGCGGATAGGGTGATGGGGAGCAGCCAAAGCGCAAGGCGTTTCATTGAGGCGTTTGCGGCGTCCGAAAGGTTGACGCACAGTGCAGCGAAAGTGTGGAAACATATTCGCGGTAGAGTGGATGGATGAAACCGGGGAGAGCCGATTTTCCGCGACGCAATTTCCTGGCGGGTGTACTGGGCAGCCTCGGTTTTTCCTCTTTCGCTGGTCGAAGCGTTCGCGCCGATGACGCCGGATTGGCGTTTCATCCGCACTATCGCGCCGCAACACCGCTCGATGCCGTGCTGCCGAAGATTCGGGCTGGGAGCGACGAGTTTGCCGGCGAAAAGGAGCATGACCGGATTGCCGCAATCCTGGCGGAATGGCGCGCCGGCCTTTTGCCGGCGGTCGAGCGTTCCTTGGCGCCCGACTTTCGGGGAGTGTCACCGCGGCCGGTCGAATCCCGCATCGTGCGTGCGGGGCCGGCTCTGGAAGTGCGGCGGGTTACTTTCGCAGCGCAGGCATCGCTGGGACCGGAAGAGTTTCTGCGAGAGTTACGGGAAGCGCTAGGCAGTTACTCGAAGATTCTGACCGCGGAGTTCCAGGTCACCCGGCTTGACCTGGCTCCTGGCGGTGCGCGCACTCGCGTGCGATATGAGTTAGTCGGAACCGGCGCGGACTTTCACCGCGAGCAGCGCAGCGGCTTCTGGGAACTGGATTGGACCGCCGGGCCGTCGGGCGAGTATCGCGTCCGCCGCTGGCAAGCTTCGGAAGAGACGCGCAGCCGGGCCGCCGCACCCTGGTTCGCCGACATCGCGTCGCACGCTTTCGCCGGCAACGCATCCTACTCCCGTCAGTTGTCGCACGGGGTTGACTATTGGCGCACGGTTCTGGATGGCGCCTGCGGGATCGATATCTACGGCCACAACGGCGTGTCCGTCGGAGATATCGACGGCGACGGTTTCGACGATCTCTACGTTTGCCAACCGGCCGGGCTGCCCAACCGGCTGTATCGAAACCGGGGGGATGGCACGTTTGAGGACATCACCGAGGGGTCCGGCGTCGGCATACTCGAGAACACCGCTTGCGCGCTGATCGCCGATTTCGACAACGATGGACGACAAGACCTGGTGGTGGTACGCGCCAACGGTCCGTTGTTGTTTTTGAATCAGGGCGGCGGCAAGTTCGTGCGCAAGCCTGGCGCGTTCCGGTTCGCCAATCCCCCGCAAGGCACTTTCACCGGAGCGTCCGCCGCGGACTACGATCGCGATGGCTGGCTCGACATTTACTTCTGTCTCTACGTTTATTATCAGGGCACCGATCAGTATCGGTATCCGGTTCCTTACTACGCTGCGGAAAATGGTCCCCCCAACTTCATGATGCGCAACAACGGGGATGGCACCTTCAGCGATGTCACCGCCGTCACGGGGCTCAACGTGAATAATACCCGCTACAGTTTCTGCTGTGGCTGGTACGACTACAACCAGGATGGCTGGGCCGACTTATACGTGGTGAACGATTTCGGCCGGAAGAACCTGTACCGTAACGACCACGGAGCCTTTACCGACATTGCCGCACAGATGGGGGTCGAAGACGCAGGCGCAGGGATGGGTGTCTGCTGGTTGGATTACGATAACGACGGCGCCCCGGACCTTTATGTGGCGAACATGTGGACCGCCGCCGGAGAACGAATCTCCATGCAGCAGGATTTTCAAAAGGCCGCTCCTGAGCCGGTACGCGCGCTTTACCGCAAGCATGCCATGGGAAATTCCCTTTTCCGGAATGGGGGAGGCGCGTTTAAGGATGTCACCCTCGCAGCTCACGTGGGGATGGGCCGCTGGTCGTGGTCCAGCGATGCCTGGGACTTCGATCACGATGGCTTTCCCGATCTGTATGTTGCGAACGGCATGCTATCGGGCCCGGTACGCGAGGACTTGAATAGCTTCTTCTGGCGGCAAGTGGTGGCTAAGTCGCCGGCCGACGCCACGGCTTCACCTGAGTACGAGCAAGGCTGGAACGCCATCAATGAACTGATCCGCTGCGACTACACGTGGAGTGGGTTCGAGCGCAACGTCTTCTACGCGAACAACCGGGATGGCACATTTTCGGATGTCTCCGGCGCCATCGGCCTCGACTTTCTGGAAGACGGGCGGGCGTTCGCGCTGGCCGACTTCGATCATGACGGGCGGCTGGAGATATGCCTGAAGAACCGCAATGCGCCGCAGTTACGTCTGCTGAAGAATGTCGCAGAACGACTGCCTCCCTCGATCGGCTTCCGTCTGACAGGTGTGAAAAGCAATCGCGACGCGATAGGGGCGGTGGTGACGGTGGAAACGGAACTGGGCCGCCAGACCAAAGCCCTACAAGCCGGGTCGGGATTCCTTTCGCAGCACAGCAAAGAGGTGTTCTTCGGCTTGGGCGGGGCAAAGGGGCCGGTGAGCGCCACCATCCGTTGGCCCAGCGGTCTGCTGCAGGAGCTGGGCGGCCTGCCGCTCAACCACCGAATTCATGTCGCGGAGGGCGCCGAACCGTCGCGCATGGAGCCGTTCCGGCCCGCGGTGCAGGTTCAAGCCGCGCCACAGCCGGAAGGCGAGCCGCTGCCGGAAACTGTGGAGACATGGTTGCTCGCACCGGTCGCCGCGCCGATCCCCTCACAACACAGCCTGGTGACAATACGCGCAGATACGCCGGAAGACCAAGCTGCGGTCTATAACATTCTCTATCGCTACCTGTTTGACCGGCACAAGGACTTGACTCTTCCCACCTCATTCCTGCTCGATGCGCATGCCGACATTGTCAAGGTTTATCGCGGACCGGTCAGCCAGGCGCATGTGGAAGAAGACTCCCGGCGAATTCCACGAACCGCCGCGGAACGCCTGGCGCGGGCGCTGCCCTTTTCCGGAGTTAGTGAAACTTACGAATTCGGACGTAACAATCTCTCCTTCGGTTCGGTGTACTTTCAGCGCGGCTATTTCGAACAGGCGGGAGCCGCCTTCCGGCTGGCTCTGCGCGACGATCCCGCGAGCGCCGAAGCGCTCTATGGTCTGGGCAGCGTCTATTTGAAGCAAGAGAAGCCACAGGAGGCCCGCGAGAGCTTCGCCCGAGCGGTGAAGCTGAGTGCCGGTTACCCCGACACATTGCCAAACGCCTGGAACAACCTCGGCTTGTTGGACACACGCGAAGGTCGCATGGATGAAGCTATCGGTCACTTTCAGGAAGCCTTGCTGATAAGTCCCAATTACTGGATTGCGCTGGAGAATCTGGGTAACGCGTATCGCCTGCAAAAGCGCTGGAGCGAGGCCCGTGAAGTGTTGGAACGCGCACTCGCCGCAAGGCCCCAAGATCCGGAGGCGAATTACAACCTGGCGATGGTCTTCGCCCAGACGGACGATGCGGGACGCGCCTACGAGTATCTACAGAAGGCCTTGCAACTTCGACCCACTTATCCCGAAGCACTGAACAACCTGGGCGTGCTCTATCTGCGAACCAGACGGCGGGATGAAGCGGTGGCGAAGTTCGAGGAGTGCATCCGGGTGGCGCCGGCCTTCGACCAGTCTTACTTGAACCTGGCCAGAGTCTATAGCTTGGAAGGCGCGCCGGAAAAGGCTCGATCTGTCTTACTGGCGTTGCTGAAGCAGCATGCCGGCCATGTGCAGGCCCAGAAGGCGCTGGAGCAGTTGCCGTGACACTGTTACAATGGCGGTTCGGTATGCGCATGGCAAGCACCCTCGCGGCGGCGTTTTTTCTGGGTGGGGTGGCGCTGCTCGGGCAATCGGCCACGGTGCATGGAGAGGTGCGAGACTCCCAGGGTAAGCCTGTGGCGGGCGCGGCCGTGTTCCTGACGGAAAAGTCAGCCGATCGGAACTTTACCACAAAGGCGGATACTCAGGGCCGTTACCGCTTTTCGGACCTGCATGCGGGCAGTTACACGCTACGCGCACAGGCAGCCGCCGCGGGCGAGACAGCGGCGGACAGTTTCACTCTTGCGGAAACAGAGACAAGGAAGGTCGATCTGACCGTGCAGGCCGCCTTTTTCGACGAGCCTGGCTTCATCGTCGCGGGTGTGACAGACACCATGAGCCGCGGTGGCCACGGCTCCGATACGGTGCTGCGTTCCGCGGAGTCGCTGGCGAAAGCCACCGCTTCGTTAAGCACCGAATCCCCCGCAGCCGCCGCGGAGAAGCAAGGCAACGCACTCGAAGCCGTACGCGAATATCAGCGCGCCGCGGAACGGGATTCGAGCGAGGCGAATCTTTTCAATTGGGGCGCGGAACTGCTGAAGCACCGCGCGGCTGAGCCTGCCAGGGAGGTTTTCACTAAGGGTAATCGAATGTATCCGGGATCGCTCCGCATGCTGTTAGGCCTGGCCGTCTCCTGGTACGCGCGCGGCTCTTACGGTGAAGCGGCTAGGCGCTTTTTCGAGGCGTGTGACTTGGACCCGGGCAATCCCGAGCCTTATATGTTCCTGGGCAAGGTGCAAAGCATCGAGATTACCGAGTTAGAAGGTTATGCACAAAGGCTGGGGCGATTTGCGGACCGTTTTCCCGGGAACGCCTGGGCGGATTACTATTATGCAGTCAGTCTCTGGAAGCAGCGCAAAGGTCCGGAGGACGTGCAAACACCCACGCGGGTACGCGAGTTACTCGAAAAGGCCGTCCGCATCGATCCTGCGCTAGGCGCCGCCTATTTGCAGCTTGGCATCGTCTATGCCGGCCAGAACGATTACGCCCGCGCCATCGCCGCTTATCAAAAAGCGATAGAGGTAAGTCCGCGGATGGAAGAGGCGCACTATCGTTTGGGTCAGGTTTACGAGCGTACGGGAGACAAGGAGAAAGCCCGGACCGAGTTGCAGGCTTATGCGGAGATGTCCAAGAAGTCGGCGGAAGAAGCCGACCGCGAGCGGGCGGAGATCCGGCAGTTTGTGTTTGAATTGCGCGGCAAATAGCGCTGATCGACGTGGCGCACGCTCTCAGCGTGCCGCGTCGGCACTCATGCCGACGCAGGCGGGCGTAGCTCGCCTTGCCTGCGGGCAGAATTGCCCGCCCCACGGTGCAAAAAGTCCTCACTCGCAGCGCAGAGCCGCCGCGGGATCCAGACGGCTGGCTCTCCGCATGGGCGCATAGGCGGCCACCAGTGTAACCACGAAAAAGAAGAGCACCAGAGTCCCATACATCCATGCCGACCCGGCCACCGCGATGTCTGCCAGGGAACGGATGGTAGTCCGCGCAGCAAGTCCCAGGCCCAGGCCGCCGGCCAGTCCCACCACGACCCATGCCGTAGTTGTGCCCAGAACGGTGCGCACGATGTCGCCGCGGCCGGCGCCCAACGCCATGCGGATGGCGATCTCGCTGGTGCGTTGCGAAACCAGGCAGGAAATCACGCTGTACATGCCCGCGGCCGCCATGGCCACGGCCAACAGCGCAAACGCGCCGATCAGGAAGACTTCGAAGCGCGGCTCGGCCACGGAATCCGAGATCATCTCATCCATGGTCTCGACGCCGAAGACAGGCTGCTCGGAGTTAGCGGAAGCGATAGCGGCCTTCACCTGCTTCAGCAGTTGTCCCGCGGGGAGCGGAGAGCGCACAACTAAGTAAGTGTTCCCCCAAGCGAGCTGTAAGTGCGACAGATAGACTTCCGGGAACGGATCCGTATCCAGGCCACGGGTGCGGACATTGCCGACCATGCCGACGATCGTGGTAGGAGCCTCCCCCGGTCCCTCGTCGATCTGCTTGCCGACCACGTCCGCGCCCAGTCCGAAGCGGCGCGCGAATTCCTCATTTACCACCGCCACAGTCACTCCGCGTCCGGCATCGTCGCGGCGCAGCGTGCGCCCGGCCAGCAGCGGGATGCGCAGCGTGCGGAAGTAATCGGCGCTTACTAAGTGATTCCACGAGATGATGCTCTTGAGCGCACCGGTCTGGTCCGTTACCCCCACCAGTTCGGCATTCCCACCCCGGGCGGGACGCAGCGGCGGGCCCGTGACCGTGGCGGCCGATTCCACGCCGGGGATGGCCGCGATCTTATCCAGATAGCCCTGAAACACCTCGCCCGCCTTGCGATCGATGGAGTCCTCGTGGCGGGCGGGCAGCTTCAGCCGCATGGCCAGCACGTGGACCGGATCGAATCCCATCGGCGTGGAGAGCAGCGTCCAAAGGTTCTGCACGACCAGGCCCGCGCCGCACAACAGGAATACGGAAAGAGCCGCTTCAATCGCAATCATGGCGTGGCGCCACCGGTTTCCCTCGCCCGTGGCGATGCGGGAGGTGAGACTCGGGCCCGGTTCCCAACGGCTGCCTTTTACCGCGGGGACTATGGCGAAGATTAGCGCCGAGAGAAGCGAGATGGCCAGAGTGAAGCCGATGGCGCGCGCGTCCACATGCGCGGTGGCGAGCAGCGGACTGCGCACTGGGAGCAGCGCAACCAGAATGCGCACGATCCAGCGAGCGGCGAGCAACCCGGCCGCGCCGCCGCACGCCGCCAGCACGATGCCCTCAAGCAGAAACTGCCGGATCAGGCGCAGGCGGCTGGCGCCCAGAGCCGACCGGATGGCGATCTCGCGCGCACGGCGCAGCGAGCGCGCCAGCAGAAGCTGCGCAGTGTTGGCGCAGGCAATCAACAGCAGGATGCCGGAGCCTGCCAGCAGCAGCCACAGCAGGGAACGCTGCGTACCTACGATCGCGTCCCGCAGCGGCAGGGTGACGAACGTGAAGAGGCTGGGATCGTGCTGCGGGTTAGGGAACGCTTCGGGATGCTCGCGCGTAAGCTCGCGCGCCACGCGCCGAATATCGGATTGCGCCTCGCGGATTGTAACTCCGGCGCGCAGCCGCGCGATCACACGCACCGGCACGCCGCGCCCGTTGGAACTCGCACCCAACGGACCGGTTCGATCGAGCGGATAGGAGACGTAGATGTCCACTGGTTCAGGAATGCGCAGCGTCGGATAGTCGAATTGGAATCCCGGCGGGAGCACTCCCACCACCACGGCCGGCTGCCCGTCGAGCCTGAGGGTGCGGCCGATGACGCCGGGGTCGGCGCCGGCCCGCGATCGCCAGAACGCGTCGCTGAGAATTACCGAAGGCGAGCGGCCCGGCTGGTTGTCTTCGGCGAGAAACGTGCGGCCCAACGCGGCGCGCGCTCCCAGCACCGGGAAAAATGAGGCAGTGACGCGTGCGGCGAACACCCGCGCCGGCTCGCCGTTTCCGGTGAGCTGCATATCCAGGTGTTCGGCGAACGCGATCTGTTCGAGGGTGCGGGCGCGCGCGCGAATCTCGAGATATTCGGAGACATTGGGAATCCAGCCGGTGATCTCGTTGATGGTCACCAGGCGGCCGGCCTCGCGATAGGGCAGCGGATCGAGGTACGCGGTCTTCAGCAGGGTGAAGATGGCGGCATTGCCGCCGATGCCCAGCGCCAGCACCAGGACGATCAACGCGGACGTGCCGGGATCGCGGCGCAAGAGTACCGCGCCGTGGCGCAGATCCTGGAGCGACGACGCCAGCCAGCCGGCCACGCGCGCGTCGCGCATCTCTTCTCTTGCAACCGATTGGTTGCCCATGCGGCGTTTGGTCGCTTGCTCCGCTTCCACGGAATCGAGCCCTTGGGAGTGCGCCTGGCGCAGGCGCATCTGGCGATGAAACTCGAGCTCGTCGTCGAAATCGCGTTCCAGGCGGCCGGGCCGGAACACATTTACGAATCGACGCACAAATCCCATCAGGCCAACCTCAATACCCGCGTGATGGCATCCGCGGCGCGCAGCCACTCGGTTTCCTCGTGTGCGAGCTGGCGGCGTCCGGCGGCGGTGATGCGGTAGAAGCGCGCGCGGCGATTGTTGTCGGATGGCGCCCATGACGAGCGGATCCAGCCGGCTTCCTCGATGCGATGCAGCGCCGGATACAGCGACCCCTCGCCCACCTGCAGAACGTTTTCCGAAAACTGTTCGATGCGTTCCGCGATGGCATAGCCGTGCATGCTATCGCCGGACGAGAGGATGCGCAGGATGAGCAGGTCCAGCTTGCCCATCAGTTGGTCTTTCCTGTTTCCCATCGACATCGATGGGACCATCGTACGCCTGTCGTTGGTTGGATGTCAAGGCGGCGACTGTTTCTTCAGATCGTCTAACTCGCGGCGGCATTGTTCCGCTTCCGGGGCGGCCTTGCAGGCGGCTTGCAGGTGCTCCAAAGCCTCTTTCGCAAGCCCCAGATGTTTGTCCGCGATGCCCAACTCGAACTGCGCCATGTAATCGTCGGGAGCGGCGGCCACCACCTTCTCGAAGCAGTCGCGGGCCTTCGCGTATTGGCGCTGCTCCACATACGTTCCGCCCAGGTCGCGGCGCGCCAGGGTGTTTTGCGGATCGCGGGTCAGAATCTCGCGGAAAATCGTGGCGGCGCGTTCCAACTGTCTGGCATACAGCGCCGCTTGCGCGCGTTCATAGAGGCGGTATTCGGCCAACCGGTCCTTAGGGTCGGGCAGCGAACCCCCGGCCGCGGAATGCGCACCGCCGGAAAGGTATCCGAGCGACGCCAGCAGCGCGCGCGTGCGCGGCGAGATATTCGCGGGCGAGGCGGGCTGCTTCGGAGCATGTGCGGCCAGCAGCTTATGCAAATCCGTCCGCAGCGCCAGCGCGCGGGGCGAATCCTTGCGATACAAATTGTTCAGCTCGTGCGGGTCGGTGCGCAGATTATAGAATTCCGGCCGCGGCGCATCGATATATTTTTCGGCGCCCTCGCGCAAGCTGCGCAACGGCGCCCAACCGAAGCCATCGTGCGCGTAGACGCTCTCGCTGTACACCGCGCGCGCATGCGAGCCGTCCAGCAGGCTGCGCCCCTCGAACGACGGCGGCGCGGGTATGTGCAGCGCGTCCAGCACCGTGGGCGCAACGTCGATCAAGCCGCCCGGCCGGTCGTCGCGCGCGGTGTGGGCGGGCGCGTCCGCCGGCCAGTGGACGATCAGCGGCACCCGCAGCGTGCTTTCGTAAATGAAGTAGCCGTGGCTGTCTTCTCCGTGATCGCCCAGGCTCTCGCCGTGATCGGACAGCAGCACCACCAGCGATCGCTGCCACCATCCGCCGGCGATGAGCGCCTGTTTAAATTTGCCCAGTATCCAATCGGTGTATCCCAGTTCCCCGTCGTAACCGGCGCGGATATAGGGCTTGTGCAGATCGAACAGGTGCACGAAGACGAACGCGGGTGCGCCGCGATTGGCCGCCAGCCAGCGGCGCGCCGCGCCCAACACTAAAGCGCCGTCGCGCCGGTCTCTGACGCCGAACTGATTCGGCCGCGCCCCGCCGAAAAACATGGAGCCGGATATGGGCGAAAACGCTTCGAAATGGAACGGGCTGTCATAGAGTTCGAAGCCCTGGTCGAGCCCCATTTCACTTTCCAGGAATACGCTGCCGATGAAGGCCGCGGTTTTGTAGCCATGCGCGCGCAGCACGGAAGCCAGGGTGACAACGCCCCCGGATACACGCTCGGCGTTCTCTTCAATCTGATTCTGAAACGGGTAAGTGGAGGTGAACAACGATGTGTGCGAGGGAAGCGTAAGCGGCACCTGCGATTCGATGTTACTGAAGAGCGTACCCTGCTCGGCGAATGAGTCGATGTTGGGAGTGCGGATGCCGCGGTATCCGTACGCGCTCAAGTGGTCCGCGCGCAGCGTGTCGATGGAGATGAGGATGACGGAGGGCGGATCGGCTGCCAGACACGCGCCGGCGACGATCGCCAGGAATGCGAAAAGCCGGCACATGACGGCCCGATCCCCAACCTGAGTCAGTGGGGCTTTCCCCCATCCTCGCCGGAGGACTCCAGTATCTTGTCCGCCACGTTCTGCACCAGCCGATTCACCAGCGCACTGGGAGCGCCAGTGATCTGTTGCAGGTCGCGGCCCGCCAAGGTTTCTGCCTCGGGAGCCTCTTTGCTGGAAACGCGGGTCCGCTCGCGTTCCACGGCCGCCCGGATCGTTTCATCCGCGGCTTCCGTGAACTCGCCGGTCACTGGCGATCGAATCGCTTCCGATTCGAGCACCGCGCGCAGATCCGGATAGCAGCGGTCCATGATCTCGCTTTGAGTCTCTTCTCCAAATCCTGGATCGTTCAGTTCTATCGCGCCGGCATCGTTTAGCCGGAAGTCGATCATGCAGCGCTCCATCGGCCAGAGTTGCGCCTGTTCGGCGTTGCCCCACTCGTCAAGTTGAATGACGGCGTCCTCAAGGTCGTGGGCGGCAACGATGGAGAAGTCGCCATTTGGCCAGCGGCACAGAAAGATAGGCATGCAATTCAATCATCGCATGGCCACGCGCAGGCGTGGGTTAGCTTCCGGCATAGCGCGCATAGCCGTGCAGCGCCGTGCGCTTCCCTCCCACGCGGTGGGCTTCGTCGGAGAGCGCGTGCACGCCGCTCGCGTCGATCCAGCGATTGTAGAAGTTGAACAACGCACACACGGTGATGGCGAGATAGATGGCATCGTCCTGCCAACCAACGGCGTAGAGCGGCTGCATATCTTCGGCCGTGATGCGCGGCGAGTCGTGATTCACTTTATCGACGAACCGGAACAGGGCCTTGTGCTTTTCGTCCAGCTTCGACGTCTCCAGGTCGCGGAGCACGCCCCAAACCAGTTCCTCGTCTCCCAGCAATTCCGCCGCGACCGCGGCGTGCGACTTCAGTCAAAATGGACACTCGTTGCGATAGGAGGTGAAGGCCGCAATCAGCTCGCGGATGCCCGGACTGAAGACGCCCGGGCCGCGCAGAATCTCCTGCGTGAAACGGGCCAGGTGTTCGGTGGCTTTGGGCAGATAGGCGAACATGTGCCAGATCTGCGGATACTCGGCGCCGCTGTCCTGCATCATGCGGATGTTGTCCGCATACGGGCCCGGCTGCGGATTCTGCTCCACCGCGGGCAAAAACATCGGCTTCATCGTTGGGTTTTTGTTGGCCATGAGTTCCGCTGAATGGGTCTGAGAAATTATCACACGCGCCTTCGGAACCGTCAATAATGGATGCATATTACCAAGTCGGGCATTGCCCCCCTAACAAGGAGAGTCGCGCGATAGAATATTATCCGGCTGCATCGCCGCCCACATGAAAAAACTCTGCCTGCTCCTCTGCCTCCTCCCACTCGCCCACGCCGAGCACGTCACCATCCTGCGCGACGAATACGGCGTCCCGCATGTCTTCGCCCCCGACGCGGCGGGCGCGGCCTACGGATCGGGCTATGCGCAGGCCGAGGACCGCCTGGAGGAGATGCTGAAAAACTATCGCCGCGCGGAAGGCACCATGGCCGAAGCCTTCGGCGCCGAGTTCTTCCGCGACGATTGGCGGCAGCGCGTCTGGCGTCACCGCCTGGTGGCCGAGCGGCGCTACCAAGAGCTGAGCCCGCGCAGCCGCGAGATCATCGAGGCTTTTCAGGCGGGCGTGCGGCAGTTTATGAAGGAGCATCCGGAGCACGTCCCCGCGTGGGCGCCCAAGCTAGAGCCATGGCAGTTGGTGGCGCTGGGCCGCTACATCATCTGGGGCTGGCCGGAGGGCGAGGCCGGCGGCAAGTTGCTGCATGCGGGCATCCAGCCCGATCCCATCGCTTATCACGGCTCGAACGAGATGCTGCTGGCGCCGTCGCGCACTGCCATGCACGCTCCCATCGCGGTGGTGGATCCGCACTTGAGCTGGTACGGCGCTTTCCGCTTCTACGAAATCCGGATCTATGGCGGCGAACTGGAGTTCTCGGGCGCATGCATCCTGGGCCTGCCGTTTCCGGTGCTGGGCCACAGCCGCTACGCATCCATCGCCATGACCACCGGCGGCCCGGATACCTCCGACGTCTACGAAGAGGAGATCAAGGACGGCAAGTATAAGTTCCGCGACGAATGGCGCCCGCTCGAAAGGCGCACCGAGAAGATCGGCGTCAAGGTGGGCGACAAGATCGACTGGAAGGATGTCACCATCGAATCCACGGTCCATGGACCGGTCGTGGCGCACAAGAGCGGCAAGTCGTATTCGGTGGCGATCCCTTACGCCGACGAGGTGGGCCTGATGGACGAAAGCTGGGGCATGGCCACCGCGCACAACCTCGCCGAGATGAAGAAGGCGCTCGCGATGCTGCAATTCATGGCGCAGAACATCATGGTGGGCACGGTGGATGGCGACATCTATTACGTGCGCAATGGTCGCGTGCCGGTGCGGCCCAAGGGCTGCGATCCGTCGAAAGTGATGCCCGGCGCAAGCGGCGACTGCGAGTGGCAGGGGTTGCACCCGTTCGAAGACCTGGTGCAGATCACCAATCCGCCGCAGGGGTACATGCAGAACTGCAACATCTCGCCGTTTGCCATGATGAAGAATTCGCCGCTGGTGCCGGAGGAATACGCGGCGCACCCGTATCTTTACAACGAGGGGCGCAAGCCGCCGCATCAGCGCGCGGCCATGGTGCTGGATTTGTTGGATGCGGCGCACGACGTGACCGCCGAGCAGGCCATCCGCATCGCGCTTTCGCCTGAAGTGTGGCACGCGGTGTTGTGGCAGGAGCGGATCCTCAAAGCTGCGCCCGATAGCGAGTTCGCCAAAATGTTGGCCGGATGGGACTGGCGCAGCAACGCGGATTCGCGGCCGGCCCTGGCGTTCTATCTTTTCAAGCTGTCGCTCGACGCAGGGCCTAAGCGCGCCGTGGAACCGCCCGCCGATCTTACCGACGATCTGATCCGCGCGGCATTGACGAAGGCCGAAGCGCAGTTGAAATCCGACTTCCCGCCTGACGCTACGTTTGGAACGCTGTTCCGCGTGGGCCGCCAGGGCTCGTCGCGCAGCTGGCCAGTAAGCGGCGGATCGCTGACCGAGGTGGGCATGGCCACCCCGCGCGCCGTCAGTTTCGACAAGTCCGGCAACCAGATGCTCGGCCACGGCGGCCAGACCTCCACGCAAATCGTGATCCTGACCAAGCCGCCGCAATCGTACATGGTGATTCCGCTGGGCGAGAGCGACCATCCGGATTCGCCGCACTTCGACGATCAGGCGGAGAAGCTGTTCAGCCAGAGCCGCGTGAAGTCCACGTATTTCCTGAATCGCAAAGAACTGGAGAAGCATGTGACCCAACGCGAGGAACTCGAGTTCGCGGAGCGCCCATGATCGATACGGGCCTTCGCGGACGCGTCGCGCTGGTCACAGGCGCAAACCACGGGATCGGCGCAGCGGCGGCACATGCGCTGGCAGCCGAAGGTGCGGCCGTCTTTGTCACCTACTTGCGGGTGGACGCGGCCGGCCATGGCGATCCTGCACTGCCACCGTCGTACGACGAGATGCGGATGCGCGCGGCGGATGCCTTGGTGGATGCGATACGCCGGGCGGGCGGCCGTGCGGACGCTTGGGAAGCCGACCTGGCGGATCCTGCCGTTGTTCCCCAGTTGTTCGACCGGGCCGAGGCGGCCTTCGGTCCCGTGGAAATTCTGGTGAACAACGCGTGCTACTGGCATGGCGACACGTTCCTGCCTGAGAGCTCGGAACGCTTTGGATGGCGCCTGGTGGCAGTGTCGCCGGACACATGCGACCGGCACTACGCGGTGAATGTACGCGCGCCGGCGCTGCTGATCGCGGAGTTCGTGCGGCGGTACTCCGCGCGCGGGGCGAACTGGGGACGCATCATCGGGCTGACCACGGGTGGCGCGCCCGGGTTCCCGCAACAGGTGTCGTATGGCGCCAGCAAGAACGCGCTGGAGAGTTACACGACGGCCGCGTCCGCCGAACTGGCGCCGCTCGGCATCACGGCCAACGTGCTCTCGCCGCCGCCCACCGATACGGGCTGGATCTCGCCGCGCGTGGCCGCGGAACTGGCGCAAGCCTCGCCGCCGTTCCGCATCGCGCAACCCGAGGAGGTGGCGGAGTTGATCGTGTTCCTGGCCTCGCACCAGGCGCGGTTCGTCAATGGGCAGCGGATCGTAATGCGGTAGAGCTACCGCTCGGCGCCCTGCAGATCCAGGTTGACGCGCTCGCCATTAATCAGCACGAACCCGGAGTTGATAAGCTGCTGGCCTGTGCAGTCGAACTGCTCGTAACAGCGCAGGTTCGCAATGTCGAAGATGTATTCCACCGCTTGGCCGGCCGGCTTTACGGTGGTGCTGAAGTCGATCCCCGCGAACCTGGGCGCGTCCTTGAAGTAAGCCAGCATGGGCCGGATCAGATGGGCGATATGATCGTCAAACGCGACCGCCGCCGCGCGGTAGCGGGATGCCGGCTCGGCGGATTGGATGGTGGTGGTGATCGAGAGCTGCAGGTAGACGCTTTTGTGGAAGTTTACCAAGACCGGCGGAGCGTAGCTCACGAAGTGCGCCGTCTGGTCTAACTCGCGGACCATTTTGTCGAGGGTTCCTTGGTAGGAAGCCTGCAGACCCTTCAAGTCGTCTGGCGTAGGTTCCGGCGCGGCAATGGCGGGAGCGGGAGTGGGCGCAGGCGTGGCAACCACCGGCGCGGGACGGGGCGTGGCAACTACCGGCGCGGCTGGCGGATCCGCGGTCATGCGGCCCCAAATTGTGGAGGCTTCGCCGTTGATGAAGAGCGATCCCTCCTCCAGCGCAACTGCCTGTGTGGCTTCGTCGGGCGCGGCGACCAGGCGCAGCGCGGCGGCTTTCGGCATCACCAGCACCACGTTTTCCGCATGTTCCGCGCTGACGCCCAGAACCTTTTTGCGCACATGATGCGAGATCTCCAGCGCGAATCCCTGAACTCCCGGATCGTCGCTCAATAGCGGAACCTCCGCCCGCAAAATGGGCAGCATCACATCCTCGAAGGTGCGATGCGCGCGCTCCTCTCGCTTCATTAGCTCGTCGGAATAGGCGGCAAAGTAGTTGCCGGTGATCTGGACGACCGTCTGATGCCCGTATTTGGCGAATTGTATGGAGCGCTGGTCTTTGCCTTTCTGCTGCTCTTCGTTGAGGTCCAGTGTACGGCTGAAGTAGAACCGGTAGGGGAACTGGTGGGACGCGATGGCCACGGCCGCGGCCTTCAATTCCGCAAAGTGCTTCTGCTGCAGTTCGCGCAGCTCCGGATCGCGAATCTCGGGGGGAGAAACTACTTGGGAGAATAACGGAAGCGCTACGAGTATGCCGGCAAGCAAGGTGGGGCAGGCCCATGGCCTGCGGCGGCCTCCTAGGCCGCCATCCTCAGGAGCGGGTCCAAGGGACCCGCGCAGGCCGGTGCCATCAATTCTTCGCATAGGTCAGCCCCTTTGCGCGATAGGGGGGATCGGCGACGGCGCGTATATAGGCGATGAGCGCATCCACGTCAGCCTTGTTCAGAGTATAACCATAGGGCGGCATCTCCGGCGACTTGCTCAAAGCCGGTCCGCCGTAGCCGATGATGGCGGCCAAGTCCGCATCGCTCATGGCGTTCAGCACCGCGCCTTCCGTGAAGCCGTGCGGCTTGGCGTTGAGGTTGTCGTGGTTCGAGACGCGCTCCGGCGTGGATTCCGTATCGTGGCAGCGCGAGCAGTAGCGATCGTTTAGCACGCGGCCCTGCTGCTGCTGGTAGCCGAGAGCGATTTCGTCCAGCCGCAGTTCCACTGGCTTGCCGGATTTGTCTCGCGTGGCAGCCACGATCTGATATCGTCCGGCGCTGCCGCCCAGGGTCACTACCGATGTGAGCTGGCCGTCTGCGCCGGTAAGGCCCGCGTCGGGCGTGGCTACGGCTCCGCCGGCTGTGTGAACTTCTACTAGCGCACCGGCCACCGCGGCGCCCTGCGCGTCATTCACTTGCACGACGATCGGCTGTTCGAGCGCTGCGCCGATCGAGCCGATCTGCTTGCCGCCACCAACTTCCGCGATCGCGGCGCCGAAAGCTCTGGCGGCGAGCGGCGGGGGGGACGCAGCCGGACGGCTGCATGCGGCTAACAGGAGCAATACGGCTGGCACCGCGAGGCGGCCTGGGAGGCCGCCGCAGGCTACGAGCCTGCCCCACAAAGTCTGAGTCATTTGGTGGCCACCTCCTTATTTTGTTTCATCAGGAAGGCAGTCAGCGCGCGGGCATCCGCATCGTTCATGTTCCGGTTAGGCTCCAGCGTTCCGGGGCGCAGCGCCTGCGGATCTTTCAACCAATGGAAGATCCAAGCCGCGTTGAGCCGCGCTCCCACTTGCGTGAGCGTGGGGCCGATGTAGCCTTTGTCATTCTGCGGATCGACGATATGGCAGGATTGGCAGGCATACTTCGAATAGAACAACTGCTTGCCCGATTCGACGTCAGCCGCGCTGAATTTCGCCGCATCCAGCGCGTCTCGATCGAAGTCCGGCGTCTGATACACGGTCGAAATATAATCGGCGATGGTCTCGGCCTCCGTGTCCGTCACGTTGAAGCGCGGCATGCGGCGGATCAGCGCGGGGCGCAGCGTGTTGGGGTTCTTCATGAAGCTCACCAGCCAGCGGCGCTGCACGGAACTGCCTTCCCAAGTGAGATCGGGCGCCATGTTGCCGCCGCGGCCGTTGATGGCGTGGCAACTGAAGCAGTTCATGTCGGCCATCAGTTGACCGGCCTTGCCTGCTGGACGGTAGCCCGATTCGCGCTTGCCAGCGACGCGCAGGGCGGGCGGCAGAGTCCGGGCGCGTTCGGTCTGCGCCAGCAGGGCCGTAACCAGGGCATCCACTTGCGGCTGCGTGAAAGTATATTGCGGCATCTTGGCGCTGGGGAATGCATGCGGCTGCTTAATCTTGGCCTGCAAATAATCCGGCAGCGTATGCGCCACGCCCGGCGCGAACACGATCTTCATCAGCGACTCGCTGCCCACCACGGTCAACTCGGGCGCGAAGTTGGCGGGCTTCTTGATGCCGTTGATTTCGTGGCAGGAGGCGCAGCCGCGCTCCGTCACCAAGGCTTTGCCGTGCGCGATTTGTTCCGGCGTGGCGGGTTCCAGGTGTACGTTCGCCAGGAAATCGGAATCCGTCTTGGCTTCGATGAAGGCGCGCAGCGGGCCGAGCTGCTTCTGGTCGAAGCGGTAGTGCGGCATGGCCGTATCGGGATCGTAGGTCTTTGGATTTTGCAGCCACTCCGCGAGCCACTCCGCCTTCACCTTGGAGCCGATGCGCGTCAGTTCGGGACCCACGTCGCCGCCCACCAGCATCCCGGCCGCGTTCACGGTGGCGTGGCAGGATGCGCAGAAGGATTCACCGTAGACACTGGCGCCGGCTGCGGCGTCGGCGGAAGAGCCGGCCTGCGAGGCCGGCGCAGGCTGCGAGCCTGCCCCACTGGACATCAGGAATGCGGTGATGTCGCGCGCATCCGCATCGGTAAGCTGGAAATTGGGCATGGTTGCGGTGATGGCGTAAGCCTGGGGATTCTTCAGCCACGCGTAGGTCCATTCGCGGGTGGTTTTTTCGGCGATATGGGTCAGCGGCGGGGCAGCGGTCGTGGATGCCAGCCGCTGTCCGTCCGGCGTCTTCAAAACATGGCAAGACACGCAGTCATAGCGCGCCAGCAATTGCCTTCCCAGGTTCAATTGCGGCGTACCGGTGAGCTGGTTCCAATGGCACTGGCCGCATCCGGCTTCCAGATAGCGCGCGGGCAGTATGGGCTGCTCCCAGGCCAGCGTGCTGCGATGCGCTTCCTCCACTCCGGTGGCGGCGCCCTGGCCGCGATGGCACATCACGCATCCGAACTCGGTCGGCGAATGCGGGATGGGCGGATGCGGACGGAACGGCTGCGTGCTCACATCCCAGAGGCTGGCTTCCTTCAGGCCCAGGTGACAGGTGCCGCAGCGATCCGTCACACCCAACTCAGGCATCCAGATCTGCTGCAAGCCGCCCTGGAAACGGCGCTGCAGCGTGGCGGCTTCTCCACGCCCTCGAATCAGGCGGAGGTACTTCGCCTGGTAACGCGTCCACTCGCGAAAGCGATCTTTGGCCGGGGCGATCGCCAGGCAGACGAGCAGGACGACGCTGAGTGTGCCGAAGGCGCGCGCGCTATCGCCGAAGAGGAATTGCCACAGTTTTTGGATTTTCTGTCGCATGCGTTCAACTCCTCCAGGGCCACACCCACGACCAGCCCGCGCCGCGGAAAAATGTCCCGATCACCGTCAGAATGCCGGCCTGCACCAGAAACCAGGTCATGATCCAGAAGGAGAGCGGCTTCGAGACCAACCATCGGCGGAAACGCGAAGGCTCCGGCGGACCGGCTGCGGCGGTCAGCATGAAGGCCGCGATCAAGAGGGTGGGGATCAGCACCGCGTAGACGCGGAAGACCAGCATGATGGCGGTGAAGACCACCAGCACCGCAATGAAAATGCGCAAGCGCCGCTGGCGGTTGCGCAGCCAGACACCGCCGGATTCAATGTTGATGTTGAAGTAGGGAATCACGATCAGCGCCAACACCACCATGGTGGGAATGAGCACACCCGCCACGAACGGAGGGAAGTAGTGCAACAGTTCCTGCAAACCCAGAAAATACCAGGGGGCCTTGGCCGGATTGGGCGTGTGCATGGGATCGGCCAGTTGTTCCAGCGGCGCGTCCCAGACGAGTGAGACGATCACCAGCGCGATGGCCAGCGTCTCAATGGCCACGGCCGCCCGGAAGAGGCCTTCCGGATAGGTCATCACCACGGAATCGTCCTGCGCCTTTACCTGCGGCGAAGTGCGGCGGGTAACGAACGCCACGCGCACGGGCGTGCGGCGCGCGTCGGAATCGAATTGCGCGGCAAATTTGGGATTGGGCGGCTCACTCATGGGATTCCTTATGGCCCGTGTACAGGCCTCCGTCCTTGCGGATGCGCCAGAAG
>Ga0302324_100008115_pt1 | contig 22195 bp, 24 predicted proteins | sample Palsa_T0_1_FD_201949 | JGI IMG/M metagenome (GOLD analysis project Ga0302324, IMG submission 201949) | Peat permafrost microbial communities from Stordalen Mire near Abisko, Sweden - Palsa_T0_1 | ecosystem: Environmental > Terrestrial > Soil > Palsa > Peat permafrost | place: Sweden: Abisko...
AGCATCGGTCTCGCCCGCATCCGCGACCGCCTCGCGGCTTTCGCGGACCGGACCGGCGATGAGAGCCTGCGCCCGGCGCCGCCGCTTGCTAGGCTTGCCGCCGAGGGCAAGGGGTTTGCGTCGATCTAAGCGGGGCGCGGCATATTTGGGCTCAACCCAGGACGGTCATTCCGGGGCGCGCGTCTTCGCGCGAACCCGGAATCCAGGCGGCGGTGCAACAGGCGAGGCCGTCTGGATTCCGGGTTCGCCGTTGCACGGCGCCCCGGAATGACACCCTCCGCATCACTTCGGCCTGTTCATGTACCAGTCGAAAATCTGCTCGCCGTTCCAGTGCAGCACGCCGGCGAAGCGGTTGGCGTAGGCATAGATGTCTTCGAGGTATTTGATCCGGTGCGGCTGGCCGCTGATGTAGGGGTGGATCGCCAGCGCCATGATCTTGGCGCGGGCTTCGCCCTCGGCATAGAGCCGGTCGAACATGTCGATGGCGCGCTTGAGCAGGTAGTCGCTCTCGTGCTGCTGCACCACCATGATGGTGATGTCGTTGAGCTCCACCGTGTAGGGCAGCGCGACCAGCGGGCCGTTGGCGGTGCGGATGGTGACAGGCTCGTCGTCGAACACCCAGTCGCCGATATATTTCACGCCGGCGCCGGCGAGCAGTTCCGGCGTCTCGAAGGTTTCGGTCAGGCCGGGGCCGAGCCAGCCGACCGGACGCTTGCCGGTGAAGCGCTCGATGATGTCCATGGTGCGGAGGATCATCTGCTGCTGGTTTTCGTGCTTGTGCATGGGCATCTGGTCATAGGCGTGGCCCATGAATTCCCAGCCTTCGCGCCTGGCTTCCTCCGCGACGCGGGCATAGTCCTCGCAGACCCGCGCGTTGATCGCGAGCGTCGGCTTGATCGCGTGCTTCTTGAACAGATCAAAAAAGCGCCAGACTCCCACCCGCATGCCGTATTCGTGCCAGGTCCAATGGGGCACGTCCGGCAGCAGCGGCACCCCTGTCGGCGCCGGCAGCACCTGACGCGCCATCGGCCTGCCGATGTCCCAGACCTCGAGATTGACGATCGGCCACACCACGAGGCGCGCGCCACCGGGCAGCTTCAAGGGCGGCCGGTCGACGATCGCGGAAAAGTCGCAGCGCTCGCGGGGAATCATCGGCATGGCAACCTCATGGGCGGGGCGGCCAAAATAGCGCGCCGCTCACCCCGCATCCAGAGCGGGCGGTATCCGGCGCCGGCACTTGTCGAGCGACGGCTCATGAATTGCATCAGAGAATATCCGCCTATTGACGGCTTATAGGCCCGTCCCTATGGTCCGCCGCCCGATCGAACTGCATAGAGCGCCCCCGATTTCGGACGAACTTCATGCCGCTTAACGACCTCTTGACGCCGCAGGCGGTCGTTCCTGCGCTCAAGGTCAACAGCAAGAAGCAGGCGCTGCACGAACTTGCTGCGCGCGCTGCCGCAATTTGTGGCCGCGGCGAGCGCGAGGTGCTCGACGTCCTGGCGCAGCGCGAGCGGCTGGGCTCGACCGGAATCGGCGGCGGCATCGCCATCCCCCACGGCAAGCTCCCCAAGCTCGAACGGTTGTTTGGCGTCTTCGCGCGCCTGGAACGGCCGGTCGATTTCGAGGCGCTGGACGGCCAGCCGGTCGATCTGTTGTTCCTGCTGCTCGCACCGGAAGCCGCCGGTGCCGACCACCTCAAGGCGCTGGCCCGCGTCGCGCGCCTGCTGCGCGACTCCGAAGTCGCACGCAAGCTACGTGAGTCGCGCGACGCCGAAGCGCTTTATGCGGTGCTGACGTCCTCGACCGGCAAGTAAGGGGCGAGAGCGCGGTCGTTTGGGGTTGGCTCACAATTCGCTGTCATCGGCTCGACCGGACGAACCAACAACTACTGGATTGCCCGGTCAAGCCGGGCAACGACACCACTGGGGAGACCTCAGTGCACGCTCACGGTTTGCAGCTCATGCGACCAGGCATTGGCGACCGCGGCTTCGCGGGAGTCGGTGACCATGATCGGTGTGCCGTCGGCGGCGTGGAGCGCATACAGTTTCAGCCCCGGCGCGATCTCGGGAGCCTGCGGAAACATCGCCGGCACATCCTCCGACCGAATCGGCTTCACGTAAGCGATCTGTCCGTCGCCGAGCTGCGCGAGCGCTTCGGGCGAGATTTGGGGTAGACGCGATATCATCGTGCTGTTCATGGCCCTCGACTCCTGACTTGACCAACTTTGTCGAGTCCTGCTCGGTTCCCATTATTCGTGATCAGTGATTGCGATGTTCTTAACCACACGCTCCGGCTCCGGACGCGCGAGGTCGATGGACAGCAATCCGTTCTTCAGATCCGCGCCCAACACCTCGATACCGTCCGCCAGCACGAATGTGCGCTGGAATTGGCGCGCCGCGATGCCGCGGTGGAGGTATTGCCGGGTCTGCTCGTCGCGCTGACGCCCGCGTATCGCGAGCTGATTCTCCTCGACGGTGATGTCGAGTTCGTCGCGGGTGAACCCCGCAACCGCCAGCGTGATCCGCAGCCGCTCCGGCCGGCCGTTTTCTCGGGCGATCCGCTCGATATTGTAGGGCGGATAACCGTCGGCGGCCTTGGCTACCCGGTCGAGCGCCCGCTCGATCTCGTCGAAGCCGAGAAGGAAGGGGCTCGATAGCAATGGGACTCGTGACATGATCCTCAAAGTCCTGTGGTAGCGACTTTGCGGGGCCCTTGCGGCGCCCCTGCCCTGCGGAGGTCCGTTGCACGGACTCCCCCGTCGGGCTTGCCGGTAATATGGGCAAACCGGGTCGAGTGTTCAAGAAGGGGGCCAAGGCCCGCGGCGAGTTACTTTCGCACCGCGTATTTGGCCTCGCTGAGGAGGAAATTCCCGATCCGTTTGCCCCGGTTGCGCAGGAGCCTGAAAACGCCGGCATCGACGAAATAAGTGAGCAGGATGCTGTCCCGCGTCTCAACCTCGGTCCCGACCGGATCTGCCGAGTGCCACGTGTCGTCGCCGACCGCGAAGGCATAGCCGGTATTGGGGGCGAATCGCATCTGCATCGCCTTGGGAAGCGATCCGTCCGGCAGCCGGTCGTGGAAGATGGTGCCGATATGGGTCGCCGCGGCGTCGCGCGGCAGATAGAGCTGGACCGTGATGCCCTTCCAGTGGGTGTCGGTATGGGGGGTGATGCGATAGCCGGGGATGTCGCGGGTGAGAACCGGGATCGGATACATCCCGACCTTGGCGAAGTCGCTGCCGAACCGCCGCTTGAGCCCCGGTGCGAGGCCGCGCATGAACGCATCCTGCACCTCGCTCGAGCACAGGGCGCGGCCGACGACATCCCAGATCGCGCGCTTTTCGTCGGTCAGGTGGCGAGTGTACTCGGGAAACAGGTCGATCTTCACCCGTGTCGAGGTGCCGTCCTCGCGGATGTTGCTGCGGTTTCGCCCCGGCAGCGGGCGATAGTCGGACGCGCTCGGCATCGCCACGACCATCCTCGCATAGATGTCGTCGGGGAACACCCGGTCCAACTCGAGATGATGGAAGGGCTTGTCGACCACACGCGCGGCCCCGACGTTGGCGACCACCGTGTCGATCACGGACTTGACTTCAGAGGATCGATTCATTGCCCACCTGCAATGCTTACCGCTTCCGTTCGCCCACAACGCCGATCCGCCGCAGCAGCCGCCCGATGGAGCACGCCATGACCACATTCGGCGCCTGGCGATGCAACCCGTTTGGTGGAGCCAGGCGGAGTCGAACCGCCGACCTCTTGAATGCCATTCAAGCGCTCTCCCAACTGAGCTATGGCCCCATCTCGGCACGCGGTGTCGGGACCCGCATGTCGTCGCAACCGGCAGCGGCCGGGCGTTCCGGCATCCGCCGCACCTGAAATCACATATCGCCCGTCACCTCAAGTCTCTTCCTCGTTCTCGATGTCGCCGCCGATGATCTCGGTGACATCGGTGTCTTCTTCCTCGCTCTCTTCGATGAAGGCGGCGTCGTCGAGGCTCTCGTCGTCGAGTTCGACTTCGTCCTCCGCCTCCGCCGCCTCGCCCGGCTTCTTCTTGCCCTGGGCTTCGGCATCGGCATCTTCCAGCGAGACGAATTCGGCCTCCTGGGTTTCCGGCACGACCGGTTCGACCTCGCGCACCGGCGCGCGGGCGGCCTCGGCGCGCCCGCGGGAACTCACCACCACGGCCTCGAACACCGCGCCGCATTTCGGGCAGGCGATCGGGGCGTGATTGAGGTCATAAAACTTCGCGCCGCAATGGGCGCATAAACGCTTCGTACCAAGCTCAGGCTTTGCCACGGCTTCGCAATCCTCGGGTACCCAGTTGAAAGCGGTTCTCCCCTTGGCGTTTCGCGGCGGCTCTGTCAATAGACCTGTGCACCCGCTTTGCACCCGGTCGGGCCCGGCCGGCGCGCCTCACGGCGGCGTGACCGCGCCGACGCCGCGTGCTAGGAGCCGCGCCTCGATCGGATTTCCTCGTGATGTCAACGCCGCAAACCACCCCACTGACGGCCCGGCGCGGCGCACCGCTCAGGGGGCGCGTGCGCGTCCCCGGCGACAAATCGATTTCCCACCGGGCGCTGATCCTGGGCGCACTGGCGGTCGGCACCACCCGGATTTCCGGCCTGCTCGAGGGCGAAGACGTGTTCAATACCGCCCAAGCGATGCGGGCGTTGGGCGCCCGGGTCGAGCGGACCGCGGTGGGCGCCTGGCGGGTAGACGGGGTCGGCGTCGCCGGCTTCGCCGCGCCGGCGGAGCCGCTCGATTTCGGCAATTCCGGGACCGGCTGCCGGCTGGTGATGGGCGCGGTCGCGGGCTGCCCGATCGCCGCGACGTTCGACGGCGACGCCTCGTTGCGCAGCCGGCCGATGCGTCGCATCCTCGATCCGGCCGTGCTCATGGGCGCCACCGTGACCGCCGCCGCGGAGGGCGGGCGGCTGCCGATCACGCTCGCCGGCGCGCGAGACCCGATGCCGATCGTCTACCGCACGCCGGTGGCGTCCGCGCAGATCAAATCGGCGGTGCTGCTGGCCGGGCTCGCGGCGCCGGGAACCACCATCGTCATCGAATCCGAGGCGAGCCGCGACCATACCGAGCTGATGCTGAGGCATTTCGGCGCCGAGATCATCTCCGAGCCGGACGGCATCCATGGCCGCAAGATCACGCTTCGCGGCCAGCCGGAACTCAGCCCGGCCTCCGTCGCGGTGCCCGCCGACCCGTCATCGGCCGCGTTTCCCATGGTGGCGGCGCTGATCGTGCCGGGATCCGACGTTTTTTTCGCCGACGTCATGACCAATCCGTTGCGCACCGGGCTTATGACGACGCTGCGCGAGATGGGCGCCGTGATATCCCCCGAAGAGACGAGCAGCGATGGCGGCGAGGCGATGGCGGGATTTCGGGTGCGATCGGCGCCGCTGCGGGGCGTCGAGGTGCCGGCGGCGCGCGCGCCGTCGATGATCGACGAATATCCGGTGCTCGCGGTGGCCGCCGCCTTCGCCGAAGGCACCACCGTGATGCGCGGGCTCAAGGAACTGCGGGTGAAGGAATCCGACCGCCTCGCCGCGACGGCGGCGATGCTGCGGGCGAACGGCGTCGAGGTCGAGATTTCGGGCGACGACCTGATCGTATGCGGCCGCGGACGTGCCGCCGGCGGCGGCCTCGTCGCCACCCACATGGATCATCGCATCGCCATGTCGGCTCTGGTGATGGGGCTTGCGTCGGACCGGCCGGTAGGGGTCGACGACGGCGCCTTCATCGCGACGAGCTTCCCGGGCTTCGCCGACATGATGCGGCGGCTCGGCGGCGAGGTTTCGTAGACGAAGAGGACAAATCGGCGTTGGTCAGACGCCATGATCGTGATTATATGAATGTATATTCCTCCAGTAGGGAGAAACACGTGCCACAGGCCGTCTCCAAGAAATCCGGGCAAAGAAAGCTCAAAGAGAAAAGCTCCAAGGCACGCCGGGCCGCAAAGACCGCGTTCAAGAAATTGCGGGCGAAGGATGTTCAAGGCACCGTCTCCGAGGAGCGGCTGTTTCGACGGGACGGTCACCTCGGGCGCGTTCTCACCTTGGATGCGAACAGCGCGACCTTCACAAGCGATCTGACATTGATGTTCGAGAAGAACGTCGCAAGGGTACGGCGCGAACACAAGAAGAAAGACCGTGCCGGTCAAGGAGCTTGATCGCCCGAAGTTTTGGATCGTCGCCGGTCCGAACGGGTCCCGGAAGAGTACAATTTACACGGGCTCCAACATCAAGGATTTCAACGGCTCGGTCTGGATTATCAATCCCGACCTCTTGACCGCCCGTATCCGGGCCGTGGAATTCGCTGGCTTGCGAAAGGCGAATCTCGAAGCGGTGCGGCGTATATACGCTTGGCTGGAGGCTTCCATCGCGGCACATCAAACTGTCGGCGTCGAAACCGTTCTTTCTACCGACAAGTACCGCAAACTAGTGCTCGCCGCGAAAGCCAGGCGATTCGAGGTCCGCCTTATCTACGTGATCTTGAATTCCGCCGACTTGAACGTGGAACGGGTGAGGATGCGCGTCGCCGACGGCGGACATAATGTGGCGAAGCGGAAAATCATCGAGCGCCGGGAGAGGTCGTTGCAACAGCTACCTTGGTTTATTGAGCACGCCGACGGCGCGTGGATATTCGACAATTCTGGCAAGCCTCGCCTGATCGGAACGAAGATCGACGGAAAAATCGAACTCGACCCCACCGCCTTACCCGAAATCCGCAAGGCGGTGGCGGAGGTCGGATCGAGGCCCAAGATGCCGTTGCTCAGACCATGATCATCGCCATCGACGGACCCGCAGCTTCCGGGAAGGGCACCCTCGGCAAACGGCTCGCGGCCCATTACGGGCTGCGACACCTGGATACCGGGCTGTTATACCGCGCGGTGGCCCAGGCGGTGCGCGCCGCCGGCCACCGGCTCGCCGACCCCGTCCAGGCGGCCGCCGCGGCCCACGCCATCGACCCCGCCGCCTTCGACGAGGCGGCGCTCAAGAGCCATGAGGCGGGCGAGGCCGCCTCCATCGTTTCTGCGATCCCCGCGGTGCGGGAAGCGCTGCTCGCGCTGCAGCGCGGCTTCGCGGCGACGCCGCCCGGCGCCGTGCTCGACGGCCGCGACATCGGAACGGTGATCTGCCCGGGCGCGGACGTGAAGATTTACGTCACCGCCACGCCCGAAGTGCGGGCGAGACGCCGGATGTTGGAAATGCGCAGCCAGGGCCAGGCGGCCGACGAAGCCGCCATCCTGGCCGACATTCGCCGCCGCGATCAGCGCGATACCGGCCGCGCGGTGGCCCCGCTCAAGCCGGCGCCCGACGCCCATATTCTCGATACTTCGGCCCTTGCCATCGAGGAGGTGGTGGGCAAGGCGATCGCGATCGTCGAAGCGGCCCGGGCGGGCGGGCGGGCATGATCCGCAGCGCATAGGGCGGAATAGCGCAGCGTATTCCGCCGGCCAGACGCCGAGACGGGGCAGGACCCGCAATTTTTCTGCCCGCCGTGGCCCGGCATCCCTTGCCGAGGCCGAGGCGCTCCGCTATATCCCCCGGGCCCGGGCAACCGCTGACAGGTCGAGGCCGCCCGAGCGGGCCGGAGGGGTGATCAACACCGCCTTCGCATCTGGAGGATAGCCCGCTCGTCTGCTTCTTCGCGGCGCCCGGCGAACAGTCACCCGTACCACATGCTCGGTTCAACGCCGGCCTGCCGGGTTATTCCGGCAGCGGCCGAAGGTCTGCGGAACCTCCGGCCCGGAGCTATTGGTGCGCCCTTTGATCCAACCGCCGGCGGGCACCGCACAGGAGATTTCATGGCTTTAGCTGCTGCTGCGCCGTCGCGCGAAGATTTTGCTGCGTTGCTGGAGGATTCGTTCACGTCCGGCAATCTGCAGGAAGGCAACGTCATCAAGGGCACCGTGGTCGCGATCGAGAAGGATCTCGCGGTCATCGATGTCGGCCTCAAGACCGAAGGCCGCGTGCCGCTGCGTGAGTTCAACGGACCAGGCCGGCAGAACGACATCAAGATCGGCGACACCGTCGAGGTGTATCTGGAGCGGGTCGAAAATGCGCTCGGCGAGGCGGTGCTGTCGCGCGACAAGGCGCGCCGCGAGGAGAGCTGGGGCAAGCTCGAAAAGGCCTTCCAGGGCAACGAGAAGGTCACCGGCGTGATCTTCAATCAGGTCAAGGGCGGCTTCACCGTCGATCTCGACGGCGCGGTGGCGTTCTTGCCGCGGTCCCAGGTCGACATTCGGCCTATCCGCGACGTGACGCCGCTCATGAACGTATCCCAGCCGTTCCAGATCCTGAAGATGGATCGCCGCCGCGGCAACATCGTGGTGTCGCGCCGCACCGTACTCGAGGAAACCCGGGCCGAGCAGCGCCAGGAACTGGTGCAGAACCTCGAAGAAGGCCAGGTCATCGACGGGGTGGTCAAGAACATCACCGATTACGGCGCCTTCGTCGATCTCGGCGGCATCGACGGCCTGCTGCACGTCACCGACATCGCGTGGCGCCGCGTCAACCACCCCTCCGAGGTGCTCAATATCGGCCAGCAGGTGAAGGTCAAGATCGTCAAGATCAATCACGAGACCCACCGCATCTCGCTCGGCATGAAGCAGCTCCAGGCCGACCCGTGGCAGGGCATCGAAGCGAAGTTCCCGGTCGGCGCCCGCTTCAAGGGCCGCGTCACCAACATCACCGACTACGGCGCCTTCGTCGAGCTGGAACCCGGCATCGAGGGGCTGATCCACGTCTCCGAAATGTCGTGGACCAAGAAGAACGTCCATCCCGGCAAGATCGTCTCCACCTCCCAGGAGGTCGAGGTACAGGTGCTCGAGGTCGACCCGGTCAAGCGCCGCATTTCGCTCGGCCTCAAGCAGACCATGCGTAATCCCTGGGAGGTGTTCGTCGAAAAATATCCGCCGGGCAGCGTGGTCGAGGGCGAGGTCAAGAACAAGACCGAGTTCGGGCTGTTCCTCGGGCTCGACGGCGACGTCGACGGCATGGTCCATCTCTCCGACTTGGACTGGAAGCGGCCCGGCGAGCAGGTCATCGACGACTTCAAGAAGGGCGACAAGGTGCGCGCCCAGGTCCTGGACGTCGATGTCGAGAAGGAACGCATCTCGCTCGGCATCAAGCAGCTCGAAGGCGATCCGTTCGCGGAAGCCGGCGACATCAAGAAGGGCGCGGTGGTGACCTGCGAGATCATCGAGGTCAAGGAATCCGGCCTCGAGGTGAAGCTGGTGGGGACCGACCTCACCGCCTTCGTCAAGCGCGCCGAACTCGCCCGCGACCGCTCCGAGCAGCGTACCGAGCGCTTCGCGGTCGGCGAGAAGGTCGACGCCCGGGTGACTCAGTTCGATCGCCGCGCCCACAAGGTGACGGTCTCGATCAAGGCGCTCGAAGTCGCCGAGGAGAAAGAGGCGATCGCTCAATACGGGTCGTCGGATTCGGGCGCGACGCTGGGCGACATCCTCGGCACGGCGCTCAAGCGCGCCACCGAGAAGAAGGACTAGAAGAAGGATTAGCCGTCCGTCTCGTTGAGACGGGCGTTGAAATAGGACCCCGGGAAGCTTCCCGGGGTCTTTCGAATCATTTTGCCACAATTGCGGCCGGTTCTTGATCGCCATTGACCGCGACCGAACGCGGTTGCACCTTGCTTCCGGCGAGATTACGGAGATCAGCACTCATGTCGCTCGACACCGACCACATCGTCGATCGCCGCCGCATGCGGCGTAAGCTCACCTTCTGGCGCGTCGTCGCCGTACTGATCGCGATCATCGCCGTGGTCGGGCTCGCCGGCGTATTGCGGGGACCGGGCCGCACCTTCGTGCAGCCGATCACCGCCCAGATTTCGCGCGTCACCATCCAGGGCATCATCCGCGGCGATCAGGAACGCACCCAGGCGCTCGACAACCTCGCCAATTCGCGGGCGACCCGCGCCGTCATCGTCCACATCGACAGCCCCGGCGGCACCACGGCGGGCTCTGAGGAACTCCACGACGCGCTGCGCCGGGTCGCGGCGCGGAAGCCGATGGTGGTGGTGGTGGACGGCATGGCCGCCTCCGGCGGCTACATCGCGGCGATGGCGGCCGACCACATCATCGCCCTGAACACCTCGCTGGTGGGCTCGATCGGCGTCTTGTTCCAGTACCCCAATGTCAGCCACCTCCTGGACACCGTCGGCGTCAAAATCGAGGAGATCAAGTCATCCCCGCTCAAGGCCGCACCGAACGGCCTCGAGCCGACGAGCCCGGAGGCCCGTGCGGCCATCGAGTCGTTGGTTCTCGACTCCTATGCCTGGTTCAAGGACATGGTGAAGGACCGCCGCAAGCTCGACGGCGAAGCGCTCGACCGCGTCTCCGACGGCCGGGTCTTCACCGGCCACCAGGCGATCGATCTCAAGCTCGCCGACGAGATCGGCCGCGAACGCGATGCGATCCAATGGCTCGCCAAGACCAGCAACATCGATCCGAAATTGCCGGTCCGCGACTGGCGCCTGAACCCCCGCTTCAGCGAGCTGTCGTTCCTGCACCTCGGCTCGGCCGCTCTGCTCGAAACCGTCGGCCTCGGCGCGGTGGCGCACCGGCTGGAATCCCTCGGCCTGCTGCAGGCGGCGGAAAAGCTCAATCTTGACGGGATGTTGGCGGTTTGGCACCCTTCGCCGGAGAATTAACGATGGATGGTGCGCTGGTTCGACGTTTTCATCCAAGGGCGGGCATCACCACATGATCAAGTCAGAGCTCGTTCAGCGCATCGCCTCGCAGAACCCGCATCTCTACCAGCGCGATGTCGAGAACATCGTCAATGCGATCCTCGGCGAGATCGTGACCGCGCTGGCCCGCGGCGACCGGGTGGAATTGCGCGGATTTGGGGCGTTTTCCGTCAAGAACCGCCCGGCGCGCGCCGGACGCAACCCGCGGACCGGGGAGCACGTGGCGGTCGACCGCAAGAGCGTGCCGTTCTTCAAGACCGGTAAGGAGATGCGCGAACGCCTCAACCGGCCGGTCACGCCGTGACCATCGCCGGCGCATCGGTTGCCCTGATATGACCAGACTGCTGCTCGCAATTCTCATGATCCTGGCCGCCGCCGCCTTGGTGGCTTTCGCGATCGCCAACCGGGCGCCGGTCACCGTATCCTTCGACCCGTTCGATCCCACCGCGCCGGCCTATGTGGTGACCCTGCCGCTCTATCTCCTGAGTTTCGCCATTCTGATCCTCGGCGTGGCACTCGGCGGCACCGCGGCTTGGCTCAATCAGGGTAAACGGCGCCGGCATCGCCGCCGGCTCGAGGCGGAGTTGGCGCGGGTGCGGGGCGAACTCGCCAGCGCCAAGCGGGATTTTTCCCGCGATTCGGCAGTGCGCGACATGCGCGGGGCACCGCAGACATCGGTGCCGGTGGCGCGATTGCCGGCAAACTGACCCTGAGCACTCCCCGGGTTCATTCCATCACGTCCGGTGTCGCCGGAGCGCCACGATCATCTGCCATCGAGGGTTGGAATCCGGCGGCTCGCCAAGGTAAAATTGCGCGAAAGGCTTCATTTCAGCATGTCCTTCGTCATCAAGATCTGCGGCCTGCGGACGCCCGAAGCACTCGACGTGGCCCTGCACGCAGGCGCCGACATGGTCGGCTTCGTGTTCTTTCCCCCCTCCCCGCGCCACATCGATGCCTCCGCCGCCCATGCCCTGGGCGCGCGGGTCCGCGGCCGCGCCCGCAAGGTGGCGCTGTCGGTCGATGCCGGCGACGCGGAACTGGCGGCGAACATCGAAGCGCTGGAGCCGGACCTGCTCCAACTCCACGGCAGGGAATCGCCCAAGCGGGTGCTCGAGGTAAAGGCCCGCTTCAAGCTGCCCGTCATCAAGGCAATCGCGGTGGAAACCCGGGATGATCTCGCGGCGGTGCCGGAATATGCCGAGGTCGCCGACCGCCTTATCTTCGATGCCAGGGCCCCTCGGGACGCCACCCGCCCGGGCGGCCTCGGCAAGCCGTTCGACTGGCGGCTCCTGCAAAACCTTGACCCGCGTGTTCCGTTCATGCTTTCAGGCGGTCTCGACCCCGGCAATGTGGCCGAGGCGATCAGGATCACCCGGGCGGGCGGGGTCGACGTGTCGTCAGGGGTCGAGCGGGCGCCCGGCGACAAGGACCCCGAAAAGATACGCGCCTTCATCCGTGCGGCGCGCGCCGCCGCGGCCGGGGGCGGCAAACGAATGGCAAATCAGGCATGAGCCTCGCGCAACCCAATTCCTTCCGCAACGGACCGGACGAGCGCGGCCATTTCGGCTTGTTCGGCGGGCGGTTCGTCGCCGAAACGCTGATGCCGCTGATCCTGGAATTGGAGAAGGCTTACGCCCAGGCCAAGGCCGATCCCGAATTCAAGCGCGAGATGGACTACTATCTCGCTCATTATGTCGGCCGCCCCTCGCCGCTCTATTTCGCCGAACGGTTCACCGACCATCTGCGCGAGGTCTCCGCCGCGACCGGCGGTGCCGGCGGCGCCAAGATCTACTTCAAGCGCGACGAGCTCAACCACACCGGCGCGCACAAGGTGAACAACGTGCTCGGCCAGATCATGGTGGCCAAGCGCATGGGCAAGCCGCGGGTGATCGCGGAAACCGGCGCCGGCCAGCACGGCGTCGCGACCGCGACGCTGTGCGCGCGCTTCGGCCTGAAATGCGTTGTCTACATGGGCGCCGTCGACGTGGCGCGGCAGGAGCCCAACGTGTTCCGCATGAAGATGCTGGGTGCCGAGGTGCGGCCGGTGCAGTCGGGGTCGAAGACCCTCAAGGATGCCATGAACGAGGCGTTGCGCGACTGGGTGACCAATGTCGACGACACCTTCTACTGCATCGGCACCGTCGCCGGCCCACATCCCTATCCGATGATGGTGCGCGATTTCCAGTCGGTGATCGGCCGCGAGACCCGCGAGCAGATGCACGCGGCCGAAGGGCGGCTGCCGGACAGCCTCGTCGCCTGCATCGGCGGCGGCTCCAATGCGATGGGCCTGTTCCATCCTTTCCTCGACGACGAGGGCATCGAGATCTACGGCGTCGAAGCCGCAGGCCACGGACTCGGCCACGGACTCGGCACCGGCCAGCACGCGGCCTCGATCACCGGCGGACGGCCGGGCGTCCTGCACGGCAACCGCACCTATCTCCTGATGGACGACGACGGCCAGATCATCGAAGCCCATTCGATCTCGGCCGGCCTCGACTATCCCGGCATCGGCCCGGAGCATTCCTGGCTCCATGACATGGGGCGAGTGACCTACCTCTCGGCGACCGACCAGGAGGCGCTCGATGCGTTCCAGCTCTGCTGCAAGCTCGAGGGGATCATCCCCGCGCTGGAGCCAGCCCACGCCCTGGCGCAGGTGATCAAGCTCGCCCCGACCAAGCCGCGCAACCACCTGATGGTGATGAACTTGTGCGGCCGCGGCGACAAGGACATCTTCACCGTCGCCGAGCATCTCGGGAGCCGGATCGGATGACGACGCGCATCGACACCAGGTTTGCCGCGCTCGCCGCCGCGGGCCGCTGCGGGCTCGTCACCTTCCTGATGGCAGGCGATCCCGATCCGGAGACCTCGCTCGCGATCATCCAGGCGCTGCCGCGGGCCGGCGCCGACGTGATCGAGATCGGCATGCCCTTCACCGATCCCATGGCCGACGGCCCGGCGATCCAGGCCGCAGGCCTGCGCGCGCTCCATGCCGGCCAGAACATGGTCAAGACGCTCGACCTGGTACGCCGGTTCCGCCGCGGCGACGATGTGACGCCGATCGTGCTGATGGGCTATTACAATCCGATCTATATTTACGGCGTCGAGCGCTTCCTCGCCGATGCCATCGCGGCGGGCGTCGATGGCCTCATCGTGGTCGACCTGCCGCCGGAAGAAGACACCGAGCTGTGCCTGCCGGCGCTCGCGGCGGGCCTGAACTTCATCCGCCTTGCGACGCCGACCACCGACGACAAGCGGCTGCCCGCCGTGCTCGCGAACACGTCCGGATTCGTCTATTACGTCTCGATCACCGGGATCACCGGCGCCGCGGCGCCGGACGCGGGCCGGGTCGCCCTGGCAGTGGCGCGGATCAAGCGCCACACCAGCCTTCCCGTCGCGGTCGGCTTCGGGGTCAGGGATGCGGCGAGCGCCGCGGCCATCGGGCGCGGCGCCGAGGCCGTGGTGGTGGGCTCCGCGCTGGTCGAACGCGTGCGCCTGAGCCTCGATGCCGCCGGCAAGGCGACGCCCGAAACGGTGCCCTCCGTTACGGGCCTCGTCGCCGAGCTCGCGGCGGGCGTGCGCAGCGGGCGCCAGCAGGCGGCGGAGTAACGGCTTGAACTGGATCTCAAACGTCGTCCGTCCGAAGATCCGCAGCATCCTGAACCGGCGGGACGTGCCGGACAATCTGTGGATCAAGTGCCCCGACACCGGGCAGCTCGTCTTCTACAAGGACGTGGAGGCGAACGGCTTCGTCATTCCCGGCTCGAACTACCACATGCGCATGGGCGCGGTGGCACGCCTCAAGTCGATGTTCGACGGCGGCACCTGGCTCGATATCAGCGTCAACGAGATGTCGCACGATCCCCTCAAGTTCCGCGACGAGCGCCGCTACACCGACCGCCTCAAGGATGCGCGCGTGAAGACCGGGCTCAACGACGCGATCAAGATCGGGCTCGGCAAGCTCGACGGGCTGGCGGTGGTGATCGGCGTGCAGGATTTCGAATTCATGGGCGGCTCGCTCGGCATGGCGACCGGCGAAGCGATCATCAGGGGGCTCGATACCGCGGCGCAGAAGAGCACCCCCTTCATCCTGTTCGCCGCATCGGGCGGCGCGCGGATGCAGGAAGGCATCCTGTCGCTGATGCAGATGCCCCGCACCACCGTCGGCGTGCAGAACCTGCGCGCGGCGAAAAAGCCCTATATCGTCGTGCTGACCAATCCCACCACCGGCGGCGTGACGGCGTCCTATGCCATGCTCGGCGACGTCCACATCGCCGAGCCAGGCGCGCTGATCGGCTTTGCCGGGCCGCGGGTGATCGAGCAGACCATCCGCGAGAAGCTGCCGGAGGGATTCCAGAAGGCGGAATATCTCAAGGAGCACGGCATGGTGGACATGGTGGTGCACCGCCACGATCTGCGCGCCACCCTGTCCCGGCTCTGCCACATCCTCACCAAGACACAACCGCGCGTGCCCCCGCCGGCCGAGCCGGCGCGGGTGAACGGGCCGATGCCGGACGCGGCGGGATAGACCGCGTCGTTCGGGGCGCCGCGCCGGCAGCGGCGGAATCCGGACTGCTGTGGGCCATGAGCCGTTCAATTGCTCCCTTGGCGTGGGCAACAAGCGCCGTCGGGCGAAACCGGAAAGTGAGCCCGGGTGGTCAACTTTCTCCGGTGCCAAGCCGGACCACTTCACCGGCCCGATCGTCCTTCGGCCCATCCACCTCGCCGCTTCCTTTCGCTATAGTTCGCCAACAAGAAACCAACTGAGGAGGAAATCCATGGGCAGGCAACAAGGCTTTTCGCGGCGGCACGTGCTCGCGATGTCTGCGGGCGCAGGAAGTTTTGCCGCGGGCTATCGCCGCGCCGCCGCACAGGCGGCAAAGCGGATCGAGCGGCTCGATCCGGCACTGGACCTGATCGTCTCCACCTCGGAGCCGATCGTGGATATCGCCACCAACCTCGGCGGCACCGCCAACGTCGAAGGACCGCTGTGGTGGAAGGAGGGTGGCTATCTTTTATTTCGCGGCACGGACCTCAAGCGATGGAAATACGCGCCCGGGCAGGCATTGTCGGTCTTCAAGGAAAATACCAACGGCGCCAACGGGATTACGCGCGACATGCAGGGCCGGCTGGTGGCCTGCGAAGCCGCGACGCGCCGGGTCGTGCGGGAGGAGCACGACGGCAGCATCACCGTGCTGGCGAGCAGCTTTCAAGGTCGCCCTCTCAACTTTCCGAACGATGTCGTGGTGAAATCCGATGGCGCGATCTATTTTACCGATCCTTGGGCTGGCCCGCGTGCACAGGTGCCCCCCGGGGAAACCGACCTGGGCTTTGCCGGCGTCTTTCGTATTTCTCCCGACCGCGGCACGCTCACGCTCCTGGCCAATGACTTTCTGACGCCCAATGGGATCGCGTTCTCGCCCGATGAGAGCGTGCTCTACATCAACGACTCGGCGCGCCGCCATATCCGCGCTTTCAATCTCCTGCCGAATGGCACGCTCGCCCGCCAGACCGACCGCGTTTTTGTCGACCTGGGTGGACCCGAGCCCGGCGGCCCCGACGGCATGAAGGTCGATACCGCCGGAAACGTGTATTGCGGCGGCTCGGGCGGACTCTACATCGTCGACCCGACGGGCAAGAAACTCGGACGCATCGTGCATGGCTTCGCGAACACCTCCAATGTCGCGTTCGGCGGCGACGACTGGAAGACCGTCTACTTCTGCACGCGTGCGAGCCTCGGCTCGTTCAAGGTGAAGATTGCCGGCGTGCCGGTGCCGGTCGCAAAGAAAGCGTGAAGCATACAGACTTGCGGCACGATCCAGCGGCGGCGACCGGTCAACTCTTGCCACGGACACCGCCTCACGAAAAGCCGGATTGCGCGATGGCGTCTTCGCCGTCGCGCAATCCGGGTGACCGTCGCTCGTGAGCCGCGAGGCCGGTCGCTGGTCAGGCAATCGACGACGTCGGTTTTGGCAGACAATATTGATCCGTAAAACACGCCAAATTTATCGAAAGTTTTTCGCAAAGGAATTAACGTAGCGTAAATGGCGGCTCCTTATAAGGTCGGGTCAGGTTCGGTAGACCGGGGCAACACGCACCGGCGGGGAACCGGGCTCCACGGCGTGAGCTACAGGAGCAAACATGACAAATCTGTTGAAGCGTTTCTTGAACGACGATTCCGGCGCGACTGCAATCGAATACGGCCTGATCGCGGCGGGGATTTCCGTCGTCATCATCACGGTCGTCAACACGCTCGGTTCGCAGCTGAAGACCACCTTCTCCAACATCTCGACTCAGCTTGCTACCGCCGGCAAGTAACCACTTCGGATTGCGGTTGCAAAGCTCCGGTCGAAAGGCCGGGGCTTTTCGATTTTCCCCGGAATGACCGAATTGGGGCACGCAAATCACCCCCCGGTCGAGCCGAACCCGCCGGCGCCGCGCGCAGTGTCTTCGAGCACGACCACCTCGGCAATCTCGGCGCGCACCACCGGCGCGACGACGAACTGGGCGATGCGCATGCCGCGGGTGATGATGAATGGCTCGCTGCCGAGATTGATCAGGATCACCTGGATCTCGCCGCGATAATCGGCATCGATGGTGCCGGGCGTGTTGAGCACCGTGACGCCGTGGCGCGCAGCGAGCCCGGAGCGGGGCCGCACCTGGGCCTCGAAACCGTCCGGCAGCGCGATCGCAAAGCCGGTCGCGATCAAGCCGCGCCCGCCGGGCGCGAGCGTCACCGGCGCGTCCTGCGCCACCGCGGCCGCAAGGTCGAGGCCGGCGGCGTGCGCGCTCTGATAGGCCGGCAGCGGCAGGCCGGCGCCATGAGGCAGACGGCGGAGGCGGACTTGCGCCGCGGTCATGGTTTCGCGAGCGCGGTGGCGATGCGCGCGACCAACTGCACGGCCACGTCGTCCTTCGCCTCGTCCGGCCAGGACTCGACGCCGTCGGCGGTGACGAGGTGCACGGTGTTGCGGTCGCCACCCATGATGCCGGTCGCCGGAGTTACGTCATTGGCGACGATCCAGTCGCAACCCTTGCGCTCGCGCTTGGCGCGGGCATTGGCGATCACCTGCTCGGTCTCGGCCGCAAAGCCGATGACGAGCCGCGGCCGCTGCGATTTGCGCTGGGCAATGGTCGCGAGGATGTCGGGGTTCTCGACCAGCGCGAGCTTCGGCGCGCCGGCCGCGGTCTTCTTGATCTTCTGGGTGCCCGCCTCCGCGACCCGCCAATCCGCGACCGCCGCGGCGAACACCGCGGCATCGGCCGGCAGCGCCGCCTCCGCCGCCGCCAGCATGTCGCGGGCGCTCTCGACCTTGATCACCTTCACGCCGGGCGGATCGGGGATCGCCACCGGGCCGGCGACGAGGGTCACCGCCGCGCCGGCCGCCGCCGCCGCGCGGGCTATGGCATAGCCCTGCTTGCCCGAGGACCGGTTGGCGATGTAGCGCACGGGGTCGATCGGCTCATGGGTCGGCCCCGCCGTCACCAGCACGTGCTTGCCTGCGAGCGGGCCCCCATGGCGCCGGCCGAGCAGCGCCTCCACGGCGGCGACGATCTCGAGCGGCTCCGCCATGCGGCCGGCGCCGGCCTCGCCCCGCTCCGCCATCTCGCCGCTGTTGGGGCCGACGGCGACAATCCCATCGGCTGCAAGCCGGGCGAAATTGCGCCTGGTGGCGGCGTGCATCCACATATGCGGATTCATCGCCGGCGCGATCAGTACGGGCTTGTCGGTCGCCAGCAGCACCGTCGTCGCGAGGTCGTCGGCACGCCCGCCCGCCATCTTGGCGATGAGATCGGCGGTCGCAGGCGCGACCACGAGGACGTCGGTGTCGCGGGCGAGCCTGATATGGCCGATGTCGAATTCGGTGCGGGCGTCGAACAGGTCGAGATGGGCGCGCTCCCCGGCGATGGCGCCGGCCGACAGCGGCGTGATGAACTCCTGCGCCGCCTTGGTCATCACCACCCGCACCACGCCGCCGCGCTCGCGCAGCCGCCGGATCAGGTCGAGCGATTTGTAGGCGGCGATGCCTCCCCCGATGATGAGGAGGATGCGCCGGCCCCGGATCGAGTTTGGTTCGGTTGCGGTCATCTACATCAACGATGCTGCCAGAAGTGCGTTAGAAAAACGTAACTCTATCAAACATTTGGACCAAGACCCAGTTGGCTTCGTCGGATCGCGTCGGTACGCCCGGCGTTTCCCTGTGCCTCACCGCAGAAAAACTCCCCACGCCAGCAACGCCGCGATCACCCAAAGCGCGAGGGTGGTCCAGCGCGACCGGCGCGCCTCGGCGGCGCCGATCGCGGCCACGGTTTCCGCCGAAAGGGCGATGCCCTCCCTCGTGGCATCGTCGAGTTGCCCGGCGACCCGCGCGGCGCGGGTCAGGATACCCGGCACGGCGGACAGGAAATGGCCGATTTCGCCCACGCCCTGCGCCGCACCCTCCAGGCGGCCGATCGGCCCGAGATTGCGCGTGATCCATTCCCGCACCACCGGTTCGGCGGTGGTCCACATGTCGAGCCGGCTGTCGAGGGTGCGCGCCACCCCCTCCACGACCACCATGGTCTTCTGCAGCAGCAGCAGTTCCGGGCGGGTCCGCATGTCGAACAATCCCGTGACCTCGAACAGCAGCGTCAGCAGCTTCGCCATCGAGATGTCTTCGGCGGTGCGGTTGTGGATCGGCTCGCCGATGGCGCGGATCGCCTGGGCGAAGCTTTCGACGGCGTGATGCGACGGCACGTAGCCGGCCTCGAAATGCACCTCGGCGGTGCGGCGGTAGTCGCGGGTGATGAAGCCGAGCAGGATTTCCGCGAGGAAGCGCCGTTCCTTGGGGCCCAGCCGTCCCATGATGCCGAAGTCGACCGCCACCAGCCTGCCGTCGGCGTCGATGAAGAGATTGCCGGGGTGCATGTCGGCGTGAAAGAAGCCGTCGCGTAGCGCGTGGCGCAGAAAGTTCTGGATCACCGCGCGGCCGAGCTTGGCCAGATCGAAGCCCTTGGCGAGGAGCGCGGCGCGATCGTTGAGCGGCGTGCCGTCGATCCATTCCAGCGTCAGCACGTTGCGCGCGGTCAGCGTCCAATCGACGGCGGGCACGCGGAAATCGGGATCTTCCCTGGTGTTCTCCGCCATCTCCGAAAGTGCGGCCGCCTCCAGGCGAAAATCCATTTCGATCGCCACCGTGCGGGCCAACGTGTCCACCACCTCGGTCAGCCGCAGCCGGCGCGCCTCCGCCGAGAGCGCCTCGGCGTTGCGGGCGACGAAACGAAACGCTGCGAGATCGGCCTGGAAGCGCCGCTCGACGCCGGGCCGCAACACCTTGACGGCAACGGCGCGGTGGCCGTCCGCGGTCGCGATCTCGGCACGATGCACCTGCGCGATCGAGGCAGCGGCGACCGGCGGTCCAAAACCGACGAACAGGTCGGACAGCTTGCGGCCGAACGCCGCGGCGACGGCCGCTTCGGCCTCCGCCTGCGGAAACGGCGCCATCTTGTCCTGCAGGCTTTCGAGATCGCGGGCGAGCACCGGACCGACCACGTCGGGCCGCGTCGCCAGGAACTGGCCGAGCTTCACATAGGAAGGGCCGAGCGCGGTGAGCGCCGCCGAAAGCCGATGGGCATCGGAGCCGCCATCGCGCCGCTCGATCAGCCGGGCCGTCCGCACGCCGAGGCGCGCGGGCAGCGGCAGCGGCGCCGGATCGACGAGGCCGAACACGCCTTCGCGGGCGAACACGAAGCCGGCGCGGCCGAGGCGGACGAGATGGGCGAGCGCGGAGATCACGATTGCACGCAGGGCCGGTTCACAGCCGCCAGGCGGAATGCAGCGCCACCACGCCGCCGGTCAGCACGCGGTGGCTGACGCGGCGAAAGCCCGCCGCCGCGATCATGGCGGCGAAGGCCTGCGGGCGCGGGAACCTGCGGATGGACTCGACGAGATAACGATAGGAATCGGCATCTCCCGCCACCGCCCGGCCGAGCGCCGGGATGACGTTGAAGGAATAGAAGTCATAAAGCGCATCGAGGCCGGGAACGTCGACGGTCGAGAATTCGAGGCAGACAAACCGGCCGCCGGGCCGCAGCACGCGATAGAACTCGCGCAGCGCCACGTCGATCCGCGGCACGTTGCGGATGCCGAACGCGATGGTGCAGGCATCCTGGCTGCGGTCCGGGAACGGCAGCGCTTCCGCGTTGCCGGCCGTGAACGAGACGATACCGTCGAGCCCGCGTGTGTGCGCCCGCGCCCGCCCGACCGCGAGCATGTCGGGATTGATGTCGCAGACGGTCACGGCGGTGCCGGGGCCGCCGGCCTCGGCGATCCGGAACGCCACGTCCCCGGTGCCGCCGGCGACATCGACCACGGCGTAGCGGCCGTCGCGGGGCGGGTTGAGCATGGTCACCATCGCGTCCTTCCAGGCGCGATGCAGCCCGCCGGACATGAGGTCGTTCATCAGGTCGTAGCGGCGCGCGACCCGGTGAAAGACCTCGTCCACCATCGCCTGCTTGTGGTCGAGATCGATGGTCTGGAAGCCGAAATGGGTTTCGCCGGTTTCCGGCATGGCAGTCCTCTGTTCGCCGGGACCATAGCCCGGGAGGGGCCGAGGCGCTATCACATCCCCGGTCGGTGGTGAACAGGAAGCCTGCGTGCCCGAACTTCCCGAGGTCGAGACCGTACGGCGCGGACTGCAGCCGGTGATGGAGGGCGCCCGCATCGTCAAGGTGGAGGCGCGCCGGCCGGATTTGCGCCGGCCGCTGCCGACCGACTTCGCCAGGCGGGTCGAGGGCAAGACCGTGACCGGGATCGGCCGCCGCGCCAAGTACCTCACCGTCGACTTGTCCTCAGGCGACGTGCTGCTGATGCATCTCGGCATGTCCGGCTCGTTCCGCGTCGGCCATGACGCCAAGGATGCGTCGCCCGGCGCATTCCATCACCCGCGATCGGCGGCTGCGGCCCACGACCACGTCGTGTTCCACATGTCGTCGGGCGCCACCGTGACCTTCAACGATCCGCGCCGGTTCGGCCTCATGCTGCTGGTGCCGCGGGCCGAACTGGCGGGCCATCCGCTGATGCGCGACGTCGGGCCCGAGCCGCTCGGCAATGCTTTCGACGCAAACCTCCTCGCGACGGCTTGCGCGGGCAAGAAGACGAGCCTCAAGGCGGCGCTGCTCGACCAGACCGTCGTCGCCGGGCTGGGCAACATCTATGTCTGCGAGGCACTGCACCGGGCGGGCCTGTCGCCCCGGCGCCGCGCCTCCACCATCGCGACCCGCGGCGCGCCGAATGCGCGGGCCGCGGCGCTCGTCGACGCCATCAAGGCGGTGCTCAATGCGGCGATCAAGGCCGGCGGTTCGTCGCTGCGCGATCACCGGCAGACCGACGGGGAGCTCGGCTATTTCCAGCACCATTTCCGCGTCTATGACCGCGAAGGAAAAGCCTGCGCCACCCCGGGCTGCAAGGGCACGATCAAACGCGTCGTGCAGAA
>Ga0302324_100008116_pt1 | contig 22194 bp, 27 predicted proteins | sample Palsa_T0_1_FD_201949 | JGI IMG/M metagenome (GOLD analysis project Ga0302324, IMG submission 201949) | Peat permafrost microbial communities from Stordalen Mire near Abisko, Sweden - Palsa_T0_1 | ecosystem: Environmental > Terrestrial > Soil > Palsa > Peat permafrost | place: Sweden: Abisko...
CGCCTTGAGAAAGTTTTTTCGTTTCACGCAACAGACGAATACGTTCTCCGATTATCATGGCGGGTATTGTTGCATGGACTACTCCCTGTCGCAAGAGCGAATCTTTGTATCGCGGCGGCGCCGTGCGCCGCTGACCGGGAGTCAGTACTATCAGTTCCAGAAATCGGTACCATGAGTTTACGTATCGGTGTGGAACACAATTGCCTTAGGCGATTTCAAGATATAAACGTTTTATTTGGCGTAACCAAAACTGTATGGCAGACGTCCCAAAGAGTATGGCGGCAAGCGCCTCGGCGATCTCGCTACCGGCCCGCGCGAGAAAGCGGGAAGAAGAAGCGGAACTCGTCCGCCTGGCTCAGAGCGGCGAAGAAGCTGCTTTTGAAGAGCTGATACGCCGCCATCAGCAAAGGGTTTTCGGGCTGGTTCACGGGATTCTGCGGCGGCGTGAAGACGTGGAAGACGTAGTGCAGCAAGTGTTTTTGAAGGTTTTTGTTTCCTTGAAACGTTTCGATTTGCGGGCGGCGTTTTCGACTTGGCTCTATAAGATCACGGTCAATGAGTGCTGGGATTACTTAAGGAAAAAGAAAGTCCGGCCGTTGGTCTACGAGACCGATCTTTCCGAGGAGCAAGTCTCACGGTTGGACGGTGTGGTTTCGGCGGAACGTCCGCCGGAGAGCCCCGCGCGTCGCGCAGAAACGAAAGACATCCTGGACCAGTTGCTGGACGAATTACCAGAACGGGACCGGGAATTGCTGATGCTGAAAGAAATAGAAGGATTTTCGGTGCAGGAGTTGGCGGAGATGCTTGATCTGAACGTCAACACAGTGAAAGTGCGGCTGTTTCGTGTGCGGGCCCGGCTGATGGATGTTTACCATCGCCGCGTGGGGCCGAGCCAGGATCATTCGGCCGCAAAAGGAAGGAGGAAAACCGATGGAAGCGAGATTTAACCAAGGTGCGTGTTCGGAATTTGAAGCGCTGTTGGAAGATCATCTCACGGGCGAGCTGAGCGGCGCCGATGCGAAGAAACTAGCGGAGCATCTGGAAAACTGCGCGGCGTGCAGCACGGCTCTGGAACATGCTGCTCCGAGCGTGGAATTGTTGCGCTCGGTGCCGCCGTCGCCAGACCCTGGTCCCGGCTTCTCGCGAGTAGTGATGGCGCGGATTCGCGCGGAAATGTCCAGGCGGGGAGAGCAGAAATCCGTCTGGCAGCCCTTCATTTCGCTGGCATGGCGTTTTGCGGCCACGGCAACGCTTGCTCTCGCGGTACTGGTGACGTTTGACGCCGTCAGGCACATTCAGTACGGGCCCCAGACGAACATGGACTACGCCACGTTAACGGAAACGCGAGATCTGTTTCCCGACCCGTCCAGCCCTCCGGCGAATCGCGATGAAGTTCTAATGATGGTGGCGGACACGAATCATGGACAACACTAAGAAACGCGGTGAAGCCGCAGTTCTCGTACTCGTAGTGTTTCTGCTCGGCGCGCTGCTTGGCGGGGTGGGGAATCACGTGTGGGGCGAGCGGGTATGGGGCAAGCAAATCATAAACACCCAGCCCACGCGCAACGAGATCGTCGGTGATTTGACCAGGGATTTACAACTTACACCGGATCAGCAAAAGCAGCTAGGTTCCATCGTAGACGATACGCGCGCTCAATGGCGGACGCTCTATACCACGATCGAACCGCAGCACGAGCAAATTCGCCAGCAGAGTCGAGACCGCATCCGGGCGATCCTAACACCGGATCAGAAGCCCAAGTTCGAAGAGTTCATGCACCGCATCGACGAGCAGCGCAAGAAAGACGAGCAGCAGATAGCCCGCTAAACTCATTCGCGAAAACGATCTAGAAGGGAATATCTTCGTCCGAAATTTCCGGTCCTGAAGCGGAAGGTTCTTCGAGCATTGGTCCGCCTTCCATGTCCGGATCGATGGGACGGGATTGCGTGCCGCCATGGCCCGCGCCAGCGCCGGCAGCCGCTGCAGCGCCGTCGGCTCGTCCTCCGAGCATGCGGAAATTATTGGCGACGATCTCGAAGCTGGTGCGCTTCTGGCCTTCCTTATCCTGCCATTCGCGGGACTGAATGCGCCCTTCGACGAAGACCAGCGAACCTTTCTTCAGATACTGTTGCGCAATCTCGGCTTGTTTACCCCACACAACGATCTTGTGCCACTCGGTGCGCTTCTGGCGTTCGCCACTCTTGTCCTTATAGGTTTCATCAGTGGCCAGAGAAAAATTGGCTACCGCCTGGCCGCTGCCGGTATAACGCGTTTCGGGATCCCGGCCCAATCGCCCGACGAGAATTACTTTGTTGACTGACATGACTGTTTCACCTGTTCACAGAGTTTCGAAGATATCGCGAGTATAGCTGAAGTGCGCCTTCGCAGAGCGAAAAAGTATCGTATCCGGCCGGGGTGCGTGGGCTGCGCGAACTCTGCTAAGATTTCGGCGGAACACAAGTCGAACTGAACCGGAGGATACGGTGGCACAAAACTTCGAGAATCACACCAAGCTCGTTCCAGCTTTCCACTTCTTCGTTTTGCCGGTGCTCGCGATCAACCTAGTGTGGTCCATAGAACGCGCATGGAAGTTCTTTTCAGCAGGCACGCTTATCTCGGCGCTTCTGGCTGCCGCCTTAGTTCTGCTCGCGTTGGTCGGACGCATGTTTTCCCTGACGGTGCAGGACCGCGTAATCCGGCTGGAAATGCAGTTACGTTTGCAAAATGTTCTGCCGCCGGAGCTGCGGGCGCGTATCCCCGAATTCAACGTGGCGCAATTCGTCTCGATGCGTTTTGCAAGCGACGCGGAATTGCCGGAGCTAGCGCGAAAAGTTCTGGATGAACATCTGACCGACCGCAAAGCAATAAAAAAGCTGGTCCGGAACTGGCAGCCGGACCTTTTGCGCGCCTAGCTTCTTCCGGCCTTACCGCGACGCTGGTGCGCGTGGCGCGGTGGAAGCTCCGAGTTCCTTCAATTTGGCCTGGGCCCGGCGTGCTTCGTCGGAGCCGGGGAAGCGGCGAAGAACTTCGCGAAGGTCGCGGATCCCGGTGGACTTCATTCCCAATTCGACTTCGGCGAAGGCTTTTTTCAACAGCGCAGCAGCAAGCTTAAAGCTCTTGGGATAATTGCCGGTCACGATTTCATACTGCGCAATCGCGTCCTGGTAATCTCCCTGCGCATAAGATATTTCGCCCAGATAAAACTGCGCATTGGAAGCCAAATCGTTAGTGGGAAAATTCTTGATGTAATCGCCGAACTCCTGGCGGGCGAGATCGTATTTCCCGGTGCTGAAATCGCGCAGGGCATTTTGATAAAGGGTATCGGCAGACATTGCAGGCATTGCAGGAACCGAATTTCCTGCCTGCGGAGGTTGCGACGAGCCCGGATTCGGCTGGGCAGATTGCGCGGCAGCGGGCCCAGGTGCTCCGGAATAGCTATTCTGCGCACTGGACGCTCCGCCTGAGATTTTTCCGTCGATGCTTTGCAACAAACCTTGAATGTCGTTCATCTGTTGGCCAAGCTTCGCTACACGCGCCTGGACATCCTGCATGTTGTCGGACAGGCCCTGCGTCTGCGTACTCATGGTATCGATGCGCGAGCTGCTATTTGCGGTGGCTTCCTGCACGCTTTTTTGCAGAACGCCCATTTGGGAGTTCAACTGGTTGGTGGCGTCCAGGGATTGCTGCACCAGGGTGCGCAGCGTTGCGTTATTCGTGTCGATCGCGCTGCGCAGATCCCTCTGCCCCTGCAAAAGTTGAGTCACCTGTTCCTGCAGCTGAATCATGTCCTTCGAAACAGCGCCGGTGGGCTTGGCGGTGAGCATCGCGCCGCCGAGAGCGCCGATTAGTACTGCTGCGAGTGCGAGCACAACCCATCGTGTGCGCAAGGGAAGCCTCCTTATTGTTTCTCTGCGATCTCTCTATTGAATTGCGCGGACGGCTCGTGGGACGCCGGAGCCGCCCGGAATTTAGATTGCTGTTTGCCTGCCTAAATATTTAATGCCCCGCTACGAAATGCGCACGACGATTCTGTTGCCAGCACGCTTCATCGTGCTCGGTGCAGAACGGCCGCTCTTTGCCCCAGCTCACCGTATCCATGCGGTCGGTGGAAATGCCGAGTGAAATAAGGTAATTCTTGGCAGCCTGGGCGCGGCGTTCACCGAGGCCAATGTTGTATTCCGTAGAGCCGCGCTCATCGCAATGGCCCTCGATGGTCACGCGGACCTGCGAATACGAGCGCAAGAATTCCGCGGTCTTTGTCAAGTTAGCGCGGGCGTCGCCACGAATATCGGATTTGTTGAAGTCAAAGTAGGCGTCCTTCACGTTCTGCTCGAATAGTTCACTCAAGCTTTGGTTCGCGGACGGAGGCGCTTCCACGGGTGCAGCGCCCACGGTGACACGTGCGTCCGCGGTTGCGGTGCCGCCCGGCCCGGTCGCGGTGATGGTGAAGGTCGTCGATCCCGTTGGATTGGCCGGCGTGGAGCCTTGCGCCGTTACTTTTCCCACGCCCGGCTCGATATCGAGGTCGGTGGCGTTCGTGGATGTCCAGCTCAGGGTAACAGTATCGCCACTCTTCACTGAGCTTGGCGAAGCATTCAGCGTAACGGTGGGTTGCGCGGTTGGCTGCGGAGCAGCTTCTGTTGGCGGATGGCTTGCGACCTGCTTCTTGCAACCGCCTGCAAAAGATACGAAAGCAACTAGTCCCAGCAACAATCCTAGATTTCTCAAACAACGATCCTGCATTTATTGCCTCCTTAGACGCTCCTGCGAGGGCTTAGCAGGTGACGTCGCTTTATAATTTTGTGCAGCTTAGTGCCACACTACGAGAGCAACAGAAAAGGCATTATCGCCGTGATTTAGCGCGGCGACCAGTTCGGTGATTCGTTCTGTCCTTGATACGTCAACTGGCGCGGTTCGCTGCCATCGGCCAGCATGGACCAGATCTGCAACGTGCCGGTTCGATTGGACTCAAACACAATGTGTCTTCCGTCAGGCGCCCAACTAGGGCGTTCATTCCGGCCCACATCGCGAGTAAGCTCCACCAACTGCTTGCTGATGACATCCATAACATAGATGTCGAAATTACCGCTCGGGCGTCGCCAGCAGAACGCCAGCAGTTGTCCATTTGGTGACCATGAGGGATCCACGCTGTAACCCATGTCCGGGAGGTCGAGTTTTTCAACGCCGGAGCCGTCCGAATTCGCAAGATAGAGAACCGGATCCCCGCCGCGATCGCTGACGAAAGCAATCTGTTTTCCAGTCTTCGGATTCCACGCGGGCGAAGTGTTGACGCCGGCAGCGAAAGTAATCCGGTGGAGGTTGCCACCGCCCGCATCGGTGACGTAAATTTCCGGGTCGCCGTTCTGGCTGGACATGAATGCAATCTGCGAACCATCGGGAGAATAAGCCGGAGAACTATTCGAGCCGCGATAGCGCGGGAAGGAAATCAGGCGGTCCGAGGCTGTCGAATAAATGCAAATCTGCGGCGAAGTGATCCCGCGAAAGGGAACGTAGCAAGTGAATGCAATTTTGGTGGCGTCCGGTGACCAGCGTGGAGTGAGCGAAATGGACTTCAGGTGAGTTACCTGATGCTGGTTCGAGCCGTCATAATCCATGTCCCAGATTTCTTTGTTTCCGCTCCTGCTGCTGACGAAAGCAATTTGCGTTTGCGCGATGCCGGCAAGGCCGCCGCTCAGCTTCGAGACTATGTCGTCGGCAAACTGGTGCGCCAGGCGGCGCGCGTCGGCGTCGGTGGCGGCGCCGCGGTAGATTTTCTGCAGCGCGATGGGAGCAGTGGGATTGTGAACGTCGGACAGAAATCCTGCAGCGGCCAGGTTTGTGCCGTCCACCGACAAGTTTCCGTAAGCAACCATGTATGCGCTGGCCGGGGCGTTGGACCAATCCGCAAATTTCAGTTCGCTCGGCTGGTTCGGCGTTTGGGTAGGGTAAAAGCTCGGGCTAACGAGATCGAGAATGCCGCAGTATTCCAAATCGGCCCAAAGAACGTCGTGAAATGTTTTTTCCAGTGCTGGCGGCGCCGGTGCGCGTAAACCAAATTCCGGAACGGCCAAGCGCACTTTCGAAACGCCGAGGCCGGTGCCTGTCTTGAACCAGTCTTGGGCCGAGGCTGTTCCAGCACAAAGCAGTAGCGCTATTGCGACTGCGGCAAAGATTGCAAGTTTTCTAGTCATATGAGTCTTTCGATTCGTTTTCATTCCACCCTTATCATCGTTTGTAGTCGAACCAGAATTCCACGCCTACTTTGGAGCCTGAATATTCCGCGGGCAAACGTCCGAGAGGGGTTGAATCGCGCACCGCGCGAACCGCCGACGTATCTACAGACGCGTTGCCGCTGGACTTGGTCACCTGCACATTCGTGATCGTGCCATCTTTCAAAACATCAAACGTGACCACCACTCTGGGCGCGAACTGAATTCCGGGATCGACAGTCGCTTGAATCCAATTGCTACTCACGCGCCGCTGAACTGCCTCCACATACCACGAAAAACGAGCGCCGAAATTTCCGCCGCCTGCATCATTGCTAAATCCCATGCCGGCTTGCGTGGCCGTTCCGGTGCCCATGGCGAACGACGTGTAAGGAACGGTTGGCGTGCCGCCTCCGCCGTAAGGCACTGCGTTTGTCGGAGGCGGCGCTTTATTTTCCAGGACTTTGGAGGGGCGCGTCACATACTTTGGCGGCTTCAGACGATCAAATTTTGGAATCGGCGTAGCATCCGGTTGCTTTTCGGAGATCTTCGGAGGCGGCTCGGATTTGTAGAGGCCTTTCGATTCGTCCACCACGCGATTAGGACTGGCCAGTTCCGGGCGCGGCATCGGAATCCCCGGGACACTTCCAACTACACCAACTGAGATCGCACCGCCTGGGCCGCCCCACGATTCCTCTTTATGAGAATAAGTGGCGGAAATGACAAGCAAGACAGCGAGCACGGCATGGAACACAAGCGACCCAGCGAAGAACTTGCCAAGCGGCGGCGTCCAATTGTCGAAGGCCGAATTTTCTGCGATGGAAGCCATGTTACTGAATCTGTGAACGTTCGCTAAGGGGCTGAGTCACTACACTTATATTTTCAATTCCAGCTTGGCGCAAAGAATCCACCACCGTGGCCCAACTGCCGAACGGAACCGTTTCGTCGCACCGGACGTAAACAGCTTGATGCTTCAAATCGTGCGATTGCGAGACTACTTGCTGGCCGAGATCGTGGATGTTGATTGCTTTGTCGTTCAGATAGACCCGCTGCGCCTTGTCGATGGTGACGACCATGCGAACTTCGGTCAGTTCTTTCACCGTTTTCGTTTTTGGCACGTCCACTTCGATGCCCGACTGCAGAATCGGCGCGGTGATCATGAAGATAATCAGCAGCACCAATACGACGTCGATAAACGGCACCATATTGATTTCTGAAAGTGTAGTCCCGGTCTCGCGCTGAATCTGAGGCATGGCGGTTTTTTACGCGCTGTATAGAGTTTCGATTTTCGCGACGAATTCTGCTGCAAAGCTATCCATGCGGTTGGCCAGGGCGCGAATGCCCCCGACGTAGTAGTTGTATGCGATGACCGCGGGAATAGCGGCAAAAAGCCCCGCGGCAGTTGTGATTAACGCTTCAGCGATTCCGGGCGCAACCGCTCGAAGACTGGCGGAGCCCGCATCACCCAATCCCGAGAATGCGTCCATTACCCCCCACACGGTGCCGAACAATCCGATGAACGGGGAAACGGAGCCGGTAGTTGCGAGCCAAGGCATCCATTTTTCAAGACGGCGGACTTCTTCGCCTGCGGCGACTTGCATCTCGACTCCCACCGCATGCGCGTTTCGCACTTTGGTGGGAGTAGCGGTAGCTCCGGGACGACTGCTGCCGCCGAGCTGCGCTTCAAGTTCGCGGTAGCCTGCTTGATAGACAACGACAAGCGGAGTTCCGCCCGCGCCGACGCGGAGCGTGTTGGGATCGGGAAGTCCTCGCCCGGCCCGAAACATTTGAAGGAATCTTTTGGTTTGCGGCTCGATTTGACCGAACAGCCGCGATTTTTGAAAGATGATTGCCCAGGAGAACAGAGACAGGACAAGCAGGATGCCCAGGACCACGCGTGCGACCCAGCCCGTTTGTTCAAGCAGAGCGAACGGGCTGGCAAAAATGATCAGCGCCAGACCAGAAATAACATCCCCCAGGAAAAAAAATTATAAAACCTTGCCCTGCAACCGTAGCACACGCATACAGGAGGGTCAAACGATTCGCCCAGGACGCAAATTTCGATGATGCTCAAAAGGACACAACGGGAATACGCTAGTGCAGGGAAACGTTGCCTCCCGGGCGCGGATTATTTTTCACCAGAGCGAACGAAAAGAAGAACATGCACGCACAGCCGATGGCCAGAATCCAGTACGTGTCGATGTACGACAGGGTCGCGGCCTGAGCCTGAACGCCGGCATAAAGCCTGGCGAAAGCTTGCCTCTGCGCTTCGTGCATGCTGAGTCCCGCATGGGCAAGCTGTTGCGTCAGACCATTGAGCGCAGCTTCGAATTGCGGATTGCCCGGAGTGATGTGGTCCGCCAAAGCCACTTGGTGAAACTGCGAGCGCCGCGCGATGACGGTCGTCACGAACGAAGTTCCCACGCTCGAACCGATGTTGCGTGTGAAATTCACCAGTCCCGCGACAGCATTGCTCTTTTCCTGTTGCACACCGATGTAGGCAGCAGTGGTGGCGGGAACAAATACGAAGCCCAGCGGCAGATATTGAAAGATGCGGAGCCAAGTGGCGTGCGCGAAACTCATTTGCTGGTCCCACCCTCGGACGGAAACGTACATGCCGATGGCCAACATGAACCAGCCGCAAGCAATCAAGTAGCGGAGTTGGAATTTTGAAGTGAGCCGGCCAACGATCGGCAGCTCGACGAGCAGCAACAGCGCCGCTGCGGAAAGCACCATGCCGGCGGATTGAGCGGTGTATCCCATAAGCGTCTGAAGGAACTCCGGCATCAAAACCGTGGTCGAGAACGCCATCGCGCCGACCATGAACATCATCATGTTTGCGGTGGCAAAATTTCTATTTTTAAAGAGGCGCACGTCCACGATGGGGTCTTTATGAAACCACTCGTAGAAAACGAGTGACGTCAGGCATACGACCATAACCACCGCGAGCGTGACGATGAAATGCGAGCCGAACCAGTCGTCCTCTTGTCCTTTGTCCAACATGATTTGCAACGCGCCTACTCCCAGCGCCAGCAGCGAGAATCCGATGTAATCGAGTTTGATGCCACCCTTCTTGAGGCGCTGCAAATATGGCGGGTCCTCCACGAGCTTATAGACAAGAAACAGCGTAATGATGCCAACGGGCAAGTTGATGAAGAAAATCCAGCGCCAGGAGTAACTGTCGGTCATCCAGCCGCCCAAAGTCGGTCCGATCGCAGGGGCGCAGACGGCGGTAATTCCGTACAAGGAAAATGCCAGGCCGCGCTTCTCAGGCGGAAACGTGTCGGCGAGAATCGCCTGCACCATCGGCTGCAGGCCGCCTCCACCTGCACCTTGTAGCACGCGAAAGAACAGCAGAAGACCAAGACTTGGCGCGATTCCGCAGAGCAGGGAACTGACGGTGAAGATCGACAGGCAGGTCATGAAAAAGCGTTTGCGGCCGAAAATCCTCACCAACCAGCCGCTAATCGGGAGGACGATCGCGTTCGCGACAAGATAAGAAGTGAGCACCCAGGTGCTTTGGTCGTTGCTCGCGCCCAGATTTCCGGCTATGTGCGGCAGAGCGACGTTTGCAATTGAGGTGTCGAGTACTTCCATGAAAGCAGCCAGAGACACGACGACGGCGATAAGCCACGGATTAGCTTTTGGGCGCCAAGTTTCCTGAGGGAGAGCTACAGCGGCAGCGCTCATCGCACCTTTCACGACACAGAAAAAAGCGAAACGATATTACCGCGAGGTCAAACGATTGCACACGTCAGAATATGGGCTCGACTTGTGACGGGAGGTCGCAGCAGTCGCTGGACATAAGAGAATCGATTGGATTTCTGATTGCGCGGAGTTTCGTTGGAAACCGTAGGGGATCATCGCAGATTCAGGTAGGCGAAGAAAAGGCGAATATGTTAGGATGCGTCTGTGGACGAAGGACGCAAACGGATTTTGGCAATACTGACCGCGATCCTGGCGGCGCCGCGGATGGCGGATTGGAACTGGGATGGGCGTGCTGGTGCGCCGGCGTGCGAGAGCATTGTGGTCACCGCTATGGGAGCAGCCGAGCGGATCATGGAGATGATCGACCGCAGGCACGGGAAACCGACTACCAATTCGATGCCGCAGCGATAGGCAGAATCCGCGGCCCAGGCAGCGTCAGTGGTCGGTGCCAGGCGAAGTCTAATGAACAAAGGCAAGATGCCGGGCTAAAGCCCGGCGCTACGAAGGCAGATCCGAATTCTGCGGCGCGACCTTACGAGCGATGTGAAGGGGCGGTGACGGTGACGAGTGAGCGAAACCGGATGACCGGCTGCAACCGTGTTAGAATTGTATTTGTTCATGAGCAGATCGTTCGATGTCGGCATTGAATCGCTCGCAGGCGGTGCCTCGGCCGCTCCCGCAGGGAGACATGGGCATTTAGGATCCTTCGCTGCGACCGCTCACGAACCCATTGTGGAGACGCAGGTCGTTCCTTCGTTAGTGGAAATTCCTTCAGAGTCCAAGAGATCTTTCTACATAGAGACGTTTGGCTGCCAGATGAATGCCCACGATTCGGAGAAAGTTTCGGGCGTGCTGCTAGGGCGCGGATACCGTGCGGTTGAAAATCCAGTGCAAGCGGATTTGGTTCTTTACAACACTTGCAGCATACGAGAGAGAGCGGCGCAAAAAGTTTTCGCGAGGCTGGGAGACTGGAAAACGGTTGCCAACGGAAAAATCATCGGCGTGCTGGGATGCGTGGCGCAACAGGAAGGTGAGGAAATCTTCGAGCGCGCGCCGTGGGTCAGTCTGGTCTGCGGGTCGGCGAGTTATCGAAAACTTCCCGAACTGCTGGCGCAGCTTGAAGCGGGCGGGCGGCGCGTCACCGGCTTGGATTTAGATACGGATGAAACTTTCGAGACGGAAATCACGCGGCGGGATAATCCGATTCGCGCCTACATCACGATCATCGAGGGCTGCGATTATTCCTGCTCGTACTGCGTAGTTCCGCACACGCGTGGGCCGGAGCGCAGCCGGTCGAGCGAAGCGGTGATCGCGGAAGCCAGGCGTCTTGCGGATGCCGGCTACACTGAGATTCAGTTGTTGGGGCAAACCGTGAATTCCTATAGCGATCCCTCGGCGCACAGGTGGAGTTTTGTCGATCTGCTGCGCGGCGTGGCGGCGGTGCAGGGAATTCGACGCGTTCGATTCACTACTTCGCATCCGAATGATTTTCACCGGGAGATCGTTAAAGCGATCGACGAGACGCCCGCGCTTTGCGATCACGTGCACCTGCCAGTGCAGTCGGGATCAGACCGCGTCCTGCGCGCGATGCGACGCACTTACACGCGGGAAGAGTACTTGACGAAGATTGAATGGATTCGCGCGGCGAACAGGCCGATCAGCATTACCAGCGACATCATTGTGGGATTCCCGGGCGAGACGGACGCGGACTTTGAAGAGTCACTAACGCTGCTGGATGCGGCGCAATACGATGCAATCTATTCGTTCACATATTCGCCGCGGCCGAACACTTCCGCCAAGGACATGCCGGACGCGATTCCAGAAGCCGAAAAAAACCGGCGCTTGGCCGTGCTGAATGAGCGGCAGCGGCAGATTCAGATTGCGCGCAACGGAAAACTTGTCGGTGACACGTTTGAAGTGCTGGTTGACGCGAGACATGCCGCGCGCGGACAGTGGGGCGGGCGTTCGTCCTGCAACCGCCTGATAAATTTCACTACAACGCGCGAGAATCTTCTGGGAGAATACATTTTAGTGCAGGTGACGCGCGGCGGACCGAACAGTTTGGTCGGCGAGCAAGCGCTCTGAGCGACGGGAGGCCACCATGGAACTCGAAGTAAAGATACGAGGTCTGATGATGGATCCCGTGACCAATATGCCGGTAGTGGTGTTGAAGGAAACTGCGGGTAACGGCGTGCTGCCGATCTGGGTGGGTATTTACGAAGCAAACGCGATTGCGCTGGAAATCGAAAAAGTGCAAACGCCGCGCCCGATGACTCACGACCTGCTGAAAAATGTTCTCACCGGATTAAATGTGCACGTGCAGCGCGTAGTGGTTTGCGATCTGAAGGACGATACGTTTTACGCGCTGATCTGGATGGAGCGCGACGGGCAAACGATGTCCATGGACTCGCGCCCCAGCGACGCGCTTGCTCTGGCTCTTCGTCTCGACTGCCCCATTTTTGTTGACGATGAAGTTTTGAAACATTCCAAGATAGCCAGCGCGATTTCGGAGAAAAGCTCGAGCGAAGAACTGCGCAAATGGCTCGAGAACCTCAACGACGAAGACCTGGGCCGCTACAAAATGTAGTTGCGCTCGCGCGTAGCGTGTCGCCCCTGCCGGAAAATCAGCGTAGGAATTCAATTTCAGAAAAATAACGCGAGTTGGTCGGGGCGATACTTCGCTATCAGGTTCAGGGCGATACCCGCGAATGAGTCTTGCATGGAGTGTTGAATCATTCCCGGACGCAGGCTCTTTCGCATGATGGCGAGAATGCCGAAAAGCGCGCCGTAGATCGCGATTGAGGTCATGCCTTTGACACCCTGGTAGCCATGAGCGACGCCGAAAACGAGTGCTTGCCCAGCGATGGCCACGCCGTTCATTCCGGTGATGGCGAAAAACTGCTTCTGCAAATAGCCGCGAAAAATAAATTCCTCGCAGAACCCCGCGGAAATTGACAGCAAGACCCACAGTAAAATTTCCAGGGCGCCGCGCGGCATCATAACCAGCAAGGCTTTCTTGGCGTGGTGATTCTCGCCTAAAGCGTGACCCACGATAAGCAGGAATACTATGACGACGAGCCAGAACATGAATGCGACGCCGATATCGCGCCAGACGTCTGCCGCGCGCGCCCACCTTCCGCCAATAACGTCCGCAAATCTTGTTCCGCTGCGGCGCACACCGAGGAACCATACGTAGGCCAACAGAACCAACTCGAAGAAAATCGAGAATAGATACAGGGGCACTCGAGTTCTGAGTTGTAAAGTTTCCGTACGCGCCGCGAAGTGCACTTGAATAAGGGAATAGGAGACGACGAAGAGGACCAGGACGACCGTATGCCAGACGGGCGCGAGTAGTTTTCGGTCGTCGGCAGGGGGCGTGACGATTAGAGTGGTCGCCATTGCGATCCTTTGATTTCCGGCCTTAGTAGGGCAGGAGTATAACAGCCCTGGGTTAAGCAGGTAGGGGTCACGCTAATTGCAGTTGTCCACAGGCGGAGTGCATTTTTTGCTTGCGCAGGGGACGGCCAAATGAGTAGAGTTGGGCTACTTGTGGTGTAATTGGGGCAGCAGGAGGCCATATATGGGCCCACGGTTGCAGCATGGCTAGCGGGGGCAAAATTTGACCTACGTCATCGCGGTCGCCAATCAAAAAGGCGGCGTCGGCAAGACTACGACGTCGATTAATCTAGCCGCCGCCATCGCGCTGAAGAAAAAGAAAACACTTCTAATCGATCTGGACCCGCAATCCAACGCCACGATCGCGTTTTTCGAATCGTCGGACATTCAGACTTCGATGTACGACCTTTTCGCGGAGCATCCGGCGGAGCTGTCCAAGATCGTAAAGCCGACAAAAGACCCTTATCTGTTTGTGGCGCCGGGAAAGCTGTCATTGGCAAGGCTGGAGACACAGCTCGCAGGACAGTTCGATGCGCCGTATAAATTGAAAGACGCGCTCTCGAGCGTGTTAAAAGAGTACGAGTTCATTATTCTGGATACTCCGCCGGCGCTGGGAATCCTCACGGTGAATGCGTTGGTGGCGTCCACGCATTTGCTGGTGCCGATTCAGGCGGCGTATTTCGCCATTGAAGGAACCGACGACCTGCTGGAGACTTACGCGCGAATTCGCTCGCGGCCCAATCCGGATTTGAAAGTGCTGGGAGTGGTGATTACGCTCTTCGACAAGCGCACCAATATTTCGCGCGACACGCACGAACAGATTCGCGCGGTGTTCGGCGAAGCGCTTTTCAAAACGCGGATCAGCAAAAACGTCCGGCTGGAAGAAAGCCCGGCTTACAAGGAAACTGTATTTTCGTTTGCGCCCAAATCTTCGGGCGCGGAAGAATACAAGAAGCTCGCTCAGGAGGTATTGCAACGTGTCCAAGAGGATCGGGTTGCCCGTCACTCTCAAGATGCGGCATGACGCGCACTACGTAGAAACGCTGACCAGCTTCAGTGGCGCGTCGATCGGGCGGATGATCCCGCTCAACAAGGTTCGGCCGAATCCGGACCAGCCGCGAAAAGCGCTGGGCGATTTGCGCGAGCTAACCGATTCGATACGCGAAAAGGGCGTGCTCGAACCGCTGCTCGTGCGGTTCATTCCGCGCGAAGACACGTATTACATTATTTCCGGCGAGCGGCGCTACCACGCTTCGAAAGCGGCCGGATTGCACGAATTGCCCTGCATCGAGAAAATTGCGGATGACGCGGAAACGCTGGAGCTGGGGCTGATCGAAAATCTTCAGCGGAAGGATTTGACTCCGTTCGAAGAAGCGGACGGCCTGCAACGGTTGGCGACCCATTTCGATTATACGCACGATGATATTGCCAAGAAAATCGGCCGGGCGCGCTCATCCGTGACCGAGACGATGTCACTGACCGTGATTCCGGACGCGGTTCGCAAGGATTGCATCGAACGCGGGATATTTTCCAAGTCACTCTTGCTGCAGGTGTCCCGCCAGCCGAACGAAAAGAAGATGCATGAGATGGTCAACCGCATCGCGCAAGGCGGCTTGACGCGCGACGAAGCCCGCAAGGCGCGTAAACAGGAGTCCGGCTCCGATACGCGTCCGCACCCGTTCCTCTTCGATTATCGCGCGCAGGACGAATCCTTCCACGTGCGCGTGCAATTCCGCAAGAGCCACGTAGGCCGCGAAGAATTGGCCGCCGCGCTCCGTTCGGTGTTGCGCGAAATCGAGTCCGGCTCCATTTCCTCCTCGGCCGCATAGGGATTTCCAAGCCGTAGTCGGCAGCTTGAGTCCGAGCGGTCAGATTGCGACTATCGGCGGCTGCTCATGCCGTAGTCACAGCTGCGGCTGTTCTTACCGTTCATTCAACTATCGTAATAACGTCCGTTAACTTCTTCACCGATGATCGCGACGTCGCACTTGGATGTATCAAGTGGATCGGACTTCCAGGAAAAGCCGATGGATGGGACCTCGACTTCCGCTTCCATCTGGCAGGTTGCGCGAGTGCCCGTAAAACGGAAGTGTTTGGAGGCATCCTCGTACTTCGCGGGTTCACCGTTCGATTTCCAAATCATCTTGAAGCTCATTCGCGCCGGAGTGGCTACCGAGTCCAACGCGGGCCAGCGCGGCTGATCGACCACTGCGACGTTTTTCATTTCAAGTGTGAAAGTGCCTCCGTCGGGACTGATGTTGAGACCGCCTTCCGGAACAGGAACGACCCAGTAGAGTCCGGATGGCGAAATGGGCGGGTGAAAATCGTGGATCTGATTCGCGGGGACAGCCTGTCCCCGGAACAGCGTGAGTCATATGTGGGTGAGAGTTCCGTGCTGCGTTGTGCGCGCGGCCCAGTAATCGCCAAACATGACGCCGTAGTCAGTTGTCGGGCTGCCGAATGCGATTCGATTTCCCTGGTTGTCGGTACCCATGCCGGTAAAGGTGCTGCAACGCGCTACTTTTCCCTGGAAGTGGTAAATGTGCGAAGGTTCCAGATTCGGACCCGCCGGTTGATTGTGACTCCCATTTTTGTCGAGCCATGGAATTGGGTATGGATCGCTGCCGCCGTTCGCGGTGATGGGCTCTTGGTTAGGGACGATATCAATGAATGAAGGGGAAAGCAGTGGAAGCGCGGCAAGAGCGCTGGCCTTCAACATGCTTCTGCGACTGGTTCGACCGGATTTGATAATCAAGGCCACAGGTACCTCCTGATCGGGGATTGTAGACCATAAACGCTTTTCAAAAATAGCGAGGTTGGGCTAGATGAACTTGTCTTTGTGTTACGCCGCATCTATCCTTTCCGCTGCCGATATGATTCACGAACCCAGCAAGCTGCTGCTTTGGGCCGATTTGGCCGGCACATTTCTGTTTGCGGTGGAAGGCGCATTGATAGCCGTCCCCGCGAACCTCGATCTCCTGGGTGTCATGGTCCTAGCATTCTCTACAGCGCTGGTGGGAGGAATTATTCGCGATATCCTGATCGGCGCTGTTCCGCCGGCGTCCCTTCGCGACTGGCGCTACGCCACTGCGGCGTTTACCGGAGGCGTTATCGTTTTCTTTTTGCACCCGTACGTCCGAAGCATCCCCGCTCCGGTCATCATGACGCTCGACGCTATAGCGCTGTCGCTGTTTGCCGTCGCCGGAACGGAGAAAGCGCTGCTGTATAAGATGCATCCGTTCATTGCCGTCTTGTTGGGGGCTGTCACAGCGGTTGGCGGCGGAACGGTACGGGATGTCTTGCTGGCGCAGATTCCCAATGTTCTTCGCTCGGACATCTATGCGACGGCTGCCCTGGCTGGCGCGACGGTAATGGTCGCGGCGACAAAGCTTCGTGTTCATCCTACTTTAGCGGCCCTCTCAGGCGGACTGGTCTGTTTTTTGCTTCGCGTCATCAGCGTTTGGCAGCACTGGAATTTGCCGAAGGCCTTCACCGGCTAATCTCGGCGCTCCGCATCTGTGATCTTCCCGGTTGTTTGGCGATTCCATGTTGATTGTGAACTGCCAGAGGTTAGCTGTTATTCTTTCTGCCGATGGACTTCACTCCGCAGCAGATCTCAATTCTAGAGCGCTTACAAGCGCGCGATTTTCAGATCGTGGCGTTTCCGATGTACGCGAACTATATCGGCGTGCGCCGGGGGAATTGCGCCGCGCTGCTGGCGCCGGTCGGTGCGGATCGCTTCCAGCTCCACGGACAGCCGGCCTACCTTATCGGCGGAAACTTCAGCGTGCGCGTGACGAGGGAAGGGCGCGACTGGTTCGTCTGGAAAAAGGACAAACTTGAGGTAACCACTGAGCGCCTCGCTGAGCTTGAGAGTTTTTCCGCGCAATTATCGCAAACGCTTGTACCGGTCATTTAGAACAGCGAGTGGCAGTTGAAAGTTTAGCCCCGCTCAGCGCACACTATACAAATGACCGATTCTTACGACGTGATATGTATCGGCGCAGGGCCAACGGGGCTCGCGAGTGCCATCGAAGCCAAACGTGAAGGACTGCGCCCCCTTGTGATTGACAAAGGATGCCTGTGCAACTCACTTTTCCACTATCCCATTAACTTGCTGTTTTTCACCACACCGGAACGCATGGAAATTGGCGATTTGCCCATGACGATTTCCGGCGGCAAGCCGACACGCGGCGAAGCGCTCAAATATTATCGGCGTGCCGTCGAACATTATGGGATCGAGGTCCGTCAATACGAGCGCGTGGAGGAGATCACCGGACACGATGGCGCGTTCGTGGTGCGCACGCGCGATAAAGAAGGCGCTGCGCTTGAATATCATGCCCGCAAGATTATTTTGGCTACCGGATACTATGATCTGCCGAATTTCCTCGGCGTGCCTGGCGAGGATCTGCCGCACGTCAGCCATTATTTCAGCGAAGCGCACCCTTACTGGAACCAGGACGTCGTGGTTATCGGCGGAAGGAACTCTGCCGCGGAAGCAGCGCTTGATTTATTTCGAGCCGGGGCGCGAGTCGCTCTGGTTCACCGCGGTGCGGAAATGGGGAAGAGCCTGAAATACTGGGTCAAGCCCGATATCGAGAATCGCATACGTGCCGGAGAGATTCGCGCCATGTTTAAGAGCGAAGTGACGCGTATCGAAACCGATAAAGTGTGGGTGAAAAACGGAAGCGGCGAGCAAGTCGTTCCGGCCACTCAGGTATTTGCTATGAGCGGCTATCATCCGGACTTCGAGTTTTTGAAAAAACAGGGAGTTCGGCTGGATCGCGATTCGCTGAGGCCAGAAATCAATCCAGAAACCCTGGAAAGCAATGTACCCGGAATTTATCTAGCCGGCGTAATCGTTGGGGGAAAACACACTTCTGATATATTTATCGAGAATGGGCGGTTTCACGGTCGCCAAATTATCGCCGCCATCACTGGGAAGGGGAAGCTGTCGGAAAATGCGCCAGTCTCTCCGCCGGGAGAATAAAAAGGTTTCTCTGCGTTATCTACCAAACGTTGATGCAACGAAGAGTGATCCCTGATCTGAGTTCACAGAGTCCAGAGCCTCGAATTGCCTGCCTTTCGCAACTCTGTTAAAGTCGAATGCGATGGCATCAATTGTAAAAGAAGTCGGAGAAACATTTTTTACCCTCTACAAAGGGTTCAGCGTGACTCTGCGGACGATGTTCCGCAAGCCCACGACGGAATCCTATCCGGATGTGCCTGCGAGCGTTCAACCACGTTATCGTGGAATACACGTTCTCCAGCGCGACGAGAATGGACTTGAAAAATGCGTCGGCTGTTTTCTCTGCTCCGCCGCCTGTCCGGCAAATTGCATTTACATTGAAGCTGCGGAAAACACCGAAGCAACTCGCATGTCGGCCGGCGAGCGCTATGCGAAGGTTTACAATATTGATTATTCTCGATGCATCTTTTGCGGCTATTGCGTGGAAGCATGCCCTACCGACGCCATCACCCACGGCCATAATATCGAGCTCGCCCCTTACGACATTAATGCTTTGATCTATCGTAAAGAGCAGCTCCTCGAGCCCTGGCCTCCTTCGAAATCCTGATTCGCAAATTAAGCCTCTGACTCTGCTGCTACATAAGCGCGCTGCAAGGAAGTACTTGACGCAATGAAGCCAGCCGTCCCATGGCCGCGCTAGCCTTTCCTGGTGTTGTGAAAACCCAGCACGCGGATTAACCATCGTCACCACAGTGCGAGAATGGATATTTATGTTGAGAGATGCGAGGCGATTTGTGCGGGCGGGGGAATTGACTTGTCTGGCTGGCGCGGACGATAGAGCCGCGACTGTCTTGGCGAGATATTTTGTGATCGGAGTCGTCCGGATCACATGGGGCCGGCGCGCAAAAGACTGTCGTCCGGACTTGCTGCGATCCGGGTTTAGGCACACTGGCGCAGAACTAACAGCGGCACTGGGCCTGGCGGGCAGACGAGCGCCACTCGAAGGGGACACGCAGCTCAGGAAGACGAGGACGAAGCGCGGGCTCCGGCGAGGTGAAGTGGCCCGGCGCATGAAGGGGACACGCAGCTCAGGAAGACGAGGACGAAGCGCGGGCTGCAACGAATGACGAGTTCATCGGAGCTGCTGCGGTATTAGATGACGGCACCACAGAACGGGGCGGGCAGCAAGGTGAAGTGGCACAGCTCATGACGCGCAAGCAAGCAGTCGAAGGGGACATGCAGCTCAGGATGACAAGGACGACGTGCGGGCTGCAGAGAGCGACGAGTTCATCGTGGTTGCTGCGGTGTTAGATGACGGCACACAGAAAGGGCGGCGGGCAGCGAGGTGAAGTGGCACAGCTCATGACCCATATGAAGAGACTCGAAGCGAACACGACGGTTAAGACGATAACGAGGGAGCTGTGGACCGCCGTGTTTTTCCCCGCGGCGATTCGTCCGACTGGCGGTGAGTTTGTTGTGGCGGCTGGGCCTAAACCGCGCGCCGTTGATGCGGCGAGAAACGCATGGACGCGCGAACGGGCGCAGAAGGCTGCAGTTTTCCTGGGCGCGCCAAGGGGGCGATCTGAGCGACATCGGCCGAGCCCGACAACCCATCCGCCACGCGGGTCTTGGGCGCATCGCGTTTCGCCGAATTACGGGCAGCGAATCGCCGGGTCTGCGAGCGGGCACTCTCAGCCGCGTGAGAAGGGCCGGGAGCGGCAGGGAAGAGCGACCCGGTCCGTGAACTCTTGGGCAAGCGCTGGCGCTGCGGGCCGCTCTGCGCAGAACGAGGCGACGCGGCACTTCGACCAGCTTCCGCCGGAGATTTATAAACGATTGGAGCGGCGTGCGCCTGCGACCGGACTTGCCCCTCCAGAAACTTCAAGGCGCCTTTCGCTCTGTCGGAAAGCTGCGTGCTTGGCATGGGCGGCGGATCCCGGCGATCGCGCGCGGAACGAGCGGGAATCGGCTTTACAGATGCCGGCTTGGACTGGAGTTCCTGCGAATTCATCTTCAGATCATCAAACGGCAGCGAGAGATTTGCGGCTACGGTTTTCGCGGAAAGATTCGCAGAGGCTCCCGAGGGGTCCGCGTCGGACCGGCCGGCTTGACTGCGGCGGCAGTCAAGAATCCAGCGTGCGAGCCGCGATTGGATTTCCGCTTCGATCCACTCCTCGACGACATCGCGAAGCTCTTTTCGTAAATTGGCGCTTTTATTCAGGCGAGCAAGCTCGAAAGTTTCCAGCGCGGCTTCAGACGAGGTGACGAGGTATTCAAGCGGTGAAGCGATGCCCATCGAAAAGGCCTCCTGGCGACTCTCTCCCGAGAGTGGGAGGCTAACCGGGAGCATAGTATCAGAGTAATGCTGTTAACTCAATAGTAGACAGAGAGGCGGGCGGCGACCCACGTGTATCGCCCAAGGCGCTATCACACCGGAGCAATATAGCCGCAACTGGCGGCAATGGCGGAAAACGGAAGAAGAACATGGAAGTGACGGGTGTCCGAATTGTGAAACGGAGTAGCCGGGTTGCAGGCGCGTATAGGAATGCGGAACTGATTCTCGGTACGGGGAGGATCCATGGGCGGAAAGCGGAAACCGATTCCAGCGGAACTCGTAGTGCAAGGCCCAGCGGGAATTTGTGCTGCGCTTCGCAAGAGACGGCGCACGCGCAACCGCGAACATATGCAGGAATGGAGGGCGAATCCCAAGCATCGAGAACTTGAGCGCAAGAGGCGGGACGGCGATTACCTAATGAGAGAGCAGCGTAACGCCCATCGATTAAGGCTTCATCCGCACACCGGAGTTCGTGGCGAACCACAGTGCGGATTCTGCGGACACGGACGGCCGGTGGAAATCGTGGAAAGGCTGCGCATTTCAAAAACAGCTGACGAAGAATTCGTAAGAGTGCTCATCCCGTATTGCGGACATTGTTGATGAAAAAAGAAAGACGGACGCCAAGAATGCATCTCCGCGAGTGACGCTTTGAATGCGTGAAAAGAACTTTAGCACCGGGCTGCGAGGAGTGCTTTTCGAAGCGCGGCATTATGCGCGTATGGGTTCGGCGATTTGGCTCTATGGCTGGCTGGTGCTGCGGCAAACGCACCAGTCGGGGTCGGTGGGGTGGGTGCTCGGCGGCGCGCCGGTGCGCTACCGTGAAATCGAGGAAGAGACAGGGTTCAACCGGCGGACGCTCGAGCGCTGGCTGAGCGCTTTGCGGCGCGAGGGCTATATCGAGACGACAGCGGCGCAGGAAGGGATCAGCATTCGCATCACCAAGGCCAAGAAATTTCCACAGGCTGTACGCAAATCCGCGGAGGGTGTACGCAAAATTGCGGGTAGTGGTACGCAGAATTGCGGGGCAAATAGGGCGCAAGATTATGTGTACGAGCAACTTGCAGGCGGGATGAATAGTTCATCAATAGTAAGAATAAGAGAAAGAGAAACGCAGCACGAAAACGGCAGCAGCTGTGGAAATCAAAACCACAAGCGGAAACAAAACCGAAGCAGAAATCAAAGGCCGGGGGAATACGAAAGTCCGAATCAAAACCCTTCCTGTGTAGAACAAAACCAAAGGCAAAATCAGTTTCAGAACCGCAAGCAGGATCAACACCAATACTTTCCCTGGGAGCTGCGTTTGCGCCAGCAATTGTTGCGCGCGGAGCGCGACGCTGAGGTTCGGCGCGAACTCGCCGTGGGGACAGGACCGCTGGACCGCCGATGAAAGTATTTGCAGGATTGCGGAGAGAAGTGGGGCACGGAGGAAAGGTGCCGCAAGGATATCAACTGGCTTGGTACGAGCCGCGACGCCGCGTGGGAGTCTATTTTCCGGCACCGCTGCATTGGGTGCTGCGAGCGCTGCGCGAACTGGGCCACCGTTGGCGGATCGCGCTGCAGGCTCCGCGAATAGAGTGCGCTG
>Ga0302324_100008117_pt1 | contig 22193 bp, 9 predicted proteins | sample Palsa_T0_1_FD_201949 | JGI IMG/M metagenome (GOLD analysis project Ga0302324, IMG submission 201949) | Peat permafrost microbial communities from Stordalen Mire near Abisko, Sweden - Palsa_T0_1 | ecosystem: Environmental > Terrestrial > Soil > Palsa > Peat permafrost | place: Sweden: Abisko...
CCTCCGGGTCAATGTGCTCGGCGTACATGGTCGACATGGCGCCGATCAGCCCGTAGATCACTACGGCCGTGGAGGCGATGTTCTTTGAACGCTGCGCCTGGCGGGCAGGGGTTGACACCTTTCCGTACTCGGGGCGGACCTTAACCAGCGAGTCCCAGGCGCTGATCAGCCAGCTCGACTGGGCCTCGACGTCGGCCGCCGTCACCGGGCCGCCCTTCCAGGACGTCTCCAGCGCGCGGCTGATGGTGTTGAAGGCGGTCAGCTTGTGGGAGCTGGCCGACACCGAGTTGGACAGCACCTCGATGTTGTCCTGCCCCAGGTGCTCGCTGCCGTTGACGAGCCGGCGCGCGACCTCCTGCTCCTTAGTCTCGGAGTAGGCGTACTTCGCGGTCGAGTCGTTGACCTTGTCCCCGCGGGTGTTGTAGATCGTTGCGACCTTCTTGGCGGTCTCGTCATCAACCAGCCAGATCCGCACCTGGAACCGGGTATCGAGGTTAAAACTGCCCAGAGGGTTGTCGGCCGCCTGCAGGATCGCCTTGATGCGCGAGAGCGAGTCGACCGCGCAGTCCAGCGTCCCCTCGGTAATAGTCAGATTGGTCTGGCCGCTCTCGTCGTCATACCAGATCTCGTACTCCGACTTGGACGGGTCGAGGCGGACCGAGATGTTCCCGATGATGGCGTCGTTGTCGAGCAGCTCACTGGTCCACTTGTTGACCTTGGTCTTGGTCTTACCAGCTAGCTTCTCCTGCATATGCGCCGGCCGGATGTTACCCGTCAGGGTAAGCAGCCCCCGGCGGTGCAGGTCAACGAGAAACCGGCCCGTCATCTGCGTCTCGATGTGGACGCCGCCGGCATCGTCTACTTCGTTGACGTTAATGATCTCCAGCGGGTGCGTTAGCTCGTCTTGGTGCTGCACAGTCTCGATCATTGGTGGGGCCTCCTCGGCGAGGGCGAAGCGCCCCGTGCGCCTCGGTGACGCCAAGCTACGTGTCTGACGTGTGTTCTGTCAAGTTTACGTGCAGTCATATATGTTTAACGTGCCTCTCAAAAACTATACGTGCAGCTCCTGATAGGGGTGCGCGCCGCTCGCCGGGCCGGAAAGGCCGAGCGGCCAGGCCCCCACGGTGAGCACGATCCCGCCGGCCACAGTGAGCACGATCCCGCCCGGGCTCCCCATGCTCAGTGAGAGGCCGCACTTCAGTGTCAGTGGCCATACGGCGACCGGGGCGGAGACGGCCTGACAAAGTCCCTTCCGTTCCAGAGGGGAAGAGCAGGATCTGGTGCGACCTTGTATTCAAGATCGCTAGACGCAAGGTTGACCTCGAAGAACCCGTTTCCCCACGGCACGGTGAATCGATGCGGCTCCGGAAGTGCGCCGCGCTCGACGGCCTTCTGCAACCAATCGAACAGAGGTGCTAGCGCGGCGTCGCTGACCGAGGGCCGTCGCCTGTTTCCGGTCATCTCCTTGCAGACGAATGAACGTGTGACCTCGCCGAAGTGTCCGGTCGCCGTCGCCCGGTCACGCAAGTAGAACATCAGTCCCTGATCTACCTCGGCCACTGCTGGGTCGTCCAGCAGGGTGTGGCAGTTGGCGCACAACAGCACCAGGTTCTCGGGCTGGTGGAACCGCAAGATGGCCATGCCCTCCTGGTTTGGCCCTGGCTGCCGCATGGCGTCGTCTCTTACCACAGGCCAGGGTGCCAGGTGGGCGACCTCCAGGGGCCGGTCAATGCCGCAGCGGAGGCACCGCCCGCCGTAGAGCTCGATGACGAAGCGCTTCAGCCACTCTGGCGTCGGGGGACGGGGCACCCAAAGGAGGATAGTTTCGCAGCGCGGCCTGCCGCGCTGCGGAACTAAGGCTGGCGGCGGGCGGGGGGCACTCTGCCCGGGAGCCGATCCCCGAGACCACCGCCAAACCGTCCGCTCCGAGCCCCCCAGCGCGCCGGCAGCGAGCCGCTGTTCTGACTCGGCACCGGTGACCGGGACGGCCGAGAGCCCCGTCATAAGCGAGTGATAACGGTCGCTGGGGTCTGCTGAAAGCTCCGGGGTGTGGTCAGGCTCGGCGTGGTCGGCCGCCTGCCTGACCTGCCCTTTCTACAATGACAGACCCTAGTGGCATCATGTCGTTCATGGCTGGGCTGTCGGGTTTGTAAGTGAATATCCAGACTTACCTCCACCACCGTGGCGGCGACCGGCGGACCGATCGCCACGAGCCGGATGAGGCATAGTCGGATGGTCCGCGCGTTGCTGTCGAGTGCGTACCGGATGACCGACCAGCGCGAGTTACCAGGGTCGGGCTCTTGGGGTGTGGGTAGCCTCAAGTAAGCCTCCTACTCCGACGGCGAAAGTCGATCATGCGGCGCTCGATCCCGTCGCCGCGGAGATTATCCGGGAGGTAGCGCGTCGGCCCCGCCGCATGGATCCTAGGATCAAGGCGCAGCTCAGGTCCACCGAGCGTTCCGGACCCGCCAAATCGGTCCTGACCACCATGACCGCCCTGCCCACCCCATCCTCGGCGGACACTTGTACTAGCCTCGAGGAACTATCCCGAAGGAGGAGGCCGTCTCCGAGCACAAGAGAACCATCGGAGCATATTACTCTCCGGAGCCGTACGCGCGCGTCCTGGTCCGGTGGGCCCTGAACGGTCTGCCTGGCACTGTCCTGGATCCGAGTTACGGCGGCTGCGCCATGCTAAGGGTCGCGCTCGACGAATTGACGGCGCTATCTACGCCCTCGCCGACCAAAATGCTCTACGGAGCAGATATAGATGGCGCCGCCGCCGACTGGGCTGCACATTTGGTATCGCAAGGTGTTCCAGCGGCCAATCTGCTCTCGTCAGACTTCCTGTCGCTAAGCCCTGGTCAAGAGCTCCCGCTCGTAGCGGCTGTGGTAGGAAATCCGCCATACGTCAGGCATCATCGCATGTCGGACTTGACGAAACGACGCGCCGCGGCTGTCACGGCAACTGTTGGTGCGCCCCTTACCGGCCGCGCAAGTCTTTGGGCATACTTCGTCATACATTCCTGCCGATTCATCAAGCCAGGCGGCCGCCTAGCCCTGCTCCTGCCGGGAGCCGTGCTGCAAGCGGATTACGCCTCGGCAGTTCTTCGCTACGTCGGGCGTTGTTTTACTGACGTTCTGCTGGTGCGCGTAGCCGAACGAATCTTCGACGACGCCGCCGAGGAAACTGTCGTTCTTCTTGCATCAAACGCACGTGCAGCACCCTTGGTGGCCACCGATTGCCCATCTTCCTTTGATCTAGCCGAAGTAACTGACCTCGTCGGCCTCGAGCAACTACTTGCTAGGCGCAGTGTTAGTAAGACAATCGGAAAGATCACTGAACCCACGATTCCGGGAGTTGCCTCATGGAAGGCTGCAGCTCTGCCCAAGGAGGGCTGGGAACTACTAGTTAAGGTATTCCAGCACGCGCAAGTCACCCAATTGAGCGAGGTAGCCCGAATAACGCTCGGTACTGTCACCGGAGCCAACGATTTCTTCCTGCTTTCGGAGGCCACTGCACAGCGGCTAGACGTCTTTAACAAAACCGTGCCGGTGGTAAGCCGAAGCTCATGGCTTACGGGTCCACAACTATCTTCCACGGGGCTTGCGAGCGTAAGCTCAGGCAGCCGCGGGCGTCTGCTACTTCTACCTCGGGACCATATAGCCAGCCCAAAGGTCCGGTGCTACATAGAGGATGGAGAAATAAAGGGGTATCAGAATCGTCGCAAATGTCAACGAGATCCTTGGTGGTCTCTCGTTCGTGCTCCCATACCTGATGCTTTCTTGCCCTACACAGTAGGCTACCCACGAGGCGTTGCACTGAACGCAGCAGCTGCTGCCAGTACCAATACAGTGCATCAAATTACATGGCGCGGCCAAGTTGACTCGGAACTCGCCCGTTCCTGGGCGCTAAGTACGTGGTCCGCTGTGGGGCGACTTTGCAGTGAACTATTCGGCCGACATTACGGAGGCGGTGTACTTAAGCTCGAGCTTGCAGAAGCACAACGAATCCGAGTAGTCCAGGGCCTGCGGATCAGCACGGAGGATTTCGATTCCTGCGGAAAGTCAGAGGAACTTGCTCGGGCGATGGGTGATTCGGCCTTGCTGTCCGCAGGCCTAGGCATAGCCCGCGAGGATCTCTCGCTACTACAAGCCTGCGCAAACATCCTAGCTCAAAAGAGGAACGCACCCATCACTGCAAGTGCCTACGATATGAAAGAACGCCAGGCAGCGGCAGGCCATCGGTAGTTATTTAGGCAGAAATAGGGTCTCCTGCGGCTTAGCCACTTTCCATGCGACCCATGGAGAGCCAGAAGTCGTTGCGACTTGCCTCATCGCCCATTCAAGATGGCGGCTGTGCCGGTGACCCTGAATGGTGCGCCACTGGCGACCCGGCGCTGACTCCTTCTGGGCAATTTTTTCCCAGCTCTTCTGAAATAGCTCACCGAGGACAAACTCCATACACGCAAATGGGCTGTTAAGAACTCCCGGCAGTCGGGGAATATCCAAGGCTTTCGGAAACATGCTGTCCGTCTCACGGCCAAGGACCTGCACGTGAAAAAATGTTCCTGGCGCCGCAAGATCGGCGACCTCCATCCTCCAGACTGCCAACTCCTCGGGCTCGCTCGCTGCTCCCGGCTCACCGATTAGGAGACGAACCGCGGTACTCGCTAGCCCGTTAAGGCGGACGTGGAGCGCAGGACGAGCGTCACCTCCTGGACGCACAGGCTGAAGTTCCCAGACAAACGTGATCTCACCATGCACTGTCAGGCCACCGCGGTCGTCAGGCATGTACGCCCCCACACTCGGCATCGTCAAGAGCGGATTGTCTGGGCGAATGCACCATCGAACTGGGGGCGCATCGCTTCTGCTCTTCGCGATTCCTGCAAGTTGACTGGATGCGGTACTTAGCACACCTGCTGCGCCCGGAGCAAGCAAATTGGCGGCCAGCTCGCGGAAAGCGGTCAATTCTTTTTGAAGATCAGAAACAGAGAACAACAAGCTCATGAGGCATCGTCCGCGATGGAAGGTGCTAGTAGAATCCGGTCGGCCGGTTGCACAAGTGCCCGGAGTGTTGGATCCTCTCTTGCAAGATCCTGAAGAGCAAAAGCATCATCAGCGAACACAGGCCAATCATCGGGCCGTACCCGGACGGTCCTATCAACTTCCGCAAACTCAGTCGAGCGAGCAAGGTCTCCGTTGAGAACAATTACGGGCCGGAGCCAAGTTCGATTTGCTGCAGCTCCATGACGAATTGCTACCTCTGCGACCGCTATAGGGCTTCCCGGCTGCCCTCCAGTCTGGTTGAAAAGCCAGTCCTCCACCCCTGAGCGCCACCAGCGGTTGCCGCCGAAACCGGCCAACGTGCCAATGTACTGATATGGCGAGAGCGTCTCGAGCAACGATGGACCGCTTGCTGTCCCGCCTTCTAGTGCATCGACCCGCAGACGGGCGCACAACTGTTGCTCATCCAAAAGGAAGCAGGGATATGGGAAGATACGGTGGAGAAGCCAGCGTAGCAAGGCGAGGCCGTGCGATCGCTCGCTGAGTTCGTGTATCGGCGGACGGCAGTTAAGGACGTCGTCTCGTGCATCATCCCGCCAGAAATTCCCATCTTGAACTTGTTCTTTGGAACCAAATTCGGGAATTAGACCCAACATCACCATCATCTGACGTTCCGCATCGGACGGTCGAGAAGGCCACTGCCCGGGAAGGCGCGTGGCAGCCTGGGCCAATAGAGCTATCTGCTTTATTCCTAGGTCATCAAGCAGGTCGCTCCGACGGAAGGCCCATTCCAAGTTGTTATCCCGAGAGAAGACATGAGGCAAGACCACTTCCGGAAGATCGAAAGTAGCTTCCTTTAGATTACTTGACCATAGCGCAAATGCGACGGAACGCGCAGGCACTTCTCCGGGAAGACGTTCAGCCAAGCTAGGGAGCAGGGCACTGCGCATCGATGCTGCCGCGGCTAGTCCGTCGTATGGCTTTCTAGCGACACTCTCTGTCTCGTCGCGTTCGGGCCAGTAAGTAAGGAAGTAATCAATTACTATAAGATTGGCCCAGTCGAGATCAGTTTTTATTGTTGACTCGGGATGTCTGAGCCGTGCATCGACACCGTACTCCAGCAGCATGGCACTTAGCTGTGCAGGATCTGCTTGCTCGTTGTCGTCAACAAACAAGACGTGGGGCTTGGCATCGCGCCCGGAGCCAGCAATCAAATATGGGTTTACGGATTCTGTGGTCATTCGGGGATCAACACTTCGATCGCTGTTGAGAATCCATTGCTTGGCTGGACGAAATGGACGGTGCCTCCATATTCTCCGATAAGGTCGCGAGTAATTGGGAGTCCAAGCCCCATACCCTGGCCAAGCACGAGGTCAACATTGGTTGTTGTGCTCGCATACGGCCTGAACCAACCCTCGGCCTCATCAGGAATCACCGCGACGCCAGAGTTCTGAACAATCAGTCGGACACCGCTATCTAGGGCCTCGCCCGTGACCTCAATGCGACCGCCGGCGCCGGCAGCCTTAATAGCATTGCTTAGGAGATTCGTCAGAACTGCCTGCAGTTCCGCCCTGAACAATGGCGGCGTGCGCAAACTCTCATCTACGTCGTTATGAAGCGAAATATCACGTTTGGCAGCTGCCCCTTGGAAGGCCAGGAACGCTGCGTCTACGCGCTCGCGCACAGGTTGACGGGTTCGCCTTCGTCGACCTTCGGTCGTGGCCAAGTCCACCAGGTATGAAGATTGGCGCTCGATGGCTCGGCGCAGGTCTGTGACCGCACGTCGGGCACGCGTGACCTCGGACGGCCAACGAGTGCCAGGGACGGCTGCCAGCGACTGTTCCGCTATGACAGCTGTTGGGACAAGTTGCGAGAGTTCGTGCGTGAAAGCCGCCAATTGTGAACCTACGCTGGCTAGGACTCGCAGCAGGCTTGTGTCTTCAATTAGGAGCTGGCTAGCAGCCTGAACCAATTGTATGGCCCCCCGCAGCTCGGCGACGGAGGGCGCATTAATATCCGCCGCCGCGTCATTCCACTCTGGGCTGTCCGGCTCGCCACCGAGCATCACCCACAGATCCGCTAGCGCAGACTGAAGGCGCGCCGCAGAGCCACCGGTTGTCCCGTCTCCCCCGAGCACTGTCCACTCGCGGCCGTATCCATCTGAGGTATCCGCAGCGTCAGGCTGACGGCTTTCCTCATCATATTCGGGGTTGGCACTATCCTGTTCCTCATCTTCTGCGCGCCCATCGAAACCTTCACTGTCGACTTCTTCCTCGCTCTGTTGGCCTGTCGCAGTGCTCTCGCCCTGCGTCGAGGCTGAAGCTGAGGCGGCGGCCGCCGCGCGTTTCTTGGCCCGATCGGCCTCTTCGCGCTGTTTGAGGCTATAGCTAGCCAGCGCTCTTGCACGTTGGACCAGTCGGACACCAACGCTGACCATGGCTACTAGGCGTTCGTAATTCTCGTCAGGTACGAAGCCCTCACGATTGACCAGCGTTCGCAACCCACCGGCTCCGGCCTCCGTGAGGAACACCGCGCCGAAGAAGGCGCGATTGGGCAGCAAACGGAGGCTGACGTCCCGGGCCGCAAGATTCCGCAGAGCAGCGAGATTGTCGCTGGACCCGCCAAGCAGCGGGTCTATTGGGAACCTTCCCGTGCGTTTGGTGTAGTCGAAGTCGAGAGAAAGCCAGTCGTTGCGCGGCTCTCCGTACGGAAGGACGCGAAATCCCTCGAGATACACTCGAATTCCACTATTCAGCTCGGTCCAACTAGCCTCAGTCGTTGGAATCTGTCCAGGACGCAAAAGAATCCGAGCGTCAAAGAACGGACCTCTGTCTGGCGTCGGATGAGGTCGCGAGGCGCTCAAGGGCCGACCGAATGGATTGGCAGCGTCACCTACCCTGGTTGGCGAAATCGAGTATTCGATGTCGACGCCCCGCGCAGCGCGAATCTCTAGCACCCATTCAGCTGTCCGAAGGACATTGCCCCAGAACTCCGCCGGGTCAGCAAAGTCGCCTTCAAACTCGTGCGTGATACCGGGATCCTGGCGACCGGCATCTCTCACGAGCGGCTCTGGGAATAGCAGCGGTCGCGGCAACACTGTCCGCGGAATAACCTTAACGAGGCCACGTGGCGCTTCGAAGTTGTTGAGCTGTCGGACGAGATCTCTTAGATCTGACGATCTCCACTCATGGCGGAGCCGAGAGAGGATCAAGGTAGTACCGCTGGCTGCCCTTTCACTGGCCGCCCCCGCCTCGAGCAATAGCCCCTCGCGGACGTCGGATAGCGTGTCAGCCGACTCTATAAGATCCCAGTCGATCTGAGCCATAGCCAAGGTACGGTCAGCCCCCTTCAAGAGCTGCGCTAGCTCCGTGCCCGCCATCTCTGGCTCTGCAACTCGTAGCTGCGTTGCCAGCGGAGATCCGCCGCTGTCCACCGCTGCAATAGTCGTAACGTCGAGCAGCGCCGCAAGCTTGTGGGCTGCCAGGCGTCCAACGCCCTTCTCGCCGGTATATCGACGCTGATAGACGGGTGAGCGCCGTTCCCCTTCGGTCTTCCCGCGTGCAGCTAGCCGAAGGAAGCCGCTGCGAAACTGGGCCGCCGTCATGCCGGTGCCATCGTCGACCACGGTCAGGACCGCGTGTTCCGGGTCGTCGAGGTGCTCGCCACGGAGGAGCACGAGCGTAGCGTCGGCGTCGTAGGCGTTCTTGATGAGCTCCACGAGCGCTGTGGAATCGCGGCCGACGAGCAGCTCACCGAGCTGCCGGAAAAGTCCGGTGTCTACGGTAAATTCCGGGTGTTCGATGCCTGTCACGGTAACACAATGGCAGGGGGCAGTGACCGTGACGAGAGCTACCCCCCAACAACGCTCGTCACGAGCGGTCTGACTACACACCGTCGTGCTATCGCGTTGAGCCAGCTCATAAAGGATCCCATTGGACCTCTAGAAGAGCAGAACTTTGAGGCCTGCGACTAGCCATGTAGGACACGGGAAGTAGCATGCAGGACAGCCTCGACTATCCGATCCGGATCTTCATCCGGGCAGCCTAGGGTGATTGCTGGCCGGACCGCTGACGATCGAGGGCAATCCCGCTCTAGGACAGCGCGCTGCCTGCCTTGGGTTATCTGCCGCTGGATGTGCTCGTGGTGGCGATCGATTCGCGGTGAAGGGTTGCTGGGCGGCCGGTTGTCTGATGGTGCGGCCCGCAGCGCTGCGGGCTGCATCAGATCCGTCACGTGCGGCTTCGAATCCTTGCCAAAGCGTCCAGTGCTGTCTTATCGGCGTCGGGCAGAGTGTGTTCTCTGGCGCTCAGTGGTCCGGAGGCTGCTGTGGCCGAGTCGCTGGCGGACGACTTGGAGGTCGGCGCCATACATGACAGTTGCACCCCGGCAGGCCTCGAGCATCGAGTCGGCGTGCCGCGCGCCCGGCCCTGTCGGTAACATCCTGCAAGCAGCCGGTCAGGCCGCCGCTCCTGCGGAACAGTGGAGTGCGCCGGTCGCACCCACACTGGCCACGCTTGAGCGCATCAACGCTGACGCGGGCGGGTCGTTACCGTCGGGAACGACCGGCGGGTGCTGGTACTGAACCCGGGCGGGGCTAACGACCAGCCCCTACGGCCGACCTGCTACAACCGGGACGGGCTAAGACTCCGCGTGGCTACCGCGGCGGCAAGACGAACGGCGGCGCCGAGGGCGAGGGCGTCTCGTCCGGCCGCTGCTGTGTCGACGGTCACAGCCGAGTATTTGAACGGTAAATCGCTTGGGAGCAGGGTTCGCACGGACAGTGAAGCCTTCGCCCGAACAACACAGTGCCCGTTATGTCCGGTTAATGCGTTTCTCGTTTCTGATCTTGATCGGCCGTTTTGTCACCCTTGAGCCGTGATCGTTTCTCCGCTTCCCATGATCGTTCTCGGCTCCACACCCATGCATCATCCGATGAGCATGGGCAGTTCCGCCGCGCCCGAGCCGCGGAGGCGCCGAGCCTAGTGGCAGTTGTCGTGACGCTGAGCAAGGGCTATGACCTGGACTACATCTGGAAGCATGTCGATCGCGGGCCGGTCAAGGACGCGGCCAGCTATTACATCCAGGCCAGCGAAAGCGGCGGAGAGCCGCCCGGGCGCTGGTGGGGACCCGGCGCCAGGGCCCTCGGCTTCGAGCCCGGCCAGCGGGTCGAGCGCGAGCCGTACAACCTGTTGTTCGGCAAGCGCCAGGCCCCGGACGGCACCCGGCTGGGCCGGCCGCCGGGTGACGGCCGCAAAGCCGCCGACGTGTACGCCGCGCTGCTGGCCGCCGAGCCGCACGCCACCGCCGAACGCCGCCGTGAACTGCGCACCGAAGCCACCAGGCAGGCCCGCCAAAGCCCCCTGTTCTTCGACCTGACGATTTCGCTGTCCAAGTCGATCTCGATCTTCCACGCCTCCCTCGGCGAGAACGCCCGACTGGCCCGGCAGGCCGGCGACGCCGAAGGAGACCGCTACTGGACGGCCCTGGTCAACGAAGTCGACGACATGATCTGGCAGGCCGTACACGCCGGGTTCGGCTACTTCCAGCGCGAGGCCGGCTACACCCGCACTGGCTCGCACAACACTCGCGTCCATGGCCGGGAGACCGGCCAGTGGCACGAGGCGGATCTGGCGGCGGCGCACTGGCTGCAGCACACCTCCCGTGACGGCGACATGCAGCTGCACGTTCACTCCCAGATCGCCCACACCGCCAGGACGGCCACGGACGGGAAATGGCGGGCCCCGGACTCCCTGGGTTACAACGAGCACATCGGCGCGGTGGCCGCGATCGTGTCCCAGCACCTGGAAGAAGCGCTCACCGCCCGGTTCGGCGTGGAATGGGTCGCGCGTGATGACGGGCACGGTTTTGAGATCAAGGGCATCAGCGGCGAGATGATGCGCGTATTCTCCTCGCGCCGTGAGTCCATCACCGCGGACCTGCGCACGCGCGCCGCGCGGTTCGAGCAGCGGTACGGACGCAAGCCGTCCCAACGTGAGCTCGCGCAGCTCGCGCAGGCGTCCAACTTCAGAACACGCGCGGCCAAAACCGAGACGCTGGATGTCACGCAGCTGCACGCGGGCTGGGCGGACAAGCTCGCGCGCACCCTCGGTATCCCGCTCGCGTCGGTCGCGCCGTCGGTGTGGCACAACACACGCAGCCGCGCAGCCGCGCAGCCGCGAAGCCCAGACAGCCCGGTCCCCACGGAGCTGGAGGTGGCGCGCGCGGCGCAAAAGGCGGTCGCGCTGGCCCAGCAGGACAAGAGCGCCTGGACCCGCGCGGATCTCATCAAGTACCTGGGCCGGGTCCTGCCCCGGACCGGCCGGGACCCGGCCGCGGCCGCCGAGCTGCTCGAGAACCTCGCCGACCGCGCCCTGCGCAGCGAGTTCGACCCAGTCACCTGCCTGGAAGCCCCTGAAGCCGTCGAGGTCACGCGCGGCTTGCTGCGCGCCGACGGGCGCAGCATCTACCAGCGGCACGGCGGCGTGCGCTACGCCACCGGCGCGCAGCTGGCCATGGAAGAAACCATGCTGGCCCGTGCCCGCGCCGACGGCGCGCCGCGCCTGACCCGCGCGGACGCCGCGCGCGCGCTCGGCGCGGATCCCGCGCAGCTGGAAGACGCGCTGACCGGACACGCACGCGACACACACGATGCGCGCACGCAGTCCGGTCTGCGCGAGGACCAGGCCGCCGCGGCGCTGTCGGTCCTGACCGACGGCCAGCTGGTCTCGGTGCTCAACGCGCCGGCCGGGTCCGGCAAGACGCGCGTCCTGGCCGAGGCCGCCCGGGCCTGGGCCGCCGCCGGGCTGGGTCCGGTGATCGGCATCACCCCGTCCCAGTCCGCTCGCAACACCCTGGCCGCCGGGGTCCCGGTGTCCTATAATACCGCCCAGTTCCTGGGTCACCTGCCCGGCCGCCGCGGCGCCCGCGGCCCGGTCCGGATCGGCCCGGGCACCCTGCTGGTCATCGATGAGGCCTCGATGATCTCCGGCCCGGACCTGGCCGACCTGATCGGCTACGCCGCCGCCCGCGGCGCCAAGATCATCCTGGCCGGGGACACCAGCCAGCTCCAGGCCGTCGAAAACGGCGGCGGCATGTCCCTGCTCGCGGCCGCCCTCGGCTACGCCCGGCTCACCCAGCCGGTCCGGTTCCGCGCCGCCTGGGAACAGGCCGCCAGCCTGCGCCTGCGCGACGGCGACACCACTGTGCTGGCCGAGTACGACCAGCACAGCCGGATCTACGGCGGCGACCCGGACCAGATGATCGACGCCGCCGCGGCCGCCTACGTCGCCCTCACCGCCAGCGGCACCGACACCCTACTTATGACCGCGGACCACGCGCTGCGCCGCGAACTGTGCCGCCGCATCCGCGAGGACCTGATGACCTTGGGCATCGTTCAGGACGGCCCCGCGGTCCGCATCGCCGACGGCACCACAGCCAGCCCCGGCGACCTGATCATCTGCACCAGGAACGACCATCGGATCGAAGCGGGCGAGCCTGGCCGGACGCTGGCCAACGGGGACCTGCTCCGCATCGAAGCCGTCACCCGAGATGGCCTGATCGTGCGCCGGGCCCTGGACGCGGACCCGGCCACGGGGCAGCGGCGGTGGACCGACCGGCACTTCCTGTTCGCCGGCTATAAAAATTCTGAACTGGGCTACGCGGTCACCGACCACACCGGGCAGAGCCGCACCATCCACACCGGCCTGACCGTGATCACCGGCACCGAAGACCGCCCGCACGCCCTCGTCGCCCTGACCCGCGGCACCGACGCCAACCTCGCGTACGTGTTCACGTCGTCCCCCAAGATCGCCGACCCGGTCCCCGGCCCGCGCCCAGCCCCCGAACTCGCCCGCTACGACCGCCTCACTGCCGCACCCGGCGACCAGCCCGGCCCTGCGGCCGCAACCGGGGAGGCCCTGACCGTGCTGGCCGGCGTGCTGGACCGCGACGGCGAGCAGCTGTCCGCCACCCAGACCCGCGACCAGGCCCTGACCGACGCCGACCACCTCGCCGTCCTGCACGCCATCTGGACCGCCGAGACCACCCCGGCCCGCCACCAGCACTACCAGGATCTGCTCCTGGGCGCCCTGCCGTCCGGCTATCGCACCGAACCCGGCCATCAGGCCAGATGGCTCTGGCGGACCCTGCGCGCCGCCGAACTCGCCGGGCTCGACGCCCAGCACATCGTGGCCGCCGCGATCGCCGAACGGGACCTGGCCGGAGCCCGTGACATCCCCAGCGTCCTCAACAAACGCCTCCGGAACCGGATCAGCTCCCTGGTCCCGCTCCCGGCCGGCCCCTGGTCCACGCGGCTCCCTGCCATCACCGACCCCGGCCGCCGCGCCTACGCCGCCCAGATCGCCGCGCTGATGGACGCCCGCAAGGACCGGATCGGCGAACACGCCGCTGAAAGCGCCCCGCCCTGGGCCGTTACCGCGCTCGGCCCCGTGCCGGAGCACCCGGGGGACCGGCTGGACTGGCAGCGGCGAGCCAGCTCCATCGGCGCCTGGCGCGAACTGTCCGGCCACAATCACCCGGCCGACCCGGTCGGCCCCGAACCCGTCGCGGCCGCCCCAGACCTGCGGGCCGCCTGGCACGAGGCGTTCGCCGCCCTGCGCCCGGTCGACGGACCGGACGTGCGCGGCATGCCGGACGGGACGCTGCTGCACCTGCGCGATACCTACCCGATCGAAACGGCCTGGGCACCGCGGTGGGTCGGTGATGAGCTCCGCCAGGTCCGCGCCAGCGCTTGGCGCGCCCGCCTGGCCAGCCTCCGCGCCACCGCCGAAGCCGGCGCCGCCCGCCGTCGCGGCCACCACGACCACGCCGACCAGCAGACCACGCTGGCCGGCAGCTACCAGGCCCTGCACGACGCCTACCGGCAGCGCGAAACCGTCTTCGCCGCCGTCATGGCCGACCGCACCGACTGGGACCACGCCACCCGCCAGCAACGCCACCTCGCCGTCGCCGCCGACGCCGAACTACGCCGCCGCCACCCCGCCCAGCCGTTCCCCCCGCTGCGGTCCGCCGAACCCGAACCCCTCACCCCGGCCCAGCGCGCCGAGCTCGCCCTGACCCCTGAGGAGCCGCCCGCCGAAATGGGCCAGTGGATCAAGGACCTGGCCGCCGGACACCGCGCGTTCGCCGACCGGCTGGCGGACCGGCAGAACGTAACAATCCCCGCCGAGCACCCCGATTACGGTGACCTCGGCCGCGCGTTTCCCGCCTGGACCGGGCGCGGTAAAGACGCGATCTTGCAGCCTCCCAAGCCCGAGATCCCGCCGTCCCCGCTAGTCCTCCAGCGCGCCGCGGACCGTGACGCGGACCGCGACGCGGACCGGGAGGCCGCCGATTGACGGTAGCCGGGGGCACCTGGACGCCGGAAGGTGTCCGCGACGACAGCCAACGGCATCCCGGGTGCCTGGCCCGTCCGGCGTGCTCGGGATGACCGGGGTACGCGACCAGCCAGCGTACGTCATGGAACATGCCGGCACCGACGAGCTGTCCGGCACCTGGACCGGCCTGACCTGTCCATTACGCGTCGTTCGCCATTAGCGCCGAACGTCACTCAGGGCAAGCCCCGATTGCCAGCACGCCTATCCAGTGGGTGTCCTCGCCGTGCTCAGCCTGGCGCCGGGGATGCTCACCTTGGCGGCTCTAGCCAGCGTACGGCGGTGCCCCTCATGTCACGGACGGTGGCGGCGGACCGAGATGCGACGCGCGAGATCCGCCGATATGCATGGCCCTTCGGCCGGGTTTCAGTCAAGCAGATAGCCGCCCAGATAAGGGCATTCTGTACCTATGGGCAAGGCCGGGCCGCTTCACCTGTTCGGCCGTTCCTGGGCGATTGATGTTGTCCGTTGCCGAGAACAATATGGGCTTCACTGGTCGCAGCCCGAGATCGGCCCGGCGAGCGCCGCCCGCTGGGCAGCTGCCTGGGTGAAGTCTGCGAAGTGCTGGGTCTCGTACGTCCCAGACTGGTAAGCGCACCCATAATTCGTCGGTCTCAGAACTCAAGTTGTACAGCGGCTCTCTAGATCCCTGTATCAAACCGAGTCTTCGGGCACACTCCCCTTGCTTCTCACAGCTAACTCCGTCGAAGTTAACCGCGAGAACTGCTTCCCGCGAACGCCGACCGCTCGCGGTGCAATCACTTTCGAGTTTACGACACTGGCTCAGGAAGCGACAGGGGGTGACTGGCTGAGCTTCAGCCAAGATGGTGCTCGCTAGTCCTTCCAGAAGCGCCGGAACAACGGTATGTCGCAGGAAGAAGCCCTAGTCCATGCCGTATTCGGTTCGCTTTGGCGTGTCGACGTGTAGGCGCAGACTTGCTGTCAGCCGGGCGTTGGTGGTGACCCAGGTTCGCGGGTGATTGCCATCGTGCCGGTCGTTCAGTTCCATCCGCTCGAACCAGTGCAGCACGATGAGTTCGAGCTTGTGCTTGGTGAGGAACCCCTGCAGGAAGTCGGCCCTGACGAGGAGCGCGCGGCTCGCGTTGCCGGGCTCCTCGTAGTAGGTGAACACCGGCCTGCCGTCAGCGTCCAGCCAGCTCGGGCCGCGCATGTCGAAGGAGAGCCCGGCCGCTCGCTGGATGAACGTCGAGGGCAGTACCGTGCTGGCACTCTCACCGATAGAGCAGTCGAGCAGACTGCCCTCCCACATGTACTGCTCGACGGTGGGCACCGCCCTGAATGTCTTGTCGCCGATGAGCGTGTTGCGCAGCTGGTCATGGCGGTGGTAGCAGGACGGGCCACTCCGGCCGACTTCGCCGACATAGCAGCAATCGACATGGCCGTTCGTGTCTACGAGGTGCCGGGCTACGTCGGATGATTCGCCCTGCAGCGCTGCAACGACCGTCTTCGAGGTGTTCTTCGGCACGAGGAGCGTGTCGAGGCCGTTGGTCTGCTGGAGGCCACGCCAGCCCTTGTAAGCCTGCGGATCGGCCTGCTTCATAAAGCCGTCGAGGACCACCCACTGGATGCCGTCGGCGTCGCGAACGAACAGGGTGTCAGCGACCGTGGGTTCGGACGCGGTGTCCGCGACCAAGAGTCCAACGCCGCCTCGGTACGACTTGAAGTCGAGTGGTACTGGCGGCCACTGCGCGAGCTGGATCATCGGTGGTTGCCAGGCGGCCGTATCCGCGTCGCGCCGCTCGTTGAAGGCATGGAAGTCGATTGGCGGCAGACTGGGATCGATCTCCCGGTCGCCGATGATCTGATGAAGCCCCTCATACGGCTGGTCATCGTCGAATCGACGGGACGGGTGGAAGTTGTCGGCAACGCGGGCCAGCAGCTCGTGGTAGGCCATCCACTGGTACTTCTTGCCCCAGCGCTCGGACTTGTGAGCTTCTCGGCCTTGGTTGTGGTACTCGAGGCTCCGGTCCTGGTGGCCGAAGCGTTGCGGCGTCCAGCCCAGGCTGATCGTCCGGCGAAAGATCCACCGCTTGGCTCCGTCTACCGGATATTCGTCGTTGACACGCTTCGGGTATACGAACACGGCGTCGAACAGCTTGAGTTGACCTTCAGTCAACGAATCTTCTGCGCCGTATATCAGAAGTCCGATGCGGCCGAGCTTGGCCTCCTCCGGATTCTCTAGCCAGTCTTCGAGTGACGCCTGCTGCGCCTCGGTCAGCGAGGAGACGAAGGCGCTCCATTTGGACTGGATGAACCGCGGCTCGCGGTCCTGCTCGGGGTAAGCCTGGGTAGTGCGGTAGCGCGAGAAGTGATGGAGCCCTGACTCGACGACGTAGCGCGCGAAGTCCCCCATGTACATCAGTGACAAACGGAGCGAGCCGTAGCTCTCGGTGTCCGGTTCGTTTTCACGGCGGCCATATTTCGCCTCGAGTGTGGCCTCGGTCGGCGGCGGTCCCGGCGGTTTGAGGCCGTAGGGACGCTTGGCGGTATCGAGCGCTGACGGTGGCAGCAGTTGGCATGCAACCGCCCAACGGGCGATGCCTCGGGCTGCATCGAGCAGCAGTTCATCGGGCCGTACCGGACGGGCGAACACACGGGCCAAGACCAGTTCGGCGAGCGCCTTCGCCTGTGTCGCCTGTGTAGGGGTACTGCGGAGCAGGGCACCGTACGCGATGGCCGTGACACGCTGGATGACGTATGGGTCGTCGACCATCCAGAAGCGCTCGAAGAGCGCGTGCACGACGTCTAGGTGACCGCGGAGCAGTTGCACCAGCGCTTTCGTCACCCAGTCGCGCATGAAGCGGTTCGGCGACGACAGAAGCCAGCACAGCGGTATGCACGCCAGCTCGATGACTTTTTGGTCGTAGTCAGGGTACGGGCCAGCGGCCGCCCAGCGGGCCAGGCGGGCCGCCGGGCTGAATCCTTCACTCAGCTCGTAGTAGGTGGCAAAGCCGAAGTCGCTGTCCCGCTCTGGCATACCGCGCTGCAGCAAGTAATGATGCAGGCCTTCGCCGTTCAGTCGGTTGTCCGGTTGCGGTGCCAGGATGAACAGGATTTCGTAGAACTCGTTGCGCCTGAAGTAAGGCTGCGCGTCGTTCAGCAGAGCGATCGTCCGCTGGGTAATCGCCCGTGAGGCGCGGTAGGGCAGCATCTCTACCAACGAGCGGTAGAGCCGGTAGGTCCGGTTGTATCTATCCCAGGCTGCCCGATCATCCGCAGCGCTCGGCTGGGCGGTGACGGTAAGGCCAAGTAGATCCGGCAACTCGACGCCGTAGGCCTCCGGAAAGAGAACGGTGGCGGCCTCGATAATGCCGTAGCTCGACGCGTCGGCCAACCAGGTCTTCACGTCAGGATCGTTCAGCGGGTCAGCTGACTGGGCCAGCCGCCGCTTGAGGAGCAGGAAATCAGAGAAGGCCTGGAAGACGATCCGGACGCCCTCGCCGTACGTGTCGTTGCCCAAATACAGCTGCTCGCGGGTGAGGACGCCTTCCTCCTGAAGCAGGCCGAGCAGCTTGGGGGCGTCAGCCTGCGCGTCGCCGAGCGCCGTAGAGGCGATGGCCTCAGCAACCACAGCGGTCATGCTTTCCCGGCCGGTCCGGGAGAGTTCGTCTAGGAGCGCGTCCAGTACGGTACTGACCAACCGTCTTGCGGCGTTGAGCTCGTAGTCGGATGTTGCCGCTGGACGGAAGCGTCGAGCGATCCGAGACAGCTTGGTCATCAGGTAGCGCTCGAAGATGGTCACGCGACCTTCGTGGCCGTCCGCAGGAACGGGCTCACCATCTGCCTGAGAAAAACTCTCGCAGTACAGCCGGAGAAACAGCGGCAGCGTGAACTCGGGGGTGAGCAACGGGAACTTGGGCGCGGGCAGTCCATAGTGCGCGAAGTACTTCTGGGTAGCCTCAACCTCGCGCTCCGCGAATCCGGGATGTGATTGCCGGACGTAGTGCCCCCCCTCCTTCCCCTCCAGGACCAACTCAAGGTAGGTATCCCGGCACGACACCGCCAGGGCCACATGTGGATATCTGGCCACGGCGGCACGCAAGGCCGGGAGTTGTGTGTTCCAGAAGTCGGGCGGCACGGTTTCGTTGAGCGCGTCGATGAAGATGACGAAGCGGCGGCCGGTGAGCGCGGCAGCTTCGCCGGCGGCGTCCATGGCGCTCAGGAGGACGTCGGCACCGACAGGGTCGAGCCCCAACTGGTCGGTAACGGATGCCCAGAGATTCCCCTGGCCGAGGCGGATGCCGGCCAGAAAAACGGCAGGTCGCCCGGCGTCGAGCGCCTTCTTAGTGGCGTCGAGGAAGAGGTGGGTTTTGCCTGACCCGGCCGGTCCGTTCAAGAAATAGGTTCGCTGCCGGAAGGTCTGTCCAGCCGAGGAATCCAGCCAATCGGTCAGGGCGTCAAGGGCGCGAGCAAGCTCGCGCAAGGAATAGCGGTTTACCTGCTCCGGCGGTTGTGAGCCCTTGGCCGGGTCACCTTCAGCCAGTTGGCGCCACGCCTCTTGCCGTTGGTAGTCGTACTTGTCCGTGTCACGGATGAGCTGTCGGCATGCCGCGATCTGGTCAAGCAGGGGAGTGAACGCCGATGCCGGGTCACCCGCTTGCGAGGCGAACGCGCCCGCGGTGATGCGCAGCTCTTCAGCTGCGGTCTGCACGGCCTCATCCAACGCCGCGGCGGCCTGGTCATCGTCTTTCCGAAGATGCAGGTCGGCAACCGCGTCGATGACATCCCGGACCAGCTTGGCGCAGTGATCCACTATCGTCTGGTCGAAGCCGAGTGCCAGCAGATCGTCTTGGATCGGGAGGTCGACCTGGAGATCTGGCCGGTACTTATCGCTAGCCGCGTCCCACTGCTCCTTATAGCGCGTCACCAGCCAGTCGCGGCCAAGCACAAGGTTGTCCCACCAGAACCACTGTCGGCCCCGGTGCTGGGGCTTGGCCAGCTCGTCGAGCAGGTTGCTCTCTTGGACCAGGTGGAACTCGATCTCGTCGGCGCCGGCGATGTCCCGCTTCCAGGTCGCCACCTTGTCGTCGTACTTCTGACGCTGCGACTTGCGGTCTTTGGCGTTCTTGCCAGTAGCGAGGTTCCAGGAGATGACGAAGGTCAGCTCGCGCAGCGCAGGCCGCTCGACGGCAACCGTGGTGACCGACTCGGTCATGGCCGTGAGTAGCGCATCGATGCCATCGACGTCCTTGCACTGCCAGCCGTGCTCGGTCCCATCCGGCAGGGTGACGTACCACTCCACGCCGCCATCCGGGTTGCCGGTGCGAATCGCCTGCGTCCCGGCCGGAACCCGGCCTGTGAGCAGCTGGAAGGAGATCTCCTCGAAGGCCCGGCTGTGTTCGCCGTCCCAGACACGGAGCTGCTTGAAGCTGCCTGCCTTTAGCTGTGCCATGGTGCCTCCTCCCGAGGGGTCGAGCTTGCCGTTCGAAGTAGCCTAGGGCACCCTGGCTGCGGATGTGGAATGAGTGAGTCGAAGGCACAAGAAATGGTCACGATAGTATTCTCCAATAGAGCGCAGAAGCCTTGAAATGTTCTCTATAAGTATACCGGAAAATGATTTTCTTCGTTGTCGACCGGATGCCGACTGCGGATCCGGTAGTGCTTTATAGGTGCAGCCAATCGAGCGCGATCTGCTGTACCTGTCGGTCGCCAGCCTCTAGCACCAGGAACTGCTAATCCGCCATTGAATAGAGGCTCTGGCTTGCCCATACTGCTTGTGCGTAATGACGTCACCTGAAAATCCACTTTCTGATCTCAGTCCTGAAGATCTCCAGCTGCAGCCCAGCACGGCAGAGCGGTTGGTGGTGCTGGTGGCTGCTTACGGCCTTGATCCGCGCGTCGCGGCAGCGGGAGACCCAGAGACGACCGAAGCCTTCCTCTATCCCGGCATGACGCCGCTGCTTGGCAACGTGCTGGACGGGCTGAAGGCGGCGAGCATAGAGGAACTACACGAACTGAGCCACGAGGCATTCGACGAAGGTTTCGATGACTATAGAGGGAGAGCACCGGGCGGGACGGCCACATTCAGGCGTCCAGAGCGGTCCCGGTACCCATTGCGCGTGTCGAAGCAGGCACCCTCGGACGCCGGACTCACAATCTGCCGGTTGAGAGGCCGACGGTGAGTAGCGCTGGAACGGATATTCTGCGCAGCACGGGTAGCAAATTCCTATCGGATGGATAGAGATTCCGATTCGGCGTTCGGCATGTCTCGCCCTGACCGTAACCCTTCAGGCGCGGTCACTGACCGTCGCGACGGTCGGCCGATCATGGAGCCACAACAACGGCTTCGCCAAAACGCACGCTCACTGTGGTGACGCTGGCGCAACGGAAGGGCATGCCACGAATGTGCTCACGATAGCTGGCGAGAGATTCTCATGGCGCAAGTGCAGCCTCTCGGATCCGGGCAGCTTCCGGCCTGGACGCCGACTCCAGCGTCCAGCAGGGTCAACCGCCTTGGAGGTATGGCCAGAGCCCGCGACTGAGGTTAGGTGGCCTGCACGACGAGGCGCGAGGTCTAGCCGGCCACGGTGGTCGCGGTGGGGTGGCTAGTCTCGGCGCGGAGCTGGGCGAGTTCGTCGCGGTAAGCGTCGGCTTGCTGTTCAGCGCGTTCGGCGCGGGCTCGCAGGTCGGCGCGCAGTTCGTCGCGGTCGCGGGCAGCGTCGTCGCGGAAGTCGGCCAGCCTCTTGTCCGTGTCGGCTCGGACCCGGCCGGTCTCGGCCTGGGCGGCGTTGGCGGCTGCCTGGGCGCGGGCGGCTTCGTGCTGGGCTAGCTGGGCAGTTTGCTCGGCTTGCTCGGCTCGCGCGAGTGCCTGATCCCGGTCAGCTTCGGCGGAGCTGACCGCCTGGTCGGCCTCGGCGCGGGCCTGTCCGATTGCGGCGTCCCGCTCCGTTTCAGCGGCGGCGATGTGCGCCGCGGCGGCGGTGCGGGCCGTGTCGACGGCGGCATCCCGGTCGGTTTCGGCGGCGGCGCGGGCTGCCTCCGCCTCGGCGGTGCGGGCTTGAGCGGCGGTCAGCTGGGCGGCCATCTCCTCCGCGGCGGCGTCGGCTTCCGCGCGCCACTGGTCGGCTTCGGCCGCGCGCTGCTCCGCCGCGGCCGCGCGGGCTTCGGCAGTTGCGGCTCGGTGCTCGGCCGCGGCGCGGACAGCTTCGACCTCGGCTTCGGCGGCGGTCGGGTCGGTCGCCGTCTCGATGGCTTCGCGGAGGCGGTCGGCGATGCCGGAGACCCGGTCGGCTTCGGCGCGCAGCAGGCGCAGGAGTTCCGCTCCGGTCACCCTGGCCGTCGTCACGGGGTTGTCGGTGTCGGCCGGGCCGGCTGCGGTCCCGGCCTGGGCGGCGGCTAGGCGCCGGCGTTCCCGCCAGGCCGTGACCTTGGTGTGCCCCCGTCCTTCGCAGTACTCCGGGGGGCGGCCCGGCCCGCTCGCCAGGGCCGCGGGCTCGCCGCAGCCGGGGTGCTTGCACGTGTTCCGTGCGGTGGCGGGAATGGTCTTTCCGCTGGCCATCGGGGGCCTCCTTCTGCCGTCTCTTCGACCTTACCTTATTTAGTTACGTATCACCATGTGTTACTAATCGAAACGTAACGAAAAACGTAACTGAACATGCTTCAGGTGAATGGGTTGCCAGTGAGTGATGTCAAGTCGCCGCCGACCTGGCCATTTCTCATGGATGTGGCCAAGCCGGTGGCCAGATCTCACGAGAACTGGCCAATCCACAGGTCGACGCAGCCGATACCTCGGCGACCGACCTGTGGTCGTGCCCGCGGCCCAGGAATTGGCCATCT
>Ga0302324_100008120_pt1 | contig 22184 bp, 22 predicted proteins | sample Palsa_T0_1_FD_201949 | JGI IMG/M metagenome (GOLD analysis project Ga0302324, IMG submission 201949) | Peat permafrost microbial communities from Stordalen Mire near Abisko, Sweden - Palsa_T0_1 | ecosystem: Environmental > Terrestrial > Soil > Palsa > Peat permafrost | place: Sweden: Abisko...
ATTTCAGGTGTGATCGAGCTGCCGCTCGCCTCGCTGCGATACCCAGGCAGGGGCGCTTATCCCGCAAAGTGATGATTAATTAAATGGTTGCTGGATGCGAGAAACGTGCCCGTGCCGTCCAGCACCCGCTGTTTTCAGGGGCTCCGTGTGGTTTGCGTCACACAAGCCGCGGTCTTGCTCGCGACGGGGTTTGCCGAGGCGGTGCCGACCTTGCTCCGGACGCGCCGTAGGCCGGGCGCTGCCGCGTCGCCCGGGCGAACTTCCGAGCTCGACACGTGCGCTAGGGTCACGGTCGAAAATGCCTGGAGGAAAGCAACATCGGCGGCCAAATCGACGGCGCCGCCGGGTTTGTCGCGCTGCCGCCCTAATCGCCTTGGCGGCCTCCGCGATCGTTTTCGCTTCCGCCGCGCTCGCGGCAACACCAAAGCCTGGGCAATGCTGGGGTGCGTGCGGCGGTCCGAGCGGACCGATCGGCGGCTACTTCGCAGTCGCCAGCCACCACGTCAGCAACTTCGAGGACAGCCAAGCCTGCATCGGCAGCAAAAACGGCTTCGTGAAATACGTGCAGATCCCAACGAGCATTCCGATCAGCGCTAGCGGACACTTCTCGTTTCACGGGGAAGCCGGTATCGGCAACGGACAGACGATCTCAAACCCGTCCGTGACCGTCAGCCTCACGGGGCACTTCACCACGAGCCGAACCGCCAAAGTCACGATCCAGATCGCGGCCGGCGACTGCGCCGCGCCTGACTATCTCACGATCCATCGCAACAACTGAGGCCAACCCGAGCGGGGCGACACGCGAACGCGCGACGGCCGAGTCTTTTACGCTAGAAGTGGGCGAAAGCGGGCGGAGCGGCCTCCGACTTCCCGCGTCGCCGTCGTTTCGCGCGATTTGCAATCGTCTGGGTTGATGGCGGAAGCCGCGCTCTACGACATTCACGGGAATCGTCCGGCGCTTCGTGCCGTGCTGGCCGATCTGGCGCGGGAGGACGTCACGACGATCGTGGTTGGCGGTGATGTTGCAACCGGGCCGCTGCCGCGCGAGACGATCAGCCAACTTCGTGCAGGTGGCTACCCGGATGTTGACGAACTTCTACTGGAGAGTCTGCTCGAGCCAATGAACGCCGACGAGGTCGCCGACCTTTTCGAGCGCCAAGCGGCCGCCGGCGCCTGAGACCCCTTCCCCCCACTACGACATGAAGTCTCGACTATCTGCGGACCTTCTACACCACGGCGCGCCCCACATTTGGGCGGCGCGTAATACTCCGACCTAGCATGGCCGTTGAACCACTGCCCACCACGCTGCTCAGCGACCGGATACCGGACTGGTGGCGGCCGCTCAGCGTGGACCTCGGCGGCGAGCGTCTCGCACGCGTCCGCCAAAGCGCGGAAACGCTGCGCCAGGCATTCTCGTTGGCCAACGCCGTCGACGCCGTCGCTTACGCCTACGGCGACCAGCATGCCGGCGAGCGGTTCATCAACACCGTTCGCGGGGCGGTCCGCAGCGTCGATGCCGCCTACGCCGCCACGGTCGGCGACGCTGAGCCGCCAGCTCTGGCCGCCGCCGCGCTAGCCGATCAGCTCGCGGTCGAGCCCGATAGCGACCTCTCCACCCTGATCTCGCTGCTCGTCCTGTCGGCGGACTGGGGGTCGCGTAGGCCCGCAATCGAGGGCATGCGCCTGTCGGACTATGCGGGACGCCAGCTGGAATATCGCTCGGCGTCTGCCCGGCGCCTGGCGCACCTGACCACCACTCCGTCCGCGAGCGAGTTCGTTCAGGGCGCCCTGCGTTCGATCGAGGCCGGGGCGCAATACACCCCGCACGGATGGGCTGAGCCGCGCCGTGCCAACCAGCCTTCGACGCCAGCCGACGTCGTGATCGCGCTGGCGGCGAGGATCGATGAGCTCGCCGCCCGGGCCGATTCCGAGCACGCCATCCTGCGCGAACAGCTGCGCCAGCAAACTTGGATGCTGCAGACCTGGTGTGAGCTGGCCGAGGCGGCATGGAGCGATGTTGCGGCGGAGGCGCGTCCGATCATCGCGGCGATCGAACTCGTGCAACGCACGCTTGGCGCAGCGCCGGCGGTCGGCGCAGAAGCACTGCTCGGCAGCGTCCTCGCAAATGCGGGGCGCGGCTGGGGCGTCGACCCAATCGCCGCCATCGCAGCGGCCGGCCCGTATATCGCCGACCACCTGCCGACGCCGCCGCACCCGTTCCTGTTTCCGCTGGCCGCCGAGCTCGCCCGCTGGCGTGAGTACAGGGTTGATCGTTACGAGCCGGAGCTGGAATTGCCGCCAGACAATCAGCCAGACAAGTTGGCGGACGGCTGGCAGGAGGAAACCGCGATCGCCATGCAGGCATACCGCGAGGCGCTAGCACTGCGGCTGCTCGGCAATGACTGAAGAGCCACAGGCGGGGATCATCGAGCCTCGCGTCGAGGCTGACGACAGCCCCAAGCCGCTGCTGGGCAGCGAGTTGCTCAACCCGGCGGAAGCAAGTCAGCTGCTGTCGGGCGGTCCTGGGCGAGTGGTCGCGTGGCTCGGCGAGCGGGGCAGCGGCAAGACGACGCTGACCGCGCGTCTCTATGAGCGACAGCGCTTGGTAGGCGAGGAGGTGCTGTTCGCGGGCTCGTGGACGCTGCTGGCGTTCGAGGCGCTGGCCTACGGTCGGCGCGGCACGGCGAGGGGCTTGCAGGCGCCCTCGGAGCAGTCCCCGCGCGAGGCTGACGAGCGCCAGATGTATCACCTCGCGCTACGCGAGGGCGGAGACCGCCGAAACCTCCTGATTGCGGATCTGCCGGGCGAGGTCTTCAGGGCACTGGCCGATAACCAGATCGCGATCACTTCGATCCCAATCGTGCGCCGGGCCGACAAGCTGGCGTTGCTCGTCGACGGTGCTTGCCTGCGCGATCCTCTGCGGCGCGCTTCGGTGTCCACCCGCCTGCACCAGCTGATCGAGCGGCTGGCGGCTGACGCGCTACCACACCCTGGCAGCGAGCTTGCGCTCGTCGTCACCAAGTGGGACCTCATCGCCGAGGACCCAGACACGCTCGCCTACTGGCAGGAGCGTGAGCATCAGCTTGCCGCGGACGTGCGCGAACTGCACCCGGAGGCCGTCCATGTACGCGTCGCCGCCGGTGCTCCCGCTAGCTTCCCTCAGGATGACGGTGTTGGCGCGTTGCGCTCATGGCTCCTCGCAACCCCCGGGGCGACCACCGACCCACCGGTCGAGCGCTACGACTGGCCTGACGACGCGCCGGAGCCCATACGCCGGGCGTGGAGGCGCCGGGCATGAGGTTCATGCTCCTCGGCGAGCAGGCGACCGGCAAGAGCTCGCTGCTCGTCGCCCTTTACGGGGCGCTCGTCAATCGACGTATCGAGGACTTGCGAATCGTCCGCACGATCGACGACGTCGAGTTCCTGTCCCGTGGACTACTTGCGTTCGGCCGCCAGGAGAGCCTGCGACGGACCGAGATCGACAGCGACGCGAGGCTGCTCATGGAGCTCGCAAGGGCCGATCAGCTCGTCACGCTCGACATTCCCGATCGCTCGGGCGAGCTGCTCAAGCACATGCTGGATGCGCGCGTGTGGGACAGCGGCCTGCTGGCGCAGATCCGCCTTGCCGAAGGAGCGATGTTGTTCCTTCGTGCCGACCAGCTGATCGCGGAGGCGAGCCCACCGCCGCCGCCGGCCAGCTTCGGCGAGAGCGGCGAGCCGTTCGCGGAGACCGTCGCGGTCCAAGCGCCGCCGGCACCGCCTTGGAGCCCTGCGCTGATGCCAGCCGATGCGCGCGCCGTGGATTTGCTGCAGTCTTTGTTGGATCGGCGCTCGGAGCCGCTGCCGCTGGCGATCATCATCTCGGCGTGGGACTCGGTCAGCGAGCCGGCGCCGTCGCCGCGCGACTGGCTTTCGGAGAGCGTACGGCTGCTCGACCAGTACCTGGAGAGCAACGCCGAGCGGTTGCCGCACGCCGTGTTTGGCGTCTCCGCCCAGGGCGGCGACTTCTCCTCCGGTCTCGCCGGGGAGCTGATTCGGGCAGACCCCTGGGATCGTGCCTACCTGGTTGGTCCCGACGGACTGCGCGAAACACTGGCGTCGCCGATCCTCTGGTTGCTGGACTCCAAGACCTGAGCGAGACCGCGAGCTAAATGGACACGCTCGATCAGCTCCTGTTCGGCTACCGCGACGGACACCAGCTGATCGCGGGCTCGCGCTCGCTGTCGCCGCGCCAGCAACGTGACGTTCTGCCCCACCTCGATGCGAACTTCGATCACGCCGACGCCCAGCAGCTGGTCGGCATCGGCATCCCATCACTCCACGCCTACCTACTTGGACGCATCTGGCCGGCCCCCGAGCTTCCGCGGCCCGGAGCGGTGTGGGCCCACGCGCTGCTGCTGAGCGCCCACCAGCTCGCTCATATCCGGCTGGCCGGGTTGCTCGCCTTGCTGCGCCGTCCGCTCGACGATCGCTTCGATTACTACAGCCGTGCGCTGCCGGTGCCGCAGGGATTTGAGTACGCGCCGGCGCCACCGCCGCTCGCACGCGCCCTAGCCTGGGCCGTGGGGACGGCTGACGGCAGCCCACGGATCGTGCTCTGGGACAACCCTGACGAGGCTGAGGGGACACTTGTGGGGCTGCTGGACGCAAGCCACGACACGGATCGCTTCGCGCTGAGCTTCCGCACGCGAGAGCGTGCCCGTCTGCGCTCGCCCTACCGCATTCAGGTGGCCGCGGCAGTCGTCGGACCACCGGGCGAGCGCCGCGACGCCGTCATCGATCCCCGCGACCCACCGTACGAGTCGCGGCCGCAGACGAGCGCGGCTTAGCTTTTGACCACCTGCACGCGCGCCAGCGAGGCCGCCGCGGGGATGATCTGCGTGGCGTCCTGTTTGAGCCACTGCTCGAGGATCGAGCAGTAGAGGCCGCGGAAGTCCGCACTCGCCTGCAGGTTGCCGAGCGGATCGAGGCCGGTTGCGAGGCTCTGCCACTCGCCGATCATCGTCCCCGCTGCTTGCGTGCCGATCACGAAGCCGCAACCGGCGGCGCCGTGGTCGGTTCCCGCTGAGGCGTTCTCCTGCGGCCGGCGGCCGAACTCTGACCAGACCAGCGTGAGCACACGGTCCGCGAGCCCGCGGGCCTCGAGGTCGCGCTGGAAGGCATAGATCGTCTGTACCGCCTCGCCGAGGCCGCTGTCAAAAGGACCGACCTGGTTCTCGTGCGTGTCGAACACCGATTCGGTCGTGACCGTCACACAGGAGATCGGCAATCCAGCGGCGAGCATCTGCGCAACCGCCGCCATCCGCGCCGGGAACTCATCGGTGGTACTCGGATAGTTGGCCGGCAGTGCCGGCTTCGGGGCGCCCTGGGCGGGCTGAAACTGCAGCAGCTGCTGGCGTAGCGTGTTGGACATCACCGCTGCTTCGCCCGACTGCGCCATCGCCTGATCGCCGGCGCTCAGCCCGGCATGGCCAAGCGAGTCGAACGCGTTGTACATCAGCGTTTGCGGCGCCCCCCAAACACCCTCGGCCGAGAACGAATAATCGGTGGGCAAATCGATCGTCGCCACCGGCACGCGCGCAGTCGCGAGCGCCGGCTGCAGCGAGTAATCGAGGCAAAGACCCTGCAGTGGGTTGTCGGCGCTGCCCACGACATCGAGATAACGCCCCATCCAACCGGTCAGCAAATTGGCGTCGGTGGCCCCCACCTCGTAGTAGTGGCGGCTCGTGAAGTGCGATTGGTTGGGATCGCTGTAACCGATCGTCGGCAGCACGCTCACCTTGCCTTCTGCGTGCAGCTGCGCAAATGGCGCCGCGAGCGGGTTCCAGTGCAGCGCAGGATCCTCGGTGAACACCGGCCCGGCGTCGGCCGCGAGCCCGAGCGTCGGTCGGTAGCTGGCGTAAAGCGGATCGCCCGCCGGATAGAGAACCGACATCGAGTCGATCCCCCCTTGCAGGTACACGCTGACCAGGACCGGCCCGTTCGCGGCGGTCGCCGCCTGCGCGATCCCGGCCTCGAAGATAGCCGGGTCGAACAAGCGCCCGGCACCATAGACCGACAGCAGCAGGCCCGCTGAGGAGAGCACGAAGCTCCGCCGCGAGAGGCCCGTGCCGGCCGGCGTCGGCATCCCCGGCTCGATCGTCGGCAGTCCCTTGCCGGCCTGTGCAATGCCGCGGCGCAACAGCTCGGCGCGGTTGAAGTCCTGACAGGCACAGGAACGATCTGGGCGGTGTGCGCTCATCTCAACACGTCTGGTAGTCCGGGCTCGCGGCCACGAGCGCGCGCAGGGCGTTCAGCGTCAGCACCGGGAACTGCTTGCGCTGCCAGGCTGCTGTTGCGGCGTCGATGCCAGCGGATTGTGCGTAGGCGCGCAATGCGTCGCGCGTCGCGTTGCTCACGGTTGGTTTGCCCCAGAAAGCGATCGCCTCGTCGGTCAGCGCCTTGGCATGCGATGGGACGCCCTTCGCGCTCGCCGGGTTCAGCACCTTGTTCGCCACGATCATCTGGCTCGTCAAGTTGAAGCGGGCCAGCCAGGTTCCCGTGTTCAGCCAGCGCGTGGCGTCCCAGCCGGAGACGTTAGGGGGATAGAACGGCATCTGGCCGACAAGGTTGGACTCCCAGGCCCAGGCGTCGGTGTCGATGTAGCGACCGATGCCACGGAGCATGCCGGCGATCTGCACGATCGGCGGCTTAACCATCCGCGGGCCGGCGTGCAGCAGCGGATGCATCAACATCGCCTCGACCACGGGACGAATCTGCCTGCCCGATGAGACGTACAGCGACGCGGCAGCGTGCGTGTCCTTGGCCGACAGCGGCTCGGCCGAGAAGTAGGACCACAGCTTGGTGACGAAGTACTTTGGGTGATCCGGGTGGTGGAGCACGAGCCGCAGGCCGTCGCGCCAGCCGAAGTTGCCGCGGTGGCCGTAGATCACCTTGATCCCGCCATCGTGCAGCGCCGGATCGAAGTGGAAGTCGGTGGGCCCAGTCGTCGCATCCCAGCTGTTGGTCCAGCCGGTCAGGGCACGTGCCTGTTCGCGGACGTCCTGCTCGGTATAGCCGTCGCCGACGCCGAGTGTGAACAGCTCCTGCATCTCGCGCGCGTAGTTCTCGTTGGGATCGACCTTCGTGCTCCCGGATAGCGAGAGGTAGATCAACATCGCCGGATCGGTGGTCATCGCAGTGAGCATGCGCGGGAAACTGCCAAGACAGTTGGCGCGCTGCGTTTGGTTCTGGTTGATCATCAGGCGCTGCGAGCCGACGCCGTCGTTGCTGGTCGCGAACCAGTCATGCCAGCTCAGCGTCATCCGCTCGATCAACGGAGCGCGCGCGCGCACCATGCGGTCAAGCCACCACAACACATCGTTGCCCCAGACCTCGTAGGGCTGGATCGGTTGGCCGTTCTCGAGCACCGGCAGCGGCCCGACGAGGCTGCGGTCGGCCGGCCTGGTGAGCGACAGGACGGCACCCCGCATGCCGCGCTTGGCAAGCTCGGCGGACTGTCCGGGCTGCGGACCGAAACCCGCGCGCCAAAGCAGACGCTCGGCCTGCTTGGGACCGAATGAGCCGTGATAGACCGGCAGCTCCGCGGACACTACTCTCGGCCCCCGCCGCTGCGCTCGCCTTGTGAGGGTGCTGGCGGGCATCCTCTGATTCCTCGGCAGCGCGTGTTTAGTGCTGAAGCAAGCTGCACGATCGGCCTAGTACCCGGCGCAGCGTTTGCATTACGTCCACGGCTGTGGGTCAAAGCACGCCCCTTCGTGGCCCTGCGTCAGTCGAGATTGTCGATGATCTCGCTGGCCCGCGACCACTGCTCCGGAGGGACGACGAGGTAGATGTCTCCTTGACCGAACTGGTCGAGCGGGTGATCGGCGGCGCAATTCGCCTCGATGCCCAGGCTGCGAAGCTGATCGCGCCACGCCAGAGCCGTGTTCTGGTCCTCGAACGTGCTGATCGTCTCCCACTGCTCAAAGCGCGGGTCAGCGATGAAAACCGCTGGCTCTGCTCCGGCGCCGCGCCTCGAGAACCAGCGTGAAGACACGGCCAAAGCCTACGCCTCGCCGCCACGGGCCAGTCACGCGCGGGCGCTACTCGGGCCGGTCGAGTAGGTGCGCGCCAGCGCCCGGTTGCACGTGGTAGGCGCCGGGCGGCGGCGCCGCACCGGGTGGAAACAGGCCGAGCACGTGGCCGCCGAAGCCGCCGCCGATCAGTCGCGCACCGACCGCGCCGGCGTTACGCAGGGTCTGAACTGTTGCTTCGACGGCGGGCGTTGAGACCTCGTAGAGGTCCCGCAGGCTGGTGTGCGAGGCGTCCAGCAGGCGGCCGAGCTCGGCCAGCCGGCCGGTCTGGAGCGCCTCAACCGCCCGATCGACGCGAATGTTCTCCTCGTAGATGTGCCGTGCGCGCTGCTGGAGCGGCGCCGGCAGCCGCTCGAGCATTGCCGGCTCGAGCTCGCGGAGACTCGCGATGCCGAGCGCAGTGCAGGCGTCGGCGCACTCTTGGCGGCGCTGGTTGTAGCCCGACGTGCCGTGCGTGTGACGCTCACCGGAGTCGAGCGTGACCAGCTGCCAATCGCCGAGCTCGAGCGTGACCGGCTCGATCGTGTTCGCCCGGAAGTCGATCCGCAGCGCGGTGTCCGCTCGACCGCAGAGGGACGCCAGTGGATCCAGCAGACCGGTTTGTGCGCCGACCCAGTCGTTCTCAACCCGCGAGCAGAGCTGAGCGAGCGCCAAAGTTTCCGGTATGGCGGCATCGGTGAGCCCAAGCAGCGCCAAACACAGCGCCACGTCCAGGGCAGCCGACGAGGACAGTCCGGCGCCCCGCGGAACGGTGCCCTCGATCTCGAGTGAGGCGCCCACGACCGGCAGGCCGGCTGCTGCCAGCTCGGCCGTCACGCCCCGCACGAACGCACACCAGCCCCCGGGTGAGGGGCGCTCCTTGCCGAGCGGATAGCTGTCGCGCTGATCGAGGTCGGTCGCGAGCGCCCGGATTTCCGGCCGCTCGAGCGCCGTCGCCTGCACGATCACGCCGGCGGCGATCGCGAACGGCAGTGCGAGACCCCCGTTGTAGTCGGTGAACTCCCCGATCAGGTTGACGCGTCCCGGCGCAAACGCCGTCGCGCGCTCAAGGGCCATTGGTAATCACGTCGCGCAGGATCGTCGCCGATGCCTCCGGCATGACGTCCATGATGAAGGTGCCGGCACCCTGCTCGCAGCCGGCGAGGTACTTCAGTTTCTCGGCGCTGCGCAGGGGCGGGTAGAACTCGACGTGCAGATGCCCGTCGCCGCGTCCATCGGTCGGCGCTTGGTGGACCACCATCACATAGGGGAACGGGCGCGCGAAAACTCGGTCAAAACCGCGTGTCAGGCGCTGTAGCGCGCTTGCCAGTGCCTTCAGCTCGCCGGCGCTGCACTCGACAAGGCTCGCGCGGTGCTCACGCAGCACGACATGCGTCTCAAAGGGCCAGCGCGCCGCGAACGGCACGTAGGCCACGACGCACTCGTTCTCGTACACGACCCGCTCCGCATCGGCCAGCTCGCGCGCGAGCAGTGCACAGGTAGCGCAGCCACCGAGACGCCCGTCGGCCGCCAGCTCGAGCGCGACCACCGGCGGCAGGAACGGAAAGCCGTAGATCTGACCGTGCGGGTGGTGCAGCGTCGTCCCCACCTCGACGCCGCGGTTCTCGAAGATCAATACGTAGTCGATATCGGCGCGCGCCGCGAGCTCCTCGTAGCGCTGGCGCCACACCCACATCAGCGCCTCCGCCCGCTCCGCTGCGAGCGTCGAAAACGAACCTTCGTGGTCATCGGTGTAGACGACGACCTCGGCGGCACCCTGCGGCGCCTCAAAGGTCGCAAACAGGTTGTCGAACACGACGATCTCATAGGAGGAAAAGGGGATCTCCGTCGGCGGATGGCCGGGCCGCGTGGGACACAACGGGCAGTGCTCAGCGTCCGGCAGGAAGGTCCGGTCCTGGCGCGCAACCGCGTAGACAACCTCCTCTCCGCGCAGCTCGTTGAAGCGCCGCACGCTCACCGCTCGGCACCGTCGCCGAGCGTGGCATCCGCGGGCACAGCGCGGCTGAAGCGGATCAGCGCGCGACCGTCATCCTTGAGCAGCCGTTCGAGCAACAGCGGGCCGAACTGCTCGAACGGACCCTCGGCCGGCGTGAGCGGCGGATCCGACGGGTCGGGCGAGAACGCTGGCACGAGCGGAGGTATAGCTACATTCGCCTCCACACGGCGTCGCGCATCGCTCGTGTCCTTGGCATCGCGCACGAGGGCTCACATGCCCGCTAAGGACGCCGCTCGTCGGTGGGGCGCCGAACATGGAACAATCCGGCTCGGACCGGCCTGCCAGCTGCCTGTGGAGACGAGCCGGCCGCTGGCGTCGCAGCTGGTTTGTCAACCGCTCGCCGGAGGGAGCGCGCACAGCATGAGCAAATCCACTGACCACATTCCCACCGTCGCGCTGCGCGGGGGCAGCGAGATCCCGCAGCTCGGCTTCGGGGTCTTCCAGGTACCGCCCGACCAAACCGCCGAGACCGTCACGCGCGCGCTCGAGGCCGGCTATCGCCATATCGACACCGCTGCCGCCTATTTCAACGAGGCCGAGGTCGGTGCCGGGGTACGCGCATCGGGGATCGACCGCAGCGAGGTTTTCGTCACGACGAAGTGCGCCAACGTTGACCACGGCCGCGAGCGTGCACGACGGGCGCTCGAAGCGAGCCTCGGCCTGCTGGAGTTCGACTACGTCGACCTCTACCTGATCCACTGGCCGGTCCCCGCTCACGATCTCTACGTGGACACCTGGAGGGCGCTGATCGAGATCGCCGAGGATGGGCTCGCCCGGGCGATCGGGGTCTCGAACTTCCAAGCGCCGCACCTCGAGCGGATCGTCGCGGAGACCGGCGTGACGCCGGCGATCAACCAGGTCGAGCTGCATCCCTACCTCCAGCAGCGGGGTTTGCGCCACGTGCAGGACGAGCTCGGCATCGTCACCGAGTCCTGGAGCCCACTGGCCCGCGGCGAGGCGCTCGACGACCCGGCGATCACCGCAATCGCCGATCGCCACGGGAAAACCGCTGCTCAAACCGTGATTCGCTGGCACATCGAGATGGGCAACGTCGTGATCCCCAAATCGGTGACGCCGAAGCGGATCGAGCAGAACATCGATGTCTTCGACTTCGAGCTCAGCGCCGAAGATCGGGCGGCAATCGACGCGCTTGACAGCGGTCGAAGGACTGGCCCCGACCCGGACGAGTTCATCGGTCCACAGACCGGCGTGACGCAGTCCTAGCCCGCGTCGGGCGAGCCGCTTCGCGGCTGACGCCTCCTACGCCGGATCCTGGAACCGCGCGACGCTGAAGCCGAGCAGCAGCGGGATGTCGAGCGCGAACACGGCGAGCATCAGGCTGAGGATCACTAGCTGCGTACCGCTCGTATTGTCGTAGACGAACACGTACTCGAGCATCCCTGCGATCACCAGGTAGGCGACGAGCACCCAGCCGGCGACCAGGCGAAAGGCCTGCCAGGCGAAATGCTCGATCCGCGCCAGCAGCACGATGTTGACCCCAAGCAGCACGCCCGCCGCTACGAGCAACGTGATGGTCGGGCCCTGCGGCACGTGGCGAGGAAGGTGTGCGGCGGTGTAGATGCCGCCGATGACGATCAGCACCAGGACCGTGATCGCGATCTGCTGGATCGGCGGCAGCGGGCGCTCGGCGACCGGCTGGTGGGCCTCCATCGCTCAGCTGGTCGCGATCTTGGTCATGATCACGAGCGTTGCCACCTGCATTAGGCCGGTGATCCCGGCGGTATAGATGAACACCTTCATCAGCCGCTGGATCCGGGCACCGTTGGGCTCCGGCTTGCGCAGTTCGAACAGCACGGCGATGTTCGCCGGCTCGAGCAGCCCGAGCGCGATCACGGCCATCACGCCGACGACGATGTAGGAGGCGACGAGCCATCCGTGCTGGGGGTAGCTGGCCGAGAGCTTGCCCAGAGTGCGCGCGAGCTGGAAGCCGGAGCCAAGCGTCATCGTGACGATCGTCGGCATGATCAGCAGGAGTTTGGGCATCAGGCGGCTCGACAACTCGATCCGCGAGGGGATCGACATCGTGCCCATGATCGGGCCGAGGACGAGGCCCAGGAAGAGATCAATCGCGGTCCACAGTCCTCCGCCAGCGACGTGGTAGAAGTCGAGCGCCCAGGTGCTGTTGGTCGCGATCGCGACCACCAGGCCGACGATGACCACGGCCACGATCGGCAGCCCCTGCACCGGCACGATGGTGACCTTTGGTCTGCTCGTGCTGAGTGCCGCCGGCGTCGGCTCAGCGATGCTCGCCATCGCGCTGAACTCCTCCTACCTCGCGAATCGTGGGTGTGTGCGCGCTTAGACTATCCGCCGCGCTCGCCGCCCGTCAATGGCCGTGCCGGCGCGATTGCCCAGCGTCGCCGGCGACGATCAGGCGAGCAGCTTCAAGCGGAAGTGGGCCATACCGCGCCCACCACTCGCTCAACCGGGAGAGATCCCGGCCCAGGCGTCGCGCACCTGGCCGAGGACCCTGATCACGTCCTCGATCTTGCGCGGGTTGCGCTCGACGCGTGCACGGTTGAGGTGCCGACGGCAGAACAGAAAGATCGAAAGCAGGTTGCGCGGAATGTCGCCCTGCTCCATGTCGAGCGTGTTGGCCAGGTGCGAGATGATCGCCTCGGCGCGGCCCAGCTTGATGTGAGCAGCGCGGGCGTCGCCGGCGCGCATCGCCGCCGCAGCCTGAGTGAGGAAACTGCAGGCGCCGTCGTAGAGCATCACCAGCAAGCGCTCGCTCGACGCGCTACCCGTCGGGCGTAGGCGATCGGGATGTGGAGAGGATGCGAGGCGAGCGCTCATCGTGGGAATCCGCCGTGGCCCGCAGGCCAGCCGGGAGACAGGCTGCTCTCGTCTCGGCCGGTTGATCGACCGTCGACGCCCGAAGTTGAGTGCACGCACATCAGGGCGCGGCGGCGGCGCGCTGCGCCGCGGGCTACCTGCCTGACTCTTGATCGATCAGCTCAAACAGCTGCGACGGGCCAACCGTTGACAGTAGGTTGCCTTCGGCGTCCTGCAGCTCGATGCTCACCCGGCCGTTGGGGCCAAGCTCAAAAGCCACGTGACGCCCGGCCGCCGCGAGCGAATCCCACGCGCGACGGGCTGCCGCGATGTTCGCCGCGAGGTAGCGCGGCGGGCTGGGTGGCGCGTCGTCCATTTCGGGCACCGCCCCGGACTCGGCCCACGCCATCGCGCTGACGAAGGCGTCGTGGCCATCGGACCCCGGCTCGCTGCCGCTGCTCGCCCCTTGGGGCGGCTGCGGCTGGCTGGGATCAATGTTCGGGGGCACGATTTCCGGTTCTGTTCTCGCCCACCAGGTCGCGCTTTTCGCGTCCCGGGCAGAGCGTGGTCATGGCCGACCGCTGGGGTCTGAACGCGTAATCGAACGCCATTTGATGCGACTTGAGGCAGATGGCCGTTCGATCCCCCCAGCCTCGCGGCGCTTAGGTCGGGGTCGCGAAAAAAAAGCGCAACTTGCGCAAGTTCGACGCGTTCGGCGCGGCCGCTCGAGCATCGAGCCGCTGCCGCGGCCCGTCGTGAGCCAAGCACTCAGCGCCACGACCCCGCGGCGCCGACGCGTGGCGCACGCTTGCTTGCAGATTTTGACCGCCTGGACGAAATGCCGATATCGCGCCAGTGCCGCCGTTCGGTTCGCGGTGTTGTCCCAACAGGAGGTAGTCGTGGCGATTCACGATGGACAACGCATCTCAGCCGAGAAGGCGCTCAGCTTGTGGAGCGAGTACCAGAAGACCGGCGACCGCAAGCTTCGCGATCGGCTCGTCCTCACGTTCGCGCCGATGGTCAAGTACATCGTCTACAAGAAGATCCGCGAAACGCCGGCGCGCCTGGACGCCGATGACTTCATCTCCTGCGGCCTCGAGGCGCTGATCCGCTCGATCGACCGCTACGACCCGACGAAGGGCGCGACGCTCGAGCAGTTCGCCTGGACGCGGATCCACGGCGCAGTGATCGATGAGCTTCGCCGCAACGACTGGGCACCGCGCTCGCTGCGCCGCTGGGAGCGCGACATCGCCCAGTCCCGTGAGCGCTTCTCGACGCTATACAGCCGTCGTCCCTCGCGCGAGGAGCTTGCTGACATGGTCGGCATCACGACCGAGGAGCTGACGGGGCACCTTCGAGACATCGCGCTATCGGACGTGGGCTCGCTCAACGCGCTCGTGACGAGCAGCGACGGTGGCGGCGCCATCGAGCAGATCGACCTGCTCGCGAGCAGCGACCGCGAGACCGACCCCGAGCGCGTAAGCGCGCTGAGCGAAGCCAAAATGCGCTTCCGCTACGCCTTCCAGCGCCTGCCTGAGCGCCAACGCCGGGTCGCCGTTCTGCTCTATGTGCAGAACCTCACGCTGCGCGAGGTCGGCGAGGTGCTCGGCGTGTCGGAGAGCCGTGTCTGCCAGATCCACACGCAGCTGCGACGCGCGTTGCGCCAATCGATCAATGACGACGCGCTGTACTCCGAGGTCGCTTAGCCGCGGAGCAGAGCCGGGCGACGTTCAGCCGCCGGCCACGGCCGGCAGGATCGTCAGCTCGGCGCCGTCGGCCACGGGGGTATCAAGGCCCTCGAGAAAGCGGATGTCCTCACCGGCGACGTAGACGTTGACGAAGCGCCGCAGTGAACCGTCGCCATCAGAGATCCGCTCGCGCAGCTCGCCGAACTGTTCAAACAGCGCGGCGAGCACCTCGGAGACCGTAGCGCCCTCGACGCTCACCTCGCTCGCGCCCCCGGTCGCCGCGCGCAGTGCGGCCGGGATCTTCACGGCGACCGCCATCAGACCGCCGCCGTGGCGGCCATTGGCGCGGGTGCGATGCTTTCTTCGAAGGACTCGACAGTCGCGTCGATGTGCAGGGAGGCATAGCTCCCGCGGACCGCGTCGAGTGTCTTCAACCCGTCGCCGGTGATGACCAGCACGACCCTCTCGTCGCGGTCGATGTCGCCGCGCGCGGCGAGCTGCGCGAGCACCGCTGTGCTGACGCCACCGGCGGTCTCGGTGAAGATGCCGGTCGTCTCTGCGAGCAGCACGATGCCGGCGCGGATCTCGTCATCGGTGACGGCGTCGATCGAGCCACCGCTGCGGCGGGCGAGATCGAGCGCGTACGGTCCATCCGCCGGATTGCCGATCGCCAGCGACTTGGCAATCGTGTTCGGCTTGACCGGTTGGCAGAAGTCCTGACCGGCAGCGTAGGCGCTCGCGACCGGCGCGCAGCCTGTCGCCTGAGCACCGTTCATCACCGGCAGCTGTCCCTCGATCAGACCGAGGTCGAGCCATTCCTCAAAGCCGCGGGCGATCTTCGTGAACAGCGACCCTGAAGCGATTGGCACCACCAAGCGGTCGGGCAGCGACCAGCTGAGCTGCTCGGCGATCTCGAACGCCACGGTCTTCGAGCCCTCGGCGTAGTAGGGGCGCATATTGATGTTCACGAACGCCCAGTCGCGCTCCGCCGCAAGCTCCGTGCACAGGCGGTTCACGTCGTCGTAGTTGCCGCGGACCTCGACCAGGTTCGTGCCGTACACGCCGGTGCCGAGGAGCTTCTGCTCCTCGAGGTCGGCCGGCACGAAGACGTAGGACGGCAGACCGATCGCCGCTGCCTGCGCCGCCACGGCATTGCCGAGATTGCCGGTTGACGCGCACGCGAGCGCGTCGAAACCGAGCTCGCGGGCCCGTGCCGAGGCGATCGCGACGACGCGGTCCTTGAACGAGTGTGTCGGATTCGCCGCGTCATTCTTGACCCAGACGTCGCTCAGCCCGAGGCGCTCGCCGAGCCGCTCGGCGCGGACCAGCGGCGTCCAGCCGGCGGGAACCCCGGCCAGCGGAATCTGCCGATTGCCCGGCCCGGGAGGCGGGCCGCTGAGCGGCAGAAAGTCGGCATAGCGCCAAACATCCTGGCTACCTGCCTGGATGCGCCGGCGCAGCGTGGCGAGATCGTCCAGCCGGTTGTGGTCGTAGGCCACCTCGAGCGGTCCGAAGCAGCGCTCGCAGACATATAACGCTTCAAGCGGGTACTCGGCCCCGCACTCCTTGCACTTCAGATTCTCTGCCGCCATGAAAAAAACCTCCGCCGGGCCTGTGGCGAAGGTTCGATGAAATAAACCCCTACCACATCTCCCAGGCTTGCTTTGGAGCCTGATGGAATTGGCACCGTTTGCCGCTTGCGCGGCATGGTTGCCGGGGTTTCATAGGGCCAGTCCCTCCACCCCTCTGGATGCGTCCAGCTATGTGGCCTCCATTATAGACACGCGCCTGCTCGGAATCAACGGGGGCGACGCGCCGCTGAGGCTGGTGTAGCGTGGCAGCGTGAGCGAGCGCCACAGCGAGGCTGTCGAGCGCCGGATTGGCTCGCTCGAGGCGATCGACGCCTCCGAGCGCCGGCGCGCGCTGGTTGTCGTCAACCCCTACGCGACCGCGGTCTCTGATCGCCTGCGAACGGTGGTGCTTTCGGCGCTGGCGTCGCGTTACGAGGTCGAGGCCGTGCAGACGAAGCGTCGCGGACACGCGACCGAGATCGCGGTGGCGGCGGCCGAGGAGGGCTACGACGTGGTCATCGCCTTCGGCGGTGACGGCACTGTCAACGAGATCGCCAACGGCCTCGTCGACTCGCCGACGCCGCTCACCTGCCTGCCGGGTGGCTCAGCGAACGTGTACTGCAAGCTGCTCGGCATCCCCGGCGAGATCGTCGACGCCACCGAGCATCTGCTCGCGCTGGCCGACCGTTGGTTGCCGCGACAGGTCGATCTCGGAACCGTCGACGGTCGCCACTACACCTTCAGCGCGGGGATCGGCATGGACGCCAGCGTTGTGGCGCGCGTCGATGCCAACCCGCGTCTGAAAGCGCGCTACGGCGCGAACTTCTTCCTCGCCACCGCCGTCTGGACCTTCGGCCGCCACTACCTCCGGCATCCGCCGCGGATGCTCGTCCACGTCGACGGCCAAACGATCGCCGGCATCACCACGATCGTGCAGAACGCCGAGCACTACACCTACTTCCACAACCGGCCGATCGACCTCGCCGACGGGGCGCAGCTCGACGGCGGCACGCTCTCGGGCGTGGTCCTGCGCCGCGGATCGCTGATCGACGCGCCGTCGCTGTTCCTGCTGGCCGTCGCGCGCTCCTGGCACGCGACGGGACGGCGCCAGATCGCCGCTTTCAGCGGCAGCGAGACGGTCAGCGTGAGTAGCGCCGACGGACGCCCGCTGGCGCTCCAGCTGGACGGCGACTACATCGGCGAGGTGACGGAGGCCTGCTTCACGATCCGCGCACGCGCGCTGACTGTCGTGGCTTAGCCGCCGCCCGGCGTCACACGGAAGGCGTCGAACACGGCGTCGATGTTGCGCAGCCTGGTGATCGTCGCTTTCAGCGTCTGCGTGTCCGCGCATTCAACGACGAAGCGGTTGCGGATCATCGGCGGATTGGCGGTGCATTGTGCCTCGACGATGTTCATCCCGGCCTCCGAGAACGTCCGCGAGAGATCCTCGAGCAGGCGGTGGCGATCCCAACCGTCGATCTGCACCTCGACCTTGAAGCCGGTCGTCAGCTCGCCCTCCCAGGAGACCGGCGTGAAGCGATCAGGGTCGCGGCGCAGCGCCCTGGCGTTTGGGCAGTCCTCACGGTGGATCGTGATGCCGCGACCGAGCGAGATGTAGCCTACGATCTCATCGCCGGGCGCCGGACGGCAGCACTTTGCGAGGCGCAGCATGACGTCGCTGACACCGTCCACGCGGATACCAAACTCGCTCGATGAGTTGGTCGGCCGGCGGCGAGCGCGCCGCGTCGAGATGATCGTGCTCGCGCTCTGATCCTCCTCGGCCGCCTCGCCCTGCTTGAGCCGCTGGAGGATCTTCGCAACGACCGGCTTGGGCGTGATCTTGGCGCCGCCGAGCGCGACGTAGAAGTCCTCGGCCTTGCGGAAGCCCATCTCGCGGATCACGTCGGCGAGCAGCGCCGAGCCGGTTATGCGCTGCGCCGGCAGGCCCTGCTTGCGCAGCGCCTCCTGCAGCGCTTCGCGACCGCTGTGCTCGGTGTCCTGGCGCGACTCGGCCTTGAACCATTGCTTGATCTTGTTGCGCGCGCGCGTCGTCTTGACCACCGCCAGCCAGTCGCGCGAGGGACCGCGTTCGCGCTTGGAGGTGAGAACCTCGACGATGTCGCCCGAGCGCAGCTCGTAGTGCAGCGGCACGATCTTGCCGTTGACTTTGGCGCCGACGCAGCGGTGACCGACGTCGGTGTGCACCTCGTAGGCGAAATCCAGCGGCGTCGCGCCGGCGGCGAGCGACTTGACCTCGCCCTTCGGCGTGAACACGTAGACCTCGTCCTCGAAGAGGTCCACGCGGAGCGCTTCCATGAACTCCTTGGGGTCGCTCGTCTCGCTCTGCCAGTCGACCATCGAGCGCAGCCACTTCAGCTTCTCGGCGTCCTCTGACCAGGCGAGCTTGCCGCCCTTGGCGGCGTCGGCCGAGCGCTTGTACATCCAGTGGGCGGCGACGCCGAACTCGGCCATGTTGTGCATCTCGCGGGTCCGGATCTGGATCTCCAGCGGCCGCCCCTCGGGCCCGATCACCGTCGTGTGCAGCGACTGGTACATGTTGAACTTGGGCATCGCGATGAAGTCCTTGAAACGCCCCGGAAGCGGCTTCCACAGGGAGTGGATCACGCCGACCGCGCCGTAGCAGTCCTTCACGCTGGCGACCACGACGCGCATCGCCGTGAGGTCATAGATCTCGTTGAACTCGCGGCCCTTGCGGGTCATCTTCGAGTAGATCGAGAAGAAATGCTTGGCGCGGCCGGAGATCAGCGCGCTGACGCCGAGGCTCGTGAGCTCTCCCTGCAGGTACTCCCCGGCCGTCGTCACGTAGCGCTCGCGCTCGGCCCGCTGCTGCGCCACGAGTCCTTTGATCTCCTCGTACTTGCGCGGGTGCAGCGAGGCGAACGCAAGATCCTCCAGCTCCCACTTGATCGCGTGGATGCCGAGGCGATGAGCGATCGGGGCGTAGATCTCGAGCGTCTCGCGTGCCTTATCGATCTGCTTCTGCTTGGGCAGGGCACCGATCGTGCGCATGTTGTGCAGGCGGTCGGCGAGCTTGATCAGGATCACCCGCACGTCGCTGGCCATCGCCACAATCATCTTGCGGTAGTTCTCGGCCTGCGCTTCGTCGCGTGAGGAGAACGTGATCTCGGTCAGTTTGGTGACGCCGTCGACGAGACTCGCGACCTCCTCACCGAAGCGCTCCTGAACCTCGGCCAGCGAGGCCGTGGTGTCCTCGACCGTGTCGTGCAGCAGCGCGGCGCAGAGCGTCTCGGTGTCGAGCAGCATCCCGGCGCAGATCCGCGCGACGCCGACCGGGTGGACGATGAACTCCTCGCCGGAGCGGCGGCGCTGGTCAGCATGGTGCTCGCAGGCGAACACGAACGCCTCCTCGACGCGAGCGCGGTCGATCTCGACCAGTGCATCCTCGGCGTGCTCCTCGACGATCGCGAACAGGTCGCCGAGCAGGCGCGCTTCAGTGTCGTTCAGCCCACCGTTGTGCGAAGCCGCGGCCGGCGCGTGCCTGCCGGGCGGCGCCGGTGGCTGGGAACGCGGCGGCGGCGCGTCGCGCGTCGCCGTGCCCGCGCGGCGGCGCCCGCCTTCCACCGGGTCTAGGCCACCTGCTCCTTGCTGGGTTCGAGGTATTGCAAGCCTTCCTGAAATCGCTGTTGGTAGGTCCGGTATGCCGCCGACTGTTCGAGATCCACGCTACGAATATTGGTCACGTGCGCCGTTTGCCGGGGCCGGTCGAGGGTTACGAGGTCCAGCTCGGTGAGGATTCGCAACAGACGACCGGCGGATTCCGGTGACCGCGGCGGGGTTCGCTCCCCACGCAGGGCCGCCTCGAGTTCCTCACCGGCCGCGCCACCACCGTCGCGAAGCGTCCGGTAGCAGTCGGCAAGCGGACCACGAAGTTCGTACTCCTGCTCGAGTATGTGTAATGCAAAGCGTAGCTCAGGGTGGCCCCAGGCGAGGTGGGTGAATTGCACGATCTCGCCCGTGCAGGCGCTGGCGAACTCCGCCTCGCTCGCCGGCGGGTCGAGCAAGATCAGGTGCGTGTAGGTCTCGGCCAGATCGCGCTCGCGCGCCAGCGCCGCGTACGAGCAGAGCGCGAAACCGCCCAGGCGCCCGCGCAGGTGCTCGAGCCGCTCGCGCGGGGCAGCGCAAGCCACCAGCACCGGCTCGCCGCTCGCGGCTAGCTCGACTACGGTCGCCGCGATTCCGCGACCGCGGCGGTCGCGCACGGTGCGCCCAAGCAAGGGCGGCGGCGCCGCCGCGCCGTTGAGCTCGAGGTCGAGCTCGGCAAACGCCCGCTGCAGATACGAGCCGTGCTCGCCGATCACGCTGACCGGCCCCGGCTCGCACGCCGCGAGGGCGCGCAATACGAGCCGCGGCGCGATGACGCCGCGCCACTCGTTGCGCTCGAGCGTGAAGGCCCCATCAACGGGGATTCCGGGCTCCACCGCCAGCCGCCCGCCGGTCGCGAAAGCCACCGCGGGCACCCCCGTGCGTCCCGAGCGCACGCTGAAGCGCACGTGATCAGAGCGTTGCTCGCCGCCAAACGCCACGGCATCGCCGAGCGTCGCCGCCGCAAACAACAGCGATACGCGCGGATTACCGGCCCCAAACGGCGCCAGCGCACCGAGCTCCTCGAGCAGGGCGAGGCCGACATCCTCACCGTCAGCGACGGCGTCGACGCGCTCGCGCGCGATCAGGTCGTCCGCGTCGAGGACAGCCGCCGCATGCGCGACGAAGGCCTCGCGGAAGGCCTCGAGTTGATCGGGTGCCAGCTGCAGTCCTGCGGCGGCGCGGTGACCGCCGTGGGCGATCAGGCTGGCACTCGCAGCGTCAAGGCCGGCCAGCAGATCGAAGGCTGGAATCGAGCGTGCGGAGCCGACCGCGGCTGCCCCCTCGCCGTCGCTCGGCAGCGCGATCAGCACCGTCGGGCGATGATGGCGCTCGGAGATCCGCGCCGCGACGATCCCGATCACGCCGGGGTGCCAACCCTGGCCAGCCAGCACGTATGCGGCCGCCGGGCCGCTGCTGGCGACCTGCGATTCGGCCTCGAAGCGGATTCTCTGCTCGACGTGGCGCCGTTCGGCGTTCAGATGGTCGAGCTCCTCGGCCAGCGCTTGCGCTCGAGCCTCATCCTCAGTGAGCAACAGCTCGAGCGCGCAGTCGGGCCGGTGCAGTCGCCCGGCGGCGTTGATTCGCGGCGCCAGGCGGAAGGCGAGGGCCAGCTCATCGACGTGCAGTGGGTCGACGCGGGCTACGCTCATCAGGGCACGTAGGCCCGGGCGCGCCGTGGCGGTGAGCGCGCGCAAGCCGGCGCGCACCAGTCGACGGTTCTCGCCGAGCAACGGCACGACGTCAGCGACGGTGGCCAGCGCGACGAGCTCGAGCTCCTCGAGGCGTTCGCCATCGTCGAGCCCGGCGCCCGCGCGTAGCGCCTGGGCAAGCTTGGCAGCGACCGCTGTAGCGCACAGCTGCGGGCTGGGGTAGTCGCAGAGCGTGGGATGCACGATCTGCGCCGCCGGCAGCACGCCGTCGGCTCGCGGGGCGTGGTGGTCGCTGACGAGGACGTCGATGCCGGCCGCTCGCGCCGCCGCGACTGCCTCGACGGCGGTGATCGCGCAGTCGGCGGTGATCAGCAGCGCCGTCCCGCGCGAGGCGAGGTGCGCCACGGTGGTGCTACTCAGTCCATAGCCGTCCGCCACGCGGTCCGGCAGATACCAGTCGACGTCGGCGCCCAGCGAACGAAGCGCGCCGACCAAAATCGCCGTCGAGCAGACGCCGTCGCAGTCGTAGTCGCCGTGCACGGTGATCGCCGAGCCACGGCGGATGTGGTCCAGCACGAGCTCGGCCGCCTGGTCGATGCCGCGAAACGCGCTCGGCGGGTGGCACTCGTCGGCGGCCAGAAACGCTCGCGCCTGCGCGCCGTCGCTGAGGCCACGCCGCACGAGCACCTGCGCGACGACATGGCTCACGCCGAGCTCCTGCTCGAGCGCCACGACATCGGCAAACGCCACCGCCGGCAGGTCGAAGGAAACCGCCTTGGACT
>Ga0302324_100008122_pt1 | contig 22183 bp, 16 predicted proteins | sample Palsa_T0_1_FD_201949 | JGI IMG/M metagenome (GOLD analysis project Ga0302324, IMG submission 201949) | Peat permafrost microbial communities from Stordalen Mire near Abisko, Sweden - Palsa_T0_1 | ecosystem: Environmental > Terrestrial > Soil > Palsa > Peat permafrost | place: Sweden: Abisko...
CCTTCGGATTGTTCTTCGACAGCACTTTCGTGATCGCCGCCGTCAAAGTCGTCTTGCCGTGATCAATGTGCCCAATCGTCCCAATGTTCACATGCGGCTTATTTCGTTCGAATTTCTCCTTCGCCATATCTTTCTCGCTCCTCTATCCTGCGATCTTACTTTCGAACCAATGGACCGTAATTATTTCTTCGGCTTGTCGCCGTTTGCTCCGCCAATAATCTCTTCTGCAATGTTTCCCGGAACTTGCTCGTAATGCGAAAAGTGCATGGTAAAACTTCCGCGCCCTTGCGTGCGGCTGCGTATCTCCGTGGCGTAACCGAACATCGCGGCCAGCGGCACTTTCACATTAATAATTTCTGTGCCGCCACGCGATTCTCTTCCCTGCATTTGTCCACGGCGAGAGTTCAAATCTGAAATCACAGGTCCCATGTAATCTTCAGGGACCACAACTTCAACACGCATAATCGGCTCGAGCAGCTTCGGATTCGCTCTCTTGCAGGCTTCCTTGAACGCCATGGAACCTGCAATCTTGAAAGCCATTTCAGAGCTGTCCACATCGTGGTAGCTACCGTCTGTGAGGACCACCGCGCAATCAACCATTTCGTAGCCTGCTAGAACGCCGGTTTCCATGGCTTCGCGCACGCCATTTTCGATCGGCTGGATAAATTCTCTGGGAATCGAGCCGCCGATCACCTTGTCAATGAACAGAAGCCGGTGTTCCTTGTCGAAATGCCACTTGCCGCCCTTGCCTGCAACGCTCTTGGCGAGTTCGTCGATTTCATCCGTGGACATTTCGTGCATATCTTCGTGTCCAGCGTTGGGAAGCGGATGCACGGAAAGCACTGCATGCCCGTACTGGCCGCGCCCGCCGGTCTGCTTGATGTACTTGCCTTCGCCTTCGGCCACTCTCAAAATCGTTTCGCGGTACGCCACCTGCGGCCGGCCTACGTTGGCCTGCACGCTGAATTCGCGCATCATGCGATCCACGATGATTTCAAGGTGCAGTTCGCCCATTCCGGAAATCAGTGTCTGGCCCGTGTCGTGGTCGGTGTGAACGCGGAAGGTAGGATCTTCCTGCGCCAACTTTCCCAGCGCGGTGCCCATTTTTTCCTGGTCCGCTTTCGTCTTCGGCTCGATAGCCACCGAAATCACCGGCGCCGGGAAATCGATATTTTCGAGAACGATCGGCTTTTCTTCATCGCATAGCGTGTCGCCGGTGGTCACATTCTTCAGACCTACGCAGGCCGCGATGTCTCCCGCTTCGATGGACTCGATTTCTTCGCGCTTGTTCGCGTGCATGCGCAACAACCGTCCAATGCGTTCACGCGTCTTTCTGGTCGAGTTGTATACGTTGGCCCCAGCTTTCAGCACGCCGGAATACACACGGATGTAAGTCACGTGTCCGACGTAGGGGTCGGTCATAATTTTGAAGGCAAGCGCAGCAAACGGCTGATCGTCCGAGGCGCGCCGCAAAATCGCTTCCTCGCCATTCGGATCCTCGCCTTCAACCGGCGGCACATCGGCAGGCGAAGGAAGATAATCCACCACCGCATCCAGCAGCGGCTGAATACCTTTGTTCTTGAAGGCCGAACCAGCCAGAACGGGTACCAGTTTCAGCGCAATCGTCGAGCGGCGAATGGAAGCGCGCAGTTCCGCTGGTTCGAGTTTATGCTGCTCGAGATACTTGGTCAGCACGGCGTCGTCGTGTTCCGCGATGTATTCCACCACTTTATCGCGGTGCTCTTTATAAAATTCCGGAGTGAGCGCAGAAGCCTTTATGGCAATTTCGAGCTCCGGGTGCGACTTCAGATATTCCGCGTCCCACAGCTTCTCAAGCGGCAGAGTCTCGTATTCCGCGCCTAGCGTTTCATCCTTCCAGATGATGGCGCGCTCTTCGATGAAATCTATTACGCCGATAAAATTGTCTTCTCTTCCAATGGGATATTGCAGAGGAACGGGGTGGGCTGAAAGGCGCTGGCGCATCGAACGAATGGAATGGTCGAAATCTGCGCCGATGCGGTCCATCTTGTTGATGAAGGCGATGCGCGGAACGCGATACTTATCGGCCTGGCGCCAGACTGTTTCTGATTGCGGTTGCACTCCGGCGACTGCGTCAAAAATGGCTACTGCTCCATCGAGCACGCGCAGCGAGCGTTCCACTTCAACGGTGAAATCAACGTGTCCCGGCGTATCGATAATGTTGATGCGGTACGTTTTGTCGAAGCGTTTCCAGGAAGCCGTGGTCGCCGCGGAAGTAATCGTGATGCCGCGCTCGCGCTCCTGCTCCATCCAGTCCATTACCGTGGTGCCTTCGTGCACTTCGCCAATCTTGTAAGTCACACCCGTATAGAACAGGATGCGCTCGGTTGACGTCGTCTTTCCGGCGTCAATGTGAGCCATGATCCCGATGTTGCGGGTTTGATCGATTTGGACTTGGCGTGGCATTCGAAAGTTTGTTTGTACTACCAGCGATAATGAGCGAAGGCTTTATTAGCCTCGGCCATGCGGTGCACGTCCTCCTTCTTCTTCACAGCGCCGCCGCGGCCGTTCGCAGCGTCCACAATTTCACCGGCCAACTTGTCGGTCATGGTCTTCCCGCCGCGAGTCCGCGAATACAACACCAGCCAGTGAATCGCGAGCGATTGCCGCCGAAATGGATTCACTTCCACCGGCACTTGATAGTTCGCGCCGCCCACGCGCCGCGACTTCACTTCCAGAACCGGCTTGCAGTTCTCGACGGCCTTCTTGAACAGCTTGAACGCGTCGTCGTTCGTGGTTTTCGCCACCTGGTCCATAGCCTTATAGAAGATGGCTTGCGCGGTTGCGCGCTTGCCGTCATACATCATGCTTGAAATAAATTTCTGCACCAGATCACTGGCGTAAACCGGATCGCCCGGAATTTTTCGACGAAGAACCCAGCCTTTACGTGGCATATTTCCGCTCTCCTACTTCTGTGCGGCTTTTGGCCGCTTAGCGCCGTACTTCGAGCGCCCTTGCTTGCGATTTTCAACTCCTGCTGCGTCCAGCGTTCCGCGTATCACGTGATAGCGAACGCCCGGCAAATCTTTCACGCGGCCGCCGCGAACCAGCACGATGGAGTGCTCTTGCAAATTGTGTCCGATGCCGGGGATATAGGTTGTCACTTCGGCGCTGTTGGTCAGCCGCGCGCGGGCAACTTTGCGCAGCGCTGAGTTCGGTTTCTTCGGCGTTTGGGTATAGACACGGACGCAAACCCCGCGCTTTTCAGGACAGCCTTCCAGCGCCGGCGATTTTGTCTTTGTCCGGATCTTTTCCCGGCCGTTCCGCACCAGTTGTGAAAACGTCGGCACTCGTACCCCCTCGAATCGATTACCGCTTTTATTTTCCCCGCATAATTCCGCGCATAACAAATCCGCCCGCGCGAAATTCTGCGGGTGAATGAACAGAAAAGGCGCCATAACCCGAAGGAATTACCAGGTACTCCGCGATGATGCTTCACCCCGAGGAGTGAACTCCATCTAACGCAATAGCGGAGAGGCTCACACGGCTTTGCGGGGCTGGCGCCCCATTTCGGCCGTTCTTCTTTCCCCGTTCCGTCTTTCTATGTTCCGGGGTCGGAAGACTTCCCTAATCACCACCAAGTCCAACTGCTTCAACGCAACCGCAGGAGTATAGGAAAAATAACACATATTGTCAACTCGATTCCCAAACACAAATAAATCTCAAAAAAATTCCGGGTCTGGCAATGCATCTCAAAACCACCCATTGGCGTCTCCGTCGGCCGCACGACCAACATTCCTAGTCCCTACCCTACCATCGAGAACGACGTGCTGGGGTTTGGCAGTTATGTAAATGATTATAAACCACTTACACCACGCCTCCCGCCATTCTGCCGAGGCCCGGCAGTCCAAGATCAGCCTGCCGCCGGAGTCTTGGATTCCCCCAGCTCGCCATGTTTCAAAGTTGCTCACCAAGCTCAATGGAGCTCCTTTACCGAGCCCTCGAACCCTTCTAAACTCATGTCCGTCCAACTGCAATGGGGGCACGAATGAGACGTTTTTATGTAGGCCTGGTTTTATTCTGTGTTTTTCAGTCAGCTCGAGCTATCGGCGGACAGCAAGAGCTGGAGTCCAATGGAATCCGTTCTTCGGTGGGATCACCGGCGGCCCAGAAACCAGCCCCGACGAATTACTCCCAAGAGCCCTTCGTCATCGAGCAGTACTACACCACTGCGAAGTTTGAAAATGATGGCACGAGCCAGCGTTATCTTTCTGTACGCATCCAGGTGCAGAGCGATGCTGGAGTCCAACAATTAGGCGAACTTATTTTTGGCTACAACTCCGGCAACGAGCAAATGGAAGTCCGAACCGTACGCGTGCACAAACCAGACGGGACCGTCGTCAACGCAGGACCCGACTCCATAAAAGAAATGACCGCCAGCGTTGCGCGCGACGCGCCGATGTACACGGACTACAAGGAAAAACACATTACCGTGCCGTCGCTGCACGCCGGCGACACGCTGGAGTACGAAATCTTCACGCGAACGCTCACGTCGCTAGCGCCCGGACAGTTCTGGTTCGCTTACAATTTTCTCCAAGACTCCATCGTTCTCGACGAGCGGCTGGAGATTGATGTGCCGCAAGGCCGGGCGATCACCGTCCACTCGCCGGAAATTTCCATCACTAATGGCCGCGAGGATTATCAATTGCGCGTCAAGCCCGGCACCGCCGTTGATCCCGCTTCGCACAAGATTCCGTTTTCGAAGTCAGATGAAAATGGGCTGACGATCTATCACTGGCAGCGGGCTAACTTAGTCCGGCCGCCAGAAGACGAAAAAGCCAAGAAAAAGCAGCAACCCGTCAAAGCAAAGCGGCCTGATGTGGAACTCACCACGTTCGAGAACTGGGCGGCGGTGGCGCAATGGTATGCGAAACTCGAAAAGGACCGCAGCGACTCCACGCCTGAAATTCGCGCGAAAACTCTCGAACTGATTCAGGGCCGCGAAAATAAACTCGACAAAATCCAGGCGCTCTACGACTACGTCGCCAAAAACATTCGCTACGTTAGTCTTTCCTTCGGGCTTGGACGTTACCAGCCGCACTCCGCGGCCGACGTTTTTGCAAACCAATATGGCGATTGCAAGGACAAACACACCTTGCTCGCCGCGATGCTGCAGGCCGCAAACATTCCTTCCGACGCGGTTCTGATTCCGTTTGCGAGCGATCTTGACACGTCCATTCCTTCACCGTCGCAATTCGACCACGTGATCACAGCCGTCCCCGCGGACAATGGCCTGCTCTGGATGGATTCGACGGCAGAAGTTGCGCCTTTTCGGCTGCTTTCGCCTGCGCTGCGGAATAAGTCTGCGCTGCTCGTCCCGCCGGATGGCGCCGGAAGAATTGTCGAGACCCCGATCGATCCGCCATTCCTCTCTACCCAGCGCGTGGAAATTGACGCCGAGGTGAGCGACCTCGGCAAGCTTTCAGCCAAGCTGCGGTACTTTCTCCGAGGTGACAACGAGCTAGCGCTTCGCGCTGCCTTTCGCCGCACTCCGCAAACGCAATGGAAAGAACTGGGGCAGACGATCGCGACTCTGGACGGCATCCACGGAGATATAACCGCGGTGAAACCGAGCGATCCTTCGGATACACAAAACCCTTTCGAACTGGATCTCGAGTTTTCGCAGGCAAATTTCCTTGATTGGTCCAGCAAGAAAAGCAAAGTCACCGTGCCGCTGCTGATGATCGGCATGCCGGATGCCTCTGAGGATACGGTCGAGCCGATTCATCTTGGAAGCCCGCTCGATGTCACCATGACACTGAAGCTGAAGCTGCCATCGAATTTCACGGCGCAGGCTCCCGTGGCAGTTTCGATCGTGCGGGATTACGCGGCTTTCAAATCAAGCTACCGCTTTGAAGCTCACACGCTCGTGGCCGAGCGTACTCTGAACTTCAAGATGCGGGAGCTGCCTGCGTCGCGCGTGGGCGATTACCTCGCGTTCACTCGCGCCGTAGAATCTGATGAAAGCCAGACTTTGCTCGCCGAGAATTCCGTCCCCGGAGCGCCGGAGATTCCGGAAGCCGCGAAACCCGGCGAACTTCTCGAAGCCGGCCTTGCCGCACTCAACTCCGGAAATTTGAAGGCGGCTATTCCGCTTCTGAAGCGTGCGCTTGAACTGGACCCCAAAAACAAACAGGGCTGGAACGATCTTGGTCTGGCATATCTGCGGCTGGGACAATTTGACGATGCAGGCGCAGCGTTCCGAAAGCAGATTGAACTGAATCCGTACGACGAGCACGTTTACAACTATCTGGGGTTCACGCTTCAGCAGCAGCAGAATTACACCGATGCCGCAAAGGCTTTCCAAAAGCAGATCGAAGTAAATCCAATCGACCCGGTTGCGCATGCGGCTCTCGGTGCTCTGTACCTCGAGGAACACAAATACGCCGAGGCCGTTCCCGAACTCGACAAAGCCACAATTCTTTCCCCGGAGAATGCCGAACTTCAGGTCAGCCTAGGGCAGGCGTATATCAATACCGGCGAAAAAGAAAAAGCACTCGCTGCGTTTGAAAAGGGAGTCGAGTTAGCGCAGACGCCAGCGGTTTGGAATAACGTTGCTTATAGCCTGGCGGATCATCAACTGGAGCTCGACAAAGCTCAGCAATATGCGGAATCGGCGGTTGCGGCGACGACGGCAAATCTTCGGAACGTCAATCTTACCCACCTTTCCATGGATGACCTGCAGGCAGTTTCAAACTTGGGTATTTATTGGGACACGCTCGGATGGGTTCATTTCCAAAAGGGCGAATTGGAAGACGCCGAACGCTACATTCGCGCTTCCTGGCTTCTGGACCAGCACGGCGAGGTGGGCGATCATCTGGCGCAGATTGACCAAAAGCGCGGCGAAAAAGATCGGGCCATTCACATGTATTCGCTATCCATGGGCGCGGCCCATTCGGTGCCGGAAACCCGCGCGCGGCTTGTGGAATTGTTGGGGCCACACGCCAGGATCGAGGACCTAGTAAACCAGGCCAAGCCGGAACTTACTACGCATCGAACCTTTTCTATTGGAAAAGGCTCGGGTGAAAATTCCGAGGCTGATTTTCTTGTTCTGCTATCGCCGGGAAACAGGGATCCGAAAGTGGAAGCTGTAAAGTTTGTGAGCGGAAATCAAAATTTGCGGCCATTCGCAGAACGATTGCGTGCCGTGGATTTCGGCCCGATGTTTCCCGATGCCACACCGGCAAGAATTGTCAGGCGCGGCACGCTGGCCTGCTCGGCTACCACAGGCGATTGCACCTTCACGCTGATTCTCCCGGAAAACCTGCGCACGGTAAATTAACCATTCGCGCCTACTGCAATTCAGATCGTCGTATCGGTCACACACATCTTTCGCGAGCAAGGGCTGTTCGCGCCTACACTTCTGCACTCATCAAATGACCCAGGCTGCTTGTGATTTTCAGCCGGTCGGCGCGATCTTTGAAATAGCGCGCATTGATCTCTGCGGCGTCGAGATCCTCTACACAGCTAAATCCGATTTGTCGAAGCCGCTCCTTGAGCGCGCTGGGATCGAAAAAAGTGCGAAAGGGCTCGCCCGCGGCGGCTACGCGGTACGACAAGGCATCCAGAGCCAAGCGCCCAACCCAATTTAATGACGAACGCGGAACCGCATAATCGAAGGCCACACCTCCACCGGGCGAAGTCGAGGCGATGAAACCGAAGGTGGCCGTCACTGCATCTTCGGTGAGATACATGGTGACGCCCAGCCAAGAGAAGAAAGCGGCTTTCGAAGCATCGAACCTTGCAAGTTTCAATCCTTCAGCAAGCGTCTGCCGTTCAAAATCCACCGGCGCGTAGGTCACCGATGGCGGAATCGCGATCCCAGCCGTCGCGAGCCGCTGGCGCTTCCATTCCTGCGTAGCCGGATAGTCCACTTCAAATACTCGCAGCGCGGAATCTTCATGAGGGTTTCGATACGCGAAAGTGTCGAGGCCGGCGCCGAGTACCACGTACTGTCGCACTCCGCGGCCGATGGCTCGCGCCAGTTCATCTTCCGCGAACCGGCTGCGCGCCACCAGGAACGCGCGAAGGTTTCGTGCCACGCGGCTTTTATGCCTGTTCCGCTCGGCCTCTAATTTCGCTGCGGCTTCAGGCCCAATGATTGGCAATGCGATCGGATCGTCCAAGACTTTGGGGTGATCGAAGAGTTGGTGCGCCGCGCGCCGCATCGCTACGCGCATGGCCGTCCGGCTGGGTCGGGCCTCTTGCATGAATCAGTTATGCGGCGAGAAAGTCTCTGCGTTCCCGGTGACTTTCTCTGTGCGGGAAGCTGGATTCAGAAAGGCCATCACTTGATTTCGAGGACTTCCTTTTCTTTCAAGGCGGAGAAATCTTCAATTTTCTTTGTTTCGGAATGCGTCAATTTTTCAAGCTCATCCAGCGAACGTTTACGATCGTCCTCGCTGATTTTCTTGTCCTTCTCGAGTTTCTCGACCGCTTCTTTGATATCGCGCCGGATGTTGCGCACCGCCGTGCGGTGATTCTCCAGCACTTTGTGAATGTGCTTCACCATATCTTTGCGGCGGTCCTCGGTGAGCGGCGGAATCGGAACGCGCACTACTTTCCCGTCATTTGTCGGATTCAATCCCAGATCCGTGGTGCGAATCGCTTTATCGATCATCGGCACCGCGCTGGCGTCCCAGGGAGAAATCATGATCATCGTCGCGTCAGGAACGCTCAGCGTGCCGAGCTGGTTGAGCGGCATGGATGTGCCGTGATAATCCACGCGCACATGATCCAGCAGCGACACGTTCGCTCGGCCGGTGCGCACGCCTGCCAGTTCCTTGCGAAAATCTTCCACCGCTTTTTCCATCCGCACCTTCGCTTGTGCGAGTGCGTCTTTGCTTGTGGCAATCGTGGTCATCTAGGAATTGCCTCCGCCAGTTTTATTTATGCTGCTGTGACGACCGAGCCCACCCGCTCGCCCAGCACCACGCGTTTCAGGTTTCCCGGCACGTTCATATTGAACACGATGATCGGCATCTTGTTGTCCATGCACAGCGAGATGGCCGTCGAGTCCATCACCATCAAACCCTTTTTCAGCACGTCCAGATAGGTGATGTGTTGGAACATCTTAGCGCCCGGCACCTTTTCCGGATCGGCATCGTAAATTCCATCCACTCGCGTGGCTTTCAGGATTACTTGCGCCTTGATTTCCATCGCCCGAAGCGCCGCGGCGGTGTCGGTCGAAAAATAGGGATTCCCTGTTCCGGCGGCAAAAATCACCACGCGCCCTTTTTCCAGATGGCGCGTAGCGCGGCGCCGGATGAAGGGTTCCGCCACCTGATGCATTTCAATCGCGCTCATCAGCCGCGTTTGGCAGCCCGATTTTTCCAGCGCGTCCTGAAGCGCGAGCCCGTTGATCACCGTCGCAAGCATGCCCATGTAGTCGCCGGTGGCCCGGTCGATGGCGAGTTGTTTTTGGCGCGTGCCGCGGAAAATGTTTCCTCCGCCGACCATAATCGCGACGGACACACCCAGATCGCGGACTTCCTTCACCTCACGCGCGATTCCCTGAATTGTTTCAGCGTGAATGCCGGAATCCTGCGAGCCCGAAAGCGATTCGCCCGAAAGTTTCAGTACCAGGCGTTCGTAAACGGGCGTGCCGCCGCTTGGTGTTCTTTCCGGAGCGGCTCGCTTTATCAGTTTTGCTTTCGCCATTTTGATGGGCCTGAAATTGGCCAGGGGCATTCTAGCAGACAAACTTCGCGGCGGTAACGCCTCGCAAAATTCAATGTGCACCTTTGAGCAAAAAAAAATCCGCCGCAAGAGCGGCGGATTCCCAGCAGGGTCTTAAGCAATTCTATGCGGACGGCACCGCAGGCGCATCCGGCGCGTCCGGTTCATCCGTGGCTCCCGCGGACGACGCCGCGCCATCCATCTCGCCGACTTTGAAGCGGGAGAAGCGGCGGATCGCAATGTTTTCGCCCAGTTTGGCGATGGCTTGGTCCACCAGCTCCTTCACCGTCACGCCTTCGTCCTTAATGAAATGCTGCTCGTAGAGGCAGTTCTCTTCATAAAACTTCTCCATCTTTCCATTCACGATCTTCTCGATTACGTTTTCAGGCTTGCCCGTGGCTTTTGCCTGTTCCTTGTAAATGTCGCGTTCGCGGTCGAGCGTCTCCTGCGTCACTTCCTCGCGCCGCAAGAATCGCGGGTCCAACGCGGCTATATGCATCGCCACGTCGTGGCCCAGGCGCTGAAAATCAGCGGTGCGCGCAACGAAGTCGCTTTCGCAATTCACTTCCACCAGCACGCCAATTTTTCCGCCGGCGTGGATGTAGTAGCTCACCAGTCCCTCGGAAGTAGCGCGCTGCGCTTTCTTTGCCGCTGCGGCCTGTCCTTTCTTGCGCAGGATGCTGATGGCCTGTTCGATGTTGCCTTTAGATTCAAGCAGCGCTTCTCGACAAGCGGTGAAACCCGCGCCGGTGCGGTCGCGCAGCTCTTTCACGAGTTGGGCCGAAACGTTCGGATTGCTAGTTGTAGCCATAGATTTACTCGATTCCTCTTTGATAAATTTGGGCTTTGCCGCTTATGGTGCGGCCTCAGCAGCGCAACGCTCAAGCTGCTTCGGCCGGCGGGCAGAATCTACGATTTTTGCGACGCTCCAGCCACCGAATCTTCTTCTCCGGCCGCCGCTGCGTTCGCTTCCACCGCAGGCTCAACAGGCGTTTCAGCATCCGGCTCGACGAAATCGCCTTCCTGCTTTTCGTAAACTTCGTACGCGCTCGTGTCGACGTAATCCACGCCTTCTTCGCCGGCGCCTTCGCCGGATTTCTGGTCCGCGATCTGCGTTTGCTCAAACGACTGGCGCCCCGACAGAACCGCGTCGGAAATCTTTGAAGTGAAAAGCCGAATCGCACGCAAAGCATCGTCGTTCCCGGGAATGACCCAGTCCACCAGATTGGGGTCGCAATTTGTGTCCACGATGGCCACGACGGGGATGCCCATGCGCCGAGCCTCGCGAACCGCAATCACTTCCGCGTTCGGGTCGATCACGAACATGGCGTCGGGCAAGGTGGTCATATTCTCTACGCCGGAAAAATTCTGCCTCAAGTGTTTCAACTCGCGTTCGAGCCGCGCCGCTTCTTTCTTCGAAAATTGCGCCATGCGTCCGTCTTCGACCATGCCCTTCAGCAGCTTGAATCGCTTGATGGACTTCTGTAGCGTCGCCCAGTTCGTCAGCGTGCCGCCGAGCCAGCGATGGTTGACGAAAAACATGCCGCAGCGGTTCGCTTCTTCAGCGATGGCTTCCTGCGCTTGGCGTTTAGTGCCGAGAAAAAGTACTCGTTTGCCCTGTCCGGCTATCTCGGCGACATATCGGGCCGCATCGCGGAACATCTTTAGGGTTTTCTGTAGATCGATAATGTGGATGCCATTGCGTTCGCCGAAAATGTATTCCTTCATTTTCGGGTTCCAACGCCGCGTCTGATGGCCGAAATGGACCCCAGCCTCCAGAAGCTCCTTCATCGTAATTTCGACTCCCAATGTACCTCCTCCGTTAGAGGGATGCTTTTTTCTCCGCGGCTGACCGGAGCAGCATCCTTTTTTGCCGGTCCTTCCCGGCCGTGAATTTGGTCCGGCCCGACGAATCGAGCCGACCCTTAAAAATTAGCGCTTGCTGAACTGGAAGCGGCGACGCGCTCCCTTTTGTCCGTACTTCTTGCGTTCCTTCATGCGCGAATCGCGCGTCAAGAAACCGTTCTTGCGCAATGCAGGCCGCAGCTCGGGGTTAATCCTTGAGAGCGCGCGCGAAAGCCCCATGCGCACTGCTCCGGATTGGCCACCGACGCCCCCGCCCTTCACGATGCATTTCACTTCGAGCTGGTCGAGCATCTGCGTGAACTTGAGCGGCTCGACCGCAGCCGTATGCCACGCAATGTTGCGAAAATATTCATCTACCGGCCGGCCATTTACAGTAAAGCGCGCAGGTCCCATCTTGATGTACACGCGCGCGATTGATTCTCGGCGACGGCCGGTGCCGTAGAACTGCTTTCCAGCGTTGCCTGCTAGCGAACTCGAAGCTGAACTCAAAGTTCCTCCCTCATATGTTGCCCGTGCTGAACGCTCTTCACAAAAAAGCGGTGAAGGCTGTAGCACGAAGCGCTTCTGGCGAATTACTCCACAAAGCGCAGAAATTTTCGAATCCCTATCGCGTGGTTACAGCGCGAGCGGCTGGGGCTTTTGTCCGGTGTGGCGCGCGAGGCCTTCACTTCCGGCATAAACACGCAGCTTCTTGGCCCGGCGCGCGCGGAGCTTGTTCTTCGGCAGCATCCCCAACACTGCTTCGCGCACAACTTCTTCCGGACGGCGTTGCAACATCACCCGGATCGGAATCTCTTTCAATCCGCCGGGATAACCGCTGTGGTGACGGTAAATTTTCTGATCGATCTTGTTTCCAGTCAGCTTCACGCGTTCCGCGTTAATTACCACCACGTGATCGCCGCAATCCAGATGCGGCGTAAAATTCGCCTTGTCCTTGCCAATCAGAAGGCGGGCGATCCGCGTGGCAAGACGCCCCAGAACGACGCCTTCGGCGTTCACTACGAACCAATTCTTCCCTGTTTGCAGGTCTTCGGCCTCTCGGCCCTTTGGTACATGCGTCCGCATCAGTCAGTCACACCCTTCCGTCTAGAGACAAACCCTGAGTTTAGATTACGAAGTAGATTCTGTCAACGAGGAGTCGCTCGAAGAGTGGCTGCCCTAAAATGAAGACGGGCCGCTTTGGGGCGGCCCGTCGCAAATATGGATCGAGTGGGATGGACTGTACTAGACAGCCGACCTGGATTCTGCGTGCTTAGCCAGCAGCCTAGGAAGACGCCGCCGCTGTGCTGCGTGCACCGCGGAACGCAGGTTTATCGCCGTCAGCCGCGTCTCCGGTCTTGTCGATCTCGATCGAGCCCTTGAAGTAAGCGCCGTCCTCGATCATGATCCGAGCGGTCGTTAGGTCGCCCACCACCGAGCCGTCCTTCTTAATCTCGATGCGATCGCGCGCTCGCAAATTCCCTTTCACGTTCCCGTAGACCACGACTTCACGGGCGATTATATCTGCAGTCACTTTCGCGCTCGCGCCGATAGTCAGCTTGCGGTCTTCGAGTTGGACCAACCCCTCGACTGTTCCGTCGATGTGCAGGTCCTCATTGCCGGTGATTTCACCTTTAACGTGCAGAGTCGCTCCCAGCCGTGCGATGCCGCTCGATGAAGATGTAGCCGGATACGTCGAATCGATAGGTGCCATTTTCTTAGCCTCCCCAGGAAATACTGGTGCAGTTTCGGTCGATGCAGTGGATCTTTGCAATGGTTGCTGCTGCTGCGGGAGCGGACTCTTTGCCGGAGCGTCCGTTTTTTTGTCTCCCCACATTTACTCCTCCTTGGGCCCGTACTATGCCAGGACTATAAGTAATGAGGACTGGTTTCTAAATGTAGCCCCGCCTAAACACGAAGCCAAATCCAAAATGGTACAGCTGTGCCCGGTGAGGCAACGCTACGGCTGGGGAGTTGGATAGTAAGGCTCCTAGGGCACAAACTGCAAGGGAAGTTTGGGTAGTGGGTCGCCTTCCGATGACCATCTAGCGTGGCGAGCAATCTTGCCGACACTTCGAAAAAAACTCGACTGAAGGGTCGACTTTCGAACCCGCGCGGATTCGCCTAATTGACTGTCAGCGTGAACGTGAACGTGTGCGTGATGGCGCCGCTGGTTATCGTGACGGTGACGGGTTGGTTCTGGACCATCGGCGTCCCGGGGTTAGCGGGAGGTTTGGTGGTCGTGCTGCCTCCGCCTCCGCAGGCTGTGTTGGCGACGAGCAGGGCAAGGAGCACGATCGGAGCGAGCCAGCGGATACTGCGCTGTCGAAATTGCATCGCGAGGAGCACGCCGGCGAGCAGAAATAGAAGTAGGCCAAAAGGGTGAAGCGCGGGTTGCCCGGAAAATTGCTTGGCCGTCGAAAGTCCCGGACGGTTTAAGGGACCGGTCGGGGAACGGTGGGCCGGGACGAGCTGGCTTGGGGCGGTGGTGGTAATGGTCATTTTGCTGGAGCTGCCAACCGGCACCAAGGTCGGGCTGAACGAGAGATTACTTTCGCTGGGAAGGCCCGAAACAGTTGCGGTGGCAAAATTAATGGCGGTGTTGAATCCGTTTGTTCCGGTGACGGTTACCGTAGTGCTGGCAGACGCCCCAGGAGATGCAACAGTGACGGTGGCCGGAGCGAAAGTGATGCTGAAGTCCGGGCCTGGGTTGACTTGCACCGGGACCGAGCCGGAGGAGCCGCTGTAGTTGGTGTCGCCGTTGTAGCCGACCGTGATCGTAATGTTGCCTGCGGGCAGGGCTGTTGTGATCAATTGGGCCTGACCATTTGATAGGTTCGCCGTCCCCAGTTGTCCGACCGAAGGTCCGCTGAAGGAAAAGACTACACTGCCGGTTGGGACTGGTGCCCCCTGCTGATTCCCTGCCACGGTCGCGCTGAGCGTAACGCTCTGACCTTGTTGAATTGTCGTGGGCGATGCGGAAAGCGTAGAAGTGGTCGCGGCCTTAGCGTCTATCGATTGGGCGGCAGAGGTAGAGGCGATGTAATTGGTGTCGCCGCTATACTTCGCCGTGACGGAGCTTATTCCCTGAGGGAACGCACTTGTGCTCAGGCTCGCAGAGGCCTGAATCGCGCAATTGGTTGATATCGAGCCTTGAACCGTCTGCGCGGCGCCCAACTGAGTGGGCCCATCAAAGAACGTGATTGTACCCGTGGGCGGATTGCCGCAGCTGGTCCCGCCGAGCGTTCCGGTGAGGGTAAGAGCACTTCCGAGCTGAACATTTTGGACTCCGCTCAAGGCAATCGTCGTAGCGTCTTGGCTGATCGTGAACGTGGCAGGAGTGGTGGATGCGCTTGGGTTGAAGCTGGCGTCGCCGGCGTAAGTGGCGCTTAGGGAATGGGAGCCGGCGGTGAAAGTGAAAATAGGATTGGTGGGCAAGGCGTTGCCCTGGCTGTTGAGCGGAAGCGTGAGAGCTGGACTGAGGGCCTGATTGTTGTCTTTGAAGGTGACGTTTCCGCTGGGGAAGCCGTTGTGAGAATTGCCCGTGACATCAACCCGAGGATAAACGGTGGAACCGTAGGGGCCCGAGGTGAACGGCTCGACATTGCCGTTCGAACTTACGGTGATGACGGATACCGCGACGGTGCTGGGTTCGGGAGTAATCGTAACGGCGACGGGACTAGAGTCGCTGGCACCGAAGACGCTGTCGCCGGGATAATGCGCGGTCACATTGTAGCTTCCGCCTGGGAGGACGTCGGTGGTGGAACTCACGGCGGCCGCGGTGAGTGGGAAAGACGTGATACCCGGATCAATGGACGTCGGCGCGACGAGGGCGACGTCGCCCGTAGGTGTGCCGGTAGCAGGAGCGACAGCGGAGACGCCGATGGTCACGTTAACTGGCGTGCCGTGGACGATGCCGGAAACGGGAGAGAGAGCCAGAGTGGTGGCGCTGGGCTTGAATCCCGCAAAAAAGGTACTCCAACTTCTGACCAGATTTGCGGCGTTAACCGAACCCAGGCCGGTTGCTAGATCATAGCCCGCGTTGGAGGTGTATCCGGTAAGGATGCCAATGCCCTCCGCGCCGGGTGTACCGCAATTAACGGGATGCGCCACCGTTCCGTCGCAAGGCATGGCGTTGGTTCCGGTCGTAACGTCATAGAAAACGCAGGTGCTGGAGGTTAAAGAGGCGCTGGCAGAAGTGCAACTCGCGCCAGACTGAGCGGCGAGGTTATAGAGCACATAGTTGGCATTGCCCTGGCGCGAGGCTGTTTTTTGGTCAACCATAGCCATGATGCCCGCGAAACTGGGAGCCGAAGCGGACGTGCCGCCCACGGCGAGGAATTCGCCGTCCGGCTCATCGCAGGGGACGCCATCGGTTAGGTCGGCCTCGCAAATGATGTAAAAAGTGGCGCTATAAAATCCAGCGCTGGCGAACAGAGCGACGTCGGGAATGTCCCGTTTTCCATCGGCGGGAACTCCAAGTCCCTTCTGCCATGAAGGCTTTGCATAGCCGCCCGAGCAACTGGTGACGTCCTGGCCGTCGCCAACGGTGCAAGAACTTTTCCCCCCGCTTCCGCCCACGGTGTTAACAACGATTGAGAGCAATTCGGGATTGTTGCAGTTAGCGATGGCGGTGCCGGGGAAGCCGAATAAGCTGAGAACCGAACTTGTACAGGTGTCGTTCCAGGGAACTTCGGGGATGTATCCTTTGGCGGACTCCTGAGTGGTTGGATTATTCGTGGTGTTCCAGAATGTTGAAGGAGAAGCGATGTCGCTGAAATCGGTGCCACCGACGGCGACGTTGTAGGGAGTTGAAGCGAACCCGCTTACCTGTAAACCGAATTCAGCCGGAGCGGGTGGTGCATTGTCGTGGCTATCGCAACCCGCCGAGCCGCTATCGCCCGCAGCGAGAATCACTGTGATCCCCTGGGCGGCAGCCTGTTGCCAGAGAGAGTTGAAGAACTGATTGCCGGCGGTTCCAATTCCCGCTTCGCAGATGCCGTAACTTTCGCTAATGATCGGCGCAATATTTTGGTCCACGGCAAACTGAGCGGCGAGATCGACGCCGAGTGTCGTATTCGTGGTCGCAGAGATGACGAACTTCACGGTGGCGCCTTTGGCGACAGAGCCGGACCACTCAATATCCAAATCTGACTCGGTCTCATCGCCCGGCGAGATGCCGGGATCAGGGCCGTCGACGACAACAACGGGGTCCTTTGTCGGAAGTCCGAAAAGCTGTTGGAAAGACTCGATGTCCGAGTTAGCCACGTCGCTTTCACCGATCACGGCGATAGTCTGACCGGTTCCGTCGTTGGCCGGAGACGCATTCCAGAGAGGCAGCACATTGTAAATCGTGGCGAAATCAAAGGGACCGAGCCCAAAACAAGGAGTCGCGGTAGTGCCACAACTGAGGGTAAAGAGCGGTTTGGTGGTTCGCACGGCCTTGATCGCGCCCGTGGAGCGGTTCTTGGTATAAACCCCGGAAACGACGTGCATCGCCTTGCGCGGAAAATTGTGAAGCGTGTCAAGCCCGACTATGACTGGCGCGAGTGCGGTTGGAATCGAAGGATCGCTTGAGTTCGCCCAGTGCTCTGCGCCACTAACATTGTATTTATGGATGGCGGTGCGGAAGGCAGACTGAACCTTTCCGGCGGTGCCGGAGAATTCGATGACAGTCGCGCCATTCGATACGCGATTGACGGCGAATCCCTGGGATTGCAGCCAGGAGACTACGGTTTGAATGTCTTGCGCGGAAGGGCCGAATTGCACACCGAATTGCTGTGGCGTGAGCCAATCGTGGTAACTCGCCGATGCGGAATTCTGCTGATCCTGGAGTAGCTGCTCGAGAGCGGCTTCCTGATCGGGACCGCGGCGCAGCAGCAGGAGCATGCGTTCCATGGGAAGGGTAGAGGGCGCGGCGCCTACGTCGTACTGCGCCCGCGCAAGGTAATACGTGTTGCCGGTAAGGACGGTCCGGTTCGCTTCGTCAATGGGCTGCACGATGCGCGAGGGAATGGCCAGAGACTGTGCGGAAGCCAAAGGTACAAAGAGGGCGAAAGCCGACATTATCGCCAGACACACACTGACGGTTCGAAAACGGCTGGGTTGCATTCGCATGGGGCTCCCTGCCCGGACGAGCCTGCGGAGCACCGGGGGCAGAGGGAGATTTATCGGAAGTTGACACAGGAGTCAAGTGCTATTGAGGGTGAAAGGAAATCGAATCTTACTCCCCGGGTCACTCGCAGTGGTTACAAATACCGCTGTTGCAGGATTGCGATGTGGTGCGCGACGTGCCCGGCAATTGTGTAAGACAGCGCATTTACGGTAACAGAATTCCCGCTGGCGATACCGCTGCGCGCCCAAGCGTCATCCGGCAGATTGCGGAAAAACGCCAGGGTGGCCTCGCGGATTTTCTGGAACTCCCGGACACGATCGCCCCATGAATACTCGTCGGCCCGAGCAGCGGCGGCGCCGATGTTCTGATCGAAACTCGGGAGCGGGTCACTAAAGCCGCGGCCGAACCAGAGTGCTCGGAACGCAAATACACGCTCGGTGTCGTTAACGTGACTCAGTACTTGCCGGATGCTCCACTTTTCCGGGGCGTATCGGTGCAGCGACTTTTCCTCGGAGACGCCACCCAGCAAGGAAGTTACATCTCGTAGCTGGGATTCCAGCACTTCCACGATGTTGTCGCCCGAAATTCGATTGATGTAGGTGAAATAATGCGGCGCGGCTTCGTCAGGTTTCGGAAATCCCATGGCCCCAATGCCTGTTCTAATATTTTCGCAGGACTCCCACTACTCGTCCCTGTACTTTTACATCCGCAGCCAAAACGATGATGGGGGCCATTTGCGAGTTCGCCGGCTGGAGCCTAACCTTTCCGCCCGGTTCGCGGTAAAAACGCTTCACCGTGGCCTCGTCTTCTCCGACGAGCGCCACAACGATCTCCCCGGGGTTAGCCACTTGGGTTTGTTCCACAACTATGTAATCACCGTCGAGAATGTGATCGTCGCGCATGGATTCGCCGCGCACTTGCAAAACGTAGGTGTTCTGTCCGCGGGCGAAATCAGCCAGCGAGATTGTTTCGCGGTCCTCTACCGCTTCCAAGGGCCGTCCGGCCGCAATGCGTCCCGCCAGCGGCAGTTCCACTACGTGGCGATCGAGCAATTGCTCGCGTATGGGCTTGGGGAGCTGCATGACTTCGATTGACCGGCTTTGATTGTATCCGCGGCGGATGAAACCCTTTTTCTCCAGGGTGGAGAGGTGCTTATGCACCGTCGCCAGCGAAGTCAGCTTCAATGAGCTCGCAATTTCTTCAAAACTCGGCGAGTAGCCGTTTTTGTTAAGGAATCCGACTAAGTAGTCCAGGACTTCCTTTTGCCTCTTCGTCAGTGTCATCCTGCCCCCTATGCGCGGTAGCGTGGCCACTGTAGGCGAACTAAAAGCGAAAGTCAATAGTACTTCAGGTCAGTGTCCTTTTATCAGCGGTGGCGCCTGCCCTTTTCCTCTAGACTTAACAGCTCTGCGAACTCAGCGCACTTTTCGCGAGACCTGACGATGTCCAACGACTCCTCAACCGCCCAACAAGACCCTGAATCCGAATATCGCAGCCGTTTGGAAGTATTGCGCGAGATCGAATCGCGTTACAAACAGACCGCCGCGAAACTTGGTCCGGCCACTTTGCTCTTCTTGGCCGTCTCGGTTGTCTCCGGGGGGTGGATTGTCACAACCAGGATCAGCGCAATTTATTGGGTCCTGCTCCCCGTATCGTTGCTCATTCTTCTCGCGATCGCTCATGAGCGCGTGATTCGCGCGATTCGAAAGGGTTCCCGTAAAATCGCCTTTTACGAACGCTGTCTCGCACGAATCGGCAATAAATGGATGGGAACCGGCGAGACGGGCGACCGCTTTTCTGACCCGTCGCATCCCTACGCGCGCGATCTTGATGTCTTCGGAGCAGGCTCTCTGTTCGAGCTGCTTTGCACCGCGCGCACTCGAGCGGGTGAGGAAATTCTGGCGAATTGGCTTTTGGCTCCCGCCCTGCCGGACGAAGTGCGCCTTCGCAACGCCGCCGTTACCGAACTAAGCAATCGGCTCGATCTGCGTGAAGACTTGGCGGTTGTCGGAAAAGATTTTCGCTCTGGCGTTAATCCAGAAGCCTTAGTGATGTGGGGGGAAGGTGCTTCGGTACTCAATCCCGGATTCTTGCAGATTCTTTTACTCGTGCTTGGCCTACTGTGGATTTGCAGCCTAATCGCCTGGGCAGCTTTCGACCTCCGATACCCAGCTCTCCTGATTTCCATCGTGAACGCCGGGGTCGCCTCGAGATTTCACCAGCGCACATCGAAGAGTGCTTCCGCGATCGAGGAAGCAGCTCACGACCTGAAATTGCTTTCGCAGGTGCTCGCGCGAATAGAGCGGGAGAAGTTTTCTTCTTCTAAGCTCGTGAGTCTTCACGCCGTCCTTCAAAAGGACGGCGTAGTTTCCTCACAGTCCATTGCTCGCTTGAATCGGCTGGTTGATTTCCTGGTGTCGCGCCGGCACCTGGCTGTGAAAGTCCTTGACCCATTCGTATTTTGGAGTTTGCAGTGGACGCTCGCCATCGAATCCTGGCGCAAGAAGTTTGGCCGCGCAATCGCCCCCTGTCTTGCTTCGCTGGGCGAAATCGAAGCTTTGTCGGACCTCGCGGGCTACGCCTACGAGCATCCTCAGGACGCTTTCCCCGAATTCACCGATGAAGGGCCGCTCTTTGACGCCGAAGGACTCGCCCATCCCCTGATTCCCGAGGGCCGTGCCATCCGAAACGATTTAATCCTGGGAAACAACCTGCGCCTCATAATTATCAGCGGCCCCAACATGGCCGGTAAAAGCACATTCCTTCGCTCGATTGGAATCAATGCCGTTCTCGCGCAATGCGGCGCGCCTGTGCGCGCAAATAAACTCCGGCTTTCTCGCCTGGCGGTGGGCGCTTCCGTTTGCGTTCTAGATTCCCTGCAGGGCGGAATTTCCCGCTTTTATGCCGAGATCACGCGTCTGAAAGTAATCGCAGACTTGACGGATGGTCCCTTGCCGGTGTTGTTCTTGCTCGATGAATTGCTACAGGGAACGAATTCGCACGACCGCCGCATCGGCGCGGAGGCGGTTGTGCGGAACTTGCTGAAACGAGGCGCCGTTGGATTGCTTACGACCCACGATCTGGCTCTGGCTGAAATTGCTGCTCCGCTGGGAGCCACTGCCGCAAACTTCCATTTTGAAGATCACCTCGAAAACGGCAAATTGCGCTTCGACCACCGGCTGAGCCCGGGAATCGTTCAAACCAGCAATGCTTTGCAGCTTATGCGCTCGATTGGACTCGACGTTTGAAACGAGCGCGGTCAGTAACATCCATCTTTGCCGGACAACGAGCGATGGCTGCTGCGCATCTTACTCAATGCCCGAAGCGTAATGACTGCTTCCCAATTTCCGTTTTCCTGTTACCCGCGTTGTGCTACGCTTTCCTGGGGCAAGAAGGTTCTCATCCGCATGAAAAATCTCGAACAAAAAGACCATACACTTTCGTATCTCTCCGCATTCATGGACGTGGGGTCCTAAAAAACTATGGCTTTGACCACCATTGAAATTCCGAAGCGCAAGCGCGAAATAATTGACAACGCCGTGATCCGTTTCTGCGGCGACTCCGGTGACGGCATGCAGATCACCGGTAGCCAGTTCACCAACACCGTCGCTCTATACGGCAACGATCTGGCCACTTTCCCCGACTTTCCGGCTGAAATCCGCGCCCCTGCGGGAACTCTGCCGGGCGTCAGCGGGTTCCAGGTCCACTTCTCGTCGAGTGACGTCTACACACCCGGCGACTCGGTGGATGTTCTGATCGCCATGAACCCCGCCGCTTTGAAAATGAATTTGGCGGATTTGAAAACGAACGGAATTCTAATTGTAAATCTCGACGACTTTCAGCCAAACGATCTGCGCAAAGCGCAGATTGTGACGAATCCGCTGGAAGATCATTCACTCGACGGCTACCGCCTTTTTGCCGTTGAGCTCACCAAAATGACCCGCGCGGCCCTGAAAGATCTCGGGCTCGACGCCAAGAGCATGGACCGTTGCAAGAATTTCTTCGCCCTCGGAATGTGTTACTGGCTCTACAACCGCTCCATGGAGCCCACGCACGGCTGGCTCGAAGAAAAATTCAAGAACAAGCAGCAGTTAGTTCAAGCCAACAAACTCGCCATGAAGGCGGGGTACAGCTATTGCGAAGCTACCGAAGCGTTTCAGATCAGCTATGAAATTCCGCCGGCTAAACTTACCCCGGGCGTGTACCGCAATATCAGCGGAAACGCGGCGCTGGCACTGGGCTTCGTGGCTGCTTCGCAAAAGGCAGGCATCCCTCTTTTTCTGGGTTCTTATCCGATTACACCGGCTTCAGACATTTTGCACGAGCTCTCCATGTATAAAGACTTCGGCGTAATCACTTTTCAAGCCGAAGACGAAATTGCCGCAATTACTTCAGCCATCGGCGCTGCCTATGCGGGAGCTCTTGGCATCACCTCGACATCGGGCCCCGGTATGGCGCTCAAGACCGAAGCGCTGGGCTTGGCCGTCGCCGTGGAATTGCCGCTGG
>Ga0302324_100008123_pt1 | contig 22182 bp, 19 predicted proteins | sample Palsa_T0_1_FD_201949 | JGI IMG/M metagenome (GOLD analysis project Ga0302324, IMG submission 201949) | Peat permafrost microbial communities from Stordalen Mire near Abisko, Sweden - Palsa_T0_1 | ecosystem: Environmental > Terrestrial > Soil > Palsa > Peat permafrost | place: Sweden: Abisko...
TGCCCTTCAGCTACACACATGTCCTGCATAAGGCGCTTCCCAATATTCTGGCGCTCACGCTGGTAGGCTCGGTGGTTTTCCTCACCGGCGTAGTGGACGATCTGGTTGGGTTGACGGCCTGGCAGAAGCTCATCGGGCTGGGCGGAGCCAGCGTACTGGCCTACTTCGCCGGCATCCATGTGGATATTCAGATGCTTCACGGCCTTCCGGCGTGGCCGGGTCTTGGATTTGCGCTTACGGTTCTCTGGCTGCTTGGCTGCGCGAACGCATTCAACCTGATTGACGGCGTGGACGGGCTGGCGGCGGGGATTGGCTTGGTGGCCACAGTGACCATGCTGATCGCTGCGCTGACGCAGGGAAATCTGCCGCTGGCTTTGGCCACCATGCCATTGGCCGGCTGCTTGCTAGGGTTCCTGCGCTACAATTTCAACCGTGCCTCGGTTTACCTCGGGGACAGCGGCAGTCTGCTGATTGGCTTTTTGCTCGGCTGCTTTGGCGCGCTGTGGAGTGAAAAATCGGTCACCCTGGTAGCTCTTACCGCGCCATTGCTGGCGCTGTCCATCCCTCTGCTGGATGTTTTGTTATCGATCTCCCGGCGATATTTGCGCAACCGGCCTATTTTTCAAGCCGATCGCGGACATATTCACCATAAGCTGTTGGATCGGGGCTTGAGCCCGCGCGCCGCAGTGCTCACCATGTATGGATTTTGCACTCTGGTTGCGATTTTGTCGCTGCTTGCCAGCGCGCTGCACAACCAGTTCAGCGGGCTGATCGTAGTGGTGTTCTGTGCCGCCGCCTGCATTGGGGTGCGGCACCTGGAATACGCGGAGTTTGTGAACGCCGGCCGGATGTTCCTGCGCGGACGATTCCGGCTGATCATCGATTCAGAAACGCGCCTGATGGATTTCGAGAAGGCGCTGGCGCGCGCGTCTGACGTACAAGAATGCTGGTCCAAAATTCTGGCGGGGAGCCGGGAGTTCGAGTTCCAAGGCGTTCGCCTCAACCTGGACGGGCAGATCTTCGAAAACTTTGGATCTTGCGCTGCCGGACGACTCTGGGAATTGCGGATTCCGCTTCCGGACTCGCAATATGTGGGCTTCTTCCGGGATTTCGGAACCGAAGCCAGTCCACTGGTTCTGAATGCGTTCGTCAACACCGTGGAGCGCGGAATCACGCGTGTTCTAGCCAGTCGCAAAGCGGAGATTGTGGTACGCAGGCGCCCGGTAGAAGTGTACCGGACCAGAACAGCCGCGGCCGGTGCTGGCAAGGGCTGAAGCCTAGGCTTTGTGGACCAAGCCCTTCAGCAAGGTCCAAATCGCGCGGAAGGGACGGTTGTTCGACGTCTCGTCGCCGTAAGTGGCGGGCAAGACGCCTTGGGTAATCATGGTCAGCGCCCCGATCGTGAGCGGCCGTCCAGGAGCCAATTTTGCTGTCATGGAAAATCTCCTGCGTTGTCTGGTGCACGTGACGTACCGGGCTTCTCGTTGCGTGATTTCAATGAATTGGCGTGGGTCGACGATTCCAGGAGAACAATTTGGATAATTTCACTAACCGAGTGATGACCACACCTCCAGCGTGCTAGAATCGGCATCGCCAGGGGATTTCTTGCGGTCTCGTAGTAAACTCGCCTTTCTGCTCGCGGCCGGCGCCGCCTGGGCTCAAAACTCTCCGCACGCCGATATGCGGGTGGACACCACACTGGTGTTGGTTCCAGTGACCGTGACTGACGCCAGACATCGCTACGTGCTGGGGCTCGACCGGGAGAATTTCCATGTTCTGGAGGACGGCGTGGAGCAACAGATCAAGCAGTTTTCCGGTGAAGACGCCCCACTCTCAGTTGGGTTCGTGGTGGACACCAGCGGAAGCATCGGCAGCAAAATCGATTTGTGCCGTCAGGCGGTGGTCCAGTTCCTGAAGACCATGAATACCCAGGACGAGGCGTTTCTGGTTACGTTCAGCGAACACGCCCAAGTGATCGCGCCGCTCACACGCGATACGGACAAAATGGCAAACCAGCTCATGACAGTTCCAACCGGTGGGATGACTGCCTTGTTCGACGGTGTATTCGCCGGGCTGCATGAGATGGAAAGAGCGCTCAATCCGCGCAAAACGCTGGTTGTGATATCCGACGGCGGCGATAACAACAGCGCCTTCAGCGCCAAGGAGGTTTTGCAGAAGGCGCTGGAGAGCGGCGTGCAAATCTATGCCATGGGCGTGTTCGAGTCTTTGGGACCTTTGGGCTTGAGTCTGGAAGAACAACGGGGCCCGCGGCTGCTATCCAATATTTCCGAGCAAACCGGAGGCCGGGCTTTTGCTGCATCGCGCCTGGACCAATTGCCGGAAGTGGCCGCCCGAATCGCTATCGAATTGCGCAATCAATATGTGCTGGCGTATTCGCCCTTGAATCAGGCCAAGGACGGCGCCTATCGAAAACTGGAAGTGAAACTGTCGCAGCCGGAAGGTATGCTTGGGCTGGTGGCGCGCTGGCGGCTGGGTTACTACGCTCCCGCTCAGTGAAGCTATCGGTGGCCCAGGGCGTGCACGACGGGCCGCGGACCTGTTCTCAGAATGGTAGACGTCCCAAGGCGCGGCGGTGTGTAGGATCTTACCGGGTAATGCAGTGTTCCCGTCCGCGTGGGGAACAGGCGATAGGCAGGAACGCGCACGTAGAGCGGAAGGTATCCGAATCCGGCGCCAGGATAAAGCCACAGCGGCGTGAGACCTGAATTGGCATAATAGTAGCCGCCGCCCGCCACCGGATCCGGCAGCAAACCGCCATAGTAGCCGGAACCGTAACCGCCGGAGCCTGCAGCATTCTGGGGATCGTTCAGCGCACTCGAAAGATTGTCGCTGTCAGCCGCCGATTGATTGTCGGCTGAGATGGATTCGCTTCTGTCGTGGTCCCAGCGATCCAAATCGGTGGCGTAGCCATCCACCGCCGCCCGCGCCGAAAGTGGTGCGGAGAAGGGTAACACTTGGCCAGCCTTGACTACCAGCGATTTACCGTGAGCTTCTACGCCGGCTTCGCCCTGGGCAACCTGGAGTTGCGGCGCCGGCTGAGAATCCAGGCGGTAGCGTCCGGACTTGGCGAAGCTCATTTGAAAGCCTTTATACGCGATTAGCACGGGAGCGCCGGGGGCGGCGTTGCGGGAATCCAAAATCGCTGCTCCGCCGACAAATTCCAGGCGCGTGTCGGTGAGTTTGTTCGATACCATCCGGATGGTGGAATTTTCGTCAACCCGGAGCATCACACCCGGGGTGAGCAGAATCTCCGCCCGGCCCACGTTGGTATGCAATTCAGCGCCGGGCTTGATTTCGTCAAACCGTCCGAACTTGTGTTCCAATGCTTCTCCATCCAGCAGGACCGAACCATCGAAATAGTTGATTACTCCCGAATGTGCCGAGACAATGGTTTGGGCAGAAGCGAGGGGCAGAAAGCAGGCTAAGACGGACAGAAAACAAGAAGATCGCGACGGCATAAACAACCCCTGATCAAGGATAACCGTTCCGGGACTTTTGTCAAGTTAGGAACGTTCGTTGCACAATAGTTCCCATGAACACGATCTGGGATACCGATTGCCGCCGGACGCTTCTTGCCAGGTTCGAGAAATTGACCCCTGACGCCCCGCCGGCCTGGGGCCAGATGACCGCCGCACAAATGCTGGCGCATTTGGCCGACCCTTTGAAGACGGCAATGGGGACCAAGCCGGCGCTCGTGAAACCGAGCGCTTTCAGCAATCCCATGGTCCGGACGCTGATCATATATTGCTTGCCGTGGCCCAAAGGTGCGCCGACCGCACCGGAGTTCATTCACGCTCACGAGGAGCACTTCGGCGAGAATTTGGCCGCGTTGCGCATTACGCTTGAAGAATTTGTCGCAGCGGGCGAAGGTAAACGCAGAGAGCCGCATCCAGCGTTCGGCAAACTCTCCGGAAAAGCTTGGGGACGGCTGACGTATCGCCACCTGGATCATCACCTGCGCCAGTTCGGACTTTGATATGGTTCGATATCGTGAAATCCGCCCGACGCCGCAACTCCAGCCGTTGGTAGATACGTTTTGGATTCTGGAGCACGATGGCGAATCCCGCACGCCGCAGCGCGTGGTGCCGGACGGCCACTCGGAACTGATCCTGAACTGGGGCCGGCCGTTCGAAGCTTTTGAAGGTGGACAATGGCGCGGGCAGCCGCGTTGTTTCCTGGCCGGGCAGATTGACGGCCCCTTACTTTTGCGGCCTGCAGGTCCGGCAAAGATGCTGGGCATCGGTTTTCATGCGCACGGAGCGGCAAATTTATTTAAGCAGCCCATGCATGAACTGAGCGGCCGGTTCACGCCGGTGGGGGACCTCTGGCCGCAGCTTTCGCGCAATCTGAACCGCGCGCTGGAATCGACTGACCCTATTGGCGAAGTCGAAGAAGTTTTGTTATCCGCCGCAAACGCCGGCGGCGCTGGTGATTTGCGGGTTGCGGAAGCAGTTCGCCGGATGGAACTCGCAAACGGAGCATTGGATCTCTTTTCGCTCGCGCGAGACCTGGGTGTGAGCCTCCGTCAACTGGAGCGACGATTTTTGGCGGCCGTGGGCCTCCCCCCAAAGACCTATTGCCGCATCCAACGTTTTAAGAATGTGTTCGGCGTGATTGGACAGCCCGCCTGCAACTGGGTGGAAACCGCCGTTGCCTGCGGATATTATGACCAAGCTCATCTGATTCGTGACTGCAAAGAGTTCTCGGGTAACACGCCGGCGACTCTGCTGTCACAAGATGCGGATCTGGCGCGGCATTTCTATCTGCGATTCGGCGTGTCGCATACGTACAATACCCGAACGCGCGATCCGTTGTAAAGTACTAGAAATGAAACCGTTGATATTCCTAGTAGCTCTGGCGGCCGCCGCCGGCCAAACCGGCTCGAAGGCCATTGTGACCAATCTCGATACTGCCAACTGGTCACATGAAAAAGGCGCCGCGGATGGATCCGAAGGGGTTCTGCTCCGCACCGATCCGGCCACAGCCGGCATGGATTTGCTGGTACGATTTCCAGCCGGTCATGTGATCCCGCCGCACTTCCACGATTCCAATGAGCACATTATTGTCGTGGAGGGTCAACTGACGCTGCATCAGGACACTGGCGACACTCCCATAGATACGGGTGGCTTTGCGTTTCTGCCGGCGAAAGAAGTTCAACGGTTAGTTTGCAGCTCAAAGACGCGTTGCACATTTTACCTTTGCTGGGATGGGAATCCGAAGTCGCACCCCGTGAAATAGACTCACGGCTGGGGTTCGGTAACAGCCTGCCTGCGAACCGGCGGCGCGCTGGCCATTCATTGTGCCTCCGGCGCGGGGTAGTGTCTCAGTTTGAATTTCTGAGCGCAGCCCGTCGGGCGCGTCGCGCGATTAAGCAGGAACGTAGGTCAACCGAATCAAGTCATCGGCGATTAAATCGCCGGCCACCAGGTGGAGCGGCGGCCGGGTGCCGGCGAAGAATGGCTTGCCGCCACCAAGCACGACGGGGCGGAGGTAGAGTCGATACTCATCGATAAGACCGGCCTCGGTCAGGCTTTGCGCCAGGGCTGGTCCACCAACTTGAATCTCGCCAGCCAGTTCAGTCTTCAGCATGCGTATCACCTTCTCGAAATCATCCGCGACACGCGTGGCGTTGGGGCCAACCGACTTGAGCGAACGCGACACGACCCACTTCGGCTGGCTCCGCCACGCCACCGAAAATTCGCGGTCCTCCGCGTCCCAATCAGGAAGATCTTCGTCCCAATAACGCATGATCTCGTACATTCGGCGGCCATAGATGAAGCCCGTGAGGCCGCGCACCAGCTCGATGAAGTGACGGAAGCCCGCGGGCACAGGCGGCCCAAGCTTCATGTGGTCGACGTAGCCATCCAGAGACTGGTTCAATCCGTAGACAAGTTTTGCCATGCTGCAAATCTCCCTCGCATTGTTCAGAATAGCTTGAGCCGACGTCGCGCGGAGGTGAGGTTGAACGCTATCTGCGCGCCGCATTGTCGCTCGTGATTAATAACCGGAGGTCCGCTTCCCAATCCCGAGATTCAAACTGAGACACTACCCAGCGCGGTGTGATGTTATGATGACCCTTACGAATGCCACCGGCGGGTAACCGCAAGGTGGCCTTTTGTTTTTCTGAAGGAGAGTTTCGATGCCGACCGACAAAGTTGCTGTTTTCGACACCACGCTGCGAGATGGTGAGCAGGCGGCCGGCACGCGGCTCGGCAGCCGCGAGAAAGTGACATTGGCCAGGCAGCTGGCGCGCCTGAATGTCGACATCATTGAAGCCGGTTATCCGAACTCCTCGCCGGAGGATTTCGAGGCGGTGCGCCAAATCGCCGAAGAGATCGAAGGTCCCATTATCTGCGCTTTATCTCGTGTGGTAGCCGAGGATATTCACGCCTGCGGCAAAGCGCTGGCTCAAGCGCGCCGCCCGCGCATTCACACCGGAATCGGCGCTTCCGATATCCACGTGATGGGCAAGTTCCGCGACCAACGCTACGGCCGCACGCTGGCGGAAAAACGCGTCACGATTCTGCGCCTGGCGGTGGAAGCGGTCAAGCTGGCTAAGACGTATGTGGATGATGTTCAGTTCTACACCGAAGATGCCGGCCGCGCCGATCTGGATTATCTCTGCGAAATGATCGAAGCGGTAATCTCAGCCGGCGCAACCGTTGTCAACATTCCAGATACAACCGGCTACACGGTCCCTGAACAATATGGCGCTTTGATTCGCTCCGTCCGGGCCAAGGTACCGAACATCGGGCGCGTCACCGTTAGCGTCCACTGCCACGACGATCTGGGACTGGCCGTGTCAAACAGCCTGGCCGGTGTGCAGAACGGCGCGCGTCAAGTGGAGGGCACGATCAACGGCATCGGCGAGAGGGCGGGGAATGCCTCGCTGGAGGAAATCGTGATGGCGCTGCGGACGCGGCGCGATTATTTCGGTTTGGATACCGCTATCGACGCGCATGAGTTCCGCCGCACCAGCCGCATGGTGGCCGATATGCTGGGCATCCCGGTTCCACCGAACAAAGCTGTGGTTGGATCGAACGCTTTCGCCCACAGCTCCGGAATTCATGTCGACGGTGTCCTGAAGGATCGCCAAACATACGAAATCATGCAGCCGGAGGATGTTGGTTTTGAAAAGAGCCACGTGGTGTTGACTGCTCGCACCGGCCGGGCGGGCCTGCGCGACCGGCTGGAGAAACTCAGGTATCATCTCACCAAAGAGGAACTGGACCAGGCTTACCAGCGCTTCCTGCTGGTAGCGGATAAGAAGCAGGAAGTCTACGACGAAGATCTGATTGCGATCGTGCACGACGAACTGCACCCGGCGGAGGAAACTTATCGCATCGAATATTTGCACATCGACAGCGGCACCACCACGATTCCCACTGCAACTGTGTGCGTACAAGTAGAGACCGAAACCCGCAAAGCTGCATCCATCGGCGATGGGCCGGTGGACGCTGTCTACAAGGCGATCGGCGCGGCCACCAACAATCCGGCGCGGCTGATTAGTTATGACATACGATCCGTGACCAGCGGCACGGAAGCGCTGGGCGAGGCCACGGTGCAATTGCAGCAGGGCGATATCAAAGTAATAGGTCGAGGCGCTTCCACCGATGTGATCGAAGCCAGCGCCCGCGCTTATATCGACGGATTGAATAAGCTCAGCGCTCTAAACCGGCGGCGGGAATCGGCGCAGCAGCAGATGTTTGTGGATCAGGCGCGGCCGTAACCAGGCTCTGCGCAGCACTCATCGTTACGCTCCCTTGCGGTCGCGGTTCGGTAACACTCTCTCTTATTTCACGGCCATCGTTACAGTGTTCGCGGACGACGCCCCGCCTACGGTGATTGTGACTGGAACCGCGGATCCCGGCGTTATCCCGGCCGGTACCTGTACATCGATCTGGTTCACGCCGGCCACCAGTCCCGGGGCGGAGCCCTGATAAACAACGGTCGCGTTCTGACCGCCGATGGTAACCGAGACAGTCTGCGCTATCAATGGAGGGTTGGTGGAGGGAATCAATACTCCATCCGCGACCGCAGGTTTCAGCAGGCCCGCGCCGGTGGCGAAAAGCACTACCACCGATCCGGCCGCGGCGGGGTTGGAGGGAGAATTCTTAGAAAGATCCGCATTGTTCAAAATCGCCCCTGGACCAGTGCCGGACGCATTGGCGGAAAACAGAGAAGGACTCGCCGCGACCACCGGCAACGTGGCGCTGAACGATTGGCCGTTGGCTTGAGTGATGGTCATCTGGACAGTGGACTGTCCCGCGACTTCGAACGGAACCACCGCGTTGATTTGGCCGAATGCGGCGTAGAGTAGCGGAGCCGGTGTGGCGTCAAAGGTAACCTGAACGCCTCCGAGCGACGTGGGTATGCCATTGCCGGGAGCGGCCATCGTGGGAATTCCAGGCGATGCCGGCCCGATTGTGTTTCCAAAAATGCTGACCAACTCGCCGGGCGCGACAGCTCCGTTGGCATAGCTGGCAGCATTCACCACCGAGTTAATGCCAGGCACGTCCGGCAACAAGCCATAGACGACGATTTCCCGCGAATCGGTGGGTGTAAACACTTTGCCGTTGGCAACGGTGGGATTGGCAAATTTTGTGTAGTTCCCCATGGTGTCGCGATCCGCTTGCATGTCGGAATTCCACAATTCCACCGTCAGGTCCATGGCGTCAAAGGCATGTAAAGTTCCTGGACCAGGCAGCGCCGATGTGTCAGCCCCGGTCGCCCATAGGATGCCGGTATCGGAAAGACTGCCAAAAGCGGATAGCGTCATTCCTGGAAAAGGTTTGTGATGCACAACCGTGGCCAAGCCGGTGGAGAAGGGTGTCACCTGGAAGATGCCGTTTTCCATACGGTAGGAACGCAACGGCTGCCCCTGCGGCCACAGATACAGAATCTGTCCACCCATGTTGTCCCAAAACGCATTGTTGAATATCAGAAAGCTGGTTTCCTCTTGCGCGAGAGTGAGGGTGGGATTGCCTGCCTCGAAGCTTTGCAACACTTGCGTATTGCCGTCCACCTGATGTCCCAAGTTGGCTCGATCCATGAGAAAGAGCACACCCTCTTTTCCGATTGCGAACAGGAGATTGGTTCCGGGGATGAGTACCGGACCGGTAGCTCCCAGATCGGTGTCGCTATCGTTGAGCTCCATAAACTCCGCGGGAGTGAAATAATCCGCGACGCTGAGACCTCCGCTGGTGGTGAGTCGAAGGACGGATTCACCCCACGCCTTAACTCCGTCGGAAGTGCCATTGCCAGTGGCGCAATAGATGCTGCCCGCCGTGTCGGCCGCCACACCTCGGCCACCCTGCCAGATGGAAGCGCCGCCTGCGTTCTCGGCTGTGGTGTTGAAAGCCGCAGTCTGATTGAGGGTAGCCGCGTCATACCCGAGGAGCCATCCGTGCCAGGGCGGCAAATCCCCAATGGAACCGAACGAAATGTACACATTTCCATTCAGCAGCAACAATCCGGACCTTTGCAGATGTTGCCCGGCGTTAAGCGAAAGCTGATTATTGACCGGCGTGTCCAGGTCTGCCCAACCCGATCCGGTCACAGTGGCCTGAATCCGAACCGGTCCGTTGAACTTTTCCGCTCCCGTCGCGAGGTCGAGCGCATGCAGGTAGTAGGCGTAGACGTTTCCGTTTCCACTGTCGGTGAAAGTGTAGTGAACCACGTACAGTGTATTGCTAGCCGGGTCTATCACGGGCGTCGAGAGAATCCCGATCTGGGCCAGGATGTCCGTGTAGGACGAACCCACCTCAGAAAACAGATTCGGATCCACCGCGACTCCGAAGTTCCGTTTCCAGATGGGCGCGTTGCTGGAGGCCGCGTCGGCATCGAACGCGTAGACGCTGTTATTCATGGTGGCCACAAACAGGATGTTGTGGGTTACGCCAGCCACGTCCACTCCCCGTTTGTAGAGCGGCTGGGCGTACACATCGCCATCCACGGCCAGCGTGTAGAGCTTGCCGAACTGGGTGGGATTGACGTTGGCTTTGTTCAGTACGAATTCACCTAGGTTGGCATTGGTGCGATTGTTATCGTAGTTGGCGGTAAGGACATCCACCTGCGCCCATAGGGCTGGTAACACAGCGAAGAGAAGGAGTGCGCGCATAGATTGAGTGTGACGACAAATTCCAGCTTAACCCGGATCGGAGTTGGCAGGCGAAAGCGCTTGCCCCACATGGGAAAACTAAGGGCCATCGGGCGAAGGCCAGCTGGTACGCAACATCTCAGCAATGCCGGTGTGTCCCATCTTGGTGGCCCAGGCTAATGGCTGGGCCCATGGTTCAGCGTCCGGCTCATTCACCGGCGCGCCGCGAGCGATCAACAATTCGACCATTTCCTCGCGTCCCCAACGACAGGCCCAGCCGAGTGGCGTGGATTGCAGTAGATCGTCGCGCAGATCCAGCCTCGACCCATGATCCAGCAACATTGCGGTAAACCGCGCCCGCTCCGCTGGGGTTGTGCCTTGGCGCGCGGCGGCGAAATGCAGGAGGGTGGCGCCCATGCGCCTCACCACGTTCAGATCCACCCGCGGCAGAAGAATCTTAAGGCAGTCGAAAAAGCCTTGATGATCGCGTCCATCGGGATCCACGCCGCGAATCGGCTGAATCAGGATCCAATGCCAGCGTGGATCTTCCGGCGTCCATTTCAGCCGCGGTACTGCAATCTCAACGATGGCCGGACAGCCATGGCAGGCTGCGGACCAGGCCAGTTCGCTGGCCAATTCCTCGCCCTGATCCGCCTCCAGCATCCGTTTGGCCTCGGCAGTGTCGTGCGCTTCGGCAAGCATATAAGGTTGCGGTTTTGCGCCGCGTTCCAGCAACAGTTGTTTCAAGGCGCCGTCTTTATGCCGATAGGCGTTACGCAGCGGCCAGCCGGAGGCATACACGTTGGCGTTCGGATCTGCGCCACGATCCAGCAGCAGCTCGGCGATGTCGCGCTGGCCAGCCAAAGCCGCGTACCATAGCGGCGTACCCCAGCTTGCGGTGGGCTCTTCCAACTCGTGCAACATGCAGCGCTCGTCAGGATCGGCGCCCAGATCGAGCAGCAGCCTCACCATCTCCAGTTGTCCGTGATTCACCGCCAAGCTGAGCAACCCGCCTTGCGGGCCTTGGATGTCGCGCAATAGACCGGGATCACTGGCCACCAATTCCCGGACGCGCCCGGCATCGGCCAGTGCAACGGCGCCGCGGATGGTCAGGTCGGCGCCTGCAAAGAGCAGCCGCCGGGCGATGGCCGGGAATTGTTGCGCCACCGTATTGCGCGGGTCCGCGGCCAAAGCTGCACGATCCAACGGCGAGAACCCCTTCGAGTCTTGCTTGCGCGGGTGAGCGCCGTGGCGCAACAGCCAATCCACTGCTTCCAGATCGGTTTCCTCCGCCGCGATGTGCAGTGGGGACTTTCCGTCGCGATCGCACGCGCGAATCAGCGATGGGTCGGCTTCAAGCAGTCGAATAGCCGCACCGTTGTCGCCATCGCGGATGGCCTCGTTGATTTGCTCCTGCACCGGCGAGACGGTAGCGTTTGGACAACTCAGAGCTTCCCGCCGATGCTGCTCCACTTCTTCGATCACCGCGGCGACGTCGTTGTAACCGCGTTCTCGTGCAATGGCGAAGGCACTGGTCGCGTCGCGATGCGGGAAGATGCCTTTGCGGGAATCCGCGCCGGCCTCCATCAGCAATCGCACCATCGGTACGTCACGGCGCAGGACGGCGTAATGCAGGGCGCGATGCTCGTTGGTGCCGGCCATGTCCATGCCTACCAATTCGGGACGCGCACCGAGCAAGGTCCGCGCTTTCGCCAGGTCGCCGGCTTGCACTGCCGCAGCCAGACTTTGGACATTCGCTCCGTCGACGAAGGCTTTGAGTTTCGGCCAACTTTCGTAGCCGTAAGCTCGCGCCAAAACACGTTGAGCATCGCTGAGCGAGAACGCCGCCGGATCAGGATCGCGCTCGAATCTATTTATCTCGGCGGCGGCATCCGGACGGCCGCCGCGATATTCTTCCAGCAGTTCCTTGGCTTGTTTTCTTAGTTGCTCGATGTTGGGCTGCGAGGGAAGCCGCCGCGTCGGAGCTGGAGTGGGCATGACGATCTCCTTTCAAATATTTGCCCGGAGTCCGCGCACGGGCTGAAAGAAGATTCGTCTCGAAGAGATCAAAACCATGGAACATCGGTGGGCTCAGCCCTTCCCGCGGACCCGGAGACGCCCGACGTGCACAGCCAGATCATAACATGTCCCCGCTCGCAGGCAGAAGCGCATGCGCCGCTGCCAGGACTTCTGCCAACTAATGTGGTGCGTCCGAATGTGGGACGGGCAATCCTGCCTGCAGCGGCTAAAAGCCTGCCCCACACGTTATCCTGAAAGTGTATGAGACAAGTTGCTGTCGTCGGCATCGGCAAAACTGCATTCGGCGCATTTCCGGATCGCGACCTGCGATCGCTCGCCGTGGAGGCTGGTCAAAAAGCGTTGGAAAACGCCCACGCGACCACAGCGCAAGTGGAGGCATTTTATCTGGGTAATTTCGCCGGGCCATCGTTTGTCGGGCAGAACCATCTGGCGCCTTACGTGGCCGCTGGAATGGGGATGACCGGGATTCCGGCCACGCGTTTTGAAGCCGCCTGCGCTTCGAGCGGCGCGGCTTTCTTCCACGCTGTATCGGCAGTGGCGGCCGGACTCTACGATGTGATCCTGGTGACGGGCGTGGAGAAGATGACATCGCAATCCACGCCGCGAGTCACCGAAATTCTGGCCGGTGCGGGCGATTTGTGCGGCGAGGTTCGCGCCGGGGCGACGTTTCCCGCGCTTTTTGCCATGATCGCGCGCAGGCACATGTATCAATACGGGACCAAGCGCGAGCATTTAGCCGCGGTAGCTGTGAAGAACCATCAGAACGGCGCCAAGAATCCGTTGGCGCACATGCGCAAGGTGATCAGCATGGAACAGGCGCTCAACGGAAAGCCTATCGCGGAGCCGCTCACGGTTTACGATTGCTCGCTGATCAGCGACGGCGCAGCGGCGGTACTGATCGTGCCATTCGAGCGTGCCTCGGAGTTTACCGACAAGCCAATTCGTGTGCTGGGCATTTCGCAGACTTCCGACTACGTAGCGCTGGATGAAAAGGCCGACATCACAACGTTCCGGGCCGTGCAAACTTCTGCCGCGAAAGCGTATCAGATGGCCGGCCTGAAGGCGGCGGATATTCAGTTCGCCGAAGTGCATGATTGTTTCACCATCGCCGAAATCGTCGCCATTGAGGATCTGGGGTTCGTCAAGAAAGGCGAAGGTGGGCCATACACATTGGCCGGCGGGACATGCATCCAAGGCGAGCGGCCGGTGAATACCAGCGGCGGCCTGAAGTCGAAGGGGCATCCGGTGGGCGCTACAGGGGTGGGACAGATCTGCGATGTGGCGCAGCAGATTCGCGGGGAAGCGGGCGAACGGCAGGTGCGGCGGAATACTTTGGGTCTGGCGCAAAACCTGGGCGGATCGGGCGCTACCAGCGTGGTGACGATTCTGGGGGCTGCATGAGTAATCCAGGGTCTGGCATCGTATACACGGAAACCGTGGTCCACTCGCCGCCGGAGGCATATGTCAACGACGTTCCCTATCAACTGGCGATCGTGGAACTGGAAGGCGGCCGACGGCTGACCGGACGCATTGAGGGGGAGCGCGCCCGGATCGGCGATCCGGTTTCGTTCGTGCAGTTCCGCAATGAAGTTCCGTTCTTCAAAAAAACCGCATGAAGCTGGCCGGGCGGATGGACCGCATCGGGGTGGAGGGCTCCTTCAAAGTGCTGGCGCGTGCGCGTGCGCTGGAGGCCGAGGGGCGCAACATTATTCATTTGGAAATCGGCGAGCCGGACTTCGACACGCCCGCGCATATCGTGGAAGCCGCCAAGCGCGCGCTGGACCGGGGATTTACGCGCTACGCTCCCACGCCAGGCTTGCCGGAGTTGCGCGAAGCCATCGCGGCGCACGTTTCACGCACGCGCGCGATCCAGGTTGGGCCGGAGCGCGTCTCGGTGGTCCCGGGCGGCAAGCCCCTGATCTTTTTTCCGATGCTTGCCTTGATTGAGCCCGGGGACGAGGTAATCTATCCCGATCCAGCATTTCCCATCTATGAATCGATGATTAATTTCCTGGGCGCGACGCCGGTACCAATTCCGCTGCTGGAAGAACGCGGGTTTTCGTTCGATTTGAACCTGCTGCGGGACAGACTCTCGGCCAAGACCAAGATGCTGATTCTGAATTCGCCGCACAATCCCACCGGAGGGGTGATTCCGTCCGCCGACATCCGCGCAATCGCCGAACTGGTTCGCGATCGCGACCTGATGGTTCTTTCCGACGAGATCTACTCGCGGATCTATTTCGAAGACGCGCCACTTTCCATCGCCAGTGTTTCGGGCATGCTGGAAAAAACCATCATCCTGGATGGCTTCTCGAAAACTTACGCGATGACCGGCTGGAGGCTGGGTTATGGCGTGATGCCGGAATGGCTGGTGGATGCCGTGACCAAGCTGATGGTGAATTCGAACTCCTGCACAGCCACTTTCACGCAGTATGCGGGCATCGCGGCGCTGAATGGTCCCGAGAATGGCCTGGACGAAATGGTGGCGGAGTTCCGGCGCCGCCGCGATGGCTTTTGTGCCGGATTGAACGGGCTGCCCGGCTTCCGGTGCGGCATCCCAGGCGGCGCGTTCTACGCGTTTCCCAATATCACCGGTACCGGATGGACGTCGGATGCGCTGGCCGGCGCGCTGCTGGAAAAAGCCGGTGTGGCGTGCTTGAGCGGGACGGCTTTCGGGGGGTCCGGGGAAGGCTATCTGCGGTTCAGTATCGCGAGCTCGTATGAGAACTTGCTGGAGGCGATGCGGAGGATCAAAAACTTTCTAGCCACGGAGAAACACGGATAGTTTCTCCGTGGCCCTAAATCAGCGCACCGGAAGGGTTGGCAGGCCAAAGCGCCTGCCCCACCTGGATGTCAGGCGACCGCCCGTTGCCGGCTAATAATTCCGTTCATCTGGTCTTTCAAACGAAGTTTCAGTTTCTTCAGCCGATGCTCTTCCAGCTCCTCTTCGGGAGTGAGGTACGGCTTGGCTTCCAAGGCCTCAAGCTGGGTATGATATTGCGCGTGCTGCTCGGCCAGATGCCGGAATTCTTCGTCCGTTTTCATCAGGTGCGCTTTGAGTTCATCCTGCGTGTTCTCCATCAGGGTTCTGTCTCCTTTTATGAGGTAACCATTTTGAGATAACCACGCCGAGTTGGTAGGAAAAGCTTGCTCGGTGGGATAGTTTGTCAGTTCTAACATTCTTTCTACCGGGGGTCACCGACGGCCCCCTTCATTTGTGACAGTATCATGAAAAAATCCTCATGACAATCCCCGCCTCGGGCGGATTTTCATAGTACCCCGGCCGGGAGCCGACTGCTTCGAATCCCAGCCGTTCATAGAGCTGCCGGGCGCCGGCGTTCGACTCTCGTACTTCCAGGAAATGAGCACCCGGCCAACGGGCCATCTCGGCGCGCAGCAGGCCGGTAGCGATGTGCAGCCGGCGAAGGTCGGGACGCACGGCGACATTCAGGATTTCGCGTTCGCGATCGCCCACCGTTCGCGAGACCACGAAACCCGCGATCTGGCCGTCCAGGGTGGCCACCTGGCAATCGAAAGTGAGATAGTCCGGAGTCTGCCATTGCGAAGCTTCGGGGGCCGTGGCCTGGATGGCGGTAATTTGATCGAGATCCGCCACCTCACCCCGGCGGATTTGGATACGTACCGGCAGCAACTCCTGAAGCAGTGCGCGCTGCCCGGCGCCGATGGCTGGCCAGCCGTAATTTCGCTCCACATGGGCGCCGGCGGCTGCGGCGATGCGCCGGCGCAGATTGCCGTCTCTGAGCAAGGTCTCAATACCTTGCGCGAAAGCCTGCGGCGCATCGGCGATCCACACGTTGACGTTCGGTTCCAGGCCTAATCCGGCGCATCCGGACGATGTGGACACCACGGCACGCTGCATGGCCATCGCCTCCAGCACTTTCAGATTGGTTCCCGCCGAAACCAGCGTGGGAACAATTGCCAGATTGGTCTCAACGTAGAGGGGACGGACATCGGCGACGAAATCGAGTAACTGGACGCGTTCGCCGGTGGGGATAGAAGGCAGGCCAGTATATTCACGCCAGTAAATCAGAGGATCGGGACCGGCCACCACGGTTAATTGAATGCCCGGCAGGCGTTCCAGGAGTGACGGCCAAACCTGTTCGATGAAAAACCGATACGCCAGGATGTTGGGGAAGTGGCGAAATGAACCGACGAAGAGCAGCCGGTTGCCAGGCCGCTCAATCTCGGGAGTGAAGCGCGCCAGGTCCACGCCATTAGGAATGACCACGGCATTGGGCCGATTGAGCAGTGCACGATCCTGCTGGGACATCACAACGATGCTGCGGTACCGGGCGAGCCATTTGTTTTCGAATCGCCGCCAGCGCCAATAATTCCACCAGCCGCGGCGGGTGCGCTCAAACACCTGCCGGCATAACTGAAAGGTGACGTCGTGTTCAACCAGGACGTCGCCGGCATACGGTGCGAGCATGGTGTACTCCACTTGCAGTGTTTCAATCTTATACTCGCTACGGATGCGATGGAGCGCGGAAAGCATTGCTGGGGATCGGAACTCGTGCACTTCCGGAGGCAGCAGGGTGGACCAGCGCGGCTCGCGATAGCGCGACTTACCGACTAGAATCACGCGTGCGCAGTGCTCCAGCACTGGTTTGAAATCGGCATCAGTTTCGCGATCGCGAAATGCGAACAGGAAAATGTCAAACTCCTGCGACATCTCGCGCAGCAAGTTAAAGATTCTTACCGCGCCGCCATGCGACAACGGGTAGGGAAAGTACGGGCTGAGCACGGCGATCCTGCGGCGGCGCAGGGAGAACGGGCGGCCCTGGATTTCCTGAACAGCGGTGGGATAAACCGAACGATCTTTTTTCCATGGGACCAGCCATTTTGGACGCAGAAAAATACGGTCGAGCGGGATGCCTTTGAGAAATAGCCAGGATGCGATCGCGGTTTTGACGCGCAGATGGTGCCGTTCCAGACGCTGGTTGTAGGCCAGGATTTTGCTGGGCGCGAGCAGAAACGCAGAGCGCCGCAAAGCGCGGTAAGTGGAATCCGGCGTGAGCAATACGGGGGCCAGGCCGATGCGATAGGCGCGGAATTGCTTGCGCAGCTGCCAGTAGCCGGAGAATTCGTCTGGTGTTACCAGGAAATGGCGGCGGCCCGGTTCCAACTGCCGGACTTCGTCGTGCATGCGACGAACCAGCTCCGGATCGCCTGAAGCGAAAGTAACGACGATCGCCTCCGGGTCCTTGCCGAGCATACGGAAGATGAACTGCTTGAGCGCTGGCTTCACCTGAATTCAATTCACCTGAATTCCCTTCAATGGAATTCGATGGTAGTAGCTTCGCCGGCCGTTTTCAGTTTGGCATTTGGCTTGGCCTTGTACTGAACCGAAACCGTACGTGGGGATTTCTGTGGCCCACAGGCGAGCGCTTTTTCGCCGCCGCCGGCAATGGCGATCTGGGAAGGATCGCCCACCAGCAGTTGGACAGTTTTGCCATCCGAAGTCAGGATCACCAGGCGAGCTTGGTGTCCCAGGCAATCCAGGCGCGAGAAAACGCCTTCGACAGTTGCGTCGCTCGGTGCTGCCTCATACCAGCCCTCGGGCTTGGGAAGAACCTTGCCGTCGGGGTTGAGCCTTTTGTTCGACGCCTCTTCGGCCGCGTGGATGGCGGCGTCGCTTAGCCCTTTCACGCGCTGGATGTCCTGCTCACGCTCATCGGCGACGCGCTTTTTCTCGGCGGCTTCAAAATCGGCGCGCTCCTGCTCGGCCTGGAGACGCACCTGATGGATGCGGGCCCGTTCTTCGTCGGTTGCGGCGGCGCGTTCGGCACCGGCCCAGGCTTTTTGCGCAGCGGGATAATCCTTGGCGGCTGTTTCGGTTTTTGCGAGCAATTGCCAATAGTCGATATTGCGCGCGTCCAGATTGGCGGCTTTCTTCAGCAGATCGGCTTTCAGCGCGAGATCGTCCTGCCGTTCCGCCAGGCGCAGGTAGGGCTCCGCCCAACGCGGATTCAGCTCGCTCGATTTCTTCAAATCCCTGGCAGCCTTGGCGGCATCGGGCTCCAGGCGGCCCAGTTCGAGCCAGGCTCTAGCGCTGTCGCTCTTGGATTCGATGGCGCTCTGAAGCAGGCTGCGGGCCTGGTTTTCCTTGTGCGCCTGGAGCGCGATCAGGCCGAGACCTTCCGCCGCTTGCGCACCGTGAAGAGGCGTGTACGCGGATTCCGCGTGCTGCGACCCGGCTGCCAGCAAAAGATCCGCCACGGCGATTTTTCCGTCGTCTGGATCCAGCTGCATCGGCTTAAAATCCCTCACCGGACTCAGCGCGCGCCCGGATACCGAAATAGTGGGGAAATTCCCGCTCTTCAGATAAGCTTCCGCCTGATCGTCGATCTGCTTGCCGGTTTTTTCGAAAGCATTGTGACAAGCCGCTTCGAAATCGCCGCTGTGTTCGAGATTCGAAACCATAACGCGGCTGCGCCCCGCGTAATTTGGATCGGTAGTCACCAATTGCATCAACGCCCAGCCATGCGAGCGCTCCGCTTCCGGGACCGGCGCCCCTAGAGTAACGCGCGTGCCGTTCACTTCCAGCGTGGATACTAGTTCGATAATTCCGGTCTCAATGGCCTGCGGCAGATGCGTAGTGTTTTCGTACAGAAGAATGCGGGCCAGTTCCTTCACGCTTTCGCGTGGAAATTTGCCGGAGTCGGAGATAGCCAGCATGCGCGCATCGCGGCCGAGCGCAAAGTTCGCGGATGCTGCCGGGACTTTCTTAAAAACCAGTACGCGCACCGGCCACACCATCTTCATTTCCTCTTTGCCGGTAAGGATGCGTAGCGTTTCGCGAAACTGCTCCAGGAACATCAGGGCATCGCGGGTGGGCTTGTCGCCGGAGTTGGAAAGGACTTCAAAAGGTCCGGACTTCAGGCCAGTCCAATGGTCGTCAGCCTGCAAGAGCATCGCAGCCAAAAGAAGCAGGAACAGACGGGGAAACACGATTGTATGGTAGCGAAAACCGTTCTTCGGTTGTTCGGTTGTTCGGTTTCTAGTTCCCGATGAGTATATGTTGCGTAGTGGTGACGCCGGCCGAATTGGTGATCGCGATATCGGTGCTGATGATTTGCGTCACGTCGCCTGTCACGGTGAATTTCGCCAGCAGGCCAAATGCGCCGCCGGTAGTGGTGCTGTTGAAGTAAAGCTGAAAATCGGAAGTCGCATCCACGGTGATTACTCCGGGCTGCATGGTGTCGCCGTTCTTGTCGAAAAAGGTGAAGGCAAGCTGGGACGCCGAGTAAGTATTGTCGGACGCCGAGATGCTGATATCCACTTCGCCGCCCGCCGTAACCCCCGCCGGTAAGCCGTTGACGACGATTCCTCCCAGAAGCCGGATGCTGGTTGCGGTCTGGATGCTTACCGGCGCGGGAGAAATGGTCAAAGTGCCCTGCGCCGCTGGCGTAGCATTCCCGTTCAAGATCAATGTAAATGCGATGGTTCCCGCCGTGGCTCCGGTTTGGAATACCAGATCGGTTTGGTTCCCGACAAACTTCGCCGAGGTATCGCCGACGCCGATGCTGACGGTGGCTTGGCGCAAAGGGCCCGAGAGAAATTGGATCGCGGGGTCATCTGAGATGCCTTTCACGCTGGATTGGAATGTCATTGTCAGCGTTCCCGTGCCGGTTACCTGGGACGCCGAGGCGAGCGGTATCGACACGTTGTTCTGCTGCACGCTTTGTCCAACCGAGGAGCCGAAGACGATGGAGGCGGCGGGAAGGGGCGGGCTGAGTCCTTGGCCAGTGAGGGTAAATAATCGCTGGTCTACTGCCAGGGTCGCCTGGAAAGCCGTACCGGAAGTTGGCAGAAATTCCACTTGAAAAGACACGGTTTGGCCCGCGGCGATGGAAATAGGCGCCGATGCTCCAATGGGCCCTTTGAATCCCGTACCTGTGGTTACCGAGAGCGCGTTGACGGAGACTGAGGTGTTGCCGGGGTTGGACAGGGCAAATGTCAGCAGCTTGGTCATGCCGGAAGCGAGAGCACCGAAGTCGATGATCCCGCCGGCCTCCAATGGGACATTGCTGCCAGCCAGCGTCAGGACCGCGGACGGTGTTCCGGTTCCTTCGAGAATTATGTTGATGGTATTGACCAGCAGAAAGGCGCTGTAGGAAGCGATATCGGTGGGATTGAAAACGATGCGGAACTCCGCTTCCGAGACCGGCGATCCGGTATAAGGTGCAATGGTGTAAGGCAGAGAGGGCACCGCTGAGAACGAAAATCCAGTGCCCGCCAGCGACAGCGTTTGGAGTACGGCAGCTCCGGTTCCAATGTTACGCACACGGAAACGCGTCTCGAGGGAATCGCCGGGACTTGCCGCACCGACGTTCACCAGCGCGCCCACCGGAGTTTCGTTGGTTCCATCGAACAGAAAAACCTGGAGCTGCGCCAGCGCCGACAACGGCAACAGAGCAGCGAACAGAAGGACGCGAGCGATCATGGGCGCGCCTCCGGCAGAAGATAATACGCCTCGTGGCCTGGAGCAATGCTCAGGGCGGACAGGCGGCCGGTGGCGAGATCGGTGAGTTGTATCCAGGCTTTGCCCATCTGGCTGAGAGCAAGGTTGGCCGGCAATTTAGCAGCGATGAGCTTCTGGGTGCCGTCTGAGCGGCGCAGGACCAATCCACGCGAATCGCGATATAGCAAGCCTCCGCCGGCCAGCATCAGCACCGGGGCGGCGATGCCTGGAAGCGCGGCTTGGGACACGATGGCGCCGGTGGCCAATTCCACTTGGAGCTCCCACAGTTCGCCGCCGCGTTCGATGACGAATTCGCCCAGCGAGGAGCTGAGCGCGCTAATAGATAGCACGGCCTGGTCGAAAGCGGGACCCGGCTGGAACTCGCGGCCGTCCCACACGCACAGGGTCTTCGATTGCGTAAAGTACGCAACGGCCGGCGATCCGTTGGCTGAGAACGCGAAGAGCGCAGGGCCGGGCGGCGCATCCATTCTCGCCACCCTGCGACCCTGCTGGTTGATTACGGTTAGCGCGGAATCCGACTTCAGTAATCGAAAGGATCCGGAGAAGGCGGCGGAGATAACTCCGCTGGTCGTGGTCCGGCCAACCAGGAAGTTACCGGCCAAGCCATTCACCGGATAGACATGGCTGTGGCTATCCAGCATGTACCCCACTTCGGGAGGCGCGAGCGCGTGCTGGGCCCAAACCGCCGTGGATAGCAATGACAGCAGCGCAATGCGGCTTTTCATCGCGGAGGACCACCTACGATGATGCTGGGACTGCCGATCACAATGCCGGTGTTGGAAGTGGTTGATTCGGAGGATGTAGCGCTGTGGGATCTTCCGAACAGCAAGCCCGCCGCGGCCCCGCCGCCCACCGCCGCCGCGATCAAGATCCATTTGACGCGGCTTTTATGCGGGGCTGAAAAAACTCCCTCGCCCCCGGCTTTGGGGGCCACCGAGTCGCTCAGATATTGCGTGCTGATGAGACCCGCTCGTGCTTGATCCTTCACCGCAGTGATGCGAATCTCAACCGTTCCGGGCGTTTTGTTCCACTGCATTCCCCAGACTGTGGCGCGGCCGTCGGCGCCGGTGGTAATCACATCGGTGCGCAGCCCGGAACTGAATACACCGCTGGAGCCTTCCTCAGGTAGCCGAAAGCTGACGGCGGCATTGGCCACGGGTTTTCCAGTTTCATCGGTGACCAGTACGGTGAGGCCGCGTGCGGCACGAGTGCCGGTTCGGTAAACAGTGCCTTCGCCTTCCAACACCTTGAGCTGCACGATCACGGAAGCGTGGGAGGGAACGGCCCAAGCCAGGATGCAGCACAGAAGGCCTCGAATCGGCATGCACTATACGTGCGGGGAGGGGGGGGATATTCTCAGGGGAACATTCTCAGCGGAACCATGGGTGCCGTAGGTGAGGTGTAGGTATACTGAAGAAGGAAAAGGTCCCAGTGCACTTCGAATGGGATGTCAAAAAGGCGTCCACGCGTGATTACGACGGCTCTCGTTGTTGCGCATGCGGATCAAAAGGATGCC
>Ga0302324_100008127_pt1 | contig 22177 bp, 17 predicted proteins | sample Palsa_T0_1_FD_201949 | JGI IMG/M metagenome (GOLD analysis project Ga0302324, IMG submission 201949) | Peat permafrost microbial communities from Stordalen Mire near Abisko, Sweden - Palsa_T0_1 | ecosystem: Environmental > Terrestrial > Soil > Palsa > Peat permafrost | place: Sweden: Abisko...
AGCGCCCGCAGCCATTCGGTGCGGCAGCGCTCGAGGAATTTTAGGTAATTGGCGTAGTACACGACGCCGCCCGCGTCCGTGTCCTCCCAGTACACTCGCACACGATGCTCGTAGGAGGAGTCCGACAGCCCTCGCATCTAGGGCGGATCCCGGAACAGCGGCAAGCTGAGGTCGCGCTCGATGACGGGGGCCTTGAGCCCGAAGTGAGCGTAGGCGTTTCGGGTCGCGACTCGCCCGCGCGCCGTGCGCATGAGGAAGCCCTGCTGGATGAGGAAAGGCTCGATCACATCCTCGATGGTGCCGCGCTCCTCGCTCATCGCGGCCGCCAGGCTGTCGACGCCCACGGGACCGCCGTCGAACTTCTCGATGACCGTCAACAGGAGCTTTCGATCCAGCATGTCGAACCCTTGAGGATCGACCTCGAGCATGTCGAGCGCGGCAAGCGCCACCTCGGCGCTGATGAGCCCGGCAGCCTTCACCTCGGCGAAGTCGCGGACCCGGCGCAGCAGCCGGTTGGCGATGCGCGGCGTGCCGCGGGAGCGCTCCGCAATGCGCGTCGCGCCCTCGGGCAATAGATGCAGCTTCAGGATCGACGCGCTGCGCGTCACGATCTTGACCAGCTCCAGGGTGGTGTAGAACTCGAGCCGCTGCACGATACCGAAGCGATCGCGCAGCGGCGAGGTGAGGAGCCCTGCGCGCGTCGTGGCGCCGACCAGGGTGAACGGCGGCAGATCGAGCTTGATGGAGCGCGCACCCGGTCCCTCGCCGATCATGAGATCGAGCTGCGAGTCCTCCATGGCCGGATACAGCACCTCCTCCACCAACGGGCTCAGCCGGTGAATCTCGTCGACGAACAGCACGTCGCGCGGCTCGAGGTTGGTGAGCAATGCCGCGAGATCTCCCGGGCGCTCCACGATGGGTCCCGAGGTCTGGCGCAGATTGACCTTGAGCTCGTTCGCGATGATGTGCGCGAGGGTGGTCTTACCGAGGCCCGGCGGCCCGAAGATGAGCACGTGGTCGAGCGCCTCGCCGCGCATGCGCGCCGCCTGGATGAAGATCTCCATCTGCGCCGTTACCTTGGGCTGCCCCACGTACTCCGCGAGACTCTTGGGACGCACCGCACGCTCGACCAGCTCGTCGTCGCCGCCGCCGCCTCCGCTGATGATGCGATCTTGTTCAATGCCCATACGCGAGTTTACGGCTTGGCCGCCGCTTTGAGCGCGCGGCGGATGATTTCGGTAGTGGACAAGCCCGGCTCATCGGCCGCCTTCAGGAGCCGCGTGACCTCGGGGGGCTTGTAGCCGAGCGCGACCAGCGCTGCAAAGGCCTCGCCCTGCGGGCTAGAAGCCGCAGGGCCCAAGGGACTGCCTTCGCGGGCCGTCGGAGCGGCGAGCTTCTGCACGCTGTCGCGCATCTCGATGATTACCCGCTCCGCGGTCTTGCGCCCGATGCCGGGTATGCGCGTGAGCATGGCGATGTCCTCGGCCTCGACGATGCGCAGGAAATCCGCAACGCTCGCTCCCGACAAGATGCCGAGCGCGATCTTCGGACCCACGCCCGACACCTTGAGGAGTCCTCGGAACAAGCGCCGCTCGCTCTCCGTGCCGAAGCCGAACAGCACGTGCGCATCCTCGCGCACGACCAGATGGGTGAACAGCGCAACGGGCTCCCCTACGGCCGGCAACCCGTAGAAGGTCGACATCGGCGCCTCGAGCTCGTATCCGACTCCGTTCACATCCACCATCAGGGAGGGGGGCTGCTTGAGCGCCAGGCGGCCCTTCAGAAAGCCGATCATCCGCGCGTCGCCAGCTTGAGCGACGCACGCACCTGCCCGCGAAGGGCATGACAGACCGCGGCGGCGAGTGCATCCGCCGCGTCCGCCGCGATGGGACCGTCGAGGCGCAGAATACTGCGCATCATGAGCTGCACCTGGGCCTTCTCGGCGCCGCCGGTTCCGACCACCGCCAGCTTGATCTGGCGCGTCGCGTATTCGAATACCTCGGCATTCGACTCCGCCGCCCCGCAAATCGCCGCACCGCGCGCCTGGCCGAGCTTGAGCGCGCTGTCGGGGTTGCGGTTCACGAACACGCGCTCGATGGCGATCTGCTGCGGGCGGTACTGGGCGATGACGCTGCGCACGCAGCTGAAGATCTCCCAGAGCCGGGTCGCGAAGTCTTCTCGGGACGTACGGATGACGCCGCTCGCCACATAGATCAATCGCGGCCCGACCGCGTCGAGGACGCCGAAGCCCGTGCATTGAGAGCCGGGATCGATGCCGAGTACCCGCACCACCGGGGCCTTAGTTGACATGGCCGAGTATGATACCGGCATTGGCCGGCTAAACCCACCGACCGCCGGCGCGAAAGGTAGATGGAAACCACCACCCCTGTCCGCACCGCGAGCTCCGCGCTCGAACTGCGGATCGCGGCGCTGATGCAGCTCGATGTATCGCCCGACATGGAGCTGAAGCGCCGTGCGGCGCTCGAAGTGGCCGAGATCGTGCGCATGCTCGATGCGGACGACGACGTCGTGCTCGCATCGCTCCTGCAGCCGCTCATCGAGGCCGGCCTGATCGATCGGGAGGCGGCGGGGGCGCGAGTCGGTCCCGAAGCGGCCCGGCTGGCGCGCGCCTTGAGCGAGCTCGGCGAGTTCGGTCTGCCGCCCGACTGGACCCCGGAGCGAGGCCTCGAGCCGGCGCAAGCCGAGGCGCTGCGCAAGATGCTCGTGGCCGTCGTCGGCGACGTGCGCCTCGTGGTGGTGAAGCTCGCGGAAGCATTGCAGCGCATGCGCGGGGCCAAGGGCCTCGACGGCGCCGAGAAACGCAAGCTCGCCGTCGTGACGCGCGAAGTCTACGCGCCGCTCGCCAACCGCCTGGGCGTGTGGCAGGTGAAATGGGAGCTCGAGGATCTCGCGTTTCGCTACCTGCAGCCCGCCGAGTATCGCCATATCGCGGCGGCGCTCAAGGTGCGCCGCACCGAGCGCGAGCTCTACATCGAGGACCTCAAGAGCCGGCTCGAACGGGAGCTCCGTGCAGCCGGCATCGAGGCGCGGGTCGACGCGCGGCCGAAGCACATCTACAGCATCTGGCGCAAGATGCAGGCGAAGAAGCTCGCGTTCGAGGACATCATGGACGTGCGGGCGGCGCGCGTGCTGGTCGACACGGTGGCTGACTGCTATGCGGCGCTCGGCATCGTGCACTCGCTGTGGCAATTCATTCCGGGCGAATTCGACGATTACATCGCCACGCCGAAGGACAACCTCTATCGCTCGATCCACACCGCCGTCCTCGGCCCCGGAGGCCAGGCGGTCGAGATCCAGATCCGCACTCACGAGATGCACGCTCACTCCGAACGCGGCGTGGCCGCTCACTGGCGCTACAAGGAGGGCGGCCGCGGCGACCAGGCCTACGAGCGCAAGATCAATCAGCTGCGTGCGCTGCTCGCACCGGAGGAGAAGGACACCGCACACGATTTTCTCGACCGCATGCGCGTGGAGCTGTTCCAGGACCGCGTCTACGTGCTCTCGCCCAAGGGCGAGATCGTCGATGTGCCGGTGGGCGGCACGCCCTTGGATTTCGCCTACCAGGTGCACACCGATCTCGGCCATCGCACGCGCGGCGCCAAGGTGAACGGACGCATGGTGCCGCTCGACTACCCGCTGAAAAACAGCGAGACCGTCGAGATCATCGCCGGCAAGTCGGCGCATCCCTCGCGCGACTGGCTCTCCCCGCAATCGGGCTTTCTCGCGAGCCCGCGCCATCGCAACAAGGTGCGGGCATGGTTTCGCAAACAAGAGGCGTCCCAGAACAAGCTCGAAGGACGTGCGATGCTGGATCGCGAGATCCAGCGTCTCGGCGTCAATACACCGTCGATGCCGGAGCTCCTGGCCGAGCTCAAGCTCGAGAGCGCCGAGGACTTGCACGAGGCATTGGGGTTGGGCGAGGTGAACACCGCCCAGGTCGCGGCCGCCATTCAGCGCTTATTCGCCCGCGCCGCGCGTCCGGACACGCCGGCGAAGGCACGACCGGCCGCGCCGCGCGAGCCCGAGCTCGAAGTCCAGGGCGTCGGTGACCTGCTCGCGACCTATGCCCGCTGCTGCAAACCGGTGTCCCCCGAGCCGATCGTGGGTTACATCACGGTCGGACGCGGTGTCACCATTCACACTCAGTCGTGCTTGAATCTCGCCCGCCTCGCGCTGAAAGCACCGGCGCGGATCCTGCCGGTCGGATGGGGCACCGCAGCCGCCGAGTTTCCCGTGGATCTCGAGGTCGAGGCTTTCGACCGCCGCGGGCTGGTGCGCGATGTGAGCGCGGCAGTCGCGGACGAGAAGATCAGCATCCGCAGCATGACCACGACCACCGATGCGCGCGATCATCTCGCGCGCATGCAAATCGCGATCGACATCACCGGCCTGCCGCAACTCTCTCGAGTTCTCGCGCGCATCGCGCAGCTTCCAAACGTCGTGAGCGCGCGGCGGCGGAAATGAACGCCGGTACCCACGTGCTCGAAAGAGGCCGGATCAGAGGGGGCATTTTCCGGAGCGTGATAAACAGGGATGTTTTTCCCGCAGGCTCCAGGGAAGGATTTACGCCGGTCCGGAAAATGCCCGCTCTGATCCGGCCTCCGTTGCACGACAAAGCTGGCTACTCCTTGCTGGTGCTGCTGCTGGTGCGGCGGATGAACCCCGCCACGTTGTCGTGCAACGCGCGGAGCGATGCGTCCTTCGCGTACACCATGTGGCCCGAGTCGTAGAACTGGTACTCGATGTTGCTCTGGAGCTTGGCCGGGATGGGCAGGTGATGCATCTCGTACACGCCTTGATAGAAAGGCGTCGCGAGATCGAAATAGCCCGCGTTCAACTGTACTTTGAGCGTCGGATTGATCTTCATGGCATTCGCGAGGTCGGGCAGCACGTTGGCAGCCAGGCGGCCGGAGGGAATCGGCGGGGTCTCCCCGGGTTGCGCGTGACCGAAATTCCAGGTTCTGAAAGTACCGATGCTCGGCTTGAACGCCTCGTCGGGGGTCCAGTGCAGCTCCTTGCGCGAGTAATCGTTGAAAGCCGATACGTACGCCGAGCTCAGGGCGCTCGATTGCGGGTCGTAGTTCGCCCGCTGGCTCAAGGGATCGATGTCGGGTCCGGAAAAGCGGCTATCGAGCCGGCCGGTCGTCATGTCCTCGGCCGCCTGCAACGTCTGGCGGAATTCCCCACCGTCGATACGCAGGTCCGCCTTCAAGATGTACTCGATGGGCAGGCCCGTGTAGTCATGCAGCTTCTGAGCGATTGCCGTGCGCTCCGCCGCCGGCAGATCCGACCCTGCCGCAAGCGCCCGCGCGTAATCGCCCATGGCGAACTGCTCGACCTCGGCGAGCAGCGCCGGGAGGTCCGGGTGATCGCCCGAGAGCTTGTGGTGATACCACGCGGTGGCCGCATAGGTGGGAAGAACCGTCTCGTAGGGCAGGTCGATGCCGGGGTTGCTGGTCGGCCGATCCGGGCTCAGATCGAAGCTCAGGATCTGCGACAGCAGGATGACGCCGTTGAAATCGACGGAGCGGTCCGCCTCGAGCTGGTTGATGAGGACCGCCGAGCGCGGGGTACCGTAGCTCTCGCCGAAGAGGTATTTGGGCGAGTTCCAGCGGCCGTACTTGGTGAGGAACTGCGAGATGAACTCGGCGAAGGCATAGGCGTCCTGATCGATGCCGTAGAACGCCTTCTCCTTGTCCTTACCGGCAATGCGGCTGAAGCCCGTGCCCGGCGCGTCGATGAAAACGAGGTCGCTCGCGTCGAGGAGACTCGAGGCGTTGTTCACGAGCGCATACGGTGCGGCCGGCGTGTGCGTATCAGTCGAGGTCACGATACGCCGAGGCCCGAATGCCCCCATGTGCAGCCACACGGTGGAGGAGCCCGGACCGCCGTTGTAGAGGAAGGTCACGGGCCGCGCCGGGCCGCCGTTGTTCTTGAAATAGGCGACGTAGAACATCGACGCTTCGGCGGCCGGATTGTGACCCTCGCCTTCGGTTCCCGGCGAGACCTCCTCCTTGTCGGATTTCGGATCGCGCGGCACATCGTCCCAGCCCTTCGGATGCACGATCAAGGTGCCCGCGACGGCCTGGTAGGCGATCGTCAGGCCGCCGACCGCGACGCTTCCCGTGCTCGTCTTGGATTCGGATTTGAAAGGCTCGAACTTGCCGGCGGCCTTGGCGGCATCGGCGGGCTGATCCTTATCGGGCGGGCTCGCCGGCGCGGGGGGCGCTGCGGAAACCACGGTAGACAGAAATGCCAGCGCGGCTGCCGCGAGCAGCACGCCGTAGCCGCGTGCTCTCGACCGCGCGCTTGCTATCTCCGACCACTCGTTTGGCTTCGACCGCCCGCTGGCTTTCGACCGAATCATTGAGCTCTCCGCATTTCGTTAAGCGCCATTATAAGGCGATTCACGAGCCGGGGAGCCGGCGTAGTCAGCGGTTGATGGCGTCGATGGCGCGCTTGTCGGCCGCGAGCGCAGCCTCGTGAACGGCCTCGGATAACGTCGGATGTGCGTGGATGGTGCGCTGGATGTCCTCGGTGCTGGCCGAGTATTCCATGGCGAGCACCGCTTCGGCGATGAGCTCCCCCGCGAACGGTCCGATGATGTGCACGCCCAGAATCTCGTCGTCGTCCTTGGCGGCGACGATCTTCGCCATGCCCTGCGCCGCCTCCATGGCGCGCGCGCGTCCGCTCGCGGCGAAGGGAAACGCGCCGACCTTGTAGGGACGTCCGCTCGCCTTGACCTGTTCCTCGGTGAGGCCGACCCAGGCGATTTCCGGTGCGGTGTAAATCACGGAGGGAATGACCTTGTAGTTCACCTCGCCATAGCGGCCGGCGATCAGGTCTGCCACCATGATGCCCTCTTCCTTGCCCTTGTGCGCGAGCATGGGACCGCGAACCACATCGCCCACCGCCCAGACATTGGCCGCAGCGGTGCGGCAGTGCTCATCCACTTGAATGAAGCCGCGCGCATCGAGCTCGACTCCCGTGCCTTCGGCGAGGAGGTCCTGCGTGAAGGGGCGCCGCCCCACGGCGACCACCAGCTTGTCCACCTGCAGGGTGTGCTCGCCTTGCGCATCCGAATAGACCACATCGACCGCCGAGCCCGAGAGCGTACCCCGAAGCACCTTGGCGCCGAGCTTGATGTCGAGGCCTTGTTTCTTCAGATGGCGCTGCGCTTCCCGGGCGATGGTCTGATCCACCATCGGCAAGAGATCCGGCAGCGCTTCGAGGACGGTGACCTGGCTGCCGAGACGTGCCCAGACACTGCCGAGCTCGAGGCCGATGACGCCTGCACCGATCACCCCGAGACGCTTGGGGACGGTATCGAATTCGAGGGCGTTCCACGAGTCGACGATGTATTTGCCATCGTGCGGCACGGCGCTCAAACGGATGGGCGTCGAGCCCGACGCCAGCACGACGTGCTTCGCCTGCAAGGTTTTCTGCGAGCCGTCGGGTGCCGTCACCTCCACTTTATTGCCCGGTAACAGCCGCCCATGGCCCGGGATGCCCACCGCGCCGGCGGCTTTCAAGAGTGAGGCGATACCGTTCGTCATGGTCTTGACGATCGCGGCGCGCCGCTTCTGCATTTGCGCGAGGTCGAGCTTGATGTCGCCGATCTTGATGCCGTGCTGCGCGAACTCGTGCTTCGCGCGATGATAGAGCTCCGAGGACTCGAGCAGCGCCTTGGACGGAATACAGCCGGCGTTGAGACAGGTACCCCCGAAGGCATAGGTTCCGTCGGTGTTCTTCCATTCGTCCACGCAGGCCACGGTGAGCTTGTTTTGACCGGCGCGAATCGCCGCCGGATAGCCTGCGGGACCCGCCCCGATCACGATCACATCGTAGGTATCGCTCATATTCCGAGCACCATGCGCGCCGGATCCTCGAGGCATTGCTTGACGGTCACCAGGAATTGCACCGCCTCGCGGCCATCGATGATCCGATGATCGTAGGTGAGCGCGATGTACATCATGGGACGGACCACGACCTGACCGTCGACGGCTACCGGGCGATCCTGAATCTTGTGCATGCCGAGAATGGCGCTTTGCGGGGAATTGACGATGGGCGTCGACAGAAGCGACCCGAACACCCCGCCGTTGGTGATGGTGAAGGTACCGCCGGTGAGCTCCTCCATGGTGATGGTGCCCGCGCGCGCGCGCGCGGCGAAGTTGCCGATCGACTTCTCGATCTCGGCGAAGCTCGCCTGGTCCGCATCGCGCAGAACAGGCACGATCAGCCCTCGGTCGGTGGAGACCGCCACGCCGATGTCGAAGTAATCGTGGTACACGATATCGTTGTTCTCGACCGAGGCGTTCACCGCCGGAAATTTGCGCAGCGCCTCGACGCACGCCTTGGTGAAGAACGACATCAAGCCGAGCTTGATGCCGTACTGCTTCTCGAAGGCCTCTTTGTAGCGCCCCCGCAGCTCATTCACCAGGTGCAGATCGACCTCGTTGAAGGAGGTGAGCAGCGCTTGGGTCGCCTGTGCCTGCACCATGCGCTCGGCAATGCGCGCGCGCAGCCGTGTCATGGGCACGCGCTGCTCGGCCCGGTTGCCGCGCAGGCTCGGCTTCGTGGCCAGCGGAGAGGCGGCCTGCCCCGCGGCAGGCTCACGCGCGGCAGGCTCACGCGCGGCGGGCTCGCGCGCGGGCAACGGGGCGAGCGCCGCGGGCGCCTTGGAAGTCTCCGGGGCGTCCTTAGCGGCGAGATAGTTCACCACGTCCGATTTCGACACGCGCCCGTCGCGCCCGGAGCCGACGAGGGACTTGGGATCCAGCTTGTTCTCCTCGGCGACGCGCTTGGCGGCCGGGCTCAATTTGCCACCTGCCTCCGCCCCCAAGGGGCCCGGAACGGCTGCGCGCACGGCGTCCTGCGCCGGGGCGGCGGCGCCGTCGGCCGGGGCCATCACCGCGGGCGCGCTGGCGCCGGGCACGGTGGCGGCCTCCTCGATCAGCGCCAGAAGCTGCCCGCTGGTCACCGTCGCGCCGTCCTTGAACTTGATCTCCGAGATCACGCCGGCCATCGGTGCCGGGACCTCGAGCACCACCTTGTCCGTCTCCAGATCGACCAGATTCTCATCCCGCGCCACCGCTTCGCCGGGCTGCTTATGCCAGGAGACCAGCGTAGCGTCGGCCACCGACTCCGGTAGCTGCGGCACGCGCACTTCGATTGTCATGAACCGGTCCTAGTTTGAGCTTCGGGGAGGCGCATTGTTTGACGCGAGGTCTCTTCGGGCGGCACTCCCTGGAGGGCGGCGCTGACGAGATTTTTCTGCTGCTGCTCGTGCAGCGTCGAGATGCCGGTGGCGGGCGCCGCGGCGCCGGCGCGACCGGCATAGAGTAGCTCGTCACGCGGGCCCAAGGGCAATTGCAGCCGGTGGCGGATCTGATACCAGCTGCCCTGGTTCTGCGGCTCTTCTTGACACCACACGACCTCGCGCGCGTTGGAGTACTTGCGCAAGATGGCCTCGTACTCATCCGATGGGAAGGGGTAGAGTTGCTCGACCCGAACGATGGCCACCGTCTCGACCTTCGCCTCGCGGCGTGCCTTGAGCAAGTCGAAATACACCTTGCCGCTGCACAACACGATGCGCTTGACCGCCTGCGGATTGATCTCATCGATCTCATCGATGATGGTGCGAAAGCCCCCGCCGGCGAGCTCTTCCAGCCGCGACACCGACAGCGGATGCCGCAGCAGGCTCTTCGGGGTCATGATGATGAGGGGTTTGCGCAGCGGCCGCAGCATCTGCCGGCGCAGCATGTGGAACATCTGCGCAGGCGTCGAAGGCACGCAAACCTGCATGTTGTACTCCGCACAAAGTTGCAAGAAGCGCTCGAGGCGAGCCGAGGAATGCTCGGGTCCCTGGCCCTCGTAGCCGTGCGGCAGGAAGAGCGTGAGGCCCGATAGCCTGCCCCACTTCGCCTCTCCCGAGCTGATGAATTGATCGATGATGACCTGCGCGCCGTTCGCGAAGTCGCCGAACTGTCCCTCCCAGATGGTGAGGCAGTGCGGCTCGGTGGTGGAAAAGCCGTACTCGAATCCCATCACCGCCTCCTCGGACAACACCGAGTCGGTGACGGTGAAGGTGGGCTGGCTGGTGGCCAGGTGCTGCAGCGGTACGTACGTCTTGTCAGTCGCCTGATCGTGCAGCACCGCGTGGCGATGAAAGAAAGTCCCGCGGCCGCTGTCCTGTCCGGTCAGACGCACCGGGTAGCCTTCCTGGATCAGACTCGCGTAGGCGAGCGTCTCCGCGCAGCCCCAATCGAGCGCGAGGTCGCCTGCGATCATGCGTTCGCGTGCCTGCATGACGGCGAGTACCCGCGGATGCAACGTGAAATCCGCGGGATAGGTGGTGACGGCCTTGCCGAGCGCGCGCAGACGTGCCATGTCCACCGAGGTGCGCACGGGCTCGGACCAATCGGCGTCCAGGTACTCGCTCCAATCGACGGTGTATTTGTTGCCGATCAACCCGAGCGCCGCCCGAGCCTGAGGCTTACCCTCATCGAGACCTGCGCGGTACTGATCCATCATCGCGGCCGCCTCGCTCGCGCTCAAGACGCCCTCGGCGACGAGCTTGTCGGTGTAGAGCTGCCGCGCGGTGGGCTTCTTGCGAATCACTTTGTACATGACGGGTTGCGTCGCCGCCGGCTCGTCGCCCTCGTTGTGCCCATGCCGGCGATAGCAGACCAGATCGATCACCACGTCCTTGTGAAACTTGACCCGGTACTCGAGGGCGAAGCGCGTGACGAAACACACGGCCTCCGGATCGTCCGCATTGACGTGCAGGATCGGCGCCTCCACCATTTTCGCGACGTCCGAGCAATAGAGCGTCGAGCGCGTATCGTGCGGATCGCTGGTGGTGAAGCCCACTTGATTATTGACGATGATGTGCACCGAGCCGCCGGTATAGAAGCCCCGGGCTTGAGAGAGCTGCAGCGTCTCCATGATGACGCCCTGCCCGGCAAAGGCGGCGTCGCCGTGTATGAGCACCGGCAGCACCTTGTCGCCCTTCGAGTCGCCGCGGCGTTCCTGCCGCGCCCGCACCGAGCCTTCGACCACGGGATCCACCACCTCGAGGTGCGAGGGGTTGAAGGCGAGCGCCACGTGCACGTTGCCCGTGGGGGTCTTCAAGTCGGCGGAGAAGCCCTTGTGATACTTCACGTCGCCCGAGCCGCGCAGCTTCTTGAGATCGTACTGTCCCTCGAACTCGCTAAACAAATCCTTGGGCGACTTGCCGAGGAGATTCACCAGCACGTTGAGACGGCCGCGGTGCGCCATACCGACGATGGTCTCCTCGATGCCGTCCTTGCCCGCTTCCTGCACCAGCTCGTCGAGCAACGGGATGAGGCTGTCGCCGCCCTCCAGCGAGAATCGCTTTTGACCGACGTACTTCGTGTGCAGATAGCGCTCCAGGCCTTCGGCGGCCGTGAGCTGCCAGAGGATGTTCTTCTTCTCGGCGGTGCTGAAGCGGTGCTGCAAGCGCTCGGACTGAAACTGGTCTTGCAGCCAGAGCCGCTCCTCGGTATCCGACACGTGCGCGAACTCGGCGCCGATCGTGTCGCAATAGATGAAATTCAGCGCCGCGAGGATGTCCTTCAGCTTCATGCGCGCAGGGATAGCCGGCGTGCGGCTGCCGGTGACGAATTCCGTGTCCAGGTCGCCTGCCGACAGGCCGAAGTAGGCGGGATCGAGAATATAGGGTCTCTCGCGCGGCGAGAGATTGAGCGGGTCCAAGTGCGCGGCCAGGTGACCGCGATTGGCATACACCTGAACGAGCCGCGACACCGCCGCCTGTTTCGCGCTCGCCGCGCCTGAGTCCGCCGGAGGCGGCCTGCGGCCGGGGCTGCGCTCGATGGCGACGCGCTCGGCGACGGCGCGCTCGCGCGGCAAGCGTCGCGGCATCTCCGGCGCGCGGCCGGCTTGCAAGCTCCCGAAGTAGCGGGCCCAACCCGGGTCGATCGACTTCGGGTCATTGAGGAAGCGCTGGTAGAGCTCCTCGATGAAATCGGCGTTCGCGCCGCTAAGAGCCGTGGTGGCCAGCTGATCGGCTAGGGATGCGGTCATGTTCGAAGAAGGAAAAACCTATCTGAATCAGGAGGATGCGGAAGGTAGATAAACTCGCGGACAAGTGAATATTCTAGCCGAATACCAAGGAATATGGAATGTGATCCAGGCCGCGGAATCCGCACGCGGCAGCCGGCAGGCGGATGCGCGAGGTGCGCTCGCCGATCGCTAGAAGCTGCGCTCGGTGAGCACGCGAAGCATGCCCATCTCGTGACCGACGAGGAAGAGGTAGGTCAAGAGCACGCCGTAGAGCAACACCTCCACTCGAACCACGCGCATGAATCGATAGCGCGCGAGAAACACCATCAGCATCACGCAGACGCCGGTCATCGCGATCTTCAGGATGGCGAATACGCCGATGTCATGACCCATGACGGCCGCCATGATCGGGTTCACCTCAACCGCTCCGCCCGACATCAGCGTCACGGTCAGAAATGCGTCCACAACGCTCAAAATCAAGACGCCGACGGACACCGCCCACAGATGTGGACCGTGCCAATCCGTCGCCTGGAAACGCCCGTCGTCCGTGCGGCGCCCCACGTGGCGCCGGCGCGGCCGAACGCTGCCGTACAGGAACGCCCACCAGATGCGTTTGCGCCGATCGGGCCGTGCGCGCCGCTCGAAGCCCCGTCCGATGTGCGACGCTCTAGCGGGGGACCAATCGTCTGGGGTCGGTGGAAGCGATGTCATATCGCTCCACTATCCCGAGATGGACGGGCCTTCGGCAAGCCCGATTCGCCATAATCCGGGTGCCGGTGTGCATATTTTTTTCGACGCCTAGACGGCGCTCACCATCTGCGCCATGAAATCGCTCGCGGGCAACGCCAGAAGTGCCGCGCGGTCGGCGAACATTTTCTTGATGGCCTCGGTTTGTTTGGCTGCGAAGTGCGCGGCCACGCTCGCCTCGAACTTCTTCACCAGCACCGGCATGCCTTCGGCGCGGCGCTTGCGATGGCCGATGGGATAGTCCACCTGGATGCGCGGGCTCGACGTGCCGTCCGTGAAGAACACCTGCACGGCGTTGCCGATGTAGCGCTTCTCGGGCGCATAGTATTCTTGCGTGAAAGTCGGGTTTTCGCGGACTTGCGTCTTTGCCCGCAGGGCGTCGACGCGCGGATCCTCGGCGACCTCGTCCTCGTAATCCGCCGCCGTGAGCCTGCCGAAGATCAGCGGGACCGCCACCATGTACTGGATACAGTGATCGCGATCCGCGGGGTTCGCGAGCGGTCCGGTCTTGTCGATGATGCGCACGCCGGGCTCCTGCGTCTCGATGACCACCCGCTCGATGTCCGTGAGCCTCTCGCGGATCTTAGGGTGCAGAGTCATCGCCGCCTCGACCGCGGTCTGGGCGTGAAATTCCGCCGGATAGGAGATCTTGAACAGCACGTTCTCCATCACGTAGCTGCCGAAGGCCTGCGGCAGCGTCACGGGTTTGGACTTGAACAGCACGTCCTGAAAACCCCACGTCTTCGCCGAGAGGGCGGATGGATAGCCCATCTCCCCCTTGAGCGCGAAGAGTGCGTGGCGTACGGCTCGGCTGGTCGCATCGCCGGCCGCCCAGCTCTTGCGCGATCCGGTGTTCGGCGCGTGACGATAGGTGCGCAGCGCGCCGCCGTCGACCCAGGCGTTCGAGACGGCGTTGATGATCTGATCACGCGTACCGCCGAGCAACGCCGTGACCACGGCGGTGGAGGCGACGCGCACGAGCAGTACGTGGTCGAGCCCAACCCGGTTGAAGCTGTTCTCGAGCGCGAGCACGCCCTGAATCTCGTGAGCCTTGATCATGGCCGTGAGCACGTCGCGTACGGCGACCGGCTTGCCGCCCCGCGACAGATAGTCGGCGACCGCCAATATGCCTCCCAGATTGTCCGACGGATGCCCCCACTCGGCGGCGAGCCAGGTGTCGTTGAAGTCGAGCCAGCGGATCATCGCGCCGATGTTGAACGCGGCGTTGATGGGATCGAGCTCGTAGGAAGTGCCCGGAACGCGCGCCCCGCCCGAAAGCGTGGCGCCCGGCACCACGGGACCCATGAGCTTGGTGCACGCGGGGTACTTGAGCGCCTGGAATCCGCAGGCGAGCGTATCCATGAGGCAATAGGCCGCGGTCTCGTAGGCCAGATCGCTCTTGATCGCGAACGACAGGGCGTAATCCGCGATGGCGGCCAGTAGTGGATCGGGAGCGGGACGTTCCGCGGACTTGATATCGTGTGACATGCGTGGTGCCTCAGCGGCGCTCGGCGAGGGGGACGAACTCGAGGTTTTCCGGCCCGGTGTAGTGCGCGCTCGGACGGATGATCTTGCCGTCGATGCGCTGCTCGATGACGTGCGCGGCCCAGCCCGACGTGCGGCTGATGACGAACAAGGGCGTGAACATCGCCGTCGGTACGCCCATGAGGTGATAGGACACCGCCGAGAACCAATCGAGATTCGGAAACATGTTCTTCGCCGCTTTCATGACGGTCTCGATGCGCTCCGCCACGTCGAAATTTCGGCTGTCATTGGCTGCGGCGGCGAGGCTGCGCGATACCTCTTTGATTACCTGGTTGCGGGGATCGGAAATCGTGTAGACGGGGTGGCCGAAGCCGATGATCACCTCTTTCGCCGTCACGCGCCGCTTGATGTCCTCCTCGGCCTCGTCGGGGGATGCGTAGCGGCTTTGAATCTCGAACGCCACCTCGTTCGCGCCGCCATGCTTGGGTCCGCGCAACGCCCCGATGGCGCCGGTGATGCAGGAATAGATATCCGAGCCCGTACCCGCGATCACCCGAGCGGTGAACGTCGAGGCGTTGAACTCGTGCTCCGCGTACAAATTGAGCGAGGTGTGCATGGCGCGTACCCAGTTGGCCGGCGGCTTCTTGCCGTGCAGCAGGTGCAAGAAGTGAGCACCGATGGAATCATCGTCGGTCTGCACCTCGATGCGCCGGCCGTTCACGGCGTAGTGATGCCAGTAACAAAGCATCGAGCCCAGGCTCGCGAGCAGCCGGTCCGCGATGTCGCGCGCGCCAAGGGCCGGGTGCCCGGCGCCCTCCGGCACGAGGCAGCCGAGCACCGAGACCCCCGTGCGCAGCACATCCATCGGGTGGCTTGCGGCCGGAAGCTGCTCGAGCGCCGTCAGTACCCCGCCCGGCAGGCCTCGCAGACCCTTGAGCTTCGCCTTGTAGGCCGTGAGCTCGCTGCGATTCGGCAGCTTCTCGTGCACCAGGAGATAGGCGATCTCCTCGAACTCGCAGGTGGTTGCGATATCGAGAATGTCATACCCGCGGTAATGCAGGTCGTTGCCCGTCGTGCCGACCGTGCACAGCGCCGTGTTGCCCGCGGTCACACCCGACAGGGCCACGGATTTCTTCGGCTTGAATCCGCCTGCCTGCGATTCGCTCATTTCTCTTTCCCCCCGGCAAACAATTCGTCCAGCTTCGCTTCGTACGCGTGATAGTCGAGATACTTGTACAGATCGGTGCGTGTTTGCATTCGATCGACGACGTTCTTCTGAGTTCCGTCGCGGCGGATCGCCTCGTACACCGCGAGCGCCGCCGCATTCATCGCGCGGTAGGCCGAGCAGCAATACAAGACGATGTCCACGCCGACCGAGGCGAGCTCCTCGCGCGTGTAGAGCGGGGTCTGGCCGAATTCCGTGATGTTGGCGAGGATCGGCACCTTGACCGCGTCCTTGAAGCGGCGGTACATGGCGAGCTCCGTCATCGCCTCGGGAAAAATCATGTCGGCTCCCGCCTCGACGCACGCGACCGCGCGCTCGAGCGCCCGGTCGATGCCCTCGACCGCGAGCGCATCGGTGCGCGCCATGATCACGAAGCTCTGATCCATGCGTGCGTCCACGGCACTCTTGACGCGATCCACCATCTCCTGCCTGGACACGATCTCCTTGCCCGGGCGATGGCCGCAGCGCTTCGTTTGCACCTGATCCTCGATGTGCAGCCCGGCGGCGCCGAACTTGATGAACGACTTGACGGTGCGCGCGATGTTGAAGGCCCCGCCCCAGCCCGTATCGGCGTCCACCAGTAGCGGCAAGTCGCAGGCATCGGTGATGCGGCGGATGTCGGTGAGCACGTCGTCCATGGTGCTCACCCCGAGGTCCGGCACTCCCAGGGAATTCGCGGCGACGCCGCCGCCGGAGAGATAGAGCGCCTTGAATCCGACCGCCGCCGCCATGCGCGCGGTATAAGCCGTGATCGCTCCCACCGCCTGCAACGGCCGCTCCGAGCGTACCGCGGCGCGCAATCGCGCTCCGGGCGAAGGGGGAGAAGCCGATGTATCGACACTAGCCATACCGATCTTCCTGGAATCTCAAACTATAGTGGTTTTGGCATTCGCGCCGGGTGACAAAATCAATCAACCGACCTGAGCGAATTTGAAGAACTCATCGCCCAGCGTCACGGCGGTCTGCCGCCACAACCTGCCATGATGCTCCGCGGGTATCCGGGCTTGCATATGTCAAGGAGCGCGGGCGACAAGCCGACCTGCGCGAGGATACCCTCCACATCGAGGGCGCGTGCGCGCACCGCCTCCAGGGCCGCGGCCATGAAGCAGACGCCCGGCGCTGCATGTCCCGAGACGCTTTAGGGTTTGATTGTTGAGTGGTCGGAATCCGCATAAACTCCCGTCTAGTTTACGCGATGCGGACAGCCCAAGGGGAAATCTCATGACCGGCAAACCAGCGCTTGTGCCCGACGATGCGGTGACCGTCAAAATGCTGCTTGACGGCAAGTTGATCGATTCACAGACCAACGAATGGCACGACGTCGTGAACCCGGCCACGCAGCAGGTGCTCGCGCAAGTGCCGTTCTCGACCGACGCCGAGATCGAGGCCGCGGTGGCCTCGGCCAAGAAGGCATTCAAGACCTGGAAGAACACGCCGATCGCGGCCCGGGCCCGCATCATGCTCAAGCTCCAGGCGCTGGTCCGCGAGCACATGAGCCGGATCGCGCGCACGCTGAGCGCCGAACAGGGCAAGACGCTCGCCGATGCCGAGGGCGATGTGTTCCGCGGGCTCGAGGTGGTGGAGCACGCGTGCTCGATCGGCTCGCTGCAGCTCGGCGAATTCGCTGAGAACGTCGCGGGCGGCGTCGATACCTATACCCTTCGCCAGCCCATCGGCGTGGTGGTCGGCATTTCGCCGTTCAACTTTCCGGCCATGATCCCGCTGTGGATGTTCCCCATGGCCATCGTCTGCGGTAACACATTCGTGCTGAAGCCGTCCGAGCAGGACCCGATGACGCCTATGCTCCTGGCGGAGCTCGTTCTCGAGGCGGGCGTGCCGCCCGGGGTGCTCAACATCGTTCACGGCGGCAAGCGCGCCGTCGATGCCCTCTGCTCGCATCCGGACGTGGCCGCCGTCTCCTTCGTCGGATCGACCGCGGTGGGCACACACGTCTACAACCTCGCCTCGCAGCACGGCAAGCGCGTGCAATGCATGATGGGTGCGAAGAATCACGCCGTCGTGATGCCCGATGCGAACAAGGAACAGAGCCTCAACGCCGTAGTCGGCGCGACGTTCGGCGCGGCCGGGCAGCGCTGCATGGCCACCTCGGTCACGGTGCTCGTCGGGGAGGCCAAGAAATGGATTCCCGACATCGTGGCCAAGGCGAAGTCGCTCAAGGTCAGCGCCGGCAGCGAAAAAGGCGCAGATCTCGGACCGGTGATCTCGAAGAACGCGAAGAACCGCATCCTCGGGCTCATCGACGACGGCGTTCAGGAAGGCGCAAAGCTCGAGCTGGACGGCCGCGGTGTGAAGGTCGCGGGGTACGAGAACGGCAACTTCATCGGCCCGACCGTGTTCTCCGGAGTCAAGCCGGGGATGAAAATCTACACCACCGAGATCTTCGGGCCGGTGATGACCATCGTGAGCGTCGACAGCCTCGATGAGGCGATCAAGCTCGTCAACGACAATCCCTTCGGCAACGGCACGGGCATTTTCACCCAAAGCGGCGCCGCCGCACGCAAGTTCCAGTCGGAGATCGACGTCGGCCAGGTGGGCATCAACGTGCCCATCCCCGTGCCGGTCCCCTTCTTCAGCTTCACGGGCTCGCGCGGCTCGAAGCTCGGCGATCTCGGGCCCTACGGCAAGCAAGCGGTGCAGTTCTACACCCAGACGAAGACCATCACGTCGCGCTGGTTCGACGATGCCGCGGTCTCCGGCGGAGTGAACACCACCATCAGCCTCAAATGAGGCTGATCGTTTCCCGATGAACATCGAGCAAACGTTGGCCGTCGTCACCGGCGGAGCCTCCGGACTCGGGCGCGCCGTGGTCGAGCACATCGTCGCGTGCGGCGGCCGCGCCGCGATCTTGGATCTGCAGGAGGAGGTCGGCCGGGCCGTCGCGCGGGAGATCGGCGCAACCTTTCACGGTTGCGACGTCGGCGTCGAGGCAGAAGTGCAGACCGCCGTGACTGCCGCGCACCAAGCGATGCAGGGGCTCAATCTTCTGGTCAACTGCGCCGGCATCGTGGGCTCGGGGAAACTCCTCGGCAAGACGGGCCCGATGTCGGGCGAGTTCTTCGCGAAGGTGGTGCGCGTCAATCTCATCGGCACCCTGCTCTGCGACAAGACCGCCGCCGCGCTCATGCGCGAGAACGCACCCAACGCGGACGGCGAGCGCGGGGTGTTGATTCACACCGCCTCGGTCGCGGCTTTCGAGGGCCAGATCGGCCAGGTGGCGTACTCGGCCACGAAGGCGGGCATCGTCGGGATGACGCTGCCCATCGCCCGGGAGCTCGCGGCCTTCGGTATCCGCTGCGTGTCCATCGCTCCCGGAATCTTCATGACGCCGATGCTGGCGGGTCTGCCCCAGGAGGTGCAGGCCTCCCTGGGCGCGCAGATTCCATTTCCGCCGCGGCTCGGCAAGCCCGAGGAGTTCGCCCGCCTGGTGCAATCCATCGTGGAAATTCCGACGCTCAACGGCGAAGTGATCCGGCTGGACGGCGCCATTCGCATGCAGCCGCGCTGAGCGGATTCGCCTTTCGGCGCGACGCCGGCGACTCCTAGACCGCACTGATCTGCACAATAATTGGGCGATTGCATAGGATTCAGTGCTTGACGCACGCCGGCCGCGAGGCGCCATATATAGCTGAAGAAAAAACTGCTGCAGCAAGGCGCGCTATCCAAAGACCGCACTGGCCTGCGGTCGAGCGCGGGGCTGTCCGATACTCCCGGTCATCGACTCGTCCAGGTTCCCGTGCGTTCACCCACGGAACGGTAGCAATTTTCTTCGGCTACCAAGCCGTCGGGACCTGGATGGTGCGCCATGGGCCGCCGCCCGCTACGCAGCGCTCGCAGGTGCCTGGCGCGCGGCCCAGCGCCGCACCACCGAGTGAATGGCGGTCAAGCCGTCGGTGAGCGCCGCGGGTCCCGGCTGCAGGATCAGGGGCGACTTGATCTCGTGGAGCTCGCCGTCGCGAACCGCCGGGATGCTCTCCCAGCCCGGCCGCGATGCAACTCGCTCGGGACGAAAGCGTTTGCCGCACCAGGAGCCTAAGATGATCTGCGGCGCGCGCCGCACCACCTCTTCGGCATCCGCGAGAATGCGATCCTTGCCGAGGGGACACACCGCTCGCTCCGGGAAAATGTCCTCGCCGCCCGCGATCGCGATGAGCTCGCTCACCCAGCGGATGCCCGTGATCAAAGGCTCATCCCACTCCTCGAAGTACACCCGCGGCCGGCAACCGAGCGAAGCGGCTGCGGCGCGGACCTCCTCGATGCGCCGCTCGAGCTCGAGCGCATAGCGCTCCGCACGTTCGGCGGCGCCGATCAGGGCGCCCAAGCGGCGCACATAACCGAGGATTCCCGCCACCGAGCGGTGATTGCTGATCCACACCTCGATGCCGGCCTTGATGAGCGAGCGGGCAATGTCCGCCTGGATGTCGGAAAATCCGATCACGAAGTCGGGCTCGAGCTCGAGGATCCGGTGCACCTTGGCGCTGGTGAAGGCCGATACCTTGGGCTTCTCGCGCCGGGCGCGCGCGGGCCGCACCGTGAACCCGGAAATACCGACGATGCGCCGCTCCTCGCCGAGGGCGTAGAGCACCTCCGTGGGCTCCTCGGTGAGGCAGACGATACGCTGCGGTGTGCTGCGATCCACGGATGATGTCGGGCGGTCCGGGGCGCCGCTACAGCACGCCCTCGGCGAGAACCCCGGCCGATCCTTCGATGATCGCATGGGCAAGCGCGGCTGCCTGCGGCAGCACGTGATCGGCGTAGAAGCGTGCCGTATCGATCTTGGCTCGATAGAAGTCGGCACTCATTGCACCTTGCGCCGGAGGAGCAGCGAGGCGCTCCCGCGCCACCATCGCGGAGCGCAGCAGCTGCCAGCCGCCCGCGACCACGCCGAAGAGCTCGAGCAACGGCACGGCGCCGGCCGAGACGCCGCGCAAGTCCTTACCGTAGCCTGAGACGACGTATCGAACCGCGAACTCGAGCGCATCGACCGCACTCGAGAACACGCGCCCCGCCCCGCCGAGGCTCGGCTCCTTCGCGAGCGCCGACTCGAGCTTGCGCATTTCCGCGATGAGGCTCTCCGCGGTGCGGCCGCCGTCTCGCCCGATCTTGCGGCCGACGAGGTCGTTCGCCTGGATGCCCGTCGTTCCTTCATAGATCGGCGTGATGCGCGAATCCCGATAGAGCTGTGCGACGCCCGTCTCCTCGATGAACCCCATGCCGCCGTGAACCTGGATCGCCAGCGAGGTGAGGGCCACGGAATTCTCGGTGCACCACCCCTTGACGACGGGGATCATCAGATCCGCGAACGCCTGGTGCCGGGCACGCTCGGGTGCGTCCGGATGCACGCGGGCCGCATCGAGCGACACCGCCGCTACGCTCGCGAGGGCGCGCATGGCTTCGGTCTTGGCTTTGATCAGCAGGAGCATGCGGCGGATGTCCGGATGCCGCGCGATGGGCACGCGTCCCTTCTCCCCCGGCTCCGTGCCCTGGATGCGCTCGTTCGCGAAGGCAAGGGCGCTCTGAAACGCCCGCTCCGAGAGCCCGATGCCCTCGAGCCCCACGGCGAAGCGCGCCGCGTTCATCATGACGAACATGTATTCGAGGCCGCGATTCTCCTCGCCGATCAGTTCGCCCACGGCGCCGCCATGCTGCCCGTAAGCGAGCACGCAGGTGGGGCTCGCGTGAATACCGAGCTTGTGCTCGACCGAGAGGCAGCGCACGTCGTTGCGTTCGCCGAGCGAGCCGTCGGGATTCACGAGGAACTTCGGCACCACGAACAAAGACATGCCCTTGACGCCCTCGGGCGCCCCGGGAACGCGCGCGAGTACCATGTGGATGATGTTCTCGGTGAGATCGTGCTCGCCGTACGTGATGAAGATTTTTTGCCCCTGGAGCTTGTAGCGGCCGCCGCCCATCGGCTCCGCCCGGGTGCGCACCGCCGCGAGATCCGACCCCGCCTGAGGCTCGGTGAGATTCATGGTGCCCGTCCATTCGCCGGATACCATTTTCGGCAAATAAGTCTCCTTCAGGCGCTGCGACCCCTTGAGATCGATGGCCTCGATCGCGCCGCGCGTGAGCATCGGGCACAGCGTGAAGGCCATGTTGGCGCCGTTCCACATTTCCTCGACCAGCGCCGAGAGCGTGCGCGGCAAATTCTGCCCGCCGAACTCGCGCGGACAGGCGAGCGCGCTCCAGCCGCCCTCGACGAATTGCTCGTAAGCCTGCTTCCATCCCGGGGCGGTGATGACCTGCGTATCGCTCCAGCGCACTCCTTCGCGGTCGCCGACCCGATTGAGCGGCGAGAGCACCCCGCCGGCAAATTTGGCCGCCTCCTCGAGCACCGCCTCGCCCAGCTCGAGCGTCGCCTCCTCGAAACCGGGAAGCCGCGCAATCAGCGCGTGATCGACCAGCTCGCGCAGTACGAACTGCATATCCGCCAACGGTGCCTGATATTCGCGCATGAAACCGCCTCTCGCGTAGACCTTCAGTAACTGTAGAAACCTTTTCCGCTCTTGCGGCCGAGCATGCCGGCCGAGACCATTTCCTTGAGCAGCGGCGCCGGCCGGTACTTCGGGTCGCCGAAGTCCCGCTGCAACACCTCCATGACGGAAAGCAAGGTGTCGAGCCCCACGAGGTCCG
>Ga0302324_100008129_pt1 | contig 22170 bp, 25 predicted proteins | sample Palsa_T0_1_FD_201949 | JGI IMG/M metagenome (GOLD analysis project Ga0302324, IMG submission 201949) | Peat permafrost microbial communities from Stordalen Mire near Abisko, Sweden - Palsa_T0_1 | ecosystem: Environmental > Terrestrial > Soil > Palsa > Peat permafrost | place: Sweden: Abisko...
AAATTCTCCTTGTCGAAAGGGTTCAGCCGACCGATTTCGGCCGGCGCTGGACGCCCGCTTGGACCTTCGGCCCTCGCGCAGGCGCTCGTGTCATCGTTTGGATTTGCCGTCCGCAGACCTGCTCTATAAAGGCGGCGCCGGGTCTCCTTCAAACCCTCTGGCGAGCCCTGAGCGCTTCCTCCACCCTGGTGTTGACAAGGTCGAGGGCCGCCGCGAACGCCGCGTCTATATCCAAATCGCTCGTGTCGAGCAAGGCCGCATCGGGCGCGGGCACGAGCGGGGCGATTTTCCGCGCCCGGTCGCGGGCGTCGCGCTCCTGAATGTCGGCGAGAATACCGGCTTCGCAGGTAGCGCTTCCCATGGCCCTCAACTCCAGCCAGCGACGCCTGGCGCGTTGCTCCGGCCGGGCGTCCACGAACAGTTTCGCGTCGGCATAGGGACAGACGACCGTGCCGATATCCCGGCCGTCGATCACCGCGCCAGGCGCGCCGCCCGGGGGCGCGGCGGCGAAACGCCGCTGAAAATTCAGCAAGACATCGCGCACCGAAGGGTGTGCTGCAACGACGGAAGCCGCTTGCGCCACCTCCGCGCTCCGCAGGGCTGGATCACCCGCTTGCGCGGGGTCGATGGCGCCGGCAGCGGCGGTCGCGGCGGTCTCGCTGGCGGGATCGCCACCCGAACGCAACACCCCCAGCGCCGTCAGCCTATAAAGCGAACCCGAATCCAGATGCGCAAATCCGAAATGACGCGCCAGCGATTTCGCGAGCGTGCCCTTGCCCGACGCCGCCGGGCCGTCGACCGCGATGACGACGGATTTCTTCATGCTTCGAGCGCCACGAACGCGGCTCCGAGGCCGCGCATGAGCGGCAAGAAATCGGGAAAGCTCGTCTGGATCATGGAGGTGTCGTCGACGGAAACGGCGTTTCGCGCGGCCAGTCCCGCAACGAGGAACGACATCGCGATACGGTGATCCATATGCGTCGCGATGCGAGCGTCACCTTTCACTCCGTCCGGACCGCACCCTTCGACGATCAGACCGTCGGGCAGCTCTTCCACGATTACGCCCAGCGCTTTCAACCCGTCTGCGATGGCAGAGAGCCGGTCGCTTTCCTTCACGCGCAATTCCTCGAGCCCCCGCAAGACGGTGCGCCCCTCCGCGAACGCGGCGACAACCGCCAGGATCGGATATTCGTCAATCATCGAGGGCGCCCGCAGGGCCGGCACATCAACACCTTTCAGAGCTGACGCTTTCACATGCAGCGTGCCGATTTCCTCGCCTCCGCTCTCGCGCCGATCGGCGATTTCGAGCTGGGCACCCATTTCCTTCAACGTCTCGAACAAGCCGGTGCGGCGAGGATTGAGCAAAACGTCCGGGATCGATATTTCGGATCCAGGCACGACCAGCGCCGCCGCCAGTGGGAACGCGGCTGAAGACGGATCCCGCGGCACTGCGATGCTCTGAGGACGAAGTTCCGCCTCGCCCACAATCGTCACGGACTCGCCGCCTGTGGCAAGCGGTTCAACCGCAATCTCCGCGCCGAAGGCTTCCAGCATACGCTCTGTGTGATCGCGTGTCAGAGCCGATTGCGTGATTTGCGACCGCCCAGGTGCGTTCAGCGCCGCCAGAAGCAGGGCGGATTTCACCTGCGCCGACGCGACCGCCAGACTGTGAGAAATCGCGATCGGCCGTTTCGCGCCGGCGAGCGTCAGCGGCATCAAACCGCCTTCGCGGGCCGTGTACGAGGCGCCAAACAGCGTCAGAGGCTCAAGCACCCGTTTCATGGGCCGCCGCCTCAGTGACGCATCGCCTGTGAAGATCGCGGTGATCGGCGTCGTCGCCACTGCGCCCATCACAAGCCGCGAGCCCGTTCCCGAATTGCCGAAATCGAGCACATCGTCGGGCTCGGTGAAGCCGCCGGTGCCCACGCCGTGAACCCGCCAGACGGCATGTTCACCGCGCGCAATCTGCGCGCCCAGGCATCGCATCGCCTCGACCGTATTGAGCACATCCTCTGCCTCAAGTAGGCCGGAAATCCGGGTTTCTCCCACTGCAAGCGCGCCCAGAATCAGGGCGCGATGCGAAATCGACTTGTCGCCTGGAACCGCAGCGCGCCCCTTTAATGCGCCCGAGTGGTGCGCAGCCACCGGACGCTGAATCGCGGATTCGTCCATAGACTACCCCTGGCTGAGGCTTTGACAGGCCGCCACAACCGTGGCAAACGACCCGACCTTCGAAACCAGACTTCACGCGGGAAGCATGACCTTGGTCAAGGCAGATCTCGGAATTAAGCGCGCATGTCCCAGCTGCGGGGTGCGTTTCTACGATTTGCAGAAGCGGCCGATTGAATGCCCGAAATGCGCATTCACCTTCGAACCGGAAGCCCTCTATAAACAGCGCCGGCCACGTCAGCCGGAAGCCGCACCCGTTGTCGTGCAGCGCGAAGAGGATGAAGAGGTCGAGGAAGAGACGGAAGAGATCGACGCCGCTGAGGCCGAAGAGGCAGATGCCGGCGTTGTAGCGCTCGAGGCCGACGAAGAAGACGAAGAAGTCACCGTCGAGGAAGAGGCGGAAAGCGCGGGCATGTCCGTGGTCGAAGCCGATGCCGAAGTCGTCGACATCGAAGAAATCGATGAGGAAGAACTTGTCGAGGAAGACGAGGAAGACGAAGCGCTTCTCGCAGAGGTGGAAGAAGAGGATGACGACGTGACCGGCATCATCGATGCCGATATCGAAAAAGACGAAAGATAGTTTTCAAGGACGGGGCCATAGCTCAGTTGGGAGAGCGCTTGAATGGCATTCAAGAGGTCAGGGGTTCGATTCCCCTTGGCTCCACCAATCCCCGCCTCGCTTCGGCGATCGTTCCGGATATGACGACGATCGCTCGGAGAAATTATTTGCAAAAAAACTTCGCCGGCTCCCGCTTTTCGAAGAGCCCGGCAGGATTTCACTGAAGGGTATGATCCTTGCGCGCGTTCGTGGACGCCCGTTCGGTGCCTGCGGGAACGGTCCTGGAAACCGATCTCGCAATTATCGGTGGTGGTCCGGCTGGCATTTCGCTTGCGCTGGCGTTGGCAGATGCGCCTATCCGAATGGTGATGCTGGAGAGCGGCGGCGAACATTTCGAGCCAGCGACGCAGTCGCTTTATGAAGGTTCACAGAGCGGCATTCCCTATCTGAAGCTCGATGCATCGCGGCTGCGGTTTCTGGGTGGCAGCAGCAATCATTGGGGCGGCTGGTGTCGGCCGCTCGACGAGATCGATTTCCAGACACGCTCCTGGCTGCCTTATTCCGGCTGGCCGTTCGCACGATCGGCGCTTGAACCTTATTTTGCGCGGGCCCAATCGCTCGTCGAAGCAGGCCCCATCATCTATGACGATCCGGAAAGATGGTCTGCGGCGCTCGGTGCGCCCATCGCGCTTGGCAAGGGCGGCGTCTATACGACCTATTTCCAGTTCAGCAAGCAGCGCGACAACGTTCTGCCTACCCATTTCGGCGAACGCTACGGCGACGATCTCAAGCGCATCTCACGGCTCGATACGATCCTCCACGCCAATGTAACGGGACTGCGACTCGCACACGATTCGGCATCGCTCGATCACCTCGACGTTGCATCGCTGTCGGGAAACCGCTTCAAGATCAAGCCGAAGATCGCGGTCGTCGCTGCGGGCGGCATCGAATCGGCACGCCTCCTGCTGGCCTCCAACGATGTCATGGCGAATGGGGTCGGCAATATCCACGATCTCGTCGGCCGCTTCTTCGCCGATCACCCTATTCCGGGGCAGACAGCGACGATCGTTTTGTTCAGCGGCAGCTTCGCACATTATTATCAATTGATCGAAGCAGCCTATGGCACCAATTTTCGTGCCGCGTTCACGCCGCGCGACGAATTCAAACGGCGGCGTCAAGTCCTTGGGTCACTCACGACGATCGAGGGCGAGGTTCAGCTCGACTCTCTGGGACAAGCCGCGGTTGCCGAGACCGCGGCGGCGCTCGGCATTTCGTCGGACGACATGCGCGCCTACACGCTCGGTTGCGGCATGGAATTGGCGCCAGATCCGGACCGTCGGCTTTCCCTGGGGCGCGACAAGGATGCGCTGGGCATGCCGCGGCTCAGGCTCGACATGCGCATTTCCGACTTCGATTTCGCCCGCTATCGCGAGACAATAGTAGAACTTGGTCGTCAGTTGCTCGCCGCGCGCACGGGCATGATTCGCCTCCTGCACACGACGCGCGCGGAATGGTTGAGCGTGATGGATTGGGGCAATCACCACATGGGCACGACCCGTATGCATACCGATCCGCGCCAGGGCGTGGTGGACGCGAATTCCCGCGTACACGGCGTGGCCAATCTCTATGTCGCCGGCAGCTCGGTCTTCCCCACCTATGGCGCATCGAACCCGACGCTGAACATGATCGCCTTGACGCTGAGGCTCGCCGATCACATCAGGGGCCAGTTCAAATGAGCGACGAACGGAACATCGCGATCAGGCGGCGGTCTTTCGTGGCAATATTATTTGGCGTATTGGGCATTGGCGCCTTGGGTGGCCTTGCCTATGAGGCACCACGTCTTTTTCGCCCCCGCTTCGCGCCGACTGCATTCGGCGATCTTCTCGACAGGCTACCCGATCGCGGCAACGCGAGCAGGCTCGGCGCGGCATTTCTCGCGCACGAAAAGGATTTCGACGCCAAAAAGACCGCTCAAGTGCTACGTGCGCGATTGTCCGATATACCGCTGTCCGCCGCACTCGATGATGACATCAGCCGAGGCCACGCCGTGGAAGTGAGCGGCTGGGTGGTGCCCGAGACGCTCGCACTGCTTTGCGCCCTGGCGGCGGCCCCGATCTGAGGCTTTTGGCGCCCTCGCCTGTGCCGACTTGATCCTTGGGCTCAGACACCCACATTCTGTAGGAACGCGGTGCCCTTTCGTGGGCCGCAACGTCAGAAAAGACCGGCGGCCGCGAAGGCGGAGCCGGCAAAGCCGCTCGAGGAGGGCTTTGAGGTGAGCAGGACCAGCGCCTTCAGCAGCCCGCTTCTTCTGGGGTTCGATCACCTGGAACGGCTGCTTGAACGAACCGCGAAGACGGCTGGAGATGGCTACCCCCCCTACAATATCGAGGAAATCGGTCCCGAAAGGCTTCGCATTACGCTCGCCGTCGCTGGTTTCAATCGCGAGGAGCTCAGTGTCACGATCGAAGAGAACCAACTCGTTATTCGTGGCCGGCAAGCCGACAGCAGCGACAAGACGTTCTTATATCGCGGCATCGCAGCACGCCAGTTTCAGCGAGCTTTCGTTCTGGCCGAAGGGATCGAAGTGACCATGGCGGAACTTGAGAACGGGTTGTTGTCGATCGACTTGGCTCGCCCTCAGGCCGCAGCCGTGGTGCGCACCGTGGAGATCAAAACAAGTTCAAGCGGGAGCGTGCCCAAGCGAGGGGCGTGACCGGAAGGAGAACTGACATGACTGACAATAACGAATTCGTGGCGCTGGACGATGCGCAAGGCCAGCCGTTCGATCCTGCGAGGCTTGCTTATATCAAGCCAACAGGTGCCGAAGAGGCTCGAAAGCTGGGAATCCTGCCGCCGGGAATCAAAGTACCCGACAACGTCAAACTGTATGTTTTACATGGCAGCGATGGACGTGTGCTGGGCTTCACCGACGCTTGGGCGTCGGCTTACGGCGCAGCGGTACAGAACGAACTGACACCGCTCAGCCTGCATTGAAATGGCAAGACATTCACAGCGCGTCGGGTTGAACGGAACCTGCCCTACGCTGCCTGTGAACTTGCGCCGCCGTTCGTGGGTTCGGTGAGGAGCGCGTAAAGGACTTCCGGCCGCGTCGCCGCGCGCAATTTTTCACATGTCGTCTGGTTGCGCAGGATGCGCGACACGCGCGCGAGTGCTTTCAAATGGTCTGCGCCAGCGCCCTCGGGCGCCAGAAGCAAAAACACAAGATCGACAGGCTGATCGTCGACCGCATCATACGCAACAGGCGTTTCGAGGTGCGCGAACAAGCCCGTGATTTTGGCCAGACCCGCCATACGGCCGTGAGGGATAGCAATGCCCTGGCCCATTCCGGTACTGCCCAATCGTTCTCGCTCGTTGAGGGTTTCGAAAATACGCCGCTCCGGCAACCCCGTGATGCGTGCAGCATGTGTCGCGAGTTCCTGCAGCAGCTGCTTCTTGCCTTGCGCTTTCAGCGCCGGGATCACGGATTCTGGCGCGAGCAAGTCCACAATTTCCATGACGCGTTTCTCGACTGACGATCAGGCACCGGCGCCGTTCGGCGATTTGGCCTTCTCGTGGTGGTGATTCTTGAGACGTCTTTTGTAACGGCGAATCTGCTTTTCCAAATGTTCAAGTGCAGCGTCAAAAGCACGATATGTGTCGGGACCTTCCCCTTGCGCCTTGAGCGTTATGCCCGCATCCAGATGCGCAGTGCAATCCGCTCGGTAACCGGAACCTTCGTGCGAGAATACAACGCTCGCCTCCGCGCCTCCAGTGAAGAGTTTGGTGAACGTCGCTTCGATCCGCTCGCGTACCTGATCCGGCAGCGCCGCGCCGATCTCGATCTGCTTGCCCGAAACCCGAACTTTCATAAATCCCACACGTGCAGAGGTTCTGCTCGCATTTCGATCTTACGCCGGAATTCCGAGCAGCGCCTGTTCGGAAAAGGCGGCGGACCATAGGTCGCGCCCCCTACCCTGTCAATCGCGGAAATCATCTAATTCCCGCTTGGGAAAACTCCCCTTGCTTTATTCGTCGCCGCTCTACCGAAGAGGGTATCCGCATGGCCTCGCGATACTTCGCAACCGTGCGTCGCGCAATATTGACGCCGTCCGCCGTAAGCATCGACACGATCCGGTCGTCGGAGAGAACTTCTTCGGTTGCTTCTTTGTCGATCAACTCCCGAATGCGATCGCGCACCGATTCGGCGGAATGGGATTCCGCGCCGTACATGGCCTGAATGGCGGCGGTGAAAAAATATTTGAGTTCGAATACGCCACGCGGCGTGGCGATATATTTGTTGGATGTGACTCGGCTCACCGTCGATTCGTGCATCGATATTGCATCGGCAACCGTGCGCAGATTGAGCGGTCGAAGGTGTCGCACGCCATAGGTCAGGAACCCGTCCTGCTGGCGTACGATTTCACTTGCCACCTTCAGGATTGTCCGCGCCCGCTGGTCGAGACTCTTCACAAGCCAATTGGCACTCGTGAGACATTCGACGAGATAGTTTTTCGAATCCTTGTCGCGCGTCGATGCAGCCACTTTCGCGTAGTAACGCGAATTGACAAGTAGACGCGGCAATGTCTCCGCGTTCAACTCGACATGCCAGGCGCCGTCCTGCGCCTCCCGCACGAATACATCGGGTACAACAGGTTGAACCGGTTCCGCGCCGAAGGCCAATCCAGGCTTGGGTGTAAGCGCGCGCAATTCCGCGATCATATCGGCGATATCTTCGGCGTCGACACCGCAACGCGCCCGCAGACCCGCCATGTCGCGCCGCGCCACAAGATCAAGGTGCAGAAGCAAAGCCTGCATCGCGGGATCGAGCCGGCCCTTTTCGCGCAATTGCAGCGCGAGGCATTCCGACAGATTCCGCGCGGCGACGCCCGTGGGATCGAAGCCCTGGATGACCGCCAGCACGTCTTCGACACTTTCGCGCGAGGTGCCGAGGCGCTCCGAAATCTCGTTCAAGTCCACGCGCAGATATCCTGCCTCGTCAATACCGTCGATCAGGGCCGCGCCGATCAGCCGCTTTTCCCCACCCAGGGCGGCGATCGCGAGCTGGTCAAGAAGATGATCCTGCAACGTCGCATTGGGCGCGACGGATCGTTCGAAGGCGCTCTCGTCGCCAGACGGCAGCGATCCGGTTCGCAGCGTCGTCCAGTCGGCGAGCGGAGTCGCAGGCGCGGGCAGCGACGACGAATCGTCTGTGTAAAGATCGTCTCGCTCGGTGTCCATGTCTTCGGCCTTGGAGAAATCGTCGCGAGAGAGAGCGGAATCAAGCGACTCCTCCTTTTCAGACGTTGCCGCTTCCCCGGCTTCCGACCGTTCGCTCGCTTCGCCGTCGTCTCGCTCGAGCAGCGGGTTGCGCTCCAGCTCCTGCTCCACATAGCCGGCCAGTTCGAGGTTGGACAATTGCAGCAGCTTGATCGCCTGCTGCAATTGCGGCGTCATGACGAGCCCTTGACCCTGCCTCAGCTCGAGCTTTTGCGTCAAAGCCATGGCCGCGCGTCCCGCCGTCCGCTAAAGGGAAAAACGTTCGCCGAGATAGACCCGGCGAACATCGCGGTCGACCACGATCTCCCCCGGCAACCCCTCCATCAACACCTGGCCGTCATGAATGATGTAGGCCCGATCGATGATGTCGAGCGCATCGCGCACATTGTGATCCGTGATCAGCACGCCGATGCCGCGATTCTTCAGGTGCCGAATGAGGCCGCGAATTTCCGCGACCGCGATGGGATCGATCCCGGCAAGCGGCTCGTCGAGCAGAATGTAAGAGGGATGCGTTGCCAGTGCGCGGGCGATTTCCACCCGCCGCCGCTCTCCCCCGGACAGCGCAATGGCCGGCGTGTCGCGCACATGCGTCACGCCGAATTCCGCCATCAACTCCTCGACCATCGCCTCAAGGCGGCCCGGATCCGATTCCACGAGTTCTGCGGTCGCCCGGATGTTCTCTTCGGCGGTCAACCCGCGAAAGATGGACGCTTCTTGCGGCAGATAACCGATGCCCAGGCGCGCGCGGCGATACATGGGAAGTTTGGTGACGTCATGCCCGTCGAGCGCGATCGTGCCGTAATCGACGGGGATCAGGCCCGTAATCATATAGAAGCAGGTCGTCTTTCCGGCCCCGTTGGGGCCAAGCAGACCGACAACCTCGCCACGCTTGAGGGACAGGCTCACCGCGCGCACCACCGGGCGCTTGCGAAAACTCTTGCCGACACGGGTAACCACAAGGCCCTGGCTGCCTTCCACGAGCCGCGGAGTCGACCGTTCGCTTTCTTGAGGAGAGTTTTCGGTTGCCAATGTCATAGCAAGAATTGTGCCCACTCGGTTTTAAGAAAGGATGAAGCCTATTTTCCCGAATTGCTCGTCGGTTTTTTGTCGCCCGCACCCGGCGGATGCTGCGCCGGAATGAACAGACCCTGGACCCTGCCGCCAGGCGAACCGTGAGCGGTCAGGCGGGCCTCGTGCGTATCCATGTTGACGACAAGGAGCGTTCCGCGCATCACGTCCTTCTGTTTCGTGAGAACGACGTTTCCGGTCAATGTCACCGTGTGCGGCCCAAGATCGTAAACACCATTGTCGCCGGTCGCCGTTTCCGCATCGGTATCCGAAACAAAAACGACATGCCCTATCGCATCGAAGCGCGACGGATTGCCTTTCAACGTGTTCACTTTGACGGTGTCGGCGCGAAGCTTGTAATCCGCCTGCGTGACGATCACGTTGCCGGTATACGTGCCGACCTTCGTCTGGAAATCGCCGACGAAATTATCCGACGTGATATTGATGGGCGCGCTGCTGTCATGTTTGCCGAGATTCAAGCCCGCAGCCGGGGCGTGGGCCGAAGCGGGCGCCGGCGGCGTGTCGGCCGCGCGCACAGGCGCCGCGATACCGGCCAACACCATTCCCAGCAGAACGGAAAATCTCATGCGCCCTTCATCCCGTGTCCGTCGACCGTCATGTGGACATTGCCATAGAGGAATACCTGTTTCGTCTTATGGTCCGCTTTGAACCGGTCGGCGCGAAAAGTGCCCAGCGGCCCCTGCCCGTTCACCGGCACATTGCCCGTAATGATTCCGCTGGCCATGTCCACTTGCGCCGCAGTCGTGTGCAACTCATAGCCGCCGTCCGAATATAGCGAAATGACGCCGCTGAGCGCGAGCGTACGTTTCTTCGCGTTAAGCACGCCGCGCGTCGCCACCGCGTCGATCCAGCTGCCGTCTTTGAGCGACTCGTCGCCCTCGACATTCTTGAGCACCGCCGATTTCGAATTGCCCCGATCCTGTATCGCCTGATCTGCGGTAACGACATAGGGATTGCCACTGCTGTCGCTGCCGTTGAGCCGCGGCTTTATCATTGCGAGATCGTTGTTGACGATGCCCAGCCGTTGAAACGTCATTGCCACGCGGCTGCGGCTTTGCTGGCGCGGCTGCAGCGAATAGATGAGGACGGAACCGAGCAGAGCGGCGGCGGCCACGAGCAGGACGCGCTTCATGATGATGACGAAACGCGAATAGCGTTGCGCCTGACTGGCCGTCGCCCGCGTACGCGCCGTCCAGTCGCGGTCGCCGCGCAGAATCGGCGCCGGAGCCAATGGCTCGGCCAGAGCTTGCTCCGCGGTGCGATGGGGCGTCGTCACTACACCCCCGCCTGCAGGCAATCGTGCAGATGGAGGATGCCCATGGGCCGCCTGAGCGCATCGTCCGGATCGACCACGAACAGTACGGTGATCTTCTTCTCGTTCATGAGCGCCAACGCCTCAACGGCCAATTGGTGCGGCGCCACGACCTTGGGCTCGTGGGTCATCACCTCGCCCAGGGTACGGTCGAACAGCTTGCGGTCCATGTGGCGGCGCAAATCGCCGTCTGTGAAGATGCCGACCAGGCTGCCCGCACCATCGACAGCGCCGACGCAGCCGAAACGGCGTCCCGTCATCGCCAGAAGCGCCTCGCTCATCCCCGCGTCCATCGCGACGAGCGGCATTTCCTCGCCGGCATGCATGATATCGCACACGCGCAGCAGCGCCTTGCCGAGCGAGCCGCCCGGATGCAATTCGCGGTACTGATCGGGCGTGAAGCCACGCCGCTCCATCAGCGCCACGGCCAGCGCGTCGCCCAGCGCGAGCATCAGGGTGGTCGATGTCGTAGGCGCCAGTCCCATGGGGCAAGCTTCGCGCGACCTGGGCAGCAGCAAGGCGATGTCGGCGGCGCGCAACAGGGTGGAATCGGCGCGGCTCGCGATGCCGATCAGCGGAATCGAAAATCGCTTGGCGAAGGCAATGAGGTGCGAAATCTCCTCGGTTTCGCCCGTGTTCGACAGCAAGACGATCGCGTCGGAGCGCGTCACCGCACCGAGGTCGCCGTGGCTGGCTTCGGCCGGATGGACGAACTGGGCCGGCGTGCCGGTCGAGGCCAGGGTCGCGGCGATCTTGCGCGCGATATGCCCCGATTTCCCCATGCCGCTGACGATCACGCGCCCTTCGGTATTAAGCAGCGCATCGACGGCGCGGCTGAAATCGCCGTTCAGCGACTGGCCCAGCGCCGCAATGGCCTCACCGGCATAGTCGAGCACGCGGCGCGCGGCCGCGAGATCGCCAGCTGGCTGGGCGGGAACATCCGGCACCGAAATCGCTGCCGCCGGTTTGGGGTCGGTCAACCGCATCAAGGACAATCCGTGCTCGCGGCCCGCCCCCTGAACGAACCGCCGCCGTCAATCGCCGAGGCGGCAGAAGAGCCGATCGCCAGGGCGAAAATCATGCCAACATCTGCCCGGATTATGGGCAGTCGTTCCGCGTCATTCAAGGCGACAACAATCGATGCGCCAGAGGCCGTTTTGGCGCCTCCTAATGGGCAAAAATATCGATATCCGCCCAGCCGGCCAGATCGAGTTCCGCCCGCGCCGGCAGATAGGCAAAGGCGGCAGCGGCATGCGCCGTCCGGCCCTCGCGGGCCAGCATCGCGTCCAGCGCCACCCTCAGCCGGTGCAGATAGGCGACGTCGTGGGCGGCATAGGCGAGCTGTTTTTCCGAGAGCTCCGGCGCCCCCCAGTCCGAGCTTTGCTGCTCCTTGGAAAGATCGATGCCCAGGAGTTCCCGCACCACATCCTTGAGCCCATGCCGGTCGGTATAGGTGCGGGCGAGCTTGGAGGCGATCTTGGTGCAGTAGATGGGCGCGGTCGTCACCCCGAGATAGCGTTTGAACACCGCCACGTCGAAGCGCGCGAAATGAAACAGCTTCGTCACCTTCGCATCGCCGAGCAGGCGCCTCAGATTGGGCGCATGGTACTGGTCCGGCGCGAACTGCACCGCGTGGCACACCTCGCCGTCGCCGGACAGTTGCGCCAGGCACAGCCGGTCGCGATGGGGATTGAGGCCCAGGGTTTCCGTATCGATGGCGACGACCGGTCCCAGGTCCAGCCCGTCCGGTAAATCGTTCTTGTGCAGTTTGATTTTCACGCGTGCTCCGAACCGTTCAAAGATTGTCCATCATATCATATGGAGAACCGGCAATCGCGCCCTCCGCGGAACAGGGAATTTCGCGGCGGAACATTCCGAGATCGAATTCCCTGCTAGCAGGGAAATTAGCAGGGAATAAAATTAACAGGGAATAACAGGAGCGGGCCGACACCGGATTCCCACACCAGATCTCCATAAACGACAAACCCGGCCGCTCGTTTCAGGGCGCCGGGCGCACAATGCCATCGTGATGAAAAGCTAGCATGTTTGATCAAACGAGTCCAGAGCACCGAAGCGTGCTCTCCGCCGATTTCGATGGCGCCGGATTTGACAGAAATATGTCGACGCACGTTCGGGACCGACGATTTAACAACCGCAGGTGGAGACATTTTCGCGCATGGGTTGATTTGCGCCAACCGCCTGTCGCGGGAATCGATTGAGCGAAAAAAGCGAGCGTGCAATTGTCCCGCGCAATTCAGCGGGGGAATGATCATGCCGGCCCAAACGGCTGACGGCGGCAGCGTCGATGTCGTCAGTGACGAGTTGAGAACGATGCGGGTGCGCAAAGTCTATATCGAGATGCGCCTTCCGGCTGTACGCGACGAAATCAAGAAATACAGCGAAGAACACAAGCTGCTCGGCAAAGATGCCGACCCCAGCCTGACGCAAGAAGCGAAGAAGGCGTGGGCGGCAAAAAAAATCTACGCCAATCAATATCTTCGTTGGCTGCGGGAAGAATTGAAGTCCCTCGAAACGGAAAAAAACGCTATCGCGGATAAACTGGCGACCACGCGACCGAAGATCGCGCCGCTGAAACGCCGATAGAGCCATGCCGCCGAATGCCAGACCAGAATCATTCCTTGCGGGGCTCGGGAACGGCGCGGCGACTTTCGGACAATCATTGAATCAATGTGAAGCGAAAATACTCCGTCACCTTGGCGGCGCCGGGCGCACAATGTCGTTATGGCAAAATATGTGGCTAGTTCGGTCAAACGAGTCCAGTGTGGCGACAGCGAAATTCACGCCAATGCGGGTAAGGGGAAGCAGCCAATGAAAATCTTTGTCCTCGGGGGAGACGGGTTTTGCGGCTGGCCGACGAGCCTGCACCTTTCGAACCAGGGCCATGACATCGTCATCCTCGACAATCTGTCGCGACGAAAAATCGACGTCGAACTGGAGGTCGAATCGCTCACGCCGATCCGCCCGCTCGGCGAGCGCCTGCGGGCCTGGAAGGAAATCTCCGGCAAGACCATTCAGTTCGAGCATGTGACGATCGGCGAGAACTACACCCGCCTCGTCGATCTGATCCGCCAGCATGAGCCCGAGGTGATCATCCATTTTGCCGAGCAGCGCGCAGCGCCCTATTCGATGAAGTCGCCCTATCACAAGCGTTACACGGTCAAAAACAATCTGTCGGCCACCAACGACGTTTTATGCGCCATCGTCGAAAGCCGCCTCGACATTCATCTGGTGCATCTGGGCACGATGGGCGTCTATGGCTACGGCACGGCGGGAATGAAGATCCCGGAAGGGTATTTGCGGATCACGCTGGACACGGCCGAAGGCGCCAAGAACCACGAAATCCTGTACCCCGCCAATCCGGGTTCGATCTATCATATGACGAAGACCCAGGATCAGCTTTTCTTCTTTTACTACAACAAGAATGACGGCGTCCGGATTACCGATCTGCACCAGGGCATCGTGTGGGGCACGCAGACGCGGGAAACCGCGCTCGACGAACGGCTCATCAATCGCTTCGACTATGACGGCGATTATGGCACGGTGCTGAACCGTTTCCTGATGCAGGCCGCGATCGATTACCCTCTCACCGTTCACGGTACGGGCGGCCAGACGCGGGCTTTCATTCACATCCAGGACACCTGCCGCTGCATCGAGCTTGCGATCGAAAACGGTCCGCAGCGGGGCGAACGGGTGAACATCCTGAACCAGATGACGGAGACGCATCGCCTGCGCGACCTGGCCGCCATCATCTCGCGCATGACGGGGGCAAAGATCGAATTCGTCCGCAATCCGCGTGTCGAAGCGGACGAAAACGATCTGCATGTGACCAATGACCGTTTTCTCGGGTTCGGTCTGAAACCCATCACGCTCGAAGAAGGCCTCCTCTCCGAAGTCCACGACATTGCAAAGAAATACGCGGCGAGGGCGGACCGTTCGAAGATACCGTGCGTGTCCACCTGGCGCTAGGCGGCGCTGCTCGCGCCTGGGTCGTCTCAGCGTTTGGGCTTGGGAGCCGTTGCCGCGCTGCGTTGTTTGTCGGCGACAGAGGAACGCGCCTCTTTGACCGGAGGCGTTTCTGCCGCCGGTGCCGGCGCAGTCCGTGTGTCCGCGGGTTTGATATCGACCGCAACACCCTTATACCAGGTTGAAAGAGGAACTTTCCCAATCAGCTCGCGAAGATCGTTATCCGTCATCTTGTCGAGTATACGGCGTGGAATTTTCTCCGATCCGCTCGGGAAACTCCCGATCACTATGGTCCGTTGACCTTCCGGTGCATCGCGATGAACCCTGATCGCCTGGACGCGATCGTCTTTCGGCCTGAATTTCAGCATTCTTGCCTCCGCTCGTTTGTTGAAAAGCGTAGCTACTGTTTAACTCAAAATAGCTGGAGTTATACAGTCCCAGCGACGGTTCGTCATCTACGCCAGCCGTGGACAGATGAATAAGGTCGATGACGGCCAAAAGAGATCGGATTGCAAATCCTCTTGTACGGCCCCGGTCGGGCGACAGCATTGTCGATCCGAGTAGCCGGGTTAGCCGATCCAAGCGTGCCAAAATGCCAGAGTTTTTAGATAGAGATCAATGCAGGCATTTTCTTCTATGAAAAGACGCCCGGCCGAATCCACCCGGTCTCGCTTGACCTTGTTCAGCCTGCTCGCTGTGGCATAGACGGCCTTCGGCTTCACGTCGGCGGGAATTTTGTGGAGAAATTGAACGAGTTCGGCTAAACCACGCCGTTTGTGAAAGAATTCCTCGTAGCAGACCACGAAGACGTCGTTCCCCATCGCGCCTATGACGTTTTCAAGTGACGCATTCCACTCCCTGACGGCATCCTCCGTGCGGCGCTGCCGACTCCAGAATCTTCCTGAGTCCGCTCTTGCTTCGAACGAATTGCTCACGTCGTAAATGTTGCGCAACATGAAAACAAATCGGGCGCCCGGAAAAATCGCTCGCATCTTTTCCAGATGCGCGTGCAGTCTCGGCGCCTTGTCTCCGATCAATTTCGCGTCATGGCATTTCGCGGCAAACGCTTTTGGTTTGTCTGTGATATAGGCTTGGGAAGCATACGAGTCCGAGTTTCGTACGTCCATAAGGCGCGCGGCCTCGAACAAGGCCGGCGAGCATTGGTCGATTTCGTGGTACCAGAGTCGCGTGAAGCGCTCGTTCGTGACGCAGACGTGGGCGCTCGTGTTGAGCAGCTTGGCCATTGCGGTGGTGCCCGAGCGGGCACAGCCGATGACGAATACATAGCGGTACTGGCTAACCTTCGCCCCCCATAACACTCAGCAACTCGTCTATGGGCGGTAGCTCGCCCACTACCTCCGAATTTTCATCGACGATCAGGATGCGGGCGCCCTTCATCGCAGCGACGGGGAGTTGAAAACTGTTCGTTCGCCCCAGGAAACTGAAATCTTCTTCGTCCGGCTGATCGACCTCGCAAAGAATTTGCAGCGCCGTGCCGTCGTGCGCCGCCAGCGACAATGAATTGTTCGCGCCCGGTTTGTGCATGCGCAAGGTCAGCCGGTACTGCCCGTCCCGGACTCTGGGGTTCGCCACAAAGAAATATTTTTCCTGGGACCGGAACACGCCGAGAGGCGAACGGCGGCCTTCCGCGCCCGTCACGAGATTCTTCAGCGACACTTTTGTAAGGCCACCGTCACGGCAGAAAGCGGAAACGTCGCAGGCGAATCTTCGGAACGGTTCCGCGAAGAAGGCGCCTTCGGTCATCGCATGTACGGCCACGCCGTCGACGGTGAGCTCGACCAGAACTTCCTCTTCCGATTCGGGTCCCGCCGTCGCGGCGCCGACGACGACGCCATCCGTGGATACAAAGCCGATCTTGGCGTCGTAGTCTGAGACGGCAACCCGTTTCGATACCCATTCGCTGAGCAGCAACCTGCCATTATTCTCGATCTCCACGGCCTCCAGATCGTCGGCAGGCAGCGACGCAGGCAGGCGCACAGGAGCATAGGACCAGCCTTCGCGGCCGTCGTAGAAATAGGAGACATCCACGGCCGCGCGACCGTTCAGTATGACGGTCAGGCGCTGTTCGGTATTGGCAAAGACCCGACGCTCCCAGTTCTGGGTGAACCCTCCATCTCGAATCCCGAGGCATCCCAATCTTCCGATGAGCTGGAAACTCGCCGACTTGTTGAGAGCTTTGCGATCGACAAAACGATCCGGCAGCGTGCCGACCGGCTGCCAGCCTGCGACCTCGACGGCTTCTTCCCGCGAATTTGAAAAACCGCTCGCGCGCGAGGCAGGATATTTTCCGTCCGCAATGGTCCGAAGCTCTTCGGAAAAGCGGGCATAGAGTTCCAGATATTGCAGGTCGCCGGGTTCGCTCATGGCGCCTCAAAAAATGACATGGTCGAGATGCAGGCCTTGGCGCACCGGTCCCGACAGGTTGAGCGTATGCGCACCAGCGGTCCAGGTATGGGATTTGGGATCGGTGCGGCGCACCTGAACAAAGTTGAACGGATCGCTTGCCAGAACGCGATCTCCGCGCATCGACGCGTTCGTCAAAAACAAGGTGTCGGCAAACCCGCGGACGTCCTCGGGAAAATAGCGGCCATCATTTCTCACCAGAAGCGTTCCACCACCTACAAATTCCTGGAGCGTATCGCGGATATCTAATTTTCGAATGTGCAGGCATTCTCGTTCTTCCAGATAAGTGAAGATGGTTCCTTTCCCGCAAATATCGAAATCGACATACTTGCGTTGCACGATCTGATCTTCCAGATAATGCGGTCCGTAAATATCGTCGTCGTCCCATTTCGCCCAATAGTCCGCGTCGACCTGATCGATGCCGAAATTCATGCAATAGCCGACGGATTTGTCGCCCGGCACGAAACAAAGCTTCGCATTGGGCGTGACCGCAACCTGCTGCGCGATGTCCTCCGGCACCTGGGCGCCGTTTGCCACGATCGTGAGATGGGTGTTGCGGTAGGATTGCTGCGCATACATTTCGAGCGCGAACGGGATGAGCTGCGGGCGGATCGTGGGCAGCACGACATTGATCGAAGGCTGCGAAGGTTCGTTGTAGACCGGCTTCACCTTCACGGCCGCAAAAATGGTCTCCAGCCGCTCGAAGAAGGTATGGTTTGTGACGGCGTCGCGCCACGCCAGGTGCTGCAGGCCAAGGAGCCCTATCGGGTCTTCCACCATGAAGGACAGGGCAGACTGAAATTCTGCCGGGTTTCCGACTCTCATGAGCCCAACGGCTTCCGGACCGCCGGCATCGGTCAGCACCAGCGATTTGCAGGCCGCCGCCTGCAGCGCCCGCTTGCGGAAATAGGCCGGCCTGCGCTCCGTCAGCACTGACGGATAAAAGACGCCCCACGCATTGCGCATGAGAAACGCGAGCGCGGGCTCATCGAGACTGCCCAAAAACCTGCGCCTCAGAACGGCGTGGATCTTCTCATTGTTGTTTCGCAGCCGGTACGAACTGTCCACCAGCCAGGTGTTATGCGGCAGCAACGGCCCGACGAGATCGACGACAGCATCCGGCGCGAGGAACTGCGCCAATTCATAGGCGCCATCGATGAGGAAGCGAAAATATCCGCTCTCGATCCTGAACTTGTACGCGTTGAGCTTGAACGGGTTGAACGTCCTGACGTTCACGCCCGGGTCCAGGTGAAACATCTTCGAACCCGTCAACTTGAATTCGGCGGGCACGAAAACCGCATCCGCGATTTCGAACAGATGGCTATAGGCGTTCACGGCGTCCGCTTCGTCGGTAACCCACAAGACGGTCGGCGTGCCGCGTTCCCGGTAATGTTCAACGAGCCGGCGCAGCCGAGCGAGATCGTCTCCGGGCAAATCGAGCAGGGCCCTGCGCCAGCCGGCCTCGACCCGCGGCCAGCGCCCTTCTATGAGCAGCAGATCGACGGGTTGGCGCTGCGCGCGCGCATCCTCGGTTTCGTCCGGTTCAATCGCTTCCACATGCGCAAATGCGGACAGATCGGCCAGCAACTCTGTGGAGCCGATGAATGCGAGGCGATTTTCCAAGGACAGCGAGGCGCTGCATTGCGGCGCGGCCTGATTCACGAAATCGAGCAGTTTCGGGGAAGCCCAGTCCTGATGGAGCCGAGTGAGAAAGGCATGCGATTCCGCGGCAGGCTCGGGAGAGGGCACCTCAGGCTGGATATTCATACGCTGACAGCCCCCGCGCCGACGCCAATTGACAGAAAACACTATCGCACATTATGGCGGCACGAAAGCGATCTGGCGTATACGTGGCGACGCAGAAATTCGAGTCAGCCTGACCCAGGGTTGTCCTTTTGTCTTCGAGGTCCGTGCCTTTGATCGCGCAGTGCTGGCTTCACATTGGCATCGAGCATACCGGATCGACGACCATCCAGACCTTTCTGGCCAGGAACCGGGATCGGCTGCTCTCCCAGGGCTTCCTCTACCCCAAAGCACCCGGAGAAACGAACCATCTGGGCCTCACCGCCTATTGCCTGAACGATCTGAAGATCGACGATGTGCGGCTCATCTGCGGGATCAACAGGCCGGAAGCCGTGCCGCCCTATCGCAAGAAATTGATGGCCGCGCTCACACAGGAAGTCGCAGGATCGAATGCCTCGGCAATCGTGCTGTCTAACGAGCATCTCAGCACGAGATTGCGAAAGCCCCGGGAATTCGAGCGCCTCAAAAACATTTGTCGCGAAATATCCTCAAATACAAAGGTTCTGGTCTACATTCGAAACCAGGTCGATCTCGTTGCCAGCGAATACAGCACGAACGTCAAGGCGGGCGGCACACGCGCGTTTTCGTTTCCGCCGAAAGACGGAAACCTGTTGCACCTGGCGGACTATGCGAAATTCCTCGAGCCCTGGTGCGAGATGTTCGGCCGCGAAAACGTCATCGTCCGGCGATTCGAGGCCGGCGATTTTCCAAACGGCGATCTGGTCGCGGATTTCGCGGCGCAGCTTGGTCTCGATACCGGCGCGTTCGAGACGGTCCCGCGTCTCAACCCGTCATTGCCCGCGGCAAGCATCGCCTTCCTGCGCGAATTCAACAAATCCGTGCCGAGAATTGTGGACGGCCAGATAAATCCCTTGCGCCGACTGCTCGTGAACATTCTGCAGAACTACCGGGCCGGCGAAAGGCTGCTACTCCCCCCGGAATACGCCACCGCGATCGCGGAGCGATATCGCGAATCGAACGAAAAAGTGTCGGCGGATTTCTTCGGCGGGCGTTTTTCTCCGCTCTTTTCCGCCGCGTCGGCCGTCGGTGCGGCCGGTACGTCATTGAACGACACGATCGATACCGCGGACGCGATTGCGCTGGCGGCTCATCTCTGGACCGAACAGCAACAGAAAATTCGGAAGATGGAAGAGCGGTTCAAAAAGCGCAGAGCCCGGCGAAAAGCCGATGCGTAAAGGCGGGCGGACGCGTTGTCGCGCCCGCCCGTAGTTCCTTAACTCGATTCCTTAACCGGCGCCGTTGGACTTGCGAAACGCAACCGGTTGTACGTGTCTCGCCGGGCCGACCTTGGCATTGCCCTTTGTCCCGCCGCCCTGGCGATTGGGCGTGCCGCAGACATCGGAACCGTAGACAATATTGGTGCCGACGTCCGAGAAGGAGTTGTTTCCCGGAATGGTATTATTCCCCGACGCAGGGCCGCTCAGAATGCCGGCGCAGGCATCCGCGATCTGGTTCTTGTAGACCGTATTCCCCGTGCCGGTGGCCGAGCTGTCCGGTTCCGTGCATTCGCCATCGAGATGGATGCCCGATTCGGTCCCCGACTGGGTTCCGCCATTGGAGATGGTGTTCAGTCCAATGTGGTTGTTGTCGCTGCAGGCGTCGATGTCGTCCCACGGCTGCGTGTTGGTGATGGTGTTCGACAGGACCGCAATGTAGTCGTCGCTGCCGCCGCCTGGCGGATCGCTATACAGACCGACGCCGGCGAACTGCGAACCCGAAATGATGTTCGACTTCACCTGCACCAGACTACCCGAAGCGCCATTCACGGCGTCCAGCACGACGCCGTATTGCGAACTCGAAACGGTATTGCCCGAAACCCTCGACGGCGCCAGATAGGATCCTGCCTGCATGTCGTACAGCAATATCCCCGACGACCCGTAATAGGGGCCGGTGTAGATAAAGCCGCTGACCTGATTTCCCGTAACGCGGGCCGTGGCGTTGTAGCCGACCTGGATGCCGTTCTGCGCGGTGACATCCGTGGCGCCCACTCCCGTCACGATATTGTTCGTGATCGTGGCATTGGAGTCGGCCGACCCCACCGTGATGCCGTTCTTGTCGAAATTGGTCACGGTATTGCCGGTGATGGTGGCTGTGGGCGTTCCGGCAGTTTCGCTTTCGACGCTGATGGCCAGGCCGCCCTGACAACCCTGATAGCCCGGCGGCAGCAACTGGTTCTGGGCCGTGTTGCCGCTGATCGTGCCGCCGGCATTCTGGTAATAGATGCCGACCAGATCGATGGCGCATGTCGTGATGTTGTTGCCGCTTCCGTCAACGATGAGGTTCTTGATATTCACTTTGGCGGGCGCGAGTGTGGGAATGACGGCGATCTGGGCTGCGGTCGGAGTCGCGTAAAGATCGGTCACGTTTGCTGTGAGGCCGGCGGGCGGCGAGGCGACGGTCGGCGAGGCCATCCCGGTGACATTCTCCAATGTCATGTTCTGCGGGATGACGACCTGTTCCTGATAGACGCCGGGACAGATCTGTATGACATCGCCTGAATTGGCCGCGCTGACAGCCGACTGGATGGACATGTATTGCGGGTGTCTGCTCGTGCAGGTGCCAACCTGACGCGTCGCGGCATTCGCATCCTGTGCGCCCATGCCAAGAGCGATACCCGCCGCGAATAATAGATAGCCTGATTTCAAGGACATTTCATGACCCCCTGTGGTTCGTAGGTTTTTTGATGAAGAATGATGTCGAATGAGGCAGATGGTTAATAAGGCCTCAGTGCATATATTAACAGTTGTCCCGATAGGACACAATATATCAGCCATGCTCGCGTATGTGGCGTTTGTATCAATGTTTGTCGGAGTGTGCCGCTAGGTGCGCGGAGACAGACAGATGGTGCCAGAAGAGGACTCGCAAAAGTCCCGTAACCCACTGACATCGAACACTTCTGTCTCCTGCGAAAAGCTACCGTACCCAGGCCGTACCCAGAATTTCCGCGGCTGGCTGGGTTCGAGTGCGAACGACCGCGAACAAACGTGGTCACCGCAGCGATTCTATTACATTGCGGTGATTGTCGGAAGACAATGATGCTGTCGGTACCGCAGGCTCAGTTCACGAGTGCCCGGACGAGGTTGATCTGCGCCGTCCGGCGGCCCATTCCGAATCCTCCTATACTACGGCGAAGAATTGCGGCGAAGGAGCCTGCGATGACGATCGCCGAATGGATGCTTTTTGCAGCCGTCCTTCTCTATCTGCTGACGGTCGCGCCGATGAAGGCCATCGGTCACGGCACATTCGACAATTCCAATCCGCGCGATGCGGTGTTCTACACGTCGGGCATCCGCGCAAGGGCTTTGGGCGCCCATATCAATGGAGCCGAGACCTTTCCCTTCTTCGCGGCGGCCGTGCTTCTCGCCGAATTCCGGCCCCAGCCGCAGCACCTGATCGGCCTGCTGGCCGACGCCTTTGTCGCCGTGCGGCTCGCCTTCGTCGCGGCCTATCTGGGAAACCGACCGACGTTGCGAACCTCCTCTGGAATCTCGGCTTTACCGTGAACGCGGCGATATTCTTCCTGCCCTAGTGG
>Ga0302324_100008130_pt1 | contig 22169 bp, 23 predicted proteins | sample Palsa_T0_1_FD_201949 | JGI IMG/M metagenome (GOLD analysis project Ga0302324, IMG submission 201949) | Peat permafrost microbial communities from Stordalen Mire near Abisko, Sweden - Palsa_T0_1 | ecosystem: Environmental > Terrestrial > Soil > Palsa > Peat permafrost | place: Sweden: Abisko...
GCCGCTATAGTATCGCTATAGTTTAGGACAGCGGGCTAGTCATGAATAATAAAAAGCACATTCCGTGCCTGAATCGACCGAGCCGCTTTACTTAATGCGACAGCGCATGGCCTGTGAGGGTAGTCCCCGTCGCGGCGACTCGATGGGAAGCCTCTGTCCGCTCATCACTTCAAACGGACCCGCGCTCATAGATATCTATCGAACGAACGATCGCCGCCGCCTCGTGCAGATGCTGCCGCTCGCGCCCCCTTTTTGAGCAGATCAAGCTCCATGGTGGGCCCGAGCGGCTGCTGCGCAGATCTCGCCTCGCATCAGCCGCCGGCTGCAGCCCGCCGCCCGGCGATCCTCTAGGCTACCGGCGGTCAAGACGATCGGGGGGCCGTTCGATTTAGTTTCTTATGGGACGTTGTGCTGGCCTTCACCGCGCTGTTTACGGCTCCCACTCGGCGCGCCCTTGACGGGCCGCGTACCCGTGCGATTGGGGCCGAAAGTCCCATCTCCAGGCCGCGGCGGTGCACGAAAATGAGGCGGGTCCGGTCGGCCCTAGGGTAAGATTCCATGAGAATGGCTCATGCCGGCATTACGCTTACCCTAAACTATTGAAAGTTCTCGCCTCAATTACGTTCGGAAGGCAAGCCGCCGGAGCCGGTGAGGCTCATTCCTAAACTATTGATCCACGAACAAAACGCTGACTCACTGGCCGATTCCGCTCGAAACGGCCCGCTTGACCAGTTTACGCAACGATGGACCGAACTGGTACGGGACTAAATGTGGCCTTTAAAAGTAAAAGCGAATTACACGGTCTCGATATGCTGGAGTCTCCGGCTTGATCCGAGGCGTCCGGCAGTCCCTGTCGGCCGCAGTCGTCTGGGCTTCGCCCATCTAGCGCAGTTTCTCCAGGGGCTGTCGGGCCACAAGTCGATCTCGACCCCGGCTGACGCGCGCGCTAAGTCATGAGAATTGTTATTTATCACACCATTCTTTGGTCGAAGTACAAGGGTGCAATATTTACTCGTTTGTATTCGCTCTGTAGCAGCGCCGGGGTTGACGTTTCATTTGTTCAGGACGTGTCACTTGTTCAGGACGCTTCACTTGTTCAAGACGTTTCATTCGTTCAGGACGTTTCATTTGTTCAGATCGCGGAAACCGAAAGTTCCTATGCTCGACTTGGGGGAGTTGATCGCTCCTATCACCATTACCCGTTTCGGCTCCTGATTGAGGGCACCTATAACGACGCCTCTGTGAAGAGAAGGCTGTGGGTGATCGGGAGGGACCTACTGATGCATTCCTGCGATCTTGTGGTCTTGCCAGGCTATCACCTCGTGGAACATTGGATGATGCTGTTCTTTTGCATGCTCCTGAGACGTAGGCGCGCGGTATTTTGCGATTCTACGAGTCTTGATAACAAAAAGGTGGGCGTGAAAGAGCTTGCCAAGCGGTTCTTTTTCTCGCGCTGCGATGGCTTCTTTTGTTACGGAAAGCGAACCGAGGAGTATGTCAGCAGCTACGGCGTCCCTGCGTCAAAGATCTATTCCAATTGCCAGGCCGCTGCACTACCACATGGATACGACCCAGACGTTGTCCAAGCCACCTATAGCGCCAATGCAATAGAGATGTCCGAAGAGCCACATTTCATCTTTATTGGTCGGCTGTCAATCGAGAAAGGACTGCATGATCTGTTGGAAGCGTTCAATTTGGTACACGCCAGGATTGGAGGAGCGCGACTCGACTTGGTGGGCGCAGGTCCTCTCGAAGCTGACCTACGGCAGCACATCACCAGGCTTGGTTTGGATGGCGCAATAACGCTACTGGGCGCGCGGAAACTCGATGAGGTCGTGCCACTACTATACCGCAGCGTTGCTTTAGTGCTACCAAGCTACAGCGAGCCATGGGGGCTGGTTGTGAATGAATCACTCAGCTATGGATGTCCTGTCGTGGTGAGTGATCGTTGCGGGTGTGTTCCTGAGCTTGTGATTGAAGGCGTAACGGGCTACTCATTTACGGCCGGAAACGTGGACATGCTGTCTACGGCAATGCTCGCGGCCATACATCTCTCTAAAGATCGAGCAGTCACTGTCAAGAACTGTCTTGAAGTGATGTCTAACTTTACTCCAGAGAAAGCGGCTGCCCGAATGTTAGCCGGTTGCGAGGCCATCATCGAAGGCCGCTCGTAGACCACTGCATCAAGGGTATTTCGACATTGCGGACCGCAGGCATCGAACTGGGTGCAAATATGGCCGGCATCGCTAGCGCGAACGCAATCGACGACGCAGCAAGCTCATTGGAGCGAGTCTTGGCCGCGTGGAACGATCTAAGCCCGAGTGCCCGATATTTCTTTCAGACGGTATCGTGGGTCGAGCTGCTCACCACGCGCTGCACATCTGATGTGGTTTGGCACGTGACGTTACGCGGCGGACGAGCTATTTTCGTCTCAATCCTTCGGCGCCGACTGTTGTCGCTGGGAGGCATTCGCCTTCGGATCCTGACCTCCCTTCGTCCGGTGCCGCAAATGCCCCCCTTTGCCGACAGCCTAATCGACTTGGACGCAGCTACTCATCTTGATTTCGGCGATATAGCAAACGACTTGGAGCCGTGGCACGCACTGCGACTCCGAGGGCTTCGCGCCGGCTCACCTTGGCTCAAAGTTTCTGCCGACAACCTCAAGATTGCGTCTGAGCCGCAGGAGGGTGTCGGATTTTTCGACACGTCTTCGTCAATCGAAGAACGGTGGCCTACCGTGCCAAAGAACATGCGCAACACGATTCGCAAGGCTCGAAACCGAATCGGCAAACGCGGACAGATAGTCGTTGCAACTGGAGACGCAATCGCGGCAGCTTTCGACGAGTTCGTCGCGCTCGAAGCCGCGGGCTGGAAAGGTCACGCGGGAACTTCTCTTGCGCAAACACCCGGCGAGCGCGAATTACTGCGCGAATACTTCGTGACATCGGATACCGCTGAAGTTCGCTCACTACACATCGAAGGCCGGCTCGCGGCATCCCAGCTATCGCTCAAATTCGTCGGTACACAATTCCTGTTGAAAGTGGCGTATGACGAGTCAGTCGCGGACCTTTCGCCAAGCCACGTTCTTTTTGCAGATCTGATTGAATCTTGCTGCAAGGATTCTTCTGTCAACCGGATCGACTGCATCGTCTGGCAACCATGGCACGCACAATGGGGCATGACCCGCGAGCCGACGTACGACTTGATTGCCTTTAACCGCAGCTCGGCCGGAGGCTGGCTCGCGATGATAGGGTGGAGTTTGAGACCCCGCGCAAAGTATCTAAAGGCCATTAAATCGATGATGAAAGCCGCGGGCGCCGCATCCGTAAGAAACAAAATCCTGGTCATTTGGCGCTCGACCCGCAACGGTTCAGCCAAATTGTCTGGGGACAAAAACAATACTGGGCCGAAGCCGCCGCACTATTAATGTATTTATACAGAGCGCTTCAGGAAATCGTTCGTTGCCAGCCGGAGCGCAGGGTATCCGATCGCTGCAGATACCAGGCCACTGTGGCGCGCAAGCCAGCCTCGAGCGAGATACTCGCGCGAAAGGCGCATTCCCGTTCGATCTTCGAACAGTCAATCGCGCAGCGGCGATCATGTCCGGGTCGGTCCTTGATGTAGCGAACCAGCCGCTCGCTTACCTCGCCCTGGGCCACGGCGCAATTCGGGAACGTCTGGCGCAGTTCGCTCGTGGTACCAATGTAGTCATCAACGATGGCGCACAATTTGTGCACCAGGTGGATGTTCTCGCATTCCGAGCGGCCGCCGATGTTATAGACCTCACCCGGCCTGCCGCGCATCAGCACCGCATCGATGCCACGGCAATGGTCTTCCACGTGCAGCCAGTCGCGGATGTTGCGCCCGTCGCCATAGACCGGCAAGGACTTGCCGGCCAGCAGTTGCGCAATCATCAGCGGTATCAGCTTTTCCGCGAACTGATATGGACCGTAGTTGTTGGAGCAGTTGCTGATGCTGGCCTGCAGCCCATAGGTGTGGTGATAAGCCCGCACCAGGTGATCCGAGGCCGCCTTGCTCGCCGAATACGGCGAGTTGGGCGCATACGGCGTCGATTCCTTAAACGGCGGATCATCGGGGCTGAGCGATCCATAGACCTCGTCGGTCGAGACGTGATGGAAACGGTGCGTCGGAACGCTCTTTTCCTCAAGCCACACGCGGCGAGCGGCCTTGAGCATCGAGTGCGTACCGATGATGTTGGTCTGCACGAACGCGTCCGGGCCTTCAATCGAGCGATCGACATGCGATTCGGCGGCAAAGTGCACAATGGTGTCGACCCGCTCCTCGCGCAGCAGCTGCTCCACCAGCGCCGTGTCACAGATGTTGCCGTGAACGAAGCGATAGCCGGCGCCGACCTGAGCGGCCTTCAGATTGGCAAGGTTACCGGCATAGGTCAGGGCATCGAGCACGACTAGCCGATCACCGGAGTGTTCTGCCAGCCAGTAGTGCACGAAATTAGCGCCGATGAATCCGGCCCCGCCAGTAACGAGTAGTCGCGCCATGCCTGTCCGTTGATTTGTGCGTCCCGCCCGAACGACGATAACCAGTATAGGTAACTCGCCGGTCCGGCGCCCCATGTCTGATCAACCGCGCGGCAGATCCGCCAAGGTGGCGCGCAGATTCTGACGCCAGGGGCCCGGTTTTATGCCCAGCTGCTCGACGCTTGCGGCTGTATTCAGGACGCTATTCGCCGGACGATGAGCCGCCGTCGGGTAGTCAGTAGTGGCGATCCGCGTGACTTCGACAGGCTGCGATAGCAGCCCTGCTGCCCGCGCATCCTCGGCGATCGCGCAGGCGAATTCATACCAGCTCGCCACCCCGTCATCGGTCCAATGCAGGATACCGTGCACGCGCGGCAGTTCGGCGATCCTCCAAAGCGCACGCGCGACAGAGAACGCCGCGGTCGGCGAACCCCTCTGGTCGGCCACAACGCGCACCGCGCGGCGCTCACGCATCAGCCGCAGCATCGTCAGCAGGAAATTCCTGCCCTGTGCCGCATAGACCCAGGCGGTGCGCAATACCACAGCCCGTTTGCCCAGTACGCCGAGCACGGCCTGCTCCCCGGCGAGCTTCGTTCGGCCGTAAACACTAAGCGGATGGGCAGGGTCGCTCGGTCGATATGGCTCGGACCCTCGGCCATCGAATACGTAGTCGGTCGACAGCTGAATCAGGCGGCAACCGTCGAGCGTGTGCGTGGCTTCGGCCAGATGCTGTGGCGCCTGGGCATTGATGGCGTCCGCTAGAAAGGGCTCGGATTCAGCCTTGTCCACCGCTGTGTAGGCGGCCACGTTAATGACGAGCTCGGGTCGAAATGTCGTCACCGCCGCATGAACTGCACGTGCATCCCCGATATCGAGTTGCTCCCGGTTCGGTGCCTGCGACTCGATTCCCGCCGGCAGGCTGCGAAGCAGCGCGCTGCCCACCTGCCCGGAGGCGCCAGTGATCAGCACTCTCACGCGTAGGTCTCGGCGTCCTTCAGCATTGGCGCGGACGCGTCTTTTGCGGACGGATCGGTACCGGCAAAACGGCGGCCGATGATAAGCGCTTGGGCCAATCCCCCGGGTTTGGGACGTTCTGCATAGGTGAAGGACAGGCCCCATTGACTGCCATCGCCGAGTAGGCGTTGAAACGCCGGCAGATCGACCGGTGTCGAAATGAGCAGAATGTCGCGGATGCCAGCCAGCATCAGCGACGACAGCGGGTAATAGACCATCGGCTTGTCGTACACCGGCAGCAACTGTTTGCTGACCGCGCGCATGACCGGATGCAGCCGTGTGCCGGCACCGCCGGCGAGAATGATCCCTTTTCTCATGGCGGCCTGCTCACAGATTCTGATAATTCGGCCCGGATCCACCCTCGGGCGTAGTCCAGGTGATGATGCCGTAGGGATCCTTGATGTCGCAGGCCTTGCAGTGCACGCAGTTGGCGGCGTTGATGCGCAGCATCCTGCCGCCGGCAGGGTTGTCGACCATTTCGTAGACGTTTGCCGGGCAGAAGCGCTCGCAGGGATTGCCGAACTCCTGCACGCAGCGTGTCGCGCAGATCGAGGTGTCGGCGACCTTCAGGTGCGCCGGCTGCGCCTCGTCGTGCGTATTGCCGGCGAAGAATACCGACGACAGGCGATCACGCGGCGGCAGCGTACGCGCCGCCCAGTGCCGGTCCGGCGATACGTAGGCGTCGAGGCGCTTCAACTGCGCCGCATCGTCGACGTGATTGACGAGCGTCCAGGGCGAATGACCGGCGGTGAGCGTTTCCAGCGCCCCGTTAGCGAATCCCCACCAGAAGCCACGCTTGAAGCCGGGTTTGATGTTGCGCACCTTGTGCAGCTCGCGTCCGCCGGGGCTCGCGCGCCAGCGCGCGTTAAAGCCCGCCGGTACCCCTGTCTCGGCGAGGTGCTCGGCCGCGCAGACGCCTGATCGTATCGCCTGGTGGATGCCCTTGATCTTCGGCACGTTGAGCGTGCCGCCGGCATCCCCAATCAGTAGCGCACCCGGCATGTCGAGCTTAGGCAGCGACTGCCAGCCGCCGCCGGCGATCGTGCGCGCCCCGGCCGCCAGGATCTCACCGCCTTCCAGCAGCGGCTTGACCGACGGGTGATGCTTGAATTGCTGGAACGCTTCGAACGGCTGCAGCCGCGGGTCCTTGTAATCCAGGCCCACCACGAAACCCACGTATACCCGGTCATGGTCCAGATGGTAGAGAAAACTGCCGCCGTAGGTGTCGCCATCGAGCGGCCAGCCGGCGCTGTGGCGGATCAGGCCGGCTTGTACGCGTCCCGCCGGCAGCTGCCACAGCTCCTTGAAGCCCAGTCCAAAGGTCGGTGATGCTTTGCCTGCATCGAGCTTGAACTGTTTGATCAGCTGTTTGGATATAGAACCACGACAACCTTCCGCCAGGATCGTCGTGCTGGCGAGAATCTCGACGCCAGGGGTGTAGTTCGGACCCTCCCCTCCGTCCTTGGTCAGGCCCATGTCACCGATCTGCACGCCGGTGACCGCCCCATCGACACTATATAAGGGGGCTGCGGCCGCAAATCCCGGAAACACATCGATACCGCTACCTTCTGCCTGCTGCGCCAGCCAGGCGGTGAGCTGCGACAGCGAGACGATGACATTGCCGTGATTGCGCATCGTCGGCGGCAGCGGCAGCCGGATGGCCTTACCGGGGGTCAGGAAATGAAATTCATCGTGCTGCGCCGGCACCGCCATGCCGCTATAGCTGGCGCGCCAGTCGGGCAGCAACGCCTCGAGCGGTCCAGGCTCGAGCACTGCACCCGACAGCGAGTGTGCGCCCACCGTCGAGCCTTTCTCCAGCACGCAGATCGACGCCGCGGGCTTCAATTGCTTCAGGCGCAGCGCACAGGCGAGGCCCGCGGGACCTGCGCCGACCACGACGAAGTCATATTGCATCTGCTCGCGCTCGCTCATGGCGTAGCTCGATTCGCCGCGTTTCTCATTTTTTTCGATTCCTCACGTAAATTTAATTGTAGTGGCTCGCAACGATGAGCGTCCACGTGGGTTATTCTTAGACATACGAGGCGCCTGACTGATGGATTCGAATCTGGGTGCATTCACGCAATGGCTCGGTCCGGTGATCGACATTGCGCGACGCGCCGGTGCCGAAATCCTCCAGGTCTACGACTCCGGCGACATCACGGTCGCCGACAAGAGCGACGCCTCGCCCCTGACCCAAGCCGACATGCGCGCACACCTGACCATCGTAGACGCCCTGCACGCGCTGACGCCGGATTGGCCGGTGCTGTCCGAAGAATCGGCGAACATCGCCTATGCCGAGCGCGCGCAGTGGTCGCGCTATTGGCTGGTGGATCCGCTCGACGGCACCAAGGAGTTTCTCTCCCACAACGGCGAATTCACCGTCAACATCGCGCTGATCGACGGCCATGAACCGGTATTGGGTGTCGTCTATGCGCCCGCCCGCGGGCTTTTATATTACGGCATCCCCGGCGCCGGAGCGTTTCGCGCGCAGGGCAATGAGCCGGCCTCTGCCATCATCGTGCAACGCCGCGCGGCCTCACCGCTACGCATTGTCGGCTCGCGTTCGCACCGTGGCGATTCGCTGGACGGGCTGCTGTTGCACCTGGGCGCCCACCAGCTGATCGCGGTCGGCAGTTCGCTCAAGCTGTGCATGGTGGCCGAAGGCAGCGCCGACTTGTATCCCCGACTAGGCGCGACCTCGGAGTGGGACACGGCGGCGGCGCACGCGGTGGTGCTGGCGGCCGGCGGCTTCGTCACCACGACGCGAGGCTCGCCGCTGACCTACAACAGCCGGCCGGACCTGCTGAATCCGCATTTCCTGGTCTACGCCGATCGCGACCGGCCGTGGCACCAGATGCTTTGACTCCCCGCCTGTAGCTTCGATTCCTACAGCGCGCTTCAGAATTTAAGACGCCCTTTCGCTCCGTTGCGGAGTCTGCCAGGCAGCGCCTGCAGTCTTAATATCCCGGCGGTAACACCACAGGAGTACTGCCATGCCAGCTTCTGACCCCGATCGCCCCTGGCGGCCGCGCAAGCACGGCGATCCCGACCGGCTTCTCAATCCCTCCGAGCGCAACACCGAGCCGCATTCGAGCTTCGACGAGGAGCAGCGCGCACTGGGGGACATCGATGAATTGGAGGACCCTCAGGATCCGCCCGATCCGTCCGAGGCCAGCGATCCGGAGACGGTAGCGAACGCCAAAGCCTCGGAGTGAGATGCTCGCGCAGCGCATGCGCCCAGCTCGCTCGCGAGGCGAGCTGGCTCACAGTTGCCGAAATTCACTATTGCATCGCCGGTCGTTGTGCCTTAACGTGCGCGCGCCTGACGATTGGCGATCCACGGAGGTGTGACAACACTACAATGAAGAAACGCAAAGCGTCCGCAAACAGCGAACCTGGGCCTCGTCTTCACCGCGTTAACCAGTATCTCGAGAAGAATTTCCCCGACTTTTTTGCCGAAGCGCGCTTTCACGTCGGCAACGACGACTACTTCCTGTACAGCCGTTTCGGCCAGTACCTCGCCCGCTCCATCGAAAGCAACCGGGCACCCCGTACCAAGATCCACCGAGGATTCACCGTCCTCAACAAGATGGCCCGCATGTCCGCCAAGGACCCCGCGGTGCGCCGCATGCTGGTCACAGGGCCGTTGGAGCACCTGGTGGATAACCCCAAGGCCCGTGCGCTGGCGCGCAAGCACCTGTCCACGGTTGCCCAGAGCTACCTGGAAAGCCTGTGCGAATGAGCCATGATTGGCCAGCCCAGCGCTCAAGACCTTCTGCTGTTCTGGTTCGGGCCGCGGCCCTACGCGGCAGCCCAAGTGCAGCAGCACTCGCGCCTCTGGTTCGGCGAGCCCGGCGCGCCGGAGCTCACGCCACAGACCGATGAGCTGATCCGCGAGCGCTATGGCGAGCTGACGCTGATCGCCGAACAAGGCAAGCTGGCCCACTGGGAATCCAGTCCGCGCCGCCGCCTTGCCCTGATCCTGCTGTTCGACCAGTTCTCGCGCAATATCTACCGCGGCAGCGCGCGCGCCTATGCGCAGGATCTTGAGGCGCTGTCACTTACGGTCTCGGGGATGCAGCTCGGCGCCGACGCCACGCTGGACCCGGTCGAGCGGCTGTTCTTCTACATGCCGCTGATGCACGCCGAAAGCCTCGACGTCCAGGACGAGTCGGTGGCCGCCTTCCGCCGGCTGATGGAGGAAGCCGCCGCTGATCTGCACCGCATTTTCCAGGCCAGCCTCGACGCGGCGGTCCAGCACCGCGACGTCATCGCGCGCTTCGGCCGCTTCCCCCATCGCAACGACGCGCTGGGCCGGGAAAGCACGCCGGAGGAAGTCGAGTGGCTGGATACCGAGGGCAGCGACTTCGACCAATAGGGCGGCTTTAGCGCTCGCCCCAGACCGCGCGTGCCGTCTCGACCACCAGTTGCAGCTTCTTGAGCTGCATCTCCACCGCGACGTCGTTACCGTGCACGGTGCTGGAGAAGCCGCACTGCGGCGACAGGCACAGCTGCTCGAGCGGCATGATGCGCGAGGCCTCGTCGATCCGCCGCCGCAGCTCGTCGACCGTTTCCAGTCGGTTGAGCTTGGTGGTCACCAGCCCCAGCACCACGCGCTTGCCCTTTGGCACGTGGCGCAGGGGGGCGAAGTCGCCGGAACGCGCATCGTCGTACTCGAGAAAATAGCCGTCCACCGCCAGCTCATTGAACAGCACCCGCGCCACCGGCTCGTAGCCGCCCTCCGCGGCCCAGGAACTGCGGAAATTGCCGCGACACAGATGAATGCAGACTGTCATGCCCGCCGGCCGTTCGGCGATCGCGGCGTTGATCAGCCGCGCATAGGCCAGAGGCAGTTCATCCGGGTCATCGCCACGCGAGCGCGCCGACTCGCGCTGCTTGGCATCGCACAGGTAGGCCAGATTGGTGTCGTCGAGCTGCAGATAGGTACAGCCGGCCGCGGCGAGGTCTCGAATTTCGTCTGCATAAGCGGCCGCCACGTCGGCGTAGAACGCATCGAGCTGCGGATAAGCCTCGCGGCTGATTGCGCCGCGCCCGCCGCGAAAGTGCAGCATCGTCGGTGACGGAATCGTGACCTTGGGCGTGCGGTCGGTCACCGAGCGCAGGAACTCGAAATCGCGCCGCTGGATCGGCCGCGAATGGCGCACTTTGCCGGTGACCTGCATGACCGGCGGCGCGTAGTCGATCTCGCCATCGGCCTTGCGGAACTTGACCGGAAAGCCGCCCTTCTCGGCGACGCCATCCAGCTGCTTCAAGAAATCGACGTGGAAAAACGTGCGGCGAAATTCTCCATCGGTGATGGCGTTAAGCCCCACATCCTGCTGCAGGGTGACCACCTCGCGGATGGCCCGATCCTCCACCGCCCGTAGCTCCGCGGCCGAAAGCTCGCCGCGCTGGGCCGCCTCGCGCGCCGCGATCAGATACGCGGGCCGCAGGAAGCTGCCGACGTGATCGGCACGAAACGGCGGCCGCGCGGCCGGGATGCTCGTCTGCGGATTGGCACTCATGACCGCACTCCTTGCTGGACCCAGGCCGACGGGGCCGGCGGCGCAAAGTCGGCCGCCTCGAGCGGCGTTTCGGCCATGGGACCGAACTTCGACACCTGGTCCCGGATGCGCGCCGCATCGCCGATCAGCACGATATCGACATCGGTAGCGTCAGGGTAGGCGCTGTCCACCGCTTGCCTGACAGCTGCCGCGTCTACCCGCATCAACTGCGGGCCGAATTCGTCGATATGGCTGTCCGGCAGATGATAAAGGTCCAGGTCCGCCAGCGCTGCCGCCCAGTCGGCGCCGGTCTCAAAGCCGAGCGCGTACTGGCCCAGGATATAGCTCTTTGCGGAATCGATTGCGGTGTTGCCGACACCCTGCTGTTTCAGCGTTGCCAGCGTCTGCAGTGCGGTCTCGATCGCGCGGGCGGTGCTTGCGGTCTGGGTGAAGGAGCTGATGGCAAACTCGCCGGGAACCGCCCCGCGATGGAAACCCGCGTGCGCTGAATAGGAGAGGCCCGACTTGATGCGTAGCGCCTGCATCAGCATCGAGCCGAAGCTGCCGCCAAAGGCGGTATTGGTGACCTCGAGCGCCGCGCGCTGGGGGTACGAGCGTGCCACCCCGACATTGCCGATCCAGAAATAGGTCTGCGCCGACTCAGGCGCGTCGATCAGCCACACCCGCCGGCCGCGCACCCGCGCTGGCGCCGGTAGCGGCGCCAGCGGCACGCCGGCCGCGCGCCAGGACGCAAAAGCCGCCGTCGCGGCGTTCTTGAGCGCCGCCGGATCGAAGTCGCCTGCGAACACCAGCGTCAGGCGATCGGCGCCAAAATGATCCTGATAGAAGCTCAGCACATCCTCGCGAGTGATTGCAGCCAGGCTGGTTTCACTGCCCCCGATCGGCTTGCCATAGGGGTGCCCGGCGAACAGCACCGCGCGGCCATAGCTGCCGAGCAGGCTCTGAGGTTCGGAATCCTTCGCCGCCTTGATGAATTCGATCCGCCGCGCGCGTAGCTTCTCGAGTTCAGCCGGCTCGAAGCGCGGGCGCTGCAATGCATCGGCCAGCAGGCCCAGCAGTAGCTCGCGATCGCGTGCCAGGAACACTCCATGCACCAGGATCGCCTCGCTGTGGGCGTCGGCGTCGAAACTGCCGCCCGCGCCCTCCACCGCATCGGCAAACGCGTAAGCATCGCGGCCGCCGGCGCCATGGGTCAGGAGCTCCGCGGTGAGCGACGCCACACCTTCGCGGCCCTCGGCATCGAGCCGGGCACCGCCGCGCAGCAGCGCCTCAAAGGCAATCAACGGCACATCGTGCCGCGGAATCTGGATCAGCTTCACGCCATTGGCGAGCGTGTAGCGCTGATGCGCCGGAATTCTGACCCCGGCGTTGACCGCCCGGTCGGCGCCCAGCGCCGTGGTCGCAGTCGCCGCGGGTATCGAAGGTCGCAGCATCACCGTAACGCCGCGCCGGGCTGAAAGCCGGCGTCATCGTGATACGTCTCTTCCCCGCCGGTAGGCAGCAGCACGCCGACGGTGCGCTTGTCGGGATTGAACACCTGACGCGCGATCCTCGCCACGTCCGCGCGCGTGACGCTCTCGTAAGCCTCCGGCGCTGCAAACAGCCGCTTGTAGTCGCCGCGCATGAGCGCGTATTCGCCCAAGAGGCGCGCCTTGCCGTCGATGGTGGACACGGCGCGCCAGAAATCCGCCGCCGCCATGTTTTTCGCGCGGCGCAGTTCCTGCTCGGTCACCCCATTGTCGACGATCGCGGCCAGCTCGGCATGCAGGGCCTGCTCGAACTCGGCCGCCGAGCCGCCCTCGGGCAGCGTCGCATGAAGAACGAAGATATTGGCGTCGAAGCCTTCAGACCAGCCGCCGCCGATCGCGACCGCAAGTTTTTTCTCCTCCACCAGGGCGCGATGCAGGCGCGCGGCATGGCCGCCCACGAGGATGGTCTGCAGGATGTTCAGTGCCGGCTCGAGCGGATCGGCGGCGCAAATCGCATGGTAGGCACAGTGCACCAGCGGATTTAAGCCCGGCCGCTGCAGCACCAGCCGCCGTTCACCCAGCTGCTCGGGCTCGCGGGTACGCACCGGCGGCGGCGGCTCACGCGCTGGCATCGCGGCGAAATATTTTTGAGCCAGCGCGAACACCTGGTCGGCATCGAGCGCGCCCACCAGGATCAGCGTGCAGTTATTGGGCGCGTAGTAGGTGTGGAAGAAATTCTGCAGGTCGGCCATGGTCCAGGACTGAATGTCCGACGGCCAGCCGATGATTGGAATTCGGTACGGATGCGCCAGAAACGCCGTGGCCTGCACCTGCTCCTCCAGCAGCGCGGCGTTACTGTCCTCGATGCGCAGCCGCCGTTCCGAGGTCACCACCTTGCGCTCGTTCTCGACCAGTTCGGGCACGAACGCCAGGTTCGCCAGCCGATCGCTCTCGAGCTCGAACACCAGTTCCAGCGCCGAGCGTGGAAACCAGTCCTGATACACCGTGACGTCCTGCGAGGTGTAGGCGTTGTTGCTGGCGCCCTGTGCTTCCATCAGCCGGTCGAAGTCGCCCTGCGGGTGGCGCGAGCTGCCGTTGAACATCATGTGCTCGAAGAAGTGCGCCAGCCCGGTGGTGCCGCTGCCTTCGTTGCGGCTGCCGACCCGCACCCAGTTGGAGAGCGCTATGTTCGGGATGTTGTGATCGGGCCAGACGATGATCGTAAGCCCGTTGGCAAGCGTGGTGCTGCGCACGCTGGCAGCGGCATCGGCAAACGATCGCGGTGCGCGTGCCGGCGCGGGCGCGGGCGGCGCGCCGCCGGCCCGGCTCAATGCCTGTAAGCCTTCAGTCTCCATTCAGGGCTTAATGGGGACAGTAAATATCGGGTAGGGGGCGAGCTTGCGCTCGCCGCCCTCCCACACCACCGTACGTGCGGTTCCGCATACGGCGGTTCAACGAGCACACAGGAAGCGCCGCTGAGTATCGAGCAGTGAGAGCAACCCCATGTGCGTGAAGTATTTGGCGGGCAAGGCCAGGTGAACGACGCGACTTCCCGCACTGTGCCAAGGGCCTCGGCCACTAGATGCAGTACGCCACGCCGCAACGGCCTCTACACCCAGGGCGCGCAAGCGCGCTTGCCGAGTGCGAGGACGCTTCCATTGTCGCCATAGCAGACAACGCAGTCGCCGTCGCAACCACCCATCGAGCTCCTCCAACACCCCCGTATTCGGCGCCAACCGGAAGTAGCTTATCCAGCCACGCAGGACGGGGTTGAGAGTCTCGATCGTGTGGGCCACCGATCGCCCACGCCCTTCTCGCATCAGCTCGCGCACTCGCATGGTCAACCGCCGCACGCTCTCGGGCCTGATCCGCAGTCTGGGCTCGTAATGCCTCGTAACGCTGTAGCCCAGGAACTTGCGTTCCCACGGCCGCGCTACTGCACTCTTCTGCTCGTTGATGCGCAGATGCAAGATCTCCTCGAGGAAGGTCCTGATACCACCCATCACCCGCTCGCCCGCCGTGCGACTACCTACATAAATGTTGCAGTCGTCCGCATAGCGACAGAAGGCCAGACCTCGACGTTCCAGTTCCCGATCCAGGTCCGTCAGCAGGATGTTGGACAGTAGCGGCGAGAGCGGGCCGCCCTGCGGCGTCCCCTCTACCCGCTGTTCAACCAACCCCTCCCGCATCATCCCAGCCTCCAGGAACCGTCGGATCAGCTTAAGTATTCGTACGTCGCTGACCACTCGCGCCACCCGTGCCATCAGCACATCGTGGTTGACCCGATCGAAGAACTTCTCCAGATCGATGTCCACCACCCAACGCTTACCTTCGCGGATGTAGCCTTGTGCGCGCCGCAGCGCCTGATGAGCATTGCGACCCGGTCGGAAGCCAAAGCTACCGTCCGAGAAGCCCGGCTCACATAGGGGCTGTAGCACCTGATGCAGCGCCTGCTGGATCAGTCGATCCACCACCGTCGGCACCCCGAGTGTGCGTACCCCGCCCGAGGGCTTGGGGATGTCCACCCGACGCACCGGCTGCGGCAGATACCGCCCTTCCAGCAACGCCTGCTTCACGCCAGGCCAGTGTGCCACGAGCCAGTCTTTGAGCTCGGATACACCCAGATTATCTACCCCAGGTGCACCCTTGTTCTCGACTACTCGTTGGTACGCCAGCCTCATGTTGCTGCGCTCGACCACCCGCTCCATCAACAGCTGGCAGTCCTCCGATTTCGTTCCTCCGGATGTCGCCGCGCAGATCTCAGCACCGCGATGATTAATGCTCGGCTTCCGGCCTGCACCCCGCACCGAGGCCCCCCTTGCGGGAGCTTCTGCTTCGTCAATCCGCTTCGAGATCATCCGTCCTACTTTCGCTCTCGTTGTTCGGCCCTTCGCCGCAGGTTTGCACCCACCGCTACTATGGCCTCTGCTGACCTCTGAAGACGCATCCGAGAACCTCTCGATCCTCGTAGCACAGCAGCACGCCTTCAGATCTCCCCGGGTATTGCGCACACTCCTTCACGCTTATGCCTGTCGGATATACAGCACATTGTTCCGTGCAAGTACTGGGCTTTGCGTCTCTTTGTCCGCTCACCCCAATATGCTGCCTCTATCCGCTTCCTGCTCGTCAGGCCAGCGCTTTGCCCACAGCTTCCTCCCGATTCCACCTCGCGATGGACACCGTTGCCGCTCAGCTAACATTTCCCCTTGCCGGGTATGTAGAGGACTTTCACCTCCAAGAGCGTGCGCCCTGCCGGGCGCACAAAAAAGCGCCGCAGGCCGGGGAGCCGTGCGGCGCTTAAAACGCGAACATCAGGGAGCGTGTCCGCAAAGGTTGGGGAAAACCTTACAAGCATTACAAAGCAATCCCTATGCCAACGCTTTAAATACTTTGAAATCAACGGATTAAACATCACCGCCAGAGAAGCGGCGCAGCAGAAACTGACAATTTATGTCGGTCGCTGACGAATAACTGACGCCCGCCGCCTCAGGCGATGACCGGCACGCACACCTGCGAGTGCTTCTTGAGCCTGGCACATAAGCCGCTTGCGTCGGTAGCGGAATGGACCGCCACACGCAGCTTGTAGATCGGTCCGCTCTTGGAGTTGCCGGGTACGTAGTGCGGCTTGAGCGACTTCAATTCCGCTGGGTACTTGGCCGCCAGCAGTTTCCACTCCGATTCCGCACGCGCCTTGCTGTGGAATGCCCCCAGCTGCACGAAATGGCCACGCTTGGCACTCGCGAGCTCGGCGCTCGCATGCAGCTTACCCGCGCCCGGCGCTGGCGGCGGCGATTCGACGGCCCCTGGGGCCGCCGCTGTTGCCGGGCTGGCCGTATTGTCGCTGACGACTTTGCCGCCGCTGGCGCCCGCCTGCGCGAAGTTCTCGATCCGAATGCGCGCTTCCTGCGCCCATTTGCTGTCGGCATGCTGGGCCAGGAACTGCTGGTAGGCATCGCGGGTGTCGGCAGCGGCGGCGGCCTGCCAGTCGTGATCGTCGGCGATCTGCTGGATGCGCGTCTGCGCCTGTGCCGCGTTGACGCTCTTGGGGTGCTGCTGCAGGAACTGCTGATAGGCCTCGGTGGTATCGGCCGCGGTCGCAGACTTCCAGTCTGAACTCTCACGGTTGCAGCCCGCCAGCGCCAGCATGCCAAGGGCGATGGCCATCAGACAAATTCCTGTGTTCCTCATCACACCCTCTCCGCTGTGTTAAGCGAATAATTGTACACGCATGAACGACAAGCCAAATCGTCGAATTCTGGACCGCCCGACCGGGGTGCTGTCGCTGCTGGCGAGCGGCTCGCGCGTGACCGGCGACATCGAGACCCCCGGTGCGCTGATGGTGGGCTGTCACGTGCGCGGCGACGGCAACATCGGCGGCGAACTTTCAATCTCCGCCGAGGCGCACTGGGAAGGTGACGTGCATGCGCTGAGCGCCGTGGTCGCCGGTCGTGTCACCGGCAGCATCGTGGTGCGCAGGAAAATCGAGATCGCCGCCAGCGCCGTCATCCGCGGCAGCGTGATCGCCGGCAGTATCGCGATGGCGCGCGGCGCCACGATCGACGGCGAGGTCACGATCACCGGCGATCAGCCGATGGTCGAATTCGAGGAAAAGCGTAGCCCAGCGGGCCCGGCGCAGACGCCGTAGTCAGCCCGCGCCTATAATACCGGGCCGCGCTGCAGTACGGACCTTGAATTGAATCACGATCGCCTGATCCATCTGGTCGCTCACCGCGGCGACGCCCGCGACTTTCCGGAAAACACCATCCCCGCCTTCACCTCGGCGCTCGAGCAGGGCCTGCGCTTCCTCGAGCTCGACGTGCATCTGTCGGCCGACGGGGTACCGATGGTGATTCACGACCACGAACTGATGCGCACCACCGGCCGGCCCGGCAGTGTGTTCGATCTGCGCGCGCGCGAGCTGGTGCAGATGGACGCCTGCGAACCGACGCGCTTTGGCGAGCGCTTTCGCGGCACCCGCATTCCACGATTGACCGAGGTGCTGGCGCTGCTGGAACGCCGCCCCGAGGTCACGCTGTTCGTCGAGATCAAACGCGCCAGTCTCACCCGCTTCGGACACGAGCAGGTGGTGGCGCGCGTGGTCAACGCGCTCAAGCCGGCGCTCAGCCAGTGCGTGGTGATCTCGTTCGACCTGGCCGCCGTGCACCGGGTGCGCCAGATGGGCAGTGTGCCGATCGGATGGGTGCTCAACAGCTACGACCCCCACACACGCCTCAAGTTCGAAGCCCTGCAACCGGAGTATCTGTTCTGCGATCACGAGGATCTGCCGCCCGGTGAGGCCGCGCTGTGGCGCGGGCCGTGGCGCTGGGTGATCTATGAAGTGGATAACCTGCCGCTGGCGCAGGCACTGGCGGCGCGCGGCGCCAACTACATCGAGACCATGGCGGTGCGCGAGATGAGCGCGGCGCTGCGCAATCTACAGCAGCCCGCGCACTCCCCGCGTCCGGGCGGGTGAGCGCCGTACGCGGGTGGGCTGCCGACCCGACACTTCCCTGCGCGCGCACCACAGCGTGGCTGCGCTTGCCAGGAGATTAACCAGCGCCAGGGAAACCCGCCGCGCTGGCTTCACGGCGAGCCGAGACTGCTTAGCCGGCATTGGGGGCATGACCGTCATAGCTGCGATAGACCGCCAGCAGTTCCGGCGCGTTGACCTGCAGCACCGCGCGCTGCAACGCGGCGTCGTAGCAGCGCTGCCAGCGCAGGTAGGCGCCAGTATCGATTGGATCCAGCCGCCCACAGACTCGCTGCGAGGCCTGCTGCAGGCGGCGATACAGCAGTTGCGCTCCCACCGGTTGTGACAGATCAAGTCCCGCATAGGCGACCTTGATGCTCGGCGGCGCGGCATGCAACTCGGCCGTGATGCCGCTGGAAATGCCGAATGCCGTGAGGGCGACTGAGGCGACGGCGGCCACGGCGGCGCCGGCGCGGCCGGCGAGCACGGATTTGCTACGGGTCATGGGAATTACTCCTTGGGTTTGCTCTGACTGCCGGGCGCGTCGTCGCCGGCGTCCATTCGGTTGGCGATGAAATAGAACAGCAGCTTGGACAGCCCGAAGGCGATCGGCACGCCGCCCCACCACGCATCCGTGTGGTGCTCACCGAGGTCGTGACTGGCGTACAGCGCCACCGTGATCGCGATACCAACGAGCAGCCAGATGAGGCCACTGCGCAGGTACGGCAATCCGACGTGCCGGCCCTTGAACTGCTCGCGCATCAAGTCAGCCGGCAGCGAGCTGGTCTCGGTGCCATAGAACTGCGCCGGCAGCGGTGGCAGTTCGATGCCTTTTTCGATCGCCGCCATGCGTTCGGCATGGTGGGTGCGCAGGATTTCGCGCTTCTTGCGGTAATCCAGCCACAGCTTGAGCATGCCGATGCCTAAGCCCATGACGATAGCGACGATGGGAATCAACACCCCGATGATCGCCACCGCATTGTCGGACACCTGGGAGACGGCATGGGAAACTTCGTTTGGGTCCACGGCGAGGCCTCATGTGAATCTGTGGTAGACGTGCTTGATACCCCGGTTGCGGGCATCCGGTTTCATGAAACCGATCGGCCAGCCGCGGGGTATTAAGGGGGAGGTAAGGACATTTCATGCACGGCGCACTGGCCGGGGAAGCGGCCCAGGATGGCGACATCGTCGCGCTGCTGCAAAGCGGCGCCGTTGAGCCTGCGTTCCAGCTGACGCTGGCGCGCTACCAGGACAAGGTGTACCGCCTGTGCTGTGCGCTGTTACGCGATCCGAGCGCGGCCGAGGATGCCGCACAGGAGAGCCTGGTGCGAATCTGGAAAGCGATCGGCGGTTACGACGGGCGGGCATCACTGTCCACCTGGATCTACACCATTACGCGCAATCGCTGCCTGACCGCGATCGAGCGCCGGCGCGAGCTGGCATCGCTGAGCGACGACGCCATCGCCGCCGAAGCGGAAGCCCAGGCGCAGACTTTAGGCGCCGCAGACGATGAGCCGCAGCAGGGAGCCGCATTACTGCGTGAGCTGGTGGATCTGCTTCCCGAACGCTACCGGCGCACGCTGACACTGTTCTACTATCAGGATCGGTCGGTCAGCGAGGTGGCGCGCATGCTCGGGATGCCCGAAGGCACGGTCAAGACCAACCTGTCGCGTGCCCGCGCCGCACTGGCCGAGCAATTGCGGCGCCGCGGCCTGTCCGATCCGGGCCTGTGGCTGGAGATGAGCCCATGACTGCCGATGAATTTCAGCCGCTGGACGCGGCGCTGGATGCCGCCCTGGCACGCGCGCTTAGCCCCCCGGCGCTGCCGGACGGATTCCAGATGCGGTTGCAGGCGACCCTGGCACAGCAGGTTCCCAGTGCGCACCAGCGTGCGGCGAGTCGCGCGCAGGCGCAGCGCGAACAGTGGCAACAGCTGGCTACGCTTGATGCCGACTACCTGCGATTGCGCCGCCGCACGCTCGGCACGCTGATCGGCGGCGCGTTTGCGGCCGGAGCTGCGGTGGCGGTGGCGTTTCCGTGGCTTGAGGCAAGCTTCGGCCCCAATGCGATCTTTGTGCTGGCCGCGCTCGGGGCGCTGGTCGGACTTGGCATAGGCACCGCGTCCTGGATCGGCCGCCTACGGCTGCCGAACCTACTCGCCCGGCTCTGATCGCAAGCTGATTACTGCGCAGCGCGGTCGAAGCGCTCGAATTGCTGCAGCACGAACTGGTCGGCGACGCTGGGGCCGGAAACCGACGAGGTAAATCCGCAGTGGCCGCCATAGCGCGTGCGTACCACGGTCAGTAGCGGCGACGCCGCCAGTCGCGCAAGGTCCGCCGCCGGTACGATCGGATCGTCTTCCGCCAGCAGCACACTCGCGGGCACGCGCAGCGTCGACAGCCGATCGCCGGTCACCGCATAACCGCTCAGGTACGCCGCGAGGCTCGGAAAGTCGGTGCAGGCAGCCACCAGGCCCGCGGTCATCGAGCGCAGTCGGCCCAGCCGCAGCATGGCATCGAAATCGTGCAGCTCGGGCCAGGCGCGCTGCTTGCGGCGCAGTGAGCGCGACCAGCGCTTCACGAACGATCGATGGTAGATCGCAGGGCCCTGCTCCAGCGCGGCAAGCGTGACCTCCGGTTCGAGCACCGGCGACACCGCGACCGCGCCCACCAGGCCTTCAGGTGCTTCCGTGTCGGCCGCCACGCGCAGCATGAAATTGCCGCCCAGTGAAAAACCGGCCAGGTACAACCGGGCGCCGGGAAAGAGCTGCGCCAGGGCGCGCGTGGCACCGACCACCTCGGGCAGGCGGCAGGAATGAAAGATCTCCCGATTCAGATGGTGCGTGGTGCCGTGATCGCGCAGGTTCAGCCGCACCACGTCGTAGCCGCGCGCGAGCAACAGGCTGCCGAGCGACAGTACATAGGTGGCCTCAGCGCTGCCTTCCCAGCCGTGCAGCAGGATCGCCACGCGACGCACGCTGCCGCTGGCGGCCTCGCCGGGCTTCTCGAGGCTGCTGTGAAACGCCTGCAGCCGCACGCCGTCGCCGCAGTCGAGCAGCAGTTCGCTGGCCGTGGCGCGCAGCCGCGCGGCTCGCCGTCGGATCAGCCAGGACACCGGCCACACGCTGCCGAGCACCGTCTGCAGGTGGCCGTTGCGCAGTAACCCGGCGGGCTGGTAGTTCAGTGCGTCGGTTGCCAATGCACTTCGACGCGATTGTTCGCGGCCGCGGCGCGGTTCCACTCGCCGGCCGTCAGCGTGTCGCTGAGCGCCGGATAGCTGGCAATGACCTCTTCAGGATTACCGGCGCTGATCTGCACATCGATCTTGCCGCCGGCGTTCTGGCGCGCCGTGGAGATCATGTTGGCAAAAGCGACCGACTCGCGCTGGCTCTCGGAGGCATTGTCATCGCGCGGATTGCCGACCTGCTCGCACTTCGAATACAGCAACGCCTCGCTGGCCAGCACCGGCGTACCGACCGGGCCGGTCACGATGCAGAAGCGACCTGGGATGCTGCGGATCTGCACCACGCCATGAAAGCCGGCACCGGTGAGCCGCGTCAGCAGTCCCGAGACGCGCTCCAACCGCGCTCCGGCCAGCGGCGTCTCGCCGAATGGCACCGTCTCGAGCAGCGAGCTGCCGCGGACGCCTTCCGCCGGCTCGGCCGGGGTTTCCGTTTCCGGTGGCGGCACGCTGGCCGCGGCGGCGGCATCCGCAGCCTGCAGCGACAGCAGATTCTGCTGCGTGTCGGTCAACTGTTGCTGCGTCCTGGCCAGCTGATCGGACAGCGCCTCGGCGCCGCCGCGCTGCTTCGACCACTGCAGGCCGAACAGGAACGCCGCCACCAGCGCGACCGCCGCCAGCCACAGCTTCCAGTCCGCCGGGCTGGCACTGGGTTTAAAGCCGGCCGGGGGCGGCGGCACCTGGTCCTGCATCAACAGCCGCAGGTCGCTGACGACGCGATCGGCACTGCTCTCCAGGTTCTCGCTGATGAATCTGCGCACATCGAGCATGTGATGCGCCAGCATGCCTTCCATCACCAGCCGCAGGTCCTGCGGCAGCGGCGGCGCTTTGGGACGATTCGGGCCGCGCCGCTCGCTGGTGGTATCGAGCGGCGGTGCGGTGTCGAGCGGCAGCAATTCCTCGGGCGCCAGCGCCTGCGCCTGGACGGTCAGGACCTCGTGCTCCGGGGCTT
>Ga0302324_100008131_pt1 | contig 22168 bp, 19 predicted proteins | sample Palsa_T0_1_FD_201949 | JGI IMG/M metagenome (GOLD analysis project Ga0302324, IMG submission 201949) | Peat permafrost microbial communities from Stordalen Mire near Abisko, Sweden - Palsa_T0_1 | ecosystem: Environmental > Terrestrial > Soil > Palsa > Peat permafrost | place: Sweden: Abisko...
TTTCCAAACACCAACTTAACCCAATAAAAAGCCTTTGATTTTTTTTTAACTGGAAATATAACCCGGACGTGTGCCTGAGCTGAAACGACTCCGCTGCAACCTCCGAGAGCTTGAAGCAAACGCATGGCAATCAGTGCATTGATCGAATTGGTGAAAGCGCAAACTAAAGAGGCCAGAACGTAAATAGTTAGACCGACCGATAAAGGTGTCTTTCTGCCAAACCGATCCAGGAGGGGGCCGTACAACAACTGTCCGGCAGCCATACCGATAAGATAACTAGTCAGCGACAATTGCACCCGGTCAATTGAAGTTTGAAGATCCGCAGCAATAGCGGGGAACCCGGGTAAGTACATGTCGACGGAGAAAGGCCCAATGGTGGAAAGTGCCCCGAGAATCAAAATGGTGATTGCGTGCTGCCTGCGTGTCATGAAATCTGTTGCAAGATAGTATTCACGTCAGAAATTCGCGGTGTTGATTTGAGACTTAATGGGTAAACCGTTGCGGGAGTCAACCGCATTTATTTTCTTTACATTACAATTCATGTTAATCGACTGCTATGGATACGAATTTGATCGTAAAAAAATCAATCACCCTCCATGCACCTATTGAAAAGGTTTGGGATGCACTGACGAATCCGACGATAATTAAGAAGTACTTATTCGGGACCAATACGGTTTCGGATTGGAAGGTCGGGAGTCCGATCATTTTCACAGGAACATGGAACGACAAGCCCTACGAAGACAAAGGTATCATTCTTGCCCTGGAAAGGGAAAAACTGTTGAAGTACAGCTATTGGAGTTCGTTGGCAGGCACGAGTGATTCTCCTGAAAATTATGTAAACGTTACTTTTTCTTTGTCGAGGGAGGGAAACAAAGTCGTATTGACTCTTGAACAGGACAACTGTAGACCGTCGAATCGCGCGATCATTCGGCTCAGAATTGGGATATGGTTCTGGCGTCTATCGAAAAACTATTGGAGAGCCAATAAATCAAGTGAGATGTAGTCCTTTACACTTCTTGCAGAGCGGTGCTTTTAGGCGCCGGTTTTTTTTGCGTGACCAGGCGATTGATATAATACATGGAAATCACCGTGATCATCATGGTGGTCGCAACTACATATCCCAGGACATTGTAGTGTTCCATGAAACCACTTGGCGTTTGCACAACGATCATGCCTGCAATAGCTGACGCAATTCCCCCGGAGATTTGCGCTGTCGATGAATTGATTCCCATAAACGCCCCACGGTCGGCCGGATCAGGTACAGCGGTCATCAGGGCCGACGAAGAAATCATCCGCGAGGAGATACCGATAAAAAGAACCGAGTTAAGCACAATCACCGTCCATAAAGGAGTAACTCCCAGATGAGTATAGATCGTTACCATCACTATGCCGACAAAAGAACCGATTACGAATATTTTATACTTTCCGATCTTGTCGCTGAGCCTTCCCACAAGCGGGCCTGCCAGAATCGAACAAACTCCGGTAATCATATAAATCATGGGAAGTTGACCGAAGGATAGTCCCAGGTTGTTTACCGCAAAGGCGCTCCCAAAAGGCATCAGCATAAAGCCGCCCGTAGCGAGCAGGGTAGTAGTAGCGAAAGCCTTGAGATAGGTTGGTTGTGAAATTATTTTGCGAAAATGCTGCAGCGCCGTATGGTCGGATTGAATTTTTAAATGGGCATCAATGGGTCGCATAAAGACAATTATAAAAACCCCTACGGCTACACTGAATCCCACGATCATTAGAAAAGGAGAATGCCATCCCCATCGATTGGCCAGATATAACCCTACCGGAAGTCCCATGACCTGGCTGGCTGCAAAGGAAGTTTGAACAAACCCCATCACCCGACCCCGGGTTTCCAATGAGAATAAATCGGTGATGATGGCAAAACTTACGGAACCGATAACCCCCCCAAACACGCCCGTTACGATCCTGGCGATCAGGAGAAACTGATAATCCGGCGCAATGCCGCAAAGAAATGTGCCGGCAACGAATCCCGTATAAAAGAATAGAAGAAGCTTTTTCCGGTCAAATTTATCGGCAAAACCTGCCGCTAACAATCCCGAGGCTCCCGCACTAAAGGCATACGCCGACACCACCAGACTGAATTGCGAGGTGGTAACGTGCAGTTCTTTAAGAAGTTGCGCCCCCAAAGGCGACAATACCATAAAGTCAAGAATGATCGTGAATTGGAGGAACGCCAGAATAGCTATAATAAAAACCTGGTACCGGGTAAAGACTTTTCCTGAAGGTAAAGTGGTCATTTGATTTTGAATGGTCGGCAATGATACGTGTTTTACGACAGATTAGTTGCGGTTAATCCAAGACAACAACTTCATTTCCATTTTCTCTTTTTATGGTAAGAAGCCCTCCCATATCCAGAGGTGTCCACATGAAGCCTTCCCGCGAGCTTTCGTTCACTTCCGGCAATGTGTGACCCTCGAGAAGTACAATTTTTGGTTTCTTTTGCATTCGGATTGTCTCTTCACCGGCTTTATCGAATGTGCTGTAATAAACCCTGACCTTTTCCATGTCCTCATTTTTTAAATCCGGAATGTAGAATCTATTAATCCTGCCTGCATACCCAGCCTGCTGAATAACCGACGTAGACGACAGGATATGATCTTCATCCGAGGGCGCAAGCGAGGGGAGTGCGGCCATCGCTCGCAGATAGTGGCGCACATAATCTCCGTATCCGTCAGTTAACCAGTTTTCGTCCTGTGGGAAACGGTTCTTACCGTCGTTGTCCACCATATAGGTTGCCCAATTCAATTGACGAATAGCGCGATTTTTTATTTTCGTGTCTCTGGTGAGAGACACGAAAAGCAATTCATCAGCGCCTTGGCGTGCCGTATGACTGTTTCCGGGAACCCGGAATGCAGTTTGCTCATTGACTACCGTAACGCCAAACGTCTTCCATTGTTCGTTGGCCAATGTGGCATAAACCCAATCCAATATTTTCTGCACATCAGACTTCCACAATGGAAAATGATCCCGATGGGTCATGATAAATCTTGCCCAGGTCATCGCATTGATTTGCGTGTCGCTCCAGCCCGGGACATCTTCAAAAAAAGGACCCCATTTGTTCGACTGCATCGGATACTTCTTCATCCATCCAAGCAGCTTATCAAATGCACGTTGGTAGGCAATTCCGTCCCCCTCGTGAAGATGTATCAGTTCCTGAAACAAATCGAGCGTTCCTGACCAGTTGGTCGTGTAGCTACTTAACACGGGTTCACTTTTGTTTCCTTTCTGACGGGTGATTCGCCCCACTTCTCCGGTTAGCGCATTCACCTTAAAGGGTAGCGGTGAGTTGTTCTCGTCGCCGTCGGAGACATGATTAGCAAGTGTATTCGCGATGGCGACGGCCGACTCCAGGTATCTTTTTTCAAGCGTGTGGGGATAATGTTCGTTCGACATCATCTTGAAGAGATAAACCAGCTCAATACCCAGCGATCCTGCTTTATCGGGTTGCGTGAAGTTTTTTCCGATCACCATATCGCCGTCATAAACTCCGGAATAAAGCAACGTGTTATAGGGATAGGGGATATCGGGCCATTTTGATCCCGGCTCTGAGACTCCATGGCTCAGGTAATAATCCGCCAGAAACTTCATATTGTCTTTTACACGTTCGTTCCCGGAATACAAATACAGCAATCGCCATGAAGAAAGGGCCATTGAAATCTGATCGCCCCCGATTCCACGTGGGTCATTACTGTCAGGACGCCACACCTGGTGGTTCATATAATAAGGAACCCCGTTCTTATCCACCCGCATGGTATCCCAAAAATTCCAGACCAGATTAATGATATGGCTGTAGGATTTGCCAGGGTCGTCATTGTACCATGGAAGAATATTTCCATCTTTATCTGTGCGGATTTTATGATAAATGAGATCTTCCTGTGCAAAAAGCGAAAGGAGAAAAATCGCAACAAAGCCGAATGTGAGACAAAGTTTCTTCATGCAGGAAAGTATTTTTAGAGGTATGGGTTATTCTAATACAACGGTAAAAAAAGTCAACCTTTAAATGGAACCAATATACCGAATATTGTTTTCATAGAACCCCGAACAACGAGCAACCAACAACAAATAACTAACACCGATTCTATGAATGAAGAAGCCCACTGGAATACCATGGCGGCCAGCTATGAAGACCAAATATTTGATGTGTTTAAAAGCGATAAGAGGAAGAAGCTTCCGGTCTATTTTGAGAAATATGCCGACCAGGCACATCACGCCATCGACTTTGGTTGTGGTATTGGAAAGGCGTTCCCGTATCTATCGCCGTTGTTTGGCGAAATTCTGGCGATTGACATTTCTGCCAAATGCCTTTCCCTGGCGAAATCGAGGGCGTTTTCCAATATAGCATTCAAGAGAGTTGACTTAACAAAACCTGGACTTCGCCTTCCGAAAACAGATTTTGCATTTTGTTGCAACGTCGTTATGTTGCCAGAGATTGAAAAAAATGAGGCGATGCTAAGGAACATTTACAAGTCTTTGAAAAAGGGCGGCCACGCGGTTCTGGTGTTGCCCTCGCTGGAATCAATCTTGTATTCATCGTGGCGCCTGATCGATTGGTATCGAAAGGAAGGAGTGAAGCCGGAAAAGATACCTGCTTCCGAATTCAATTATTTTAAAGGCAGCAAACGCGACCTCCTTCAGGGTATCGTTGAAATTTCAGGCGTGCCGACGAAACATTTTTCCGAACCGGAGATCCGCATATTGATCAAATCTGCAGGGTTGTCGGTGGTGTCCATTGACCACCTGGAATACGATTGGGATACAGAATTCTCCTCGCCTCCAAAATGGATGCAGGAGCCTTACCCGTACGACTGGCTTGTCGAATGCAAGAGGATTGATTAGTTGGTCGTTATTGGTGGATGGTTGGTCGTTTTTGGTTTTGTTTTGAATCGCATATCGGGTGAGTTTGCGACCGGCAACAAACAACAATCAACGAATCTCCACATGATACACGTCCTGCTCATTTCGCGGAATGTTCTTGACAAGAAATCCTCCGGGTTGGGAAATTTCTTCCCTAAAATCAAATCGCTGGCAGGATTTAGGCAAGGCGGAAAAGATGAGAAGGAATGAATAGCGCGTTCTGTCCGGAATGGTCGTCCATTGAGGTGCTATCGAAATATTCTCGGCATGGAGGAGTTCAGATTTTGAACCGGAAGCCAAATCCACCAAATAGGTCGTTCTCCAAATCCGGATTAATGTGTTTTTCTCGGTGGGATTATAATAGCAGTGAACATAAACATGCGAATCCTCCAGGACAGAAGAATCAATCGAAGTCACCACCTCCGGATCAATGTCCGTTTTTGTGGTTGCCGGAAAACCCTTTGTGGCGACCTTCACTTTGCCGCTTGGAAAGAGAGATGTACCAGGCTTCACAACGTACTTACTCGGCTGTTGGAATTATCCTTTCGCCGCTTTCTTTGCTCTCTTTTCAGCTTGTTTTTCCCTTGTTGTTTTCGAGGGCTTTTTGGCTTCTTTTCTTTTATCCTGTGATTTGGACATGGCTTTTGATTTTATTTAAGTTCAATAATAACAAAAAAATGAAAATGACACAACTTTCAATGAAGTGCCCGCGCAAAGGAGTTTGAATGGATTATATGGAAACAAGGCCGGTGTCAAACATTTATCTATTCTTGGGTGGTGACTTTCATCCTATCTATGCATTATTTTAGCTGAATCAGCGCTCTCCCAATGTCGGACGATGAAATACGGGAAGAATACGAAATACTCGAACGATCGAGGAGTAATCCAATGCACTTTGGCGTGTTATACGAAAAGTATTTTGACCGGCTATTCCATTTTATTTACCGTCGAACGGATGATCAAGAACTGACGGCGGATCTTTGCCAGCAAACATTTCTTCTCGCGTTGAAAAATTTAACGCAGTATGAATTCCGCGGTGTGCCCGTAGCCGCCTGGTTTTATAAAATCGCCAGTAATGAAGTGAACAGGCATTACCGGAAAAATAAGGGTAAAAAAATTTTCAGTCTTGAAGAATCAAAGATCCGCGAGCTCATCGGACAGGAGAATGAGGGGTATGATGAAGAGGTGATTAGAAGGCTCATCGACTTTATGAAAGATCTGCCAGCTGATATGTTGGAAGTACTGGAACTTCGATTTTTTGAAGACAAGGATTTTAAAGACATCGCTTTCATCCTTAACCTCACCGAAAGCGGAGCCAAAATGCGCACGTACCGGGCGCTGGACAGGTTGCGAAGAAAATTTAATTTACGAATTAAATACAATGGGAAGGAATGAGATAAAATTACGGCGACAGCTTGCGACGGACGATATTCAGCGATATCGTAATTATTCCGAACTGCTGGAGAAACACGAGCGGATCAGACGGCATCGACGCACCCTGAAGTTTTTTTTATATACTCTGGTGGTAACGGTGGTCATTGTTCTGTTTTTAATTGTCGTGAGCTACCTGGTCATTCGGTTGGAAAAACAGCAAGAGCAGAAGAGAAAAGGTTATGTACGCACCTCTGGAGTGATTTAAAGGGTGTTTATTGATGAGGTTAAATAGCCGTTGGCTTTTGGCTGTTAGCATTAGTTGGGCAGGAATGTCAAGGTGAAGATGGATGGTGGTGTAGCGACTGCTGCATAAGTTTAAGTGTCTCTCCTGTGACTTTATCTATTCCTTGTCAAGAGTGATTCAAGCTTGCCGAGTGATCCTCGCGAGGATGGCATTACGATTCCGGGACCTCAAGAGCTTCGAGTATTTCCGAAAGAGCCAGGTACTCCTTGAATCCGGGCTTGTCTTCCTTTGTTCCTTCCAGAGCAAAGCCGGCAATAGGTAAAGTCAACAGAGCAGCAAGATTTTTTTTGGTTATCCCAAAGCCAAGCAGCACGGAAAACTCCTGAGCGATTTCTCGTACGACCGGTGAGTTGATGACGTCACCTTCCAGAGACTTCAAAATGAGACAATGGATTCGATCTTTGTGTCCATTCAAAACAGGTCGGAGCGAATGCCAGTCTTCGACTTTCAGGTTGACCATTAACCGATTCTTGACAGGCGGTATTTTTTCCAATTGGCGCGCACTTACTTCAAAGTAATCCGCGTTATACGGTTGGATCATTTCCTGGAAATCATGAGGAATTTCTTCACTCTTCCATTCGAGTACGAAGGCAGGACCCGATACCCATCCGGTTATCTCCCGGTAGTTTTTGAGATCAAGGGTAAGGCCGGCGCTACTGATGGGGAAACCGAGGAAGTCGACACTCATCCCGGAACAATAGCGGGCATCGCTCAGGTTAGTGATTTTTCCCACTTTAACTTTCGTTTTCAAGGCCATGGCCGCGAATATCAAAAAGAAAAAATAACTTTGAAACTCTAAATAAAATGGCGGAATGAGGATCGGGGTAGTTGTTCTTGTTTTTGCAATGACCTTTTGCACGTCAAAGGAGGCGACCCCAGTACACGCAGTGTCAGACTATTTTCCACTCAAGGTGGGTCTTTACTACATCTACTCGGTGGACTCTGTCATCACCAGTCAAGGTTCAGCCTGTTGCGCCCAGGGCATACAAACAAATTATGTGTACCAATTGAAGATCCAGGTAATTGATTCTTTTCCGAATTCAGAGGGCGGCTATTCGTACGTTCTTCAGCGGTCCAAACGAGCTGATTCCACATCAGCCTGGATTTCTATGGCCACATGGTCGGCAAGGGTGAATCCATCTCAGGCTGTGGTGAACGAAGGAAACATCCCGTATATAAAGGTGGAGAGCCCGTTGGTCAATGGAAAAGCCTGGGATGGTAATGGACTAAATAACCTGGGCGGGAGCGATAAATGTTTAGACAATAGCACGAGTACCTGTGATATTTACACGTTGCAGAATTTTGAACAGCCCTACACGCAGCAGGGACTTTATTTTAAAAACAGCCTTACGGTGATGCAAAGTGATAATCAGGATCATATTGTTTACGAAGACCTTCGATCTGAAGTGTATGCTGAAAAAGTGGGTTTGATTTACCGAACGATAACCCAATTGCATTTTTGTACATCCGACACCACGTGTCTTGGCCAGATGTTCGTCAATCAGGGAATTATTTACAACCAGATCCTTCTTACCTATGGCGGGCTATAAATGGGCTGCCTTTTTTTTGGTGATCTGCAGTCATGCAGCGGCGCAGATCAACCGCTACGTAGTTTTCTTTACTGACAAATCAAACTCACCCTATTCCCTATCGCAACCTGAGAATTTTCTTTCTACGAAAAGCCTGGCGCGGAGGGCCAAGCAGAACATTTCGGTAACCGCAAATGATTTGCCGGTCAATCCGGCTTATATCGCGCAGGTTCGCAGTTCGGGAGCGAAAACCTATTTCAGCTCGCGATGGATGAATTGTGTTTTGATTGAGATAAGTCCCGATAGCCTGGCGCCATTGCAGGCGCTGCCTTTTGTTGCCCAAACGGTCTTCGTCGCACCCGGAGCAAAACTACAGGGGGGAAGGACGAGAAAATTTGAGAACAGCAAGTCTTCGGCATCTTCTTCAGCTACGGCTTCGCAACTTCAACAATTAGGGATTGATGAAATGCAAAATGAAGGATACCATGGCGAGGGTCTCTCCATTGCCGTAATGGACGGCGGATTCCAGGGCGCCGACACCATTTCAGTTTTCCATGATTTATTTCAGACCAGCAGAGTAAAGGCCACTTTTGATTTTGTTGGAAACACGGGAAATGTATACCAGTACGACGGCCACGGTACACAAGTTCTTTCAACGATGGCAGCTTATGCCTCGGGATTTACAGGTGGGGTGTACGCCGCGGATTACTATTTATATGTAACGGAAGACGTTACCAGTGAATACCGGGTAGAAGAATACAATTGGTTGTTTGCCGCTGAGAAAGCCGACAGCGCGGGTGTGGACCTGATTAATACTTCGCTCGGATATAACACGTTTGACGATTCTACCATGAACTATACGTACAGTGATTTGAATGGGAAAACCACCGTGATCGCCAGGGCCGCCACGTTTGCCATGCAAACAGGAATGGTGGTTGTTTGTGCCGCGGGAAATGAAGGGCAAACTTCCTGGCACTACATTGATACGCCGGCCGATGCTGTCGGGATAATCGCCTGCGGTGCCGAGCAACTCAACGGACAAATCGCCTCCTTCAGTTCTTTTGGTCCATCATCGGACGGCCGCATAAAACCGGATGTGGTCGCTTTGGGTGTTGAAGCGGCCGTGATTTTTCCGACTGGAATGTCAGGTACTGATGACGGGACTTCGTTCGCCAGCCCACTGGTCGCCAGTTTAGCGGCCGGAGTCTGGCAAGCTTTCCCCAATCTCACGGCCAGCCAGGTTTATGAAGTGATCATCGGATCGGCGGATTACGCCAGGACTCCGAACAATCAATTTGGGTATGGTACGCCCCATTTTCCGGCCGTGGAGAGCTATGTGGAGTCGCCCGATATTGTTTCCGTTTATCCGAATCCCACGGCGATCAATTCAATCGACATCGGTTTCAAATACGCTACCGATGAAACATCGATCTCGTTTTTTGATGTGTTTGGAAGGCTGCTTTCGCAGCGTACGACCGTGATTGATTCTCAAAATAATCCCCTGGTATATGATGTTTCGTCTCTGTCTCCGGGAATATACCTGATTAAGGTCAGTAATTCCGAGCTCACGGCTACCATCCGGTTTGTCAAGCTGTGATTTTTTTTTAACAGGGCACTCAATTTCTAAATCGGGTTTAAAATTCCTTAATGAGGAGTATCTTTGCCGGATGATACCTTTGGTCGCACCTTCGATACTTTCAGCCGATTTCGCGAACCTTGAGCGCGAAGTTCACATGCTCAACGACAGTCAGGCCGACTGGATTCACGTGGACGTTATGGACGGTGTATTCGTTCCCAATATTTCGCTGGGTATTCCGGTCGTGAAAGCGATAAAAAAACACGCCCGAAAACCCCTGGATGTTCACCTGATGATCATCCATCCCGAACGCTATGTCGAAGATTTTTACAGAGCAGGAGCCGATTCGATTTCAGTTCACCTGGAGGCCTGTCATCACCTGCATCGCAATATTCAGCAAATTAAAGCGTTAACCTGTAGGGCGGGTGTAGCGATAAATCCCCATACTCCAATAGAAAGTTTGGAGGATATCATCCAGGATATCGATGTCGTGTGCCTCATGTCGGTGAACCCTGGGTTCGGCGGACAGGATTTCATTGAAAACACGTATCGAAAATTAGCGCAACTGAAAAAAATGATCACCGAGCGAGAGTCTATGGCAAAGGTAGAAATCGATGGGGGGATAAATGATCACAATGCCAGCCGGTTGGTAGAATTGGGTGCGGATGTGCTGGTGACGGGAAATTTTGTTTTCTCTTCGGCTGATCCCAAAGAAGTAATTCGCCGCTTAAAAGCAATGAAATAGCTGGAGTGCCACAAGTAGGGGAAATAAACATGTGGGTATTTTCGCTTTAGCTCTTCATCCTTGAGACAATGTCCACGACCAAGTTCTTTCAAAAAGCATCTGCCTGGTTGTGTCGACGATGAATGCAGGTTAATTATTATCTTTAAGTCTTTTAAACGATAATTTACCGCAACCTGAACGCAAGGCATTATATCCTGATTTTTTTGGTATCGGCTTCCTTTCTGGCACCCATGCTGGTACTTGCGCAGGATGACAACAAAACCACTTTCCCACTAGAAAAATTCTACGTCGAAAGAAAAAAGCACACCCTCCGTGCACTCTTGAAAAATTTCCACCTCGGGCTCAGCACCGGCTACGGAAATACTTTTTTCAATCACCATCTCAACGGATTTGGCATTTATCAGCCATCCGGGAAAGCTCCGGAGATTTTCAATGCGAAATCAGGGCCTTCGGTTCGCTATTCCAATTGGGTTAATACAGCATCGCCGGATACGACAAAAGTTCAAACTGGCAGCTATCTCGTGAGTTCCGATACCGCCAAACTTGGATTCAAGGGACATGCGTTGAACATACCCTTAAAACTAACGTTGCATTATGAATATAAACGTTACCGGATCGGCGCCGGATATTCGTATGAATGGATGACCATCGGGACCTTTCATCCAACAGCATTTTCGGACAAGATCGGCCATTTTCATCCATCGGGTGCTACCGGGTTTATGAAGAAATACTTTGGAATTCTTGGAGTTTCCTTTGCCCGAATTGATAATTATCTGTTCACTGCCGACGTGAATGTTGGCGGATTTAACCCGGGACAGAATTTTAATGCGGGTCTGATTCAGAAGGGAATCTACTTTAATCTCGGAGTGACGGCAGAGTGGGAACTGTCGGAATACCTTCGACTATTCGTACGACCGTCCTATGATTTCAAAAGTTATACCCTCAACGTTCCGGAGAGTGAAAGTATTCATCACAGCATTAATGCATTCTACCTGAACGTGGGCGTCACCTACTCCCTTCCGGAGTTGCCCCGGTGTTTTAAATCCGAGTGTAAAATACAGATCAACCACGCCCACGGCAATAAGGAATACCGCAGTCGTGTGCACAAGATCTATGAAAAGCAGAATCCGGGATATGGAGAAGATTACCCAACGCTGATCAAGTATAAGGGCAAGAATAAGAAGAAAATGAACCCGTATTAACCTCACTTTTCCAACCTGATTTGGCGTTATAAAAACCTTATTTATTAAGTCCTTTTTGCAGATTTTGGGTCATTTTTTTAAGCGAATTTTAATTATCTTGCACGCTTTAAATCAAGAATGCGAATGGACAAAAATCGTATTCATCGTCTAACTCTGTAATCCTTAGTCAGTGGCAGAAGAAAGTACTATTCCCTCCGGCAGACAGAACATAATCCCGATCAATATTGAAGATGAAATGCGCGGGGCGTACATTGATTATTCAATGTCGGTCATCATTTCGCGCGCCCTTCCGGATGTGCGCGACGGCCTTAAACCTGTCCATCGAAGGGTCCTCTATGGGATGTTGGAGCTGGGTGTCAACTACAATAAGTCGTATAAGAAATCAGCAAGAATAGTTGGGGAAGTTCTGGGAAAGTATCACCCCCATGGTGACTCGTCGGTATACGATACCATGGTTCGCATGGCCCAGGATTGGACGCTGCGCTATACGCTGGTGGATGGTCAGGGAAATTTTGGTTCCATTGATGGGGATTCTCCCGCGGCGATGCGGTACACGGAAGCACGCCTGCGACGAATCGCTGAAGAATTATTGGCCGACATTAACAAAGAGACCGTTGACTTCCAGCCTAACTTTGACGACTCACTGACCGAACCTACCGTCCTTCCTGCGAAGGTTCCCAACTTGCTGATCAATGGTTCGTCAGGCATTGCCGTAGGAATGGCGACCAACATGGCTCCTCACAACCTCAGCGAGGTGGTCGATGGCATTATCGCCTATATCGACAACCGGGACATTACTATTCCCGAGTTGATGAAATATGTGACGGCTCCGGATTTCCCAACGGGCGGAATAATTTACGGATACAGCGGAGTTCAGGAAGCGTTTTTGACCGGTCGCGGGAGAATCCTGGTCAGGGCCAAAGCAGAGATTGTGACGCTGACCAATGGGAAGGATCAGATCATCGTTACCGAAGTGCCCTACATGGTGAACAAGGCAATGATGATCGAAAAAACAGCTGCGCTGATCAATGAAAAGAAAATTGAAGGAATCAGTGACATCCGCGATGAATCAGACCGGGACGGGTACCGGATTGTATATGAATTGAAGAAAGATGTAATCCCGAATATTGTATTAAACAATTTGTTTAAGTATACCCAGTTACAGTCCTCTTTTGGAGTTAATAATGTGGCCCTTGTAAAAGGCAGGCCACTGACGCTAAACCTGAAAGACCTCATTGTGCATTTTGTTGACCATCGTCACGAGGTGGTCGTGAGGAGAGCAAAATTTGAACTGGCGGAGGCCGAAAAGAGGGCTCACATCCTGGAGGGGTATCTGATTGCCCTGGACCATCTCGATGAAGTAATCACGTTAATCCGGAATTCAAAAGATCCGGACGTTGCCAAGCTGGGATTGATCGAGCGCTTCGCCTTGTCTGAAATTCAGGCCAAAGCCATTTTGGAGATGCGCCTGCAGCGATTGACGGGACTTGAGCGCGAGAAAATACAGAATGAATATGCTGAGGTTAAGGCGTTGATTGCTGAGTTGAATGAAATATTAAGCAATGAATCCAAGAGAATGCAGATTATCAAGGATGAATTGACTGAAATCAAGGAACGGTATGGAGATGAGCGAAGAACTCAGATTGTGCATAGCGATGAAGATATCACCGTAGAGGATATGATTCCGGATGAGGAAATGGTGATCACTATTTCCAACCAGGGTTATGTAAAGCGGACTCTTCTTTCCGAGTACCGTACGCAGGGCCGGGGTGGGATTGGTTCGAAAGGGGTGTCTACCAAGGAGGATGATTTTACGGAGCACCTTTTTATTGCAAGCGCACACAACTACCTGCTCATTTTCACTGAGTTTGGTCAGGTCTATTGGAAGAAGGTTTACGAGATTCCGGAAGGCAATAAGATTTCGAAAGGACGGGCCATTCAAAACCTGATCAACATAGAGCCGGGGGATAACGTGAGAGCCGTTCTAAATCTCAGGGATATCGAGGACGAGGAATATATCAACAACAACTTTGTTATTCTGTGTACCGAAAAAGGGACCATTAAGAAGACATCGTTAGAGGCCTATTCCAGACCTAGGGCAAATGGCATCACGGCCATCACTATACACCCGGGAGACCGCCTTCTGAATGCTGCGCTGACAAATGGTAAAAATCATATTGTTATTGCTAAAAGTGAAGGAAAGGCGGTTCACTTTAATGAAGCCGATGTTCGTCCGATGGGCCGGACCGCAGCTGGTGTACGTGGTGTCACGTTAGAATCGGAACAAGATAAAGTTATTGGCATGGTTTGCATTACCCGGGAGGATGCTAATTTGCTGGTCGTCTCCGAAAAGGGATATGGCAAACGTTCTTCCATGCAGGATTACCGGATAACACGCCGGGGTGGCAAGGGCGTAAAGACAATTAATGTTACCGACAAAACCGGCAAGCTTGTGGCGATCAAAGAAGTGGGTGACAAAGACGAACTCATGATCATTAACAAATCAGGCATCAGCATCCGAATCAAGGTTGACCAATTGCGTGTGATGGGTCGGGCCACCCAGGGGGTAAGGCTGATCAAGTTAAATGAAGACGACTCGATTTCTTCGGTCGAGAAAATTCAGAACATGGAAGATGATGCTGCCATCAAAACTGAAAACTAAACCAACTTTATCTACAACTAAAACTCACTCTTGGATGAAAAAGATAGCAGTCCTGCTCATTGTTTTTGTGCCTCTTTTTGGGATGGCACAAAAGCCGGTAAAACCCAACACGGCAAAAGCTGAAAAAGCGTGGCGTGACAAAAAATTAGACGAAGCCAAAACGATTATTGACCTGACCGTGGCAAGCCGGGAATTCATGAAGGATAAAAAAGGACAGCCTTCAAAAAATGCTGCTGAGGCATGGTACGTCCGCGGCCTCATTTATATCAGTATTGACACTACACAGAACGAGAAATTTAAGAGCCTTGATCCCCAACCGTATGCGGTGGCCAAAGCATCTTTTGACTCCTGCGAGGCCATTGATAAAGGCAAAACGCCGTCCTACATTAAAGATGCAAAAGGATTTTTGCCATTGACTACGGATCAGGTAAAAAGCCAGTTGGCACAAGTCTACCTCAATAATTCAATTGATACGTATAAAAAGAATAAGGATTACACGAAGGCGTTTGAGTATATGGAACGGGTACTCTATTTCATTCCCAACGACACCTCCATGCTGATGAATGCAGGCGTTTATTTTGGTCCGGCGGCCAAGGAAGACGACAAATCCATTGCGTATATCAAGAAGTATCTCGCAAAAGGCGGAAAGAATCCCGACGCCTATATACAGCTCATGAGTATTTACCAGGACAAGAAGAAAGATATTGAAAGTGCAATCCAGGTTGTTAAAGAAGCCGAGACTAAGTTTCCAAAAAACCCCGACTTTCCCAAGTATGAACTAAACATTTACCTGGTGGAAAAAAAGTATGATTTGGCCCGGAAAACAATCCAGCGTCAGCTCAAAAGTAATCCAGGCGAAAAAGAAACCCTTTACCTTCTGGGTCAGCTCGACGAGGAGTTGAACAATATTGATTCGGCCAAGATTGTGTATCAAAAAGCGGTCGACATGGACCCCGAATATTTTGATCCAATCTTTAAATTGGCCAAACTATACTATGCCGATGGTAAGGCGATAAAGGCAGAACGCGATAAGCTCGGAATTTCGGCGCAGGACACTAAAAAAAGGCAGGAACTATTGATGACCCTGCGTGAAAAAAACAAAATTGCTTTACCCTATTGGGAAAAGTGCGAAAAATTAAAACCCGAGGATGACATTGTGTTGTTCACCCTCTCTGATATTTATAATAACCTCGTGATGGACGACCAATTCGATCGCGTTCAAAAGAAAATTAAGGCATTAGGACTGGATAAATAATGCGATCGCCGGGTCTTAAAAGCTCCGGCGGTTTGCCGGAGCTTTTTTTGTGTATTATATGGACTTTAGCAACTCGACCCTGTACCTGTCCAAAATGCTTGATTTGGATACAAAGCCAAGGTATTTACCCTGATCCGTCACCGGCAAACTCCATTGATGAGTTTCATCAAACTTTTTGAGGACAGAATGAAGTTCATCCTGCGGAGAAATCACCTCAGGAGCTTTCAGCATGATTTCCTTAATGAGCACGGTTTGATAAAGATCGGTGTTGAAAATAGTTTCACGAACATGGTCCAACGGAATCAATCCAACGAGCGTGCCTTGCCCATCGACCACCGGAAATAAATTTCTTTTGGATACCGAAATGGCCTTCACCAACGTGGCAAGTGTATCTTCCGGCTTGAGGGTGTAGAAGTCATTTTCAATCATATCCGCGAAATCCATTTTGCTCAGGAGATACTTGTCTTTATCCTCCAGAGACAACTTTAGTTTTCCGGAAAGTTTTTTGGCTTCCAGCGACAGGGGCTCAAAATACCGGGCAACGGTTATGCTGATCGAGGAGACGATCATCAAAGGGATCATTAGGCCATACCCACCTGTAATTTCCGCAATGAGAAAAATACCTGTTAATGGAGCATAAAAGATACCGCTCAGAATTCCGGCCATGGCCACCAGAATAAAATTGCTTTCGGGAACGTGGCCCAGTCCCAACAGATTAACCAGCCGGGAAAACGTAAAACCCAGGTAAGCGCCGACGAATAGCGAGGGAGCGAAATTGCCGCCGTTTCCGCCGCTGCCCAGAGTAATGGCCGATGCAAATACCTTGATCAACATCAATGCTGTGAGAAAAAGTAAAAGTATCCAATCATTTTTGAGCAAAGGAATGACAATGCTGTTCTTGATTAATTCATCCGTATGTTGTTCGGCCAACATTTTGATGCTTCCATATCCTTCGCCGAAGAGGGGTGGAAATACGATGAGCAATCCAGCCAGAAGCAGACCGCCAACAGCGATCCGGAGGTAAGGATTTTGAAAATGAGAGAACAACGACTCGATGCGCGGATACAGGCGGGCATAGTACAACGAAATTAACCCCGCTAATATTCCGAGAATGACATAAAAAGGAACGTTCGAAATATTAAAAGGCTGTTGCATGGAGAAGGATAACAACACACCTTCCTGAAGAATAATCTTGGAGAGCAGGGCCCCGGAAGCCGCAGAAATAATAAGCGGGATAAACGCCGTAGCCGCAACGTCCACGAGCAGCACTTCAACGGCAAATAAAACTCCGGCAATGGGTGAGTTGAATGCGGCGGCGATTCCTGAAGCGGCGCCACAAGCCAGAAGAATCGTTCGTTCTTTGTAATTCAGTTTAAACGAACTGCCCAGAGTTGAGCCAATCGCAGCGCCGGTACTCACCAGGGGAGATTCCAGGCCAACAGACCCGCCGAGGCCGACCGTGAGCCCGCTGGTCACAATCTGACCATGAATTTGACCGGCGTCTATTTCACTCGATTTTTTTGCTATCGCATAGACGATTTCGGAAGTCCCTTTCTTTAAACCGGTTTTGACGAAGAACCTCACATACAAGGCGCTCAGCGCAATGCCCACCAGTGGAAAAAATGTAAACAAAAAGAATTGCTGATATCCTTCGGAGTAATGGACGGCCAGCGTATTGATCCAGTGGACAAAAGATTTGAGGACCACCGCTGTAAGCCCTGAGAGTAGCCCCACAATCGTGCTGGCGACCAGCAGAAACTGCTTTTCGGATAAGCTATGTTGAATTCTTCCAACAGTCTGACGAAATGAAAATTTCACCGTGGACTCCTTTGATCAGCAAATGTAAAATCATCCGGGAGTAAACAAAACCGGGAGCAGAATCGACGGTGATAAATAAGCCGGTCGACCCCTTTATTTTAATTCGTCGACGTATCAGTTACCTGATGTTTCCCCGTTCAAGAGGTCACATGTAGTTGGATGGCAGCAAGAATCTTCAGCGTCGTGGGATTCTGGATATAAAGAACCCAGGAAGTGCGCTGGATGGACTTCACTTCAGGTGGGATAGATATTCGTAGCTCACCTGCTTTGCTCACCTGTCGGGTCTCCAATTTGCGGACAACGTTGTAGTGTTTTAATATTTTTCCCCGATTCTCACCCCTGGGAACAAGATTCTCAACAGACGATTCCACCAGTGCAATGTTCAACACGTCCTTATTGGGTTCATGATTCAGGGCGTACCGGATCGCCGCTTCATGGCCCTGAAAAGACGAAGCAGCCGAAATCGTATAGGGCCGACTCTCTTGCAATCCGCGGGTAATGGCTGCTTCCAACGCTTTTTGATCAGAACCTACAAACGCGGATTCACCGTTGACAATAATTTGAGGCGTATAAATAGATCCCAGGCCCAGCGCGTCGGCATAATTCTTTTGTCGATTCGTAAAGTCTTCGCTGCTGTAGGGGTCTTTCCAACCCAAATAATTCCAATAGCTCACGTGGAAGGAAAGACCTAAAACAGGCCGTCCCGCCTCCTCGGCCTCGCGAATCGTTTTATTGAGCAATTCGTCGGCGGCGGGGCAGCTGGAGCAACCTTGGGAGGTAAAGAGCTCGATCACTACGGGGTATTCGGGTGTCACCGGAACCCGGAGCGATTTGAAAAGAGGTAATCCGGCTAGAAAAAGCCCAATAACGTATTTCATCGGTAATAAATTTAATAAAGATAAGGCGAACGGTTTTACCCCTTGGTCTTGCCCGTGACAATCCAAGGAATAAAAACGAGCGTCGCAATTCGGCCGGATTATATTTCAAATTGCAGAACGATAGATCGTTGTATCTTGCGATGACTATTTTACTTCTTAGATGGATTCAGCTAATCAACCGATCGGATTCGGAACGCCTTTAACACCTTCCGCCATCAAAGTTATGTTGCTGGGCTCCGGAGAATTAGGAAAGGAAGTAGTCATTGAATTTCAACGTTATGGTGTGGAAGTCATTTCCGTAGACCGTTATGCTCATGCGCCGGCGATGCAGGTAGCTCATCGCTCCCATGTGATCAACATGCTGGATGGTCAGGCTTTGCGAACATTGATCGACCAGGAGAAGCCTAACTTTATTGTGCCTGAAGTGGAGGCAATTTCTACGGATACCCTGGTCGAGTTGGAAAAAGAAGGTTTCTGCGTGATCCCATCGGCGAATGCCACCCGGTTGACCATGAATCGCGAAGGAATCCGGGTTTTGGCGGCAGAGCAATTAAAACTAAAAACTTCCCCTTACCGGTTTGCGGGTTCCATCCAAGAGTTTATGAAGGGTGTTGGGGAAATCGGTTTGCCTTGTGTGATCAAGCCGATTATGAGTTCTTCAGGCAAGGGCCAAAGTGTGATTAAAACGCAGAGCGATATAGAAAGTGCTTGGCGCTATGCGCAGGAGGGCGCACGAGGTATAGGGGGGCGTGTCATCGTCGAAGGACTTATTGACTTTGATTATGAGATCACCTTATTAACCATCCGGTATAAAGGGGGGGTACTATTCTGTTCTCCCATCGGCCACCGCCAGGAACATGGGGATTATCAGGAATCGTGGCAACCTCACCCTATGACGGAAAAAGCGCTGAAGACATCGCAGGAAATGGCCCGGAAAGTGGTCGATGCACTTGGGGGTGTCGGTATTTTTGGGGTAGAGTTTTTTGTTAAAGGGGATGCGGTGTATTTCAGTGAACTTTCGCCCCGTCCGCACGATACGGGTATGGTCACCATGATCTCTCAGGATCTGTCTGAATTTGCTCTCCATGTTCGTGCGATTTTAGGGTTGCCGATTCCTTCCATTACACAATTCGGGCCCTCCGCTTCGTCGGTGATTCTTGTGAAAGGAAAATCCAAAAATGTTGTGTTTAGCGGATTGGAACAAGCTCTATCCGAACCTGATACTCAACTGCGACTATTCGGGAAACCGGAGGTCGACGGAGAGCGACGCATGGGCGTATGTCTTGCGAAGGGAGCCACCCTCGAAGAGGCACGTGCGAAGGCGAATAGGGCGGCTTCGAGTATCAGATATTCTCTTTAGTTGTTAGTTAATAGTCCTACCAACTATCAACTAACACCAATGGGAGCTGCCAACAAACGGTCGGGAATCCCAAAGGCATCGACCAATGGCACCGCTTCCTGGCGCACCTCCCAACACAACTGGTTAACAAGTTTTCGTATGGCTTTCGTTTTAACGCCTTCCATGTATCCTTGTTCAAGATACCAACTCTTGTTTTTCTCGAGTTGCGAAAGAGCAAACAAATGGCAGAGTTTCCGTAAAACGGCCTGGCACCCGGCATCTTTGACTTTCTCTACGCTGATCAGAAATTGCTCCAGGATGATCCGTTCCACGAACGCAGAGCCCACCTGGACCAGGTGATGCTGGCTTACATTGAAGGCATCGAAGGAATCCATGCCACTATCGATGTGTCGTTTCAGGCGTTTTGCCGCCGAGGTGAGGATGTCCCGTTCTCTATACCGAAAGGCATTTAAGTGAAACTCAGAATCCAATAAATGCTTCTCATCCGTATTGCGTACGATAAGCGGATTCATCTCAGACACGGAGGTCTTTGCCTGGCCCGCAACATAATTTAAGATTCCGAAAAAGTTCATGTTCCCAAACTCCTGTTTGAATTCTGTGAGCCTGCTTTTGGCTACCAACTGCAGGAGAACCGTGTTGTCTCCTTCGAAGGTGGTGAAAACGTCGGTGTCATTTTTGAGTGTGCTGATCCTGTTCTCCGCCAGATATCCTTTTCCGCCGCAGCACTCACGGCATTCCTGAAGAGAAGCGGTGGTGTTCCAGGTGGCAAAGGCTTTGAGCCCTGCCGCCAAGGCTTCGATTTCCTGCATGTCCGACTCGGTTCGTGCAATAAAACGTTCGGTCAGATAACGAAGCGAAAAATGCAGCGCATATGCATTCGCCAGCAGAGGCATTAGTCGACGTTGATGCGTGCGGTAGTTTAGGATAGGTACTTCCGTTCCCCCTTCGGGGCCAAACTGCCGTCGGCCATCGCCATACCGTATGGCAATCGTCAGTCCCGATTTGGTAGCGCTCAGACCGGCGCGGGGTATGCCGATGCGTCCGCCAACGAGGGTGCCGAGCATGGTGAAGAACCGGCGGTTGTCACTCGAGATGGGACTGGCAAACTTTCCGTCGTCGGTTACTTGCGCAAAGCGGTCGAGCATGTTTTCGTACGGAATGGTCACGTGATCGAAGCGGATCTTTCCGTTGTCCACGCCGTTCAGTCCCATCTTTCTTCCACAGTCTTCAATGGTTATCCCGGGACATAGGTTTCCCTTTTTGTTGCGGATCGGAACAAGTAATGCGCCGACTCCATAATCCTTGCCGTCCAGCATTAGTTTGGCAAACACGGTGGCCATCTGGCCGTGACAGGCGGCATTGCCAATGTATTCTTTTTGAGCCTGTGGGTGAGGAGTGTGAATGACAAATGTTTTGGTTTTGTGATCATAGGTTGCTGTAGTCTCGATTCCCCGGACATTCGAGCCATGGCCGGTTTCCGTCATTGCAAAACAGCCCGGCAGATCCAACGTGCCGATGGACTTCAGGTATTTCCGATGGTGTTTTTCCGTTCCCAACAGATAGACGCTCATGCCGAACAAACCGAATTGAACACCAAATTTGATGACCAGACTCAGATCGTGGTAGCTCAGGGTCTCCATGATTGTAAAATACCTGCTCATGTTGCCTTGGCCGCCATATTCCTTCGGGTAGGCCATCGCGCCAAATCCCTGATCGGCCAGGTGATGGCACCAGGTCAGTACTTTTTCACGATACTCCGCGAGGCTGTCTGTCTCCAGATAGCTGAACTCCGGATCGGAGAGAAGGGTTTTCACTTTACGGATGGTATCTTCTTCAGGTCCATCCAAAAGTCTGGCCAGGATGCCAACGTCGAATGTTTTTTTGGTGTTGTGTTGAGCGGTGATTGTTGAGCGGCTGACCGGAGAAAAACTGAATGCGGATTCGTGGCTGATGACGCCCAGGGTTTCTTCCATCTGAGCGAGTGCTCCCCGGGAAGCCATGAGGGAATCTCCGCCATGTAATCTGGCCAACTTAATTCCCATGTCAACTAAGCTGGACGTGTTGGCCGGCGAGACCCTGTCAGCGACTTTTTGAATTTCTGAATACCAGTCTTTTAATTCATCGGGCGAGGGGGGTGAGGCCGGGTTCAGTTGAGTCAGCAGAAAATTCCTTTCGTCGACGGTAAGCCAATCCTGTTGATCGATCAGGCTCCTCATAGTAGCTATTTCGCCGGGTGTCAGTACGGCATCTTCCCAAACCATATAAAAAATAGGGAGGAACATGTAGAGGTTGGGATTGTTTTTCAGGGGCTGGGAAAGGAGCATAAATGTAATTTTTAGGTAACCTAAAAATAGCGAATGCTACTGAGGATTCTAAAGGACACATTCTCCAAAATGACCGCTATTACACCTGGTTGAGGTCCGCTTGCCGTGCGCGCTCACATATACCTCATATATACCGTATCTACGCTTCATATACGGCGCATATACGGCGCATCCACGGCGCATCTATACCGCATCCATAGGGCAATCCCCAGACTATAATCTTCAGGTTGTCTGGTTATCCGGACTAATTCTTCTCT
>Ga0302324_100008135_pt1 | contig 22165 bp, 21 predicted proteins | sample Palsa_T0_1_FD_201949 | JGI IMG/M metagenome (GOLD analysis project Ga0302324, IMG submission 201949) | Peat permafrost microbial communities from Stordalen Mire near Abisko, Sweden - Palsa_T0_1 | ecosystem: Environmental > Terrestrial > Soil > Palsa > Peat permafrost | place: Sweden: Abisko...
GGCGCGGAACATCCTTGAGAACACCGTAATAGAGATTGAATCCGTCGATGTAAACAATTACTCGCGGTTTCGGCAGTGGCGCGGCTGCGGGAGGTAAACCCAAAATATTATGGGCAATCATATAGATTGCCCGGACCGGCCTTAACAGCAGCCGGGGAGTCGTGTCTTTAGGATACGCGGTTATGGGACAAAGTCAAGCCTTAAGCTACTGAAACAAAACAACATACCTACCACATGGGTCAATCTTATCTATCGTACATGTGGTAGATTGCATGATAGGTAGGCAGATGATATATTGTGGTAAGTGATTTGCTTGGGAGGACTTATGGATTGTAAAGAACTAAATCAGCTTATAGCCAAAGAGGAAAAATTCTTGGAAGGGGTCGAGAACAATTTGGCCGAATCCAAGAAGTCCTACCAAGAAGCACAGCAGAAAGCGAGCGTCGCTCAGCTCGCCTTCCAAGGTGCGCAGAATGAATTAAATATTTGGACGGGTGCTGCCAACGCGATTAAGGTTCGCTTAACGCGGCTGCGAGAGCAGGTCCAGCAAGAGCAGCCTACGTCGCCGGATAAGCCAATCACTAACTTGCTCGCCTCGGCCACAAGTACGCTCCGTGCTATCGCCGAATCATCGAATGGGTCGCAGGATGTCAACAAAACCGAGATGATTCGAGCTGTTCTTCGACGCCATCCCGCTGGAATCACTCCCGCCGAGTTATGGCAAGAATTGAACGGTGAGGTGTCTCGCGATTACGTATACGCTGTCTTAAAGCGACTGAAGGACCGGGATCAGATTTCTTACAGGAGGAAGAAGTATAGCCTTCGAGACATTGCAGGGCAAAAAACCTTGGGCAACAACGCGCCTGCGACATTGCAATGAAGAGATCACTAGCCTGATACCACCACGGTTTCTCACCGTGGTATTGGGCGAAAACACGAAGGCCCGATTCGCTGAACTCTTCGGGAGGCTGGCGAATCGAGCCGTGGTGAGCTTACTTTGAGTGCCCCGGAGGGCGTCTAGCTGGTCGCTAGGAGCGGTCTTATACACCGCAGTTCCTTCACAGGAACGGGGTCCGATCCCCCCGTCCTCCGCCTATTATACCTCACAAAGGAACGTTGGTTCCAGAATGGACCATAAATGGCACTTTATAAGTACCCGAAGCTGCTTTCGCCCGTAGACCACGCCGAATTTGACAAACTGTACTCTCCCGGCATAATCACGGCATGGTCTGGAATATACAGATGTGAGGGTTGTGGAAGAGAGGTGGTCCACACCGTCGCTAAACCCCTACCTCCCCAGAACCACCATCAACACACGCCTCCTCAAGGGTCGATCCGCTGGCGTCTTGTCGTAACCGACTCTGCACCTCCATCTTAACGATTGGATCGACTTCAAGCCGTACTAGCAGAGCAGGCTCCTGTGGAATGTGCTTCCACAGGAGTGTTGCTATTTGCGGCAGAGCTTTAGCCACCGCAATTAACTTCCCCGCCGAAATATGGTCTTGCATAAACTCAATTACATCTTGAAGCTCACTGTCCAAGAATAATTGTTTAACAGCCCTGTCACGGTGATCAGACTCTTTCATTTTTCCTCCTCTGTGTCAAATGCATAATCATCACCTTGACTGGAAAAATTGACAGCTATACGATCGCCGTATCGTATAACCCAACTCCTTTCCAGGGATCATTAGCCATGAGTAGCGGGGACAACTGCAACGAAGAAAAGAACTTTGTCGAATTTCGGCGGAAAGTGCGGGCGGCCGAAGTGCTTTCGGCGGCCATGGAGCATTTGTTGAAGTCGGTGAGGTTCAGCGGGCGGATCAGCGTGGTAGTGCAAAACGGCCGAGTGCTGAAATCGGGGTATGAGGAGGGATTTTTTCGCCAACGGCAAACTGGATCATTGCTGGCCAGCGGCGCGACGATTGAACCATAAACGCGTGGGCTGCGACCCACGTTAAGTTCTTGACGAACAACTAAATAGCGCAAGCAGGCCATCGCAAGAAAAACGAGCCCTGCGTTTGGTTTCCGCTCTGAGAGCGGCGACCGACGCAGGGCTTTTTGTTTCGGCTGTTTGCGTTGAGTTCCAGCAAAAGCATTTCACATCCCGGTTTCGCGATGGAGAGCCAGGAATCTCAGGAGAAGTGATGAAAACAAAAGCGGAAAAGAACGGTCGGCAAGACGAGTCATGTCTCGAACTGAAGTATTGCGAACGCTGTGGCGGGCTAGGGCTGCGTCCCGTGGGTGGGGCACAAACCTATTGCGCAACTTGCGCGCGAGCGATGGCGGAAATGGCGCCGGGCTCGACGGAGGCCGAAACCGCGAGGATGCCGCGAGGACCGCGATGGGGTGGAGATGACGGCGATCGCTATGACGATGAAGACGATCGAGGAATGGATCTGGACGCGGCGGGAGGTGTGGCATGAACGGCTTCGTGAATTGGATTGGCGCGCAAGCTGACAGACGAGATCCGGCGGAGGACGCGATTTCTGTGCGGCAGGCGGTCAGGCTGCAACCGGATAAGCATTTCGGCGAACCATTTCTGGGTGGTGTTGTAGGGCAAACGCTGACGACGCATAACTTTCCCGCGCGACGACCAGCAACTGGGGAGACGGAACTGCAAGGCGATGCTCTGGATCGCAATCCAGATCTGTGGCTCTACCGGAATCGCACAGTGGCTTTATTACGGCGCTATATGCGTTTTTCGCTGGAGACGGGGCGCTTGCCGTCTCTGGTGGGACGGGAATTTTTCCGGGCGAAAGTGACGTCCTACACCGCGACGACGTTCGAGGACCGCGTGATCTTTGTCCGCGATGTGGAGAAGAGCTTGAATCGACTGGAGTATTGGGACCAGCAGTTAATCGCGCGGATTATTCTGCAAGAGCATAATCACGAGCAAGCGGCACACATTTTGCACTGTACTCGCAAGACGGTTCAGCGCAGGCTACCCGAAGTGCTGGACTTGCTGAGCGAAGACTTTCTCAGAGTGGGACTGTTGGTCGGACTGCCTGAGAAGAACAAGGTGTCGCAATGAGAAAAATCTTGTCAATAGGCAGTTTCCCTCGAAAATCTCGCAAGTTATTGATGGCGCGGCAAATATAATTTTGCGAAACATGTCCCATTCACCCATAGCGGGATGCTATTCTGAATATATAGAGTAAAGGAAAAAAGAAAACACTCCGCGAGGCGCGCCGAAAAGCGCGCCGTTCGTTTTTTGGGGTGAAAGAGTTTTGTTGCGTCGCAGCTGCGCGGGTCGGCGGGTAACTCTGGGGCCTATCGGGTGCTGCTCCGAGCAGCTTGCCTTACGGAGCCAAGAGCCAGATTCGTGGGGACGCCGACGGTTTTTCGGGAGGACATGGCGAGTGACGAAGAAGGCGAAGGGCAAGACCAGGAGCCAGTCCAGGGGCAAGAGCAATCCCAGGAACAGGGTAAAATCATCTGAAAAAAATACGGTAAACTCATCCGAAAAAAATGTGGAAGAGCCGAAGAAGGCGCCGGATGCGGTGCAGGTGCGGGAGAACATCAGCAAACTGGTGAGGGGCTCGGCGGAAAGCATCGCGAAGAAAGTGATCGCAGACGCGGTGGGCGGCCAACTGGCGTCGGCAAAGTATCTGTTCGAAGCAACGGGACTGTATCCGCCGACGGAAGAGACCGCGGGGATACCGGCGGAAGATTCTCTGGCTTATACGCTGCTGCGGCGTATGGGACTTCCCGTGGAACCGGTGATCACTGACGAAGACGAACAAGAAGAACAGAGGGTGGTCCCAGCGGAGGGTGAAGAGTAAGACGCAGGGAGCGGGCGTTAGGCTGAGAGGATACCGTAGAATGAAGCGCTGGAGTTGCGGGACGGGAGAGAGGGACTGGCCGGCGGCGCTATCGGTTTCGCCGCAGGCAGGACGAGGCAGGACAAAGCTGCATGAAGGTTTGGCGAATGCCGCCTCGTCGGGAAAATCTCTCAGAAAAGTTCGGGCGGGCAAAAATGTTGGCCTCAAAAGACACAGGGCGGGGATGGATATAACATGGCTGACCGACCGGATTGCGGTCGGGGGCGGAATCTGGACAGCGGATAACATGGCGGCAGTGGCGCGCGCCGGGATCACGCACGTCATCGACATGCAGATCGAGTTCGACGACACGCCGTTGGCGGGGCCGCAAGGAATTGCTGTCTGCTGGAACCCGGTGGACGATGACTTTGAGCCGAAGCCTCCGGAAGTATTTGCGCTTGGGGTGGAGTTCGCGCTGGCGGCTCTGGAGGAGAACGGAGCGAAGCTTTTTATCCACTGCGCGGCGGGAGTGCACCGAGCACCAATGATGGCGCTGGCGCTGTTGGGGGTGATGGGATGGACCGTGGAAGATGCCATGGACCTGATCGAGACACGACGGCCAGCGGCTGATTTCGCGGATGTTTATGTGCGCAGCGTAGAGAAGTTTCTGAACGGCCGAGGGTGAAGAGTTTCAGTTATCGAGCAAGAAACACGGAGCATTGGTAGAAATGCCTTGCGAGGCCAATGTTGACTCAGACGGGCAAGGGGTCCTTCGCTTCGCTCAGGATGACAGCGCTAAAAGTTGGCGGAGCTTAATAAAGTTCCTAGAAGAGTTTGAGGGAGGAAGTATGTTTGAGGCATGCCGCCCGACGGGGCGGCTCTTTTATTTGGTGCTGGCGGTAGCGGTGGCGGCATCGGGCGTCCGCCTGGCGGTGGGTGAAAGGCCTTCCGCGGGGAAACCGGAAACAGCGAGCAAGGCAACGGCGAAAGCGGGTGCGGGACCAGCGGCGCGGGCGGCGGCGCCTGCTCCGCAGAGCGTGCCGGCGCTGACGAGTGTGATCGACACGGTGTACATGGCGGATGGCACGCCGGCGCAAGGCATTCTGGTGATCACGTGGCCAGCGTTTGTGGCAGCGGACGGGACGGGAGTTGCGCCCGGATCATTGGATGTAACGCTGGGAACGAACGGCGCGCTGAATGTAGCGCTGGCGCCGAACGTGGGGGCGACTCCCGCGAACGTGTACTACACCGTTGTCTATCAATTGCAACCCAGCGAAGTGCGAACCGAGTATTGGGTGGTGCCGACGAGTTCTCCGGCGACACTGGCGCAGGTACGGACGACGCCGGGATCGGGGACAGCGGCTCAACCGGTGTCGATGCAGTACGTGAACTCGGCTTTGGCCGCGAAGGCGAATGACAACGCGGTGGTGCATCTAGCCGGGGCAGAGACGGTGACGGGGACTAAGACTTTCACGGTACCACCGAATGTGCCGACGCCGGTGAATACGGGGGACGTAGCGAATAAGGCGTATGTGGATAGTTCCGTGGCAACTGTAGGTTCGGGGAACTATGTGCCGACAGCAGGCGGTGCGATGACGGGGCCGTTGACCTTGAGCGGGAATCCAACGGCCCCGTTGCAGGCGGCGGCGAAACAATATGTGGATTCGAGCGTGGTGGTGAAGGCAGACCTGGTGAGCGGGCTGGTACCGACGAGTGAGTTGGGAAGCGGAACGGCTTCGGCGCTGAACTGCCTGCTGGGAAATGGGACGTGGGGGCCGTGTGGATCGAGCGCGAATGCGACTGCGATTCAAAGCGTACCGGTAGGAACAGCTACGCCTGGAAACGGGCAGGTGTTGACGTATTCCTCGGCATCAGGGCAGTATGCGCCGGCGACACCGAGCGGCGGGGTGGGGGGCGTGGTGATCGGCCCCGCCACCAGCCAGAACATCGCGCAGCCGGTGGGAACGCAGCTGAGCGTCAACAATCTGAGCGGCATTCGGTATGTGACGTCGACGGACAATTGGAGCGTGAGTCCAAGCGGAAGCCTGGTAGGTGGAACGCCAGCAACGGTGACGCTTACGCCGTGTCCCGTGGGAGTGGATACGAGCGGGAACTCGATGTACTTCGTCTATATCAGCGGACAAGGGACGCCGGAACCGGCGATGGTGACGGGCGGGACGTGCACGAGTGGGGCGACATCAGGGACAATTGTGTTCACGCCGAAGAATACGCACTCGGCGACCTACGTGCTCGGGAGCGCTTCGAGCGGGATTCAGGAGGGGATCAATGACGCCTGCGGAGTGCCGAACGGAAGCGGCGGGAATCCGAACGCTCATGTGATTCTTCCGGCAACGGGGGCGACCGCGAACGCACTGCCGGTGTATGGATCAGTTTTCGCGCACTGCAGCCGCGCGCTGATTGAGGGGAACGGAGCGTTGCTCTCGTGCTCGACCCGAGACCGCTGCGTGGTTTTGGGAGATCTGGTGAATTCGAACCACTACGGAGGAACGACGTTGCGGGGCGTGAACTTTACGTCGACGGTAAATGCAGACGGATGCCAAATTACGAACACGCAGAGAACGTCGAACGTGGTCACGATCACCGTAGCCTCCGGGTGCAGCACGATTCAGACGGGAGACCTGGTCAACATCAACTTTACGGACAGTGCCAATTACTGGGGAAGTCACGGACCAGTGACGGTTTCGGGGAACACCATTACCTACAGCCAGAGCGGGGCAAACCTGCCAGCGGCGGCGAGTCCGGGGACGATCGCGATTCAGAACGCCGCAGTCGAAGACAACGCGAACCCAGGAACGATGGACGACATCAAGTCTTCTTCGGGAGGCGGGGGAAAGTTCAACCAGTTCTTCGTGGTGGACAACGACCAGGCAGCAACGATACGTAATTTCGACGCGGACGGGAGCCAAGGGCTGCTGTGCACGGCGAACCATTGTGGATCGTACGTCTATGCGGCAGGAAACACATTAGGTTCGCCGGTGTTGTGGATCGATAAAGCGAACATCAGCCCGCAGTGCGGAGGAAACGGGATAACCGTCTATGCCAACAACTCCACGCATGTAAACGACAGCGTGATTCAGGGTTGGGGCATGTGGGCGGTTAATACGCAGACGACGCTGGGCAGCTATGGCGGGACGGAACTCGACAATATCTACATGGAAGAAGGTGGAGGACCGTGTCCGAACCCCTACTTGGGATCCTACTTCAGCGCCACGGGAATCATCTTTTCGGGTAGCGTGCAACCGCTTAAAGTTGAGGGCGGAGAACAACCCGGCGAACAAATTCCAATATTCGCGAACACCGGCTCGACGCAGTACAACTACTACGTGGTGGTTCACGATTCTGCGACGAGCGGGACCAGTTATCCGCTATTTGCCGGGGTTGCGTTGACGAATGGGACGGGAACCATCAGCGGGCAGTTCCCGCATGTGCCGCCGAGCGGGGCTGGGTCGACGGTTACTTACGACATTGTGCGAATGCAGCCGGCAGCCAGCCTGGCGGCGAATACGCCCAGTTTCCCGGTTCATGGAGCTTGCACAGGAGGCAGCCCGACCGCTTGCGGAAGCATCATCACGGGAAAAGCGCAATGTGCGGGCCTAGTCTGCACGTTCACCGATACGGCCTCGGCCACCACGAGCAGCTACACCGTCAGTCCTATCAACTGGGAGCCGCTTCTACCCTTCTGGCCTGGCAGCTTGGTGTTGACGGGAAATGGAAGTCAGATCTACTCTCCTCCGCCGGTGTTCTTTGATACGGACCCCGGCGACGTGGTTTCTGTAAGCGGCAACGGTAGCCCGCAGGTATTTATCCGCTACTGCAACGACGGCAGCATCACGGGAGGAGTGTTTGGAGGGACCTGGGAGCAGTGCCTGGAAGGAAAGAACAACTGGCCCGGCGGGCTGCTGCTAGAGGAGGGGACTTACAACGGCGGCACGGAAAGCGGAGTGAAGGGAAAACTTAACTTTGAGTTTGAAACGACGGGGATTGGATATGTGATGCCACACCACATCATCACGCTGGTGGACTCCAATCCGAACAAGACGCTGGCAACGATCGGATTTCGCCCGCCGAACGACGCCGGCGACACCTACATCGGGATTGACAACCAGGCTGTGCCGGGAGCGGTTCAACTCGCTTTCGGGGCTCCGGTGGCGATTTCGTCTTACATAGGGAATGTCGGGGACAATACGAGTTATCTGGAGCGGCTGACGGTTTCAGCGAAGACGTTTAACGTACCGGTAAACATCAACGGAAATCTAACGGTGACGGGAACCTGTACCGGTTGCGGCGGCGGGGGAGGAGGAACGGTAAACAGCGGGACGGCAACGCAACTGGCACTCTATGCGGCTAATGGAGCAGCGGTGAGCGGTGACAGCGGGCTGACGGACAGCGGATCGACACTGAGCTTCACGGGAAGTAACGGAATTTCTGCGGTAGCGGGAACGTTCAGCGGGAATGTGACAGTAAACGGGCAGTTGCTGGTGGCAGGGCCGTGGACGGTGAGTTCGCCGATTCCTGGAACGACGATGACGGCGGCGGGAGCGGGGACTTCGGCGCTGGGGATCTCAAACGACGGAAACTTTTACATCTCGGCAAATGCGGGCGCTCCGCAGAAGGTAGCGACGACGACGACGAGTTCCTATTTCTCGAATCTCTTTCAGGAAGACGCTAATGACCTGGGTGAGTACAACGGGACGACGGCGCAGAACCTCCATGTTTACTCAAGCTATACCAACAGCTCTACGTGGCAGCGCACTTCGCTGGGGTACGACTCAGCGGACAACTACGCGGTGATGCGTAGCGAGAGTTCGACTTCTGGAGGAGCACCGGGATTGGGCTTCTGGATCAACAATGGGCTGAAGTGGGTGGTGGATGCGAGCGGGAATTTCAAGCCCTGGACTGACCAGACGTATAACATTGGCAGCTTCACATCGAGTAGCGGAACTGGATTGCGCCCTGGGACGGTGTACGCGGCGGGAAACTCCGCAAGCGGGAGCGGGTTCGAACTGGGCAAGTTTGCCAACGAAAGCTACGAGCTGTGCAACGACACGACTAACGGAACGATCGTGAACGGATTGGCGGTGTTGACTGCTGCTGGGTGCGCAGCGAAACCTTCGAGCGCGCTGAGCAGTGGAGCTATCGGGGTGGTGATTGCGAATGCCGGGACGTCGGAAGTGGCCACGCTGGCGCGGGAAGGGTCAGCTTATTGCAGCTTCGACGGGACCGCGACCGTTGTGGGCGATTACGTGGTGCCTTCGGGAACGGCGAGCGGCGGATTTTATCCTTTGTGCCATGACGCGGGCGCGACACGGCCGACGGGGACACAGATCCTGGGCCGGGTGCTGCAGGCGAGCGCGGGGAGCACGACGGTGCAGATGTTCCTCGACATGCCGGGTTCGAATGTGAGCAGCAGCGGGACATCGGCGGGAACGGGAAGCTGCACGAACCAAGCGGTGACTGCGGTGCTGGCGGGCGGCCCGACGTGCACGACGATCACTTCGGCGTATGTGGACTCATCGATCGCGACGAGTGCGTCGTCAGCCCTGACGGGAACGCCGACGGCGCCGACGGCGGCAGTCAACACGAACACCACGCAACTTGCGACCACGGCGTTTGTGCTGGGACAGGCGAGCTCCACCACACCAAATATGGACGGGACTGCCGCGGTGGGGACATCTAACACATACGCCCGCGCCGACCACGTGCATCCGACGGATACGAGCAGGATTGGGGGCGGCGGGAGCCTGGTTTCGGGGAATTATCCGAAGGCGAATGCTACTGGGGCGGTGACGGACTCAGGAGTGGCAGCCGGGCCGTATTCGATTCCGTGGTTCACGACGAATACGACGGGGACGGCGATCAGTTTTTCAAGCACGGCGAACAAGGCGGAGCTGTGGGGCGTGGTGCTGACGTTTCCGCTGACCACGACGCAGGTGACATATTACGTTTCGACGGCGGACAACACGAGCAACACATACGACATTGGCGTGCTGAACAGCTCGGGAAACATTGTGGCGCATATTGGGAATACGGCGGGAACGACATTCGCGGCAAGCACGGGATGGAAGACCTTGAGCTGGGCTGCGAGCGCAACGCTGCAGCCGGGCAAGTATTTCCTGGCGATCACGAGCAGTTGTACTAGCTCATGCGCGCAGGTTTACGGCGGAAGCTCGGCGGGGTTCACATTCCTGGGTGGAAGCAGCGGGACCGCGGAGAGCGTGACGGCGGGCGGGACGCTGAATAATGGGATCACGATTCCGGCGGATAATCCGACGGAGGCGACGATCATGGCGTGGGAAATTCATTAGCGTTGGAGCGAGGCCTCGAGGGCCATCGGCGAGAGCCGGTGGCCTTTTTTGTTGGGGACGATCAGGCAGGAAGCAGGGACAAACAGTGGAGCTGCGCTCGACCCTTCGGCTTCGCTCAGGGCAAGCTAGCGGAGGGCGGCTGTCCCCACATGGCGGTCCCACGTGTCTTGCAAGTCGATTCACACATATTTTTGCGGAGGAGAAAGTCATGAGCAGTGCGATCAATCCGGAAGCGGCACAACCGACCACCACGCAGGCATTCGAGCAGAGTGACCGAAATCCTGCGGTCACAAATTGGGGAGGGACCGACACCGAAGGTGGGCAGTGGCCGACGCCGGCTTCTTCGGAGAGCCGGGTGACTCCCCCCGGCGCGGCGGTCTCACCGAACGCGGGGCTGCAGAACTACGACACTGGGGACATCGTCGACAGCGTTCAGGACGAGGCGGAACGGGAAGGCTGAGAGAAACAGCCGTCAGGCATCAGAGGAGCCCGAGCCTGGGGTGGGCGTGGGGTCATCGGCGAAAACTGATGGCCTTTTTTGTTGGAAACAAACGAAGCGGGAGAGACATGGCCGTGGAAGTTTCTATCGAAGCCGGTATGCGTGCGAAGACACAAGGGGTTCTTCGACTCCGCAAGAAAATTCGCTTTGCGAATCCTCTTGCTCCGCTCAGGATGACAGGAGTCTGGAGCGGCGTCGTTCTGCTTATTATGTTCAGCGCGAACGCATGGGCCACGACTTACTACGTTAGCTCCAGCGCGGGAAGCGACGCGAATAACGGGACTTCCACGTCGACGCCGTGGCAGACGATTGCGCACGTGAATGCACAGACGTTTCAGCCTGGAGATTCGATTCTCTTTAAGCGGGGGGATGTCTGGAATGAGAGCCTGACGCCGCCTTCTTCGGGGACTTCGGGGAGTGCGATTACATTCGACGCGTATGGAACAGGAGCGGCTCCGAATTTGACGGGATATTATTCGGTGCCAACGTCAGCGTGGGTGCACGTGACGGGAAACGCGTGGAAGGCGCCGTTGCCGGCAAATTACTCGACGGTCAACTTCTGTTTATTCGGGTCGATCTGGGGACAGAAGGTGGCGGCCGTGTCGTCGGACTTGACGGCGCAATGGAATTTCTATTTTGCAAACGGGTACGTGTATGTGTACTCAGTAAATTCCCCGGCAAGTTACTACAACGAACCGATTGTACCGATGGCGCTAAGTAATGTGCCGGTAATCAACGTCAATGGGCAGTCCTGGCTGACGTTTCAGCATTTTCTGGTGAACTGGTTCGATCAGTACGGCGTGTATGTGCAGGGGACGAGCGATCATCTGGTGTTTGCGAACATGGAAGCCGACTCGATGATTCCGCAAGGCACACAGCCGTTAGGATTCTACGTGGATGAGAGTGCACCGGGGCCGGGCGACATCAAGATTTATAACGCGGAAGCGCACCTGAATTACGACGGATTCAGATTTGATGGCACAGCGACAGCGATCACGATGGTGAACGATAAAGGGTATGCGAATCGTGATGGGGCGCTGGTAGATAACACGGGCGCGGTGACTTATTCGTTCTGTCATTTTTATGCGTCGAGCCTGGCGGTGGCGGGATCGACGGACGTGGAGTGGACGAGCGGGAGTGGGCCGATACAGGGAACGGGCAACGTGCCGGCGGATACGGCGCCGGCGGTGCAGGTTTACCAGAAGTATCCGGCAGTGGTGACTTTGACGGTGGACGATGAGGGTATGACACCGGGCGCGGATACATATTACGCGGACAGTGTGCTGCCAATTGCCGATGCGGCGGGAGTTCCGGTGGGAGCGGCAATTACGGTGGGGTATCCGCTGGCGCAGACGCTGGTCTCGGAATTTCAGGGATGGATCGACGCGGGACGGGATGTAACCGCGCACTCGATCTCCCATACCTACTATACGAACACAGATGGAGAAAGTTTGAAGTTCTATCTTTCGCAATCGCCGTTCGCACAAGCTAAGCCTGCGCTGATTGACGAGGAATATCTGGGACCGAGTCTCGATCCGACGACGTGGGTAGTGAACGATCCGTCGTCAGCGGTTTCAGTGGTAGCGCAGACGCTGCAGATTGCGGGCGGGACGGGGGTGGACGGGCAGACAACGGTAAGCTTTCTTGAGCAGATTGAGCTTGGCGGAGCTCTGGAGTTACAGCATGGAGATGTGAGCTTTACGGCTGCATCGCAAGGCGTGTTGGGCGGGTTGTACGCAGGAGCGATCTCGGCGGCAGGATGCTTGGCGGGATTTCAAATCACGCCATCCGGCGCCGGCTCGAACATTCAGGCTTTGATCAGCGGAACTCTCACCGGGCCGGTAATCGCGACCACTCCAAGCCATCAGTATTTTTTCACGACCTACTTGTATTCGATGGAGGTTTATCGCAGCGGAGAGACATATCATTCCTCGCTGCATCCGGCGGGAAGTGGATGGGGCGGTGCGGCGGTAGCCGCGGACGTGCGCTTTGTGCTTGAGGTGCAGGATATTGATCCGAGCAATCCGGCGACACTGGTGGCTCCGGCGACGGTGTTGTATGACGACGTGATCGACGGCACCCCTGGGTTTTGCACATACGCGTTGGTGAATGCGGTAAGCATGCAGTGCAGCATCGCCTACACGTATGTGGCGCATATTTCGCTGGCAGAGGTGAGAACGGCCTTGCCCAGTGCAAGTTATATAACCCAGTTGGTGGGTGCGCTTTCGGATGGGGCGGAGTGCGAGATCACCAGCGATCCTTCGCTGGATTTTTATCCGCAGTATGTGCCGGTTCTGAACCAATTGATCGTGGCGAGCTATCGGGGATCTGGACGAGCAGTGGCTCAGGTACAGAATGCGACGAGCGTGGCCTCGTTAGAAAATGGCGTGGACGATGGGACTAGAGGGGCCGTGCGGGTGGCGAAGAACCCGGAGGCCCGAACGGACGTGGATTGCGAGAATGCAGCGCTGGCGATTCTCGATGACGCGACGGGGGTTGCGTGGTCGGGAACTTACGAGACATGGAGTGATTTCTTGCCCGGTGCAGCGGGAGATATCTTCCCAGGCGATACGATCACGCTAAACGTGCCGTCGCGCGGAGCATCGTTCACGGCGACCGTACGCGAGGTGGAAATTCAGATCGCCGATCCGGCAGACGATCGAGGTTTCTACACGATCGGGTTCGCAAACGATTTGGCGGCGCCGTTGGCGATCGAGTATACAGCCAGCGCAACCACGATCGCGCTGCAGGACATGCCTCCGTTGCTGGAGACCACCCAGGTGGGCGCGTATTACCAGGTTGACCTGACGGAGGCGCAGATCACGGCCGTAACGTCGACGACGGTGTCGGTGGATGCGGGGCTGGCACCGGCGAGCGGGTACGGCATTGAAGTTCGGGAAAACGATTATGGGTGGGGGCAGGCGAACGACAGGAATCTGCTGGGGCGATTCAATACACAGACATTCACTCTGGCGAGGCTGGCGGAGACCCAGGATTATTTCTTGCGGCTCTATGACAGTTCTTCGCCACCGAAATATTCGAGGTACTCAGCGGCGTTGCATGTCGACTATCCTCTGTGACAATTCAGGGCGACGAAGGGACCGAGCATGGGAGTCAGCGATCGAGAATTGGCGTTAAGAGCAATCGACATCGAGTTCCAGCGAGAAGTCCTCGACAAATTGGTGCGGCTGGAAACGAAGATGGACACTCTGGTGGGAAACGGGCAACCGGGGCGAGTGAAGCTGGTAGAGGACAAGGTAGCGGTGCTGGAACGCAACGATTTGAGGAACAGCGTCCACAACCGAATCGTGAACGGCGCGATCAGCGCCGGAATCAGCGTAGCTATCGCGCTGCATAAGTATTGGCTGAAGTAGTTATCTAAACCAAGAACAGGAGAACAAGAATGAGTACGGTACCCAGCACCACAATCATCACCAATCTGAAGGATGTGACCGCGCCAACCGCGAATACCATTGCGGATGCAACTGCAGTGGGACTCGATATGCCAGGAATGTTGGCTTTGGCATTGACCAAAGGGTATGAACTGAAGGAATGCCTGACGTTGCTCGTCGAACACACGGATAGCGCCGATCCGAACTTGACGACCCTCAACGATATTTTGGCCAGCCTTACCTAGGGAATACGGCAGCCGGCCAGAAAGCGGTCTGGCTGCCGCAGTCTTCATGTGTGTCGCGGAGAATATTCGAGGAGGAATACTATGGACTTCTTATCCCAATTGTTACGCGGGATTGCGTTTGTTCCGGCGTTAGTCAATGGAATCGAAGGGCTGTTCGGCAACAAGCCGGGGGCCGACAAGAAAGACGCGGCGATGTCTTTTCTGCAGAATGCGCTAGCGATGACCGATGCCGTAGCTGCGCGGGAAATCATCGATCCTGCCAAGTTTCGCAACGGGATCTCTCTGATCATCGACGGAACCGTCGAGTGTCTAAACGCTTCAACGTGGTGCAAGCAGGCGCCGTCCGCAAACACTCAGCCCACTGTGTAACCGACCTACCCGACCTCTTCGCTCCAGTTCTCCAGAGTCTTCTTCACCAAAGCCATGAATTGATCGGCTACGGCTCCGTCGATCAGGCGGTGATCATAGCCGAGCGTAAGGTGAACCACGGAGCGGATGGCGATGGAATCATTGCCTTCTTCGTCTGTGACGACCAACGGTTGCTTGGTGATTCCACCGACGCCCATAATCGCAGAATTTGGCTGATTGATGATGGGTAGACCGAAGACAGCGCCGAACTGGCCGGGGTTGGTGACCGTAAACGTGGAACCTTCGACATCTTCTGGCTTGAGTTTCTTGCTGCGGGCACGCTCACCGAGATCGGTGATGCCGCGCTGCAGGCCTAGGAAGTTGAGGTCCCCGGCATTTTTCAGGACGGGGACGATCAATCCCCAATCGAGGGCGACGGCGATGCCGACATTGATCTGGCGGTGGTAGCGGATGTTGTCGACTTCGAGCGACGCGTTGATGATGGGCCACTGCTGCACGGCGATGATGGCGGCGCGAACGAAGAACGGCATGAAGGTAAGGCGGACTCCGTGGCGCTGCTCGAATCCGCTTTTGTGCTTGGCGCGCAAGCTTACGATGCGGGTGAAATCCACCTCGTACATGCAGTGGACGTGAGCGCTGGTGCGGCGCGACTCGATCATGCGCTGCGCAATAATCTTGCGCATGTTGGTCAAGGGGACGAGGTCGCCAGGATAGGTCGCGGTGGGCGGAGCGGGGAGACGCGAAGCGGCAGATGCGGCTGCTGGCTGAGGCACAGGGGCCGACGGAGTCACCGGGGCTGAGGACTGGCGATCGATGAAGGCCATGATGTCCTGCTTGGTGATGCGGCCGCCGAGTCCAGTGCCGGAGATTTGCGAGAGACTGACACCGTGATCGCGAGCGATCTTGCGGACGAGCGGAGAGGAGCGCGCTTCCTCGTCCTCGGCTGACTCTTGTGGCGGTGCAGCACTGGCAGCTGGCGCGGGCGTTGGGGCAGCGGCTGGTTTCTTCTCTTCCTTCTTTCCTGGAGCTGGCGTTTCTTCTTTCGCCAGCGGCGCGGGCGCGGCTTTCGCGGGCACAGCGGCTTCACCGTCGGCAGCAATCGTGCCCACGACCGTGTTCACGCCCACGGTTGTGCCCTCTGTGACTTTGATCTCTTGCAGAATTCCCGAGGCAGGCGCGGGGATTTCTGCGTCGACCTTGTCGGTGGAGATTTCGAAGAGAGGCTCGTCGCGCTGAACCTTATCGCCAGGCTTCTTCAGCCACTTGGTAATAGTGCCCTCAACGATAGATTCACCCATCTGGGGCATGATAATGTCAGTCGGCATGATTTCCTTCCACGCGGCCCACGGTCAAGAATAGAAAGCCAGATGCAACCGCATATTATAGCGGCTGCAGAAGCCCACGTGGAAACGCTGGGCCGTACGACCGTCGCCGTTTCTGCAGCTTGCAACCCGCCATCGTGAATCCAGGGGGGCCTTTCGTGCCAGTGTTCCTATTTGCCTTCTTCTCCGCTCGGCGCGGCCACGCCGAAACTCGTCTTCCAATACTCCTGAACCGCCGGCGGAAGTTTTTCCATGTGCGACAGCAGACTTGTGATCTTCCACATGTCCTGCTCACTCAAAGTCTTCTCCCACGAGGGCATGCCGGTATAGCGGACACCGGTGCGGATGGTGTAGAAGACGTGCCACTCAGGGTCGTCGGGCGGATCGAAGACCAGATTGGGAGCGGGCGGGTAGAAAGACTTCGAGAGTGAGGCCGGCTTGCGGTCGAGTCCGCCGTGGCAGACGGCGCAGTTCATGGTATAGAGCTTCATGCCGTCTTCAAAGTCCTGGTCGTTGGGAGGCAACGGGTTGGTAACGTGAGGAGCGTGGCGCTCCATGGAGGCGTCAACGGCTCCATTAGCGATTCGGTGCTCGAGGTGAGGCGGAGCTACGTTGGCGTTTGTGGGAAGAAAGCCCAGCATGGCGAAACCCAGCCCGCCGAGAACGATCACGAGAATAGTGACAATAACACCGAGAATAAACTTACCCATGGGTCCCCTCCGAGATTGACTATTGTGGCAGATGGAGTGGCTCGGGCGCTAGTTGGGAGGCTCGGTAAAGCAGGCAGACTTACCAGCCGCCGTGGCCTTTTCGCCAAGTCTAGTAACTGCTCAGCCTGCGCCCCTCTCGCACAACGTCTCCAACCTTAGGCAGATAGTGTTCTTCCTGCGGTGGAGAGAATGGGATCGCCGAATCCAGGCCGGCGATGCGGACGATGGGGCCGTCGAGATCGTCGAAAGCTTCCTCGTTGATGATGGCAGCGATTTCGCCAGCGAGGCCTCCGGTGCGCGAATGCTCGTGCAGGATGATCACTTTATTTGTCTTCTTCACGGTTTGCGTGATCGCTTCGCGGTCGAGCGGCGAGACGGTGCGCAGATCGAGGATTTCGAGATCGATCCCCTCTTTAATAAGAACCTCGGCAGCTTCTAACGCGGTGTGAACCATCGCAGCGTAAGTGATGATGCTAAGGTCGCGACCTTCGCGCGCGATGCGCGCTTTGCCGATAGGGACGATGTAATCTTCGGCGGGGACTTCACCCTTGATGCGGCGGTAGAGATATTTGTGCTCGAAGAAAATGCAGGGATTGTTGTCGCGGATGGCGGCTTTGATCAGCCCTTTGGCGTCGTAGGGCGTGGCCGGGCAAATGACTTTCAGGCCGGGATTGTGCACGAACCACATCTCGGGATTTTGCGAATGGAACGGCCCGCCGTGGACGTATCCACCGCTGGGACCGCGCAGAACGAGCGGGGCGGGCGCGCCCCAGAGATAATGCGTTTTCGCTACCATGTTGCTGATCTGGTTGAAGGCGCAGCCGATGAAATCCATGAACTGGAATTCGGCGACCGGACGCATGCCGGTGAGCGAGGCTCCGAAGGCCGCGCCTACGATGGCGGACTCGGCGATGGGCGTGTCGATCACACGCTCGGGGCCGAAGCGATCGATGAAGCCGTCAGTGACTTTGAACGCGCCGCCGTAGATGCCGATGTCTTCGCCGAGGCAGAAGACAGAGGGGTCGCGGTCCATTTCTTCCCAGATTCCCTGGCGGATGGCTTCGAGGTAGGTGAGGAGCATAGGGTCAGGCTAAAGTTACGGCAGATTTTGCCGAAATACAAGACGAGGACCTAAGGTGTTGAGCCTGATGGGATAGGGCACCTTGCTGATGGTACAATTCTCGTAAGGACGGTTACTTTAGTGCAATGTTCCATCGGACCCAGAGTGGGTACCCCCGTCAGGATGCCGATTCCTCCAGCGGCTGCTATATTTTTCTTGACACCTCGCTCCAATTGGAGCTAGCGTGCTCCGTTGCTGTAGTTTGCCGCGGATTTCACGTTGGGCAATTGGCCTTTAGAGAAATGTGGAAGGTTAAACGACAAAATGCCTGAAGTGATTCTTACTCGCGCGGAAATTGGCTCCGGTCTCCGTGAGCTTCGCAAGAAGTATGGCTGCACTGATCGAGAGTTTCGGGACGACCCCAGCGCTCGCAATCGTGTGTCCGACGAAGATGAGTTTGAGTGGGAGGCTTTTCTCGCTCACTCTGACGCCTTGCGCCAATACGAGGAGGAACTTCACCGCCGGTACCTATCGCAGGGCGTCTCCACATCCAAGGCTGTTGCAGACAAAGACGAAGTGGCCGAACAGCTGGCGGCATAGTCGGTGAGTCACTTTCAAGACTACAAAACTGCCTTCGAAAAACAGCGCGCGAAAATCCAAATTCCCGCCGATTGCACCGCCAAGCCTCCCCAATACCGTCTACCGCCAGGTGACTTGGTCGATCCCCGCGGGTGGGATTTTTCTTGGTGGTTGACCTTCAAAGACAGGTATTACGTCGTCTGTCACGAGATTTGGTCTTATCGTCCTGGGAAAGAACCAACAAGGGATTACCTTTCCTTTCACTATGGTCCGATCACGCACGTGGACGCAAACGGCAAGATCGACCGAAACCCAAATAATCCATTAGTGCTTCGAATCTGCAAGAGCACGAAGTCGTGCGAGCCTCCTCACCTGCATTTTTTGAAGCCTCATCCGGCTCCCCATTATGACCAAGGTCGAGTCGAAGGGCTGGTGTTGGAGGATACCAACATGCTTCAATTTGTGAAGGCGGTCTTTCGCGCCCGCGCTGAGAAAATAGGAATGCCCGAAGCAATGGGGTTTACCCTGCGATAGGGATATAAATGAAACAATTCACAGCTCCGATCACATATTTCCTTCAAGAAGGCCGAGATAACCTGCTGGAGTGTCTGCGAGTCGCTTTTCGCGCCGCAGCCAATCACAACATAGAGAAGATGATTATCTTCACCGCTCACGGGTTGGGCGTGACCATGGCCTTGGATGAATTTACTTCAACGCCGGAATTTACGAATGTCAAGCTGATCGCGGTCACATTCCCGGTAGGGCAGCCCTTCTCCGATGCGGAGGGGAAACCCGTGGACTGCGTAATCGGCCACGAGCTGAGAAGACGTTTTCATGAACATTCTATACCGCTCTTGCGTGCACACATGCCATTCGACCCAATCGCGACCCGTTCCGGTGACAGGGGTGTTTTGGCCCATGATCTTTCGCTTGTTGAAAGTGCTCTCGACATATTTGGTGGCAGCATGAGCCTATGCGTTCAGGCCGTAATGATCGCGTGCGACGCCGGTGAGGTAGAGTGGGGGGAACACGTTATCGCCTTAACGTCTGATACTGCGATCCTCGCACAAGCTGCACCGACAAGACGCATGCTCACGGACCTGGCTGTGCGCGAGGTCTTGTGTAAGCCGGCAGTCTACAACATCGGTCGAGGCGAGAAAGCCGAAAATATGTTGACCGAATCGGAGGGTAAGAAGCCTCGGGCAAAAACGCTTGAGGGAGGGGTCATTCGATCGAGTAAGGCGAAGGTGAAGCCGAAATCGCGAAGTTGATCGCCGTGTCGGGTTATTTCAGATGGACTGCCGCTTCTGTCTGCTTGAAACCGCCCGTTCCCTTCTTCACCTTCGGGACGCCGTACTTCGGTTTGATTTCGTGGCAGCCATCCTCGCAGAACACTCCACCTTCAGCCGACTCGGGAGTCGGCATTGGGGAGTTCACCGCGATTTCGCGCTCCGCTTCGATCACGCGTTCTACCTCTGAAATCAATTCCGCATTCTCTTTCGCCGTCAGCCACTTCTTTTCTTTCACCAGATAATTCTCAAAGCGCGCAATCGGGTCGCGCTTTTTCCAGAAGTCGAACATTGGCTTGGGCACGTATGCTGCTGCATCGTGGATAGCGTGGCCTTTCATGCGCATCATCTTGGCTTCGATCATGGTGGGGCCTTCGCCGCGATGGGCGCGCTCGACGGCGTCGCGGGCGGCGTCGTAGACCTGGCAGGCGTCGGTGCCGTCGACGATCACGCCGGGGATGCCGTATCCGATGGCGCGTTCGGCCAGGTCTTTGCAGCGGTATTGCATTTCCGACGGCGTGGAGTACGCCCAGAGATTCGATTCGACGAAGAGCACGAGGCCGAGATTCTGCACAGCGGCGAAATTGATGCCTTCGTAGGTGACGCCGGTGGATTGTCCTCCGTCGCCGATGTAGGTCATGACCGCGACGTTCCGCCCCTGAAGGCGCGCGCCCAACGCCACGCCGGAAAGCACAGGAATTAAATCGCCGAGCATGGAGATGGGCGAGACCATGTTGCGCTTTTCGATATCGCCAAAGTGCGAGGTGCCGTCGCGGCCGCGCGTGGGCGAATCGGCTTTCGCCATGTACTGCATCATGGTGTCGCTGGCGGCGAAACCGCGCACCAGCAGCGCTCCCTGGTTACGGATCATGGGCGCAAACCAGTCGTCCTTATCGAGCGCGTAGGCCGAAGCGCACGAGCAGGCTTCCTGGCCGAGCCCGAAATAAACTCCGCCCACAACCTTGCCCTGCTTGTAAAGATTTTCGAGCGCCATCTCCATTTTGCGGTTGAGCAGCATGTAGCGGTAGATCTCGATGCACTGCTTCTTATCGAGATATTTGGAGTCGCGAATCGGTGGCACGGGGGCATTGAGGTTGCCCGTAACTTCGTAGCGAACGTGCTCGGCGCCGTCTTTATCTTTCTCGATGCGCTGGCTTACAGCGAGATCGGGATGCTCAAGGCGGTAGTCGGGGATCGAATAGGTGCGAAGGTCAGAAACAGACGTGGGTGCCCCATTTCTCGCGTCTTTTGCGAGAAGTGGGGATTTTGAACGCGACGCCCCGTTACGCGAGCGGTGACCGTTGGAGTTTGTCTTGGACTTCGTTTTCTTGTTGGGCATGGATGCAGCGCAGCAGGCGCGATGTATCGATGGTATCGCGAGCGAGGCAGGAAGGGCTAGGCCAGGACAGAGAGGACTAGGAGGGGCCGCTCGCTTGGGTTAAAGGTATGTTGCTTGGGGTCTCGGAACTGGCCCCGGAATGGAGATCCCTTTCCCATGCCCAAATTGCTTCCTGTATCGCACTTCTTTCTGCCGGATCAACGTTGGGAAGGACTTCAAGGACCCCATTCGAACCTCTATAAAACGTGGTGCCGCTAACCCAAAACAGGTGGACGGGGTCTGCCATCGGCCACGACCATACGAGCCAACCCACATCTCGGATCTCACTGAGGTCCTTGAGCCCTTGCACGGCGTATCCGCCGAACGTACCGAAAAACAACACCCGCTGTCGCCGACCTCCGTCTAGTACACCCTTCATAGTTATTCGCCCTCGCGTGCACTACGCGCCTTCAGAATATTATCCACCTGGAAAGGGCTGGGTAAATCCGCGTTTAACCCAACGCACAAGAAAGAGAACCAGATAAGTAATCCCCCAGCCCAAAGGCACGGGCACGAGCGCCACTAGCGATGCGTCCAGCCTGGCATTTTTGACTGCTAACGTGAGCGAATCCTCCGCTTGCTTATGACAGTCCCTGGAGTCGGCGAGAACCCCGCCGGGCGGCACGGGAACTTCCACTGTGTATCCAGGGGGCGGCGTCACAGGGAGGGAGTCGGAGGAAATCGCGCCGGGCGGCATGGGAACCGTGCCGGGCTCAGGGGCGGAGTCCGTTGCCTTACGAGGAAGGGGAGGCTGGCCGCCGGCATCTCCCGCGGCTATCTGGTCGAGTACGTCGCGGCTGGTGGGCGCCTTTGCTGCGCTGTCACACGAAAGGTAGGTTCTTGATATCGGCAAAGAGGCTTGGTCAATCTCGGAATCGTACGTGTAGGCACCCGCTCCAAGAATCCAGATGACTGAAACGATAATCCCTATTCTTTTCCATCCGTTTAGCTTCATCATGTGGATCTCGGTGGATCCGGAACGCGGGGCTACTGCGAAACACACGTGTCAGTGTGTTTCGTCTAGGGAAACGTCGTCAAGTCCCATTGCTGGTCACCCCAGTTAGGCCCAATTTACTTCGTCGTCAGAGGACAATTGGCGAAGTTCCGCGGGCGGCTTCATCGGTACGCCGACAGTATGACCGAGCAGCGCGTCGAGCGTGTCGACCCAAAGCATCTGACTCGAAAATACCGTACCGAAGTTGCGGGAGATGGATTCGGCGACCGCATTGAGGTCG
>Ga0302324_100008136_pt1 | contig 22164 bp, 14 predicted proteins | sample Palsa_T0_1_FD_201949 | JGI IMG/M metagenome (GOLD analysis project Ga0302324, IMG submission 201949) | Peat permafrost microbial communities from Stordalen Mire near Abisko, Sweden - Palsa_T0_1 | ecosystem: Environmental > Terrestrial > Soil > Palsa > Peat permafrost | place: Sweden: Abisko...
CAGGCTGGTGCTGTAATTTCCATTGGCTTTTGGTTGGTCCATCCCAAGCTTTCCACACCTTTGTACTTACAAAGTACAGCCTTTTCTCACTCTTTTTCCTCAGCGGACTTTCGGTACACACTCTTAGGGGGCAGCTAAAAAGTAGGGACGGGTCGCGTTGAGCGCAATTGCGGAGCGCGACGGAAGAGTGCCTGGGTGGTGCAAGCATCGACTTGTGGCTGTAGTGCCGCGCCGGAAAATCCTTGTAGGGCAATTTAGGAGTCACATGGTCAGCCCAAGATGAAGACGACGCCAAAGCCCTTTTCCATCAGTCGCATCGCTGCAGTCCAGATGAAGTTCGCGCCGACCATCGAAGGCAACCTGACGAAGATCGAGGCGGCCGTCCGGAACGCAATTCGGCGGCGCGCCGACGCGGTTCTATTCCCGGAGTGCGCGACCACCGGCTACGCCTACGACTTTTCATCCCTGCGACCCAGGGACATTCGGAAGGCGCTGGCTCGTGTCGGCGAATTGGCGGCGAAACATCGCGTGAATGTGCTCGTGGGATCACCGTTTTTTCGGGGGCGCCACCTGGAGAACTGTCTCGTGGTCTTCGACCGACGTGGCCAAATCGTCCACTGCTACTCGAAATGTCAGCTCACCGCAGACGACCGCCGATACTTCCACGCCGGAAACTCGATCGCGCTGTTCGAGCTTGATGGGGTACCTGCCACGGCCATTATCTGTCATGAACGGAGGTACCCCGAGTTGGTACGCCTCGCAGTCATGGCTGGGGCAAAAGTGCTCTTTCATCCCAACGCGGGACTCGACAAGCGGGCGGTGTCGCTGCGCAAACACGGGGGCAGGGATGGGATTGCGGTTCGTGCGTTTGAGAACGCAATCTACTATGTTTTCGCCAATTCCGTCGGACCCCAAGGCCACAGCAAATGGTCCGCGGGCGACACCAAAATTGTGGCGCCTGACGGACGAACCCTTCGGATGGCAGACAACTCGCATGAGGCTGTCGTGGTGGCCAACATCGATCTGGCCGAGGCGACTCGGAAATACGCAGAGGAAAGTCTGATGTGTCCCAGCTTTCTCGCACCAGCGTGGAGAAGGATGGTCAGTTTGGTCCGTGAGCAGGCGGCGCGGACATCCTTGAATATGAGCCCGCGTTGAAACGCTGCGCACGTTAAGGCCGTTTCAGCTGGGGTTGTTTTATGACCTCCCGGGAAGTTAAAACGAGGCCCTGGTGATGAAGCTGGTGGATTCGATCCACTCGGTGCAGATGCGCTCAGCAACGGAGGAATTCCACGAGTGGCTCGGGTACCGATATCTCACGTAATGGCGCGGACCAGCGGAGCCAGCAGCAGGGCAATGCGGAGGAAAAACGTTCCACTGGACTGAGAGAGAGAGACTGCATTGGCCAAACAATCACGAACGCTCCCGAAGGTTAAGGCGTCTTGGTAACGGGATATCCTTTCCAGAGCCACTCCAGCGCATGAGGCAGGATTTGCGGTTTCGCGTTGCCGACACCGTGGCCGGCATTGAGGCAGTAGAGGTATTGATAGTGATAGCCCTTGGCCTTCAACACGGTGGCCATACGGTTGTTCGCCTCCACCCAATCGTGCATGCCGTCGCGCATGACGTTGGGATTGAAATTGTCGCGGTCGCCCACGGCCATCCAGATGCGAAGGGGTTTAGGCGCGCTCTCGGGAATAAGCTTGTTGTGGAAGCCCCACGCACCATCGGGTGTTTCGGGATTGAAGGGCCATTGCTGGTTCACGAAGGTGCCTGAGAACGTGAGTACGCGATGATAAAGCTCCGGGTGATACCACGCCATGATGAGCGCCGCCGAACCGCCGGAACTGCCGCCCATGGTGGCGCGACCCTCGGGATCTTTGGTCAGCTTGACGCCGTAATTCTTTTCCACGAGGGGAAGTACTTCGTTCTCGATGAACTCGGCATACAAGCCGGACATCGTGTCGTATTCGCGGCCGCGCTCGTGTCCCTGCGCATCGCCGCCACCACTGGAGATCATGATTGCGATCATCGCAGGGACCCGGTGTTGGGCGATGAGATTGTCGAGGATGTGCGCCAGGTTCATATCCGGTTTGCCCATGCCAGGACCATCGTGCGTGATGATGAAGGGCGCCGCGCTGCCAGGCACGTACTGCGCCGGGATGTAAACGGTGACCGTGCGCTTGTAGTCGATCGGATGCGTCTCAACGATCAACGTCTTGGGGTTGTTTGGATCGACGGTGCCGAAGACGTTCCGGGCAATCCCAGGGTTGAAAAGTTTGCAGTCCTTCGAGTCGATGCTGAACTGCTGAACCTTCCCCTGCGGCACGCCTTCAACGACCTTCGTCTCCGGAGCCGCCACATACTCGGGGCCAACGAGAAAATCGCCGTCGGCATCAACGGGCGGATTCAACCCGGGCGTCCCATCAAGCCGGGTAAATTTCGGTGCACCCGGCGCATCAAACGGACGCGTCGGGGGTTGCGGGCGATCGGGGTTATTCTGCTTGTCAGCGCTGAAGGCGGAGATCGCAAAGACGAGTGCAGCGGTGAGGCCAGGAAAAAGAGAGGAGCGGGCGTGATTCATGAGGGTGGTACCTAGTGCAGATGCGCTCAGCGACGGAGAAATGCCGGGGGCGTTTAGGCGAGAATGCCTTTAACCACCTCGCCGTGCACATCGGTAAGGCGGTAGTCGCGTCCTTGAAAGCGGTAGGTGAGCTTGGTGTGGTCGATGCCGAGGAGATGCAAAGCGGTGGCGTTGAGGTCGTGGATGTGGACGGGGTCTTTGACGATATTGTAGCTGAAGGCATCCGTCTCGCCGAAGACGTGGCCGCTTTTCACGCCGGCCCCGGCCATCCAGATGCTGAAACAGCGCGGATGATGATCCCGTCCGTAGTTATCCTGGGTGAGCGTACCTTGGGAATAGGCGGTGCGGCCAAATTCCCCGCCCCAGATGACGAGCGTGTCCTCGAGCAGGCCGCGCTCCTTGAGTTCGCCGAGGAGCGCGGCGGTGGGCTGGTCGGTGTCATAGCACTGGCTCTTGATTCCGCTGGGCAGGTTGTTGTGTTGGTCCCAGCCGCGGTGGTAGAGCTGGATGAACCGCACGCCGCGTTCCGCCAGCCGGCGCGCAAGGATGCAATTCGCCGCATAGGTGCCGGGCTTCTTCGACTCCGGTCCGTAGCGTTCAAAAGTGTGTGCCGGCTCCCTGGGCGAAGTCCGCCAACTCGGGTACCGCCGCCTGCATGCGGAAGGCCATTTCATATTGATCGATGCGCGCCTGCGTCTCGGGATCCTGATCATCCGCGAACTCCAGACGATTCAACGCGGCGACGTCGTCGAGCATCGCGCGCCGGCGTTCATTGGTGATGCCAGGGGGGTTCGAAAGGAACAGCACCGGATCCTTGCCGGAATTGAAGCGCACACCTTGATAACGCGACGGGAGGAAGCCCGCGCCCCACATGCGCTCGTGCAGCGGCTGCGCATTCGTGGGGCCGCTCGGCCGCGAGACCATCGCCACGAATGCGGGCAGATCGGCATTTTCCGAACCGAGGCCGTAAGACACCCAGGCGCCGAAGGCCGGCCGTCCGCCGATTTGGTGGCCGGTTTGCAGCAGCGTCATCGCGGGATCGTGATTGATGGCTTCGGTGTACAGCGAGCGAATGACGCAGAGGTCGTCGGCGAACCTCGCCGTATGCGGCAGCAGTTCGCTCAGCCACATGCCTGAGCGCCCATGCTGTTGAAACTGGAAGATCGAGGGCGCGACGGGAAAGCGCTTCTGCCCGGCGGTCATACCCGTGAGCCGCTGCTCGCCGCGCACGGAGCCCGGCAGGTCTTTGTCGAACTGGGCGCTGAGCTCCGGCTTGTAATCGAACAAATCCAACTGCGAGGGGGCCCCGGCCTGCGTGAGCCAGATGACGCGCCGCGCCTTCGGCGCGAAATGCGGCGCCTGCGTCGATGCGAATAATTTCGGGTTGATCACCGACGCGAGCGCGGCGACCCCAAGACCGGCGCTCATGCGGCTGAGGAAGTGTCGCCGTGAAAGCTCGGGGTGGAAGGTTGCGGGGTTCATGGGGTTCTTCATTCCTTGGTGATGACTTCGTCGAGGTTGAGCATCGTGCTGGCAACGGTGGTAAAGGCGGCGAGTTCGACGGGGCTCAACTGGGCGTCTTAGCTTCGCCGACGGTGAGCAACACCTTCGCAGCATCGGCGTCTTTTTCGAAATCCGCGCGGGCCCGGTCGTAAGCCCCGCGGAGCACCGACATTTCGGCGGGCCTCGGCGTTCGGGCGAGCAGCAGCCGGAAGCCGTGCGCGAGCCGTGAATCCACTGCCTCGCCGCCCTCCTGCATCATCCGCTGGGCGAGGAAGCGCGCCGCTTCCACGTAGGTCGGATCGTTCATGAGATCGAGCGCCTGGAGCGGCGTGTTCGAGCGCGGACGGCGCAGCGCGCAGGATTCGCGGAACGGCGCGTCGAAGAGCAGCATCGCGGGATTTGGCACGGAACGCTTCCAGTAGGTGTAAAGGCTGCGGCGATGGAGCTCGTCGCCTTTGCCGGGCACATACACATTGTAGCCGGAGCCGGCGGTGACCTGCTCGTAGAGGCCCGGCGGTTGGTAGGGCTTCACCGAAGGTCCGCCCATTTTCTCCACCAGCAGCCCGCTGGCCGCGAGCGCCTGATCGCGCACGGACTCCGCCGGCAAACGGAAACGCGGCCCGCGCGCCAGCAGGCGATTTTCCGGATCGCGCTCGCGCAACAACGGCGTGAGGCGCGACTGCTGGCGATAAGTGGCGCTGGTGACCATGAGCTGCATCACGTGCTTCACGTCCCAGCCGCTGTGGATGAACTCACCGGCCAGCCAGTCGAGCAACTCGGGATGCGAGGGAGGCTCGCCTTGGGCGCCAAAGTCCTCGCTGGTCTTGACCAGGCCCGTGCCGAAGACCTGCTGCCAAAGGCGGTTCACCGTCACGCGCGCCGTCAGCGGATTTTGCGGACTCACCAGCCACCGCGCGAGCCCGAGACGATTGCGGGGCTGATCGTCGGCGAGGGCGGGGAGCACGGCGGGGGTGGCCGCGGTGACGCGTTCCCCGGGCTTGTCGTAGGCGCCGCGCAGCAAGACAAATGTCGGGCGCGGTTCCTTCATTTCCTCCATGACGAGCGTTGTCGGAATCTCGCCGTCGGCTTCGGCGAGCTGCTTGTTCAAGCTCGTCAGTTCGTCACTCAACGCGCGGTGCGGCGGTTGCTGCGACAGGCGAAACGCGGCCAGTTGCTGGCGTTCGGCGGCGGAGCGCTGGGCGTCTTCCTTGCGCGCGCTGGCCACCACGTTTGCCGGCGCGAGCAACTCCGTCTCGGTCGCAGTGGTGGAGATCCGCCAACGCGAAGGCCCGTTCGCATTCTCGACCCCCAGATCAATTTCGATTTCCGACGGGGCGTCGTCGATGACCAAGGCTTGCTCCAGTTCGAACACCGCGTGCGCGGCGCGCTCCGGTTTCACGGCAATCGCCACGCGTGTCTTGCGATCGTTGTCCAGCACTTTGGCCGTCTCGGTCGCGGCGAGCGAATCACCCGCGGCGATGGCGCGCATTTTCAGGGGCGAAGATTTCTTCGCTCCCTTGGCCGCAAGTGTGGTCACTTTCAGCTCGCTCCACTGAAAACTCGCGGCCGACGCCGTGGTGGCGCATTCCAGTTGCAGCGCCGTGACGCGCCCGGCCGGAAGTCGCGCGCTGATCTTGACGGTGTTGGCCCGCGTCTCCTGCGGTCCGATCACGACGGTGCGCGCCGGCGCGTCGACCTGCGGAGGCGCATCGCCGCCGCTCGCGCTGAGGATCTCGACCGGTTCCCACACCGCTGCCGCCACCGCCACGCGCCCCGCCCATTCCTCGAGGCCCGCCGCCGATTCACCCGCCAGCGCCGCGAGTTGATCATTCACGCTTTTCACCTGGGCGTTCAGTTGGCTGATCTTCGCCTCGATCTCCGGCGCGGGCAGTTTCAGAAACGGCGGACTGTTTATCCGAATCGGGTTCGAGTAGATGCCGGCGCCCTTTTCGGGGACGTTATGGAAGTAGGCCTTCAGCGAGTAAAAGTCACGCTGGGTGAAAGGATCGAACTTATGATCGTGGCAACGGCAGCAGTTGAACGTTTGCCCCAGCCACACGGCGGCCGTCGTCTCCACGCGGTCGGCGGTATATTCCGCGAGGAACTCCTCGGGAATGATCCCGCCTTCTTCATTCATCATGTGATTGCGATGAAAGCCTGTCGCGATGCGCTGATCGAGCGTGGCATCCGGCAGGAGATCACCCGCGATCTGCTCGATGGTAAACTGATCAAAAGGCTTGTTGTCATTGAAGGCGCGGATCACCCAGTCGCGCCACGGCCACAGCTCGCGGTCCCGGTCCACCTGATAGCCGTTCGAGTCCGCATAGCGCGCGGCGTCCAGCCAGTCCACCGCCATCCGCTCGCCGTAGCGCGGCGATTTCAACAGTCGCTCCACGACCTTCTCATAAGCCTGCTCCGATTCGTCGGCGAGAAACGCATCCACCTCCGCCGGCGTTGGTGGCAGCCCGGTCAAATCGAGGGACACCCGGCGGATCAGCATTTCCTTCGTGGCCGCGGCGGAAGGCGCGAGACCCTCGCTTTCCAACCGCGCCAGGATGAACCGGTCGAGATCGTTGCGCGCCCAGTTGCCGCGCTGCACCGCCGGCAGCGGTACCGGCGCGAGCGGCACGTAGGCCCAATGCTGCTCATATTTTGCGCCTTGTTCGATCCAGAGCCGCAGCTTCTCTTTCTGCGCCGCCGTCACCGTCTTGTGCGCCTTCGGCGGCGGCATCGCGTCATCCTTATCGTCACTGATGATCCGTTGCCACGCATCGCTGTTCTTCAGGTCGCCCGACACGATCGCCCGCACACCATCGATTTCCGTGGTCGCGCCGTCCTGCGTATCAAGTCTCCGGTCGGCTTTGCGCGCCTTCGGATTGAAGCCGTGGCACGTAAAGCACTTGTCCGAGAGGATGGGCCGGATGTCCCGATTGTAGCGCACAGGTTCCGCCGCATCCGCACGAGCGAGCTGCAGCACGGCAAGAAGCAGCGCTGTCGGGAGATGGCGTGGCATCAAGCATAACTTGGGAGCGAAGACGTGGCTTGGGATCACCTCATGCATGAGCCTGCGGAAGTCAGAATCGTTAGAGGGCGTCTAAAAAATAGGGATGGGTCGCGCGGCACGCGCGGCTGGCTCGTCCGGATTGCATCCAAGGCATTGCGCCGGACGCGACACGAGGATTATATGGCACGCATGTCCGTCTCGGTACCACAACCATTGTCCCGCCGCGCACCGGCGGAGCGGAGTTGACATGCCGGCGCCGAGGAAACCGGGGCCGGGGATGAGCTGGCTGGATTTTGCCTTTGAAGTGGCGTCGCGGGCGGCAAAGAAGTTGCGCGCCGAATATCGGGCCGGCCGGGAAGGACAGCCATCGTCCGCGGATTCACAACGACGTGCGGAGGGACCGCCGCCGGCGGCGCTGCCGCCGTGGTGGGAGGTGTTGGGTGTGCCGCGCGGAGCATCTCTCGGCGAAATCATTGCGGCCTATCGCGAGAGCATCGCGAAGAATCATCCCGACAAGGTCACGCATCTTTCGGACAAACTGCGGCAGGTGGCGGAGCAGGAAACGCGGCGTATCAATGCGGCGTATGAAGAGGCACTGCGAATGGTAGGACGGAAGCGATAACCTGGAGGGATGCAGTCTTCTCCCATCCCTGACCACCGTGCGATCTTGGGTCATTCATGCCCATGAGAATCCCTGTTAATCGGGTCGCCACGGACCAGATCACCAGCACTCATCTCCCTTCGATCGGCTTCACGAAAATGGCGCGGTGGATGGGCGCCGGATACGGTTCGCCAGGGCGCGCGACGGCCCAGAGGATTCGGTTGAGCTCGTCTTCCGGCGCAAGGTCGTAACCTTTGAAATTCATCCGCCCGCTTTCCTTCGAGAAAGCAGTCCTGGGGGTATTTTTCGCGTTGAGGTCGATGGCAGGGGCCAGCGCGGTGTATTCGGAAAGCTGTGCCTCCTTCGTGAAGGTATTGAACATCGGCGTGGCGCCCGCGTCGTATTGCGTAAGCGGCGGGAGGCCGAGGATGAGTTCCATTGTACGGATCATGCTCGCCATCGTGTAAAGTGTGCTGTCCACCACGCCGCGCTTGCAGTATGGGCTGATGACCAAGCCGCAGGTGCGGTGTGCGTCCACGTGGTCGGGACCATTTTGGGCGTCGTCCTCGATGACGAAAATGGCCATCTCCCTCCAGAATTTGCTCCGGCTCGCGGCCTCGACGATGCGGCCCAGACCGAGGTCGTTGCTGCCGACGCACGCCTCGGGTGTGTTCGCGCCCACGCTCGTGCCCTTGGTGTGGTTCTCACCGAGCGACATGATGGTGAATTGCGGCAGCTCGCCGGTTTTTTCGGCCCGGTGCAAATCTTCGATCCAGATTTTCACACGATCCATGTCACGCTCCTGAAAATCGAGCGGCCATTTGCCACGATTGACTGAAGGTACGCGCTGCGCGCCCTCGCCGTAGTTTTTGAAGGTTACGCCGTGGCGGCGGCAGAGGTCCCAGAGGTAGCCGTTGGCAGGCGTTTCCATTTCTTCATTGCCGGGAAGCTTGCCGTGGCTGGAGTAGGACATGATCCACGAGCGCTCATTGAAATCCGTGGCAATGGCGGCGTCGGTCCAACTGTGCCCGTCCACGCTGACCTCGCTGTTGCAATACAAATTGTCCAAGAGCACGTAGTCGCGCGAGATTTGGTGCTGGTTAGGCGTGACCTTCTCGCCATACATCACGAGGCTCGTGTCGCCATTGCCGATGGGATGGCCCTTCGCGTCGGTCATGTCGCTCAGCACCTGATCGTAAGTGCGATTCTCCTTGATGATATAGAGGACATACTTGATGGGGCACGGATCGCCGACCTTCGCGGGGATGACCGCGTCGCTCTTCAGCGGCGCCTTCGCGATATCTTCCGGGTGATACGGTGAATTCCTCCGCACCTGCTCGGTGTAAGCAGCCATCTGCTTTGCATCGGGTTTGGCGATGAAGGACAGCGAGCCTTCAAAAGTTTTCCCCGGATGGTCGAACAGAATTCCCGTGTGCAGCTTGGTGGGCGCGTTGCTGCGCGGCGGCGCGCTCGCGCGTGAAGTGAGGCCCTTGCCATTGGCCACGAGCAAGAACTGGCCGTCCGGGGTCGGGCAGACCGCACTCGGATACCAGCCGGTGGGGATGAAACCGTTGACGACCGCGATCTTTTCGCCGCGATCCTTCGCCTCCTCCGTCAGGTCGCCGGAAATGTCTACGACCATCACGTTGTTATTATCGGCGTTGGCGACGAACAAGGTTTTGCCATCTGCCGAAACCGCGACGCCGCACGGGGTGCTGCCCTCGGGCGATTGCGGATAGAGTGACGTGGAAATGATCTCGCGTGTGCCCGCCCACAGCGGCCGCGCGGGGCTGGCGTCCGGCCCTGCTTTTTCCAATTTGCTGGTGCCGATGACGTGGACAGTGTTGTCGCCGGAGCACGCCACAAAAAGGCGCCCATCGGGCGCCAGCGCCAGGTCGTTCGGTCGCACGCCAACGGTGATGTCGCGCAAACGCTCGCCTTTTTTCATATCGATGACACTCACGCTGCGGCTGCCCCAGTTGCTCACATAAAGGTGTTTTCCGTCGCCTCCGACGGCGCACGAGTGTGGATGCTGGCCGACAGGGATCGCCTGCTCGCGTGCCAGCGTGTCGGAATTCAGCACCCAAACTTCGTGATTGGCCTCGTTGCAAACGTAAAGCGCGCCGGTGGACGGATTCACGGCGATGCCCGCGAGAAATACCTTGCTGGTGTCGACATCGGGTTTCACTTCGCGGTCCAGCGACGCCATCCCGTTGGCATAGTTAAAAATGTAAATGACACCCGAGTCGCCGCCGCTGACGAAGAATTTCTTACCGTCGCGGCTGAACGCAAGCCCGTTGAATGCTTCCTTGAGTGGGATGAACTTCGATTCCCGCTTCGTGTCGAGACTCACGACATTCACGCCCTGCTGGTTGTAGCCTGCGCACACCGCGATGGCGGCCTTCTTGTCGGGCGCTATGAGAATCTTTAAAGCGAGATCGCAGCACGGCACGTGCTGCCCCGCGGGCGAAACGCCCCAACCGTTGAAGAGCAGATTCGCGCCCGAAGTGAGACTTTGCCGCGTGCGCACCTCTACGCTGTTGACGTCTTCGCCTGCCTGGCGCGACGTGGTCGGCAACGGCGCGGCGTGCAGCGATCCAGCGAGGAAGAGGGCGAGGGAAAAATGAGCAGAATTCTTCATGGTCGAAATTCGTGAGCGTCCCGGTGATCAGATATGCTCGTCGCTCGCGCGACCCCAGCCTATTTTAAAGCATCACTCGAAATTCCACCCCCCACCCATGAAACTCGCTCTCATTCCCCTCCTCCTGATTCCGCTGGCCGCCGGCGCGCTCGTCGCGGCTGAACCAGCCACGCCGAAACCGGAACTGAAAGTGTATTCCGACCCGGAAAACACGGACGCCGATTTCAAGTTCCAGGGTGAGTATGCCAGTACTGAGGGCCAGCTCGGCGCGCAGGTTCGCGCCTTGGGAAACGGCCAGTTTCGCACGATGTTCTTCGCCGGTGGCCTACCGGGCGCCGGCTGGGACGGCAAAACAATTATCCAGAAAGCGCCGAGCACAGACACCACGACACCCGGTGACGCCAAACTCGAGGGCGACAAAGTCGTGATCGACCAAGTTTACAAAGGGACTTGCGACGGCCAGACCATCACGGGCCAGACTGATACGGGCGCGAAGTTTGAGTTGAAACGCGTCCTTCGGCGCAGCCCGACGCTTGGCGTTCCCGCCCCAGCGGGCGCCATCGTGCTCTTCGACGGGACGAACCTCGATGAGTGGGAACCCGGCGCGCGCATGGTGCGGGCCGCACAGGCGTTGCCGCAGCAATGGATTACCTCCGAAGGCAAAGGCGCGACGACGCGGCGGAAGTTCCAGGACTTCACCCTCCACGTCGAGTTCATGATTTCCTACATGCCGGAAACACAGTCCATCTACCAGCGCCCGAACAGCGGCGTCTATCTCCAGCAGCGCTACGAAATCCAGATCCTGGAATCCTTCGGCGTCGTCATGGGCGTGCATGATTGCGGTGTGCTCTACGCGCAAATTACTCCGGCGATCAACATGTGCTTCCCGCCGCTCACGTGGCAGACCTACGACATCGATTTCACCGCCGCCACCTACGATGCCGCCGGCAACAAGACGACGAACGGCCGCTGCACGGTGAAGTTCAACGGCGTGACCACGCTCGACAACGTCGAAATCCTGCATTCGACCCCGGGCGGAATCAAGGAAGGCCCGGAGCCAGCGGGCATCTATCTCCAGGCCCACGGTCGCCCAGTCTTTTTTAAAAACGTCTGGATTGTGGAGAAAAAGTAACCGGTGCTGCCAACTGACCTCCTCAGGAGGTGGCAGAATTCTATCTAGCTCCAGTGAGAACTGCTTCTAGTGACGGAACCGTCCACCTCGCCGACACATCACAACAGTTCCTGGGGATATGCGCCTGTGGCCCACACGGCTTCGGCGTATTTGACGCCGCTGGCCAAACCTCGATACCGGGCGAGGGTCTCCTTCACATTCTGCGCTGCGTCGAGCACCGTGGGGTCATAGGGCACATTGCGCACGAACGCCATCAGCCGACCCAGCCATTCCATGGCCACAGACCAATCCGGTGTCACGTCAACGAACGTATTGGGCTCGAACCCGATGGTGTGGCCGGGACCATTATCAAAAGCATAGATTCGGTGCGGTATCCGGATCGCTTCTCCCAGAATCGCGCTCGGTTGTCTCAGGGCCACATTGGCCAGAGCCGAGGCGACCTCATGGTCCGGGTGCCGATCTCGATTCCACAGCAGCAATGCCGTATCCGGCTTCACGTCTGCCACAACTTCGGCCACCGCGCGTTTTGCTTCCATGCTCACTTCGAAATGCATCGAGGCGTATTCCAGGAAGCGCATTTCAATGCCCCGCTCCCGCGCGAGGTCGATGCTGAGTTTGCACAGCTCTTTTCCACGGCCTTTCACCGGCTCCCAATTCGTATAATCCCCGATGATGGCGAGAACGACCACGCGATAGTGTTTTCGCACTGCTTGCAGTAGAATTCCGGGAACGCCAAACACGCAGTCGTCGTAGTGCGCGCCAATGGCCAGCAGCGTCTTGTTCATGAAGTCAAATTCTTGGCCCGGGACGGCCAATGTCACGGCGAAATGACGACGGCTGATCTGCCCTCAACTCCAGCAAACCCCGGCAACTGCGTCTGGCCGATACCATTGGAGCTTTTCCCAGGGGGAGATCCGGTGGGGGGTGACGATGTGCCTATTTTTCAAGAGACCTCTAGCAAAGCCACGGAAAAGGGGTTTACTCGGAAACGCCAATATGTCGCCCCGATACCACAACTGCGCCGGAGTCTCCCGCCGCGATTTTCTCCAGATCGGGCTGGGCGGCACGCTAGGGCTGGGGCTTTGCGAATTGCTGCGCGCACGCGCGGTGGCCAGTTCCGCCGGGCCGGCGCCAAAGAACGTCAATTGCATCATGATCTGGATGGACGGTGGGCCGTCCCACTACGAAACATTCGACCCGAAGCCGGACGCTCCGCCGGAAGTGCGCGGCACCTTTGGGTCGGTCCCCACCTGCGTCCCGGGCGTGCATTTTTGTGAGACGATCCCGCAACTGGCGAAGTCGTTCGACAAGTTCACCGCGATCCGCTCGATCTGCCACAAGGACCCGAACCACGGTGGCGGCAATCATTACATGATGACCGGCTCGCCCACGCCCGTGCCCGTGGGTTGCGGCGCTTTCGTGACGTTTCACCCAGCGTTCGGCGCGATGGTTTCCTACGACCGCGGCGTGCGCAACGGGCTACCCGCGTACATGGCGATGCCCATGAATACGCGTTCCGGCGGACCGAATTTTCTCGGCGGCCAGCACGCGCCATTTGTCGTTGACGGCAATCCGAATGCGAAAGGATTTCAAGTGCGCGACGTGGTGATCCCAGCGGAAATCTCCGAGGGCCATGCCACGTCGCGCCGCGAACTCCGCGCGTCGCTCGATCGGATGCAACGCTTCAACGACCAGCTCGTGGAGGATCCCGCCGTGGTTTTCGACCAGTTTTACCAGCAGGGCTTTGATCTGATTTCGTCGTCGAAAGCGCAAGCGGCGTTCGACATCGGCCGGGAGGACGATAAGGTGCGGGACCGTTATGGGCGCAACGACGTGGGGCAGCGCATGCTGCTGGCGCGGCGGCTCGTGGAAGTCGGAGTGTCGTGGGTGACGGTAAACTACGGTGGCTGGGACGATCACAAGAAACTTTTTGAGTCCTACAAAGGCGAGCGCTTGAAAAACTTCGACCAGGGTCTCTCCGCGCTGCTCAATGACCTGCACGAAAGCGGCCTCCTGCAAAACACCATGGTCATCGCGCTTGGTGAATTTGGCCGCACGCCAAAGATCAACAAGGACGCCGGACGCGACCATTGGCCGTTTGCGATGTCGGTGCTGATGGCGGGCGCGGGCATTCCCGGCGGGCAAGTCGTGGGAGCGACCGATGCCAAGGGCTATCATGCCTCGGAGAACGTTTACCGTCCCGAGGACTTCGCCGCCTCGCTTTATACGAAGATGGGGATTGATCCGAACCGGGTCCTCGAAACCAGCAGCGGACGTCCGGTGCCTCTGGTGAACGATGGGCGGCTGATCAAAGAACTCTTTGTTTAGAGCGTGTTATGCACTTTGCGCTGGTCGTGACGGCGCGACGCGTGGTCCTTCATCCCGAGCTCAAGGGCAGATGAAAAGTGGCCGCGTGTTTTGCATCGATCTGGAAGAACGCAGGCGGCGCGTCTTCCCTGCCTTGCGTGGAACTGGGATTTTTCTTGCCGCTCTCGGCGCAGCCGCGTGCGTCGCAACTGCCGCCGAACCCAAGCTGGAGCACCTCTATCCCGCCGCCGGCCAGCAGGGCACAATGGTTTCCGTGACCGCCACCGGTAATTTCAAGCCGTGGCCGACACAGGTTTGGGTGGATGCTCCGGGCATTACCTTCCAGCCGGAATCCGCCACGGGAAAATTCGCGGTCGAGATCGCCAAGGACGCCGCTCCGGGGCCGCATCTCGTGCGCCTCTACAATCCGGATGGAGCTTCGCAGCCGCATTTCTTCATCGTCTCCACCGAGCCGGAGCTCTTGGAACAGAAGCCCAATAGCGGCTTCAAATCGCCGCAAAAGATTGCGGCACTGCCCGCAACGATCAGTGGACGGCTCGACAAAGAGGACGACGTGGATTCGTTCGCGGTGACGTTGAAAAAAGGCGAGACGTTCACCGCGTGGGTCGAAGCATACGTGCTCGCGTCCACCTTCGACGGGATGCTGCGCATCGTTGACGACACCGGGGAACAGTTTGCCTTCAATCACGACGGTCGCACGCTCGATCCGTACCTGAGCTGGGAAGCGCCGCGCGACGGGACGTTCGTGGTGCAAATCATGGGGTTTGCCTATCCGGCGACGGCCTCGATCCATTTCACCGGCGGACCAGGCTGCGTCTACCGGCTGCACCTGACGACGGCGCCTCAACCGCGTTTTCAATTTCCGCCACACCACGCGACGGACGGCCCGGAACTGACCAAGCAGGAGTTGAATGGTGAAACCCTCCCCGTCCCCTGCTCGCTATCCGGGTCCCTCGATCACCCAGGCGACAAGGACCGCTTCGCCTTCGTGGCGACCAAACAAAAGACCTACCGATTCGAGGTCTTCAGCACGCGCGCCGGAACGCCGCTGGAAGCGTGGCTTTCTCTCGAAACGAAGGACGGCAAACAGCTCGCCCGCAACACCGAGGTCGAAGGATCGCGCGACCCGCAACTCACCTGGACCGCGTCGAACGACGGCACGTTCTTCCTCACGGTCGGCGATGTCGCCCATCACGGCGGGCCGGATTACGCCTACCGCCTTACCGCTGCCGAAGCGGTCCCGTCGGTCGCCGCCACCGCGGCTGGGCACTCGGTAACTGTGGCCACGGGCAAAACGAGCGAGATCAAGGTCACGATCAAGCGCACCCATGGATTCAAAGCCAGGCTTCAGCTCATCGCCAAAGATCTGCCTGCCGGAGTCGCCGCGGAAGCGGTCGATATTCCGGAAAAAGACGGCGAGGTGGCCTTGAAGATCAGCGCCGACGCCGGCGCTTCCGCCGTGAGCCAGCCGCTGCGACTGGCGCTACGCGAGACGGAATCGGGCGCGGAGCATCCCGTGGTCTATGCGATGAGCTCCATCGGTGAAGGGAATGGTGTCCCACAGGGCTACAAGGAACTCGTCATCAATACGACCGAGCAACTGTGGCTGACGGTCAGCGCGGAAACACCCAATGCGGCGGCGGAGACGGAAGCACCGACGGTGCACGGGCCGCCAGAGGTCGCAAAGCAACTCTCCGCCCGCCCATGAACGCGAAACCGCTGTTCCAATTCAGCGCCGGCGCCATGTTGGGACTCTGCGCGTTGCGCGCTCTGGCCGCCGAGCCGCCCGCAGCGGACGCCATGCGGCTGTTGAAGAGCAACTGCTTCTCCTGCCACAACGACGAAAAGAAAAAAGGCGGTTTCGTGATGACCTCGCGCGAAGCCCTCCTCAAGGGCGGTGACAACGGCGCAACGCTCGATCTCCAAGCCCCGGAAAAAAGTCCCCTGCTCGACGCCCTGGCCCCGGACGCCGACCCGCACATGCCGCCGAAAAAGCAGCTCTCTCCACAGCAAATCGGCGTCCTGAAACATTGGATCACCGACGGCGCGAAATGGGATGCCGCCGCGCTCGTGAACCAGCCATCGTCACCCCGCAACGTGGCCCTCCAGCCTCTGCCCGCATCCTATCACCCGGTCCTCGCGCTGGCGCTTTCACCCGACTCCACGCGGCTGGCGGTTGGCTGCGGCAATGAAGTCGTGCTCTACGATATTTCCACGAAAACTCCGAGCGTTCTCCTGCGGGCAAGCGCCCATCCCGACCCGGTGCAGGCCATCGCCTGGAGCCCGGATGGAAAACATCTCGCTACGGGCGCCTTTCGCCGGGTGGTGATTTGGAATGCCGAATCGCTGACCCCGGAACGCGCGATGACCGACCAGCTCACCGACCGGATCGCCGCGGTGCGCTTTCTGCCGGATGGCAACCGGATCGTCATCGCCGACGGCCGCGTGGCCGAGGCGGGCACCGTGCGGATCGCCGAAGTAGCCGGCGGCGCGATCGCCGCTTCCTGGCCGGCCCATGCGGATACGATTTTCGATCTCGCCGTGAGCGGCGATGGCAAACTGCTCGCCACCGCCGGCGGCGACAAGCTGGTGAAGCTCTGGGACCTCGAAACGCACCAGGAACTCGCCAAACTCGAGGGCCACGTCGCGCAAGTCCTGGCGCTGGCTTTCAATGGCGACGCCACCCAACTCGTCTCGGGAGGCGCCGATCAACAACTCAAAGTGTGGGACGTGAAGACCCACGAGCGGCTGATGTCGCTCGGCACGCATATCACCGCGGTCAACGCCGTGGCCTGGTGTCCCGCCGGCCCCGCGGTAGTGGCGGTTTGCGACGATGGCTCCGCCGAGCGCTATACAGACATCAAGGCGGCGGGCGGCGAGGTGAAGGATGAGTCTGCCGCCGGGAAAAAAGGTTTCGAGTCTGTGACCGATCCGCTCCACTGCGTAGCGGTGACCGCGAACGGCGAACGTGCCTTTGCCGGCACGCACGACGGTCGGCTGCTCGCCTGGGACAAGAACGGGAAACTCGAGTGCAAACTGGCAGTGAATGAAACGACCGCGCCGGCGCCGGCGGCGGGTCCTGCGCCCAGCTTCATCCGCGACGTGCTGCCGGTGCTGAGCAAGGCCGGGTGCAACGCCGGGTCCTGCCACGCCAAACCCGACGGACAAAATGGTTTCAAGCTCACGGTCTTCTCGTTCGATTCCAAGGCCGACTATCGCAACATCGTCCAGAGCGCGCGCAGCCGTCGCATCTTCCCGGCGTCACCCGGGGAAAGCCTCATTCTGCTCAAAGCCACCAATACCATCCCGCACGACGGCGGCGAACGCTTCACCCGGGATTCCGACGCCTACCGCACGGTGGTGGACTGGATTCGCACTGGCATGACCTTCCGCGGCGAGAGCGAAGCCACGCTCCAGGGTATCGCCGTCGAGCCAGCCGGGCGTCTTTACCAGAAAGGCGAAACGCAGCAGTTGCGCGTGCAGGCCCGTTACTCCGATGGTTCGACGCGCGATGTCACCGCGCTCGCAGGATTTTCCTCGAGCGACAAGGAAATCGCCCGCGTGACCGACGACGGCGCAGTCACCGCGGGCAAACAGAGCGGACAGGGCGTGGTCGTGGCGCGGTTTATGGGCCTCGTGGCGGCTTCGCAAATCGAAGTGCCGGCCGATCACCTCCTGCCGGTGAGCCAGTACGCCAATCTGCCGGTCAATAACTTCATCGATGAGATCGCCTATGGGCAGTTCCAGCGCCTGGGTCTCTTTCCTTCGGATACCTGCACCGACGCGGAGTTTCTCCGGCGGGCGTCCATCGACACGATCGGCGTGCTGCCGAGCGCCGAGGAAGCCCGCGCCTTTCTCGCCGACACCGACCTAGCCAGGCGCGAAAAACTGATCGACCGCCTCCTCGCGCGCCCGCTTTACGCCGACTATTGGGCGAACAAATGGGCCGACCTGTTGCGTCCCAATTCCGACCGCGTCGGCGTGAAGAGCACTTACATCCTCGACCAATGGCTGCGCGAAAGCTTCCGGGAGAATAAACCGTACGATCAGTTCGTGCGCGAGATCGTGACGACCGAAGGCAACACCCACCGCTACGGCCCGGCGGTGATCTATCGCGACCGGCGCGAGCCACAGGACCTGACCACCCTCTTCAGCCAGCTTTTCCTGGGCGTAAAACTCGATTGCGCGAAGTGCCATCATCATCCCAATGAAAAATGGGGGCAGGACGATTTCTACCGTTTCGCCGCCTTCTTCGGGACGGTGCACCAAAAGGGCGAAGGCATCTCCGCGCCGATCTCCGCCGGCAACGAGACCTTCTATTTCCTCCCGGGGCGCACGGTGAAGCACCCCGTGACCGGCGAACTGCTGGAACCGCGTCCGCCGGACGGCGAAGGATTCCAGGCGGCGAACGACGCCGACCCGCGCATCGCACTGGCCGATTGGATGACCGATCCGAAGAACCCATTCTTCGCCAAAGCCATTTCGAACCGGATCTGGGCGGCGTTCTTCGGCCGGGGCATCGTCGAGCCCGTCGACGATTTCCGCATTTCCAATCCAGCCGCCAATCCCGCGCTGCTCGACGCCCTCGCGCGGGAACTCATCCGGGACAAATTCAATCTCAAGGCACTCATGCGGACGATCCTCCGCTCGCATGTCTACCAACTCAGCACCGTGCCAAATGAGCAGAACAAGGCGGACCTGCGCAATTTTTCGCGTTCGTACCGCCGCCGCCTCCAGGCGGAGACGCTGGCCGACGCCGTGGCCGACATCACCGGCGTTCCCACGACTTATGCCGGGATGGCGCCGGGCAGCCGGGCGATGCAGACGTGGTCTTTCAAAATCGAGTCGCCCACCATGGACGCCTTCAGCCGGCCGAATTCGAGCAGCGACTGCCCGTGCGAACGCGACGTGAAACCGAGCATCGTGCAGGCGCTGCACCTGATGAACTCACGTCAACTCGAGGAGAAACTGGCCAGCAAAGATCCCAATGCTCGCGTGCAACGCCTGGCCGAAAGCCAGCTTTCGCCCGAGGAAATCGTCACCGACCTTTACCTCGCGTGCTACTCCCGCCCGCCAACCGACGAAGAACTCACGCTCACCGCCGGCGCCTTCAGCACAAAAGACGCTACCCGGCGCTCCGCCATCGAGGATATTCTCTGGGCGTTGCTGAACTCCGCGGAGTTCGTCTTCAATCATTAGTCGGGCGGCCATAAGGGGAGGGATGCAACCACGCTACCTCTCTGGCATGGTCGATTGCCCTGTAAAGAATCATTTCTCTGAGCACCACCGCTGCCACATTGTCCGGTAGGCATGTTCGACATTCCGAGCGAAGCGAGCGGCATCCATTAAGGGGCCAGCCTGCATCCGTTGGCGCAGCGTGCTGCGAAGGAAGATCAGGCGCGGAAGGTCGTTGGCTAGCTCGGCTGCAATCTGCACGTACTGCTCCGGAGTGGAGGCAATCAACTCCGGAAGGTTCAGGTTCATTAATTGGCACAGCCCGGCCCGGCCCACGATCGTCTGGCCGACGAGAGTTATCACGGGCACGCCCATCCAAAAGGAATCAAGGCTGGTGGTGTGGCCGTTGTAGGGGAAGGTGTCCAGGCAAAGATCGATGCGCTGATATAGTTCCAGATACTTCCCGCGCGGCTGCGGAAGAGCAAACTCCATGCGCTCGGGGCCAATACCCTCTTGCCGGAGCAGCTCCAGAATGTGCAGGCGGTGTCTACCCTCGGGCGCGAGCAGCAGCAGGCGGGAGTCCGTCACGACCTGAAGGACTTTGGCCCAGAGACGCACCACCGAATCGTTGACCTTACAGAAGTTGTTCAGGCAGCTGAAGGTGATGAAATTGTTAGCAACCGCCGGGAGGGGTGTGACTGGAATATCGCCGCCATCGAGGGGATCGTAGCACCAGAAGCTGTGAGGCAATCGGAGTGTCCGCTCGGCGTAGACAGACGAATCGATACTCGGCGGATCGAGGTAGGGGTCGCTGAGACGGTAGTCGATGGTGCTCAAGCCCGTACTGCCAGGATAGCCCAACCAAGTCACCTGTACCGGCGCCGGCTTGAGGGCAAAGACCAACAGGCGGTTCCGGTCCATGTGCATCGTAAGGTCGACGAGGATATCGATCCGGTCGTTGCGGATGCGCTCGGCTATTTGACGTTCGGAAAGTCCGACGGTGGATCGCCAAATATCCGCGAAGCCACGGATTCGATCGGTGACACCGTCGGGGCGGGAAACATCCGCATAACAGAAGATTTCAAAATGGCGATGGTCGTGATGAGAAAAGAGCGGTACGGTGAATAAACTCTGGCAGTGGTTGCGAAAGTCCGGCGAGACGTAACCAATGCGCAAGCGGCGGTCAGGAATGTGGTCATTCGGGTGCGGCTGGAGGAACTGCCGAAGTGGCTCCGCGTGCCGCCGGTTCCAGCGATCCTGTTCCTCGGCGATGGCACCGGCATCGAAGTCGGGGTGGTAGTTTAAAGTAAAAATAAAGTTGCTGTGGGCCGCGGCATCGTTGGGTTTGAGAGCGATGGCTTGACGGTAGGCGCTAATGGTTTCGTCCAGTTGCCCAACCTCCTTGTAAGCGTTGCCGAGGTTAGTGAGTGCGCGAATGTGGTTGGGCTGGATCCGAAGTGCATTCTGATAGGAGGCAATCCCGGCATCAAACGCACCCTGCACGCAGAGTGCAGTCGCCAGATTATAATGGATTTCCGCGCAGTCAGGGTGGTTATGTACGGCAGCACGAAAGGTGGCGATCGCGGCTTCCACTTCACCTTGAATCACCAGCGCGTTTCCCAGGTTGTTCTGCGCCTCGGGATAGTCGGGCTGGATCTTCAGCGCCAGGCGATAGGCAGAAATGGCTTCTCCCGTCCGGCCCAAACCCGCCAAAGCCTGACCCAAGTTACCTCGGTAAGCTGCCACCATTGGCATTATGGCAACGGCGCGGCCTAGAAGCTGCACAGCGATCTGATACTCACCCTTTTGATTCGCGATCATTCCGAGGAGGTGCAAGGCATCAGGATGATTCGGTTCCTGAGCCAGAAACTGCCGGTAGAGTGTCTCGGCTTCCTCCAGGCGCCCGGCTTGGTGGTGCTGGAGCGCAAGTTCGAGAGCCTGTTGGGTGGTCACCATTTATTTATCCCACTCCGTGAGCGCGTTTACGACGCGTCCAACGACCGGACTCCACTCGCCCGCCGCGCGTTGTCGAAAAAGGCGCATCGTCGGATACCACGGGGTCTGATCACCTTCCAAGCCCCAGCGCCAGTCTGGGACGAACGGCAACAATGTCCAGACAACACGTCCGAGCGCCCCTGCGAGATGAGCGACGGCTGTGTCTACCGAGATGACCAAATCAAGTCCCATCATGAATGCGGCAGTATCGGCGAAGTCGTTGATGTAAGTAGTATAATCGATTATCGTCTCCGCACCCGTGAATTGCTGGAGTTGCTCGGCCCCAGAGCCAATCTGCAGACTGTAGAAATTGACGCCCTCCATGGCCAGGAGAGGCAGGAGCATCTCCAGCGAGATGTTGCGCCATCGCGTGCGGCTATGTTCCAAGTTTCCGGCCCAGGCGAGTCCAACCCGCAGGCCGGCCCGATCTTGACCGAACCGCCGCTGCCAACTCTCGCACCGTATCGGGTCGGCGAAAAGGTACGGAACATCTCCTGGAATGGTCTCGCGTCTCGTTTGGAAAACCAGTGGCTGGCTGAGCATTGGCACGTGAAGATCAAATGGGGGGAGCGGATCGCCAGTCGTAACTATTTCGGCCACACCGTCGACTTTGCGGAATAGTTCGACCAAGGTCTGCGGGCACTCGCTGATAACTTTGGCGCCGCGTGCCGCAGCCAGTTTGGCGTAGCGGATGAACTGAATGGAGTCACCCATGCCCTGCTCGGCGTGGACCAGCAGGCTCAAACCGTCGACAATGCGTCCGTCCCACATCGGCTGGGAGAAATTCGGCTTTTTATCGACCATCGCCCAGCGCGCCTCATAGAGCGGCCATCCCCGTGCAAAATTGCCGAGGAGCAGCAACGAAAGGGAACAGTTGAATTTAGCTTCCACGTAATCCGGTTTAAGTGCGATGGCTCGGTCAAAGGCGGCAATCGCCCCGTCGATCTGCCCGCTGTCCGCAAGCACATCACCGATGTTGTTGTACCCCTCGGCGAGGTCCGGTTTAATTTGCACCGCCTTCTGATACGCAATCAGAGCTGCGTCCATCTCCCCATGATCTTTCAGGGCTGTTCCCAGATTAATGTACGCCTCGGCAAAATAGGGGTTGAGTTGCAGTGCCGTCCGGCAGGCGGCGATGGCCTCATCCATCCGCTTACAACTTCTGAGCACCACGCCCAGGTTATTGTGAGCCTCGACGTAG